>Ga0209777_10000421_pt1 | contig 70832 bp, 86 predicted proteins | sample FrelakmetHBP12HB_FD_187147 | JGI IMG/M metagenome (GOLD analysis project Ga0209777, IMG submission 187147) | Freshwater lake sediment microbial communities from the University of Notre Dame, USA, for methane emissions studies -HBP12 HB (SPAdes)... | ecosystem: Environmental > Aquatic >...
TGTCGTAACTACCAACAGTAGTTACGACAATGTCACCCAGTCCTTCGATACGCACCGCAATAACGACCCCCATTTCAACATCAAAAGTAACAGTCAAAAATCCCACACCTTGGCCAACCGATACGCCAACTCAACCATCGCCATTAGGAATTGAACTAGGGATTATTGCGACAATTGGTGCTATAATTCTTGTTATGAAATGGAAATAAAGTAGAGTAATTGACGCACTCATGATTGACGGTAGAGGTCCATAAAAAAGGTCAGTTGGAGTTTCTCATGTCTGATGGGTTAAAGTGTGCGGCAAATGAAAGAAAGGCGGTTTTATGATTTTAAAAATGCGCACAAATCTACTTGCTAAAAATAAACAAAAATTGCGATAAACTCATAAAGTTAATATCAACATTCCTTTAACTTTTCTTAACATCAGGAGATCTAATATAAATTGCCGAACCATAGTACGGTAATGAAGCAAATAGCCCTGTATGGCAAGGGAGGCATCGGGAAATCAACCACATCAGCAAACCTGTCAGCCGCACTTTCCCTTCGGGGCCTGGATATCATGCAGATCGGATGCGACCCCAAACGGGACAGCACACGGATGCTGATGCATGGGACTTTTATTCCTACCGTCATGGATCTGGTCCGGGTGCGGGGAGAGGCCGCACTCTCTCTTTCAGATATAGTATATACTGGTTTCAATGGTGTACGGTGTGTTGAGGCAGGAGGACCAGAACCGGGTGTCGGGTGTGCCGGAAGAGGGATTATCGCCACGTTCCAGCTTCTTGAGAAATTCGGAGCACTCCGGGGGGATGTTATCGTTTATGATGTCCTCGGGGATGTCGTATGTGGCGGATTTGCCATGCCCATGCGGGAAGGTTACGCACAGGACATCTATCTGGTTACTTCCGGGGAGTTGATGTCCTTGTACGCTGCAAATAATATCTGCAAAGCGATAAAGCGCCTGTCATCGCGGACAAAGAGCACGTGCCGGCTTGCCGGGGTTATCTGTAATGCAAAGAACCAGCCTCGCGAAGAAGAGCTCGTCAGTGTTTTTGCAAGGCGTGTGAACAGTACGCTTGTACAGTATATCCCCCGTGACCGTGTTGTGCAGCTGGCAGAACTCAACCGGAAGACGGTGCTTGAGTATGACCCGGACTCTGCTCAGGCAGCTCAGTACAGGTCCCTTGCAGCACGTATTATGAAAAATACCCGGTTTACTATCCCGAACCCCCTTGAAATTGATGACCTCGAATCCCTTGCCCTTGAATATATCTAGGTTCGGGGGGTGCACTCTTACCGGAGCACTCTCGGTTACTACCCAGGTAAGGGATACCGTCACAATAGTTCACGGACCAAAAGGGTGCACCCATCATAACTTTTCACTTCTGCATGCGACAGGGCTTGACAACGATCGAGTCACCCTTCCGGATTTGATCTCGACAGGGCTCGTTGAGAGCGATATTATTTTTGGCGGTGAGGGGGCGCTCGAACGGACTCTTGACGCGGTTGCAAAGCGAAATATCGGTGCTATTTTCGTACTTTCGACCTGCATTGTTGATTCGATTGGTGATGATGTCGCGGCAGTCTGTCGCAGGAATCGTGGAGTACCCGTACTACCTGTTCCAAGCGGGGGATTCCTTGGGGGAACGTTCCAGAATGGCATGAATAATGCCCTCAATGCTATCGCCGATACCGCTGAACCCTGTCAAAAGGGTTGGTGCGTGAATATTATCGGTGAAAAAAATCTCGAGTATGAAGTTGAAGAGAACTGTGCAGAAGTTACCCGGTTACTCACAGCGCTCGGGATATCAGTAAATCTGCGGTTCCTGCGCGATTGCTCCATGATTGACATAACCCGTCTTGGGGCTGCGCGGCTCAACATTCTTCGTGACGATGACCTGCGTACTGTTGGCGAACGGTTACACCAACGATTCGCTACACCTTTTATTTCATCCTTTCCGGTCGGACTTGCAGGAACAAATGACTTTCTTGAGTCTGTTGCAGATAGTTTTGGTGTGAAAAATCTGCGAGCTGTACGTGAAGAAAAGGTCCTGCAGGAAGAGATCCTTACAGAATTTAAAGATATTACCGGCACCTCAATAACTTTTGATCCTGCCCTTACAGATTCTGATACTTTCAAGATAGCATGCGAAGTTGCAGATCGGATCGATATCACGATAGATCGTGACGGATGCAGGGTCCCCCTTGAAATATCACCTCCTGTGGGGACAGCCGGGGTCAGGCGGATGCTCCATAGGTGGAGGCGTGCAATCCATGCCTGAGTGCGAAAATCCTCTCTGGCCGTGTGCGATGACCGGAGCTGCGTCATGTCTTGCAGGTTTTGATGGTATTACTGTGGTGATCCATGGCTCAAGCGGGTGCTATTATTATCCTGCCACGCTCCTCCATGTGCCTCTCCACGGTACCTTTATCAACGAGAATGAGGTAATTTTCGGGTCAGAGCAGCGACTTCATGAAGTGCTTGACGGGCTTTTTGGGAAGGGTAAAAAGATTGCTGTGGTTATGACCTGTGTTCCCGCGATACTTGGTGAGGATGTACTGTCGATGCTCAAAGACTACGATGTAATCCTTGTAGACAGTCCGGGTTTTTCTGGCGATATAGAGGCCGGATACAAAAAAGCGCTCTCCGTTCTTGCACCATCGGTTGATCCCGACAAAGAAGGGATAAATATTGATGGTGCCTGTCTTTTCGATCCATTTTCCTGGGGCAATGTGCGGGAAATTGTGCGATTGCTGGGTTGTGCATCAGTACCCGTGGGCACTGTTTTTTGCTCGGATCGACTTGAGAGTGTTGGGAATGCCGCTGCTTATACCGTTGGAACAAACCTGGATTTTTCCAGTGGTGTCGGTACGTGGCTGGGGGGGACGCTCGGGTTTGAAGAGATAAGTACAACCTTTGAGAGAATTGCGTCGATCTTTCCGGAAGCAGACCCAGGTCCGGTTGACACAGAAATTGAACGGGAGGATGAAAGGATTGTCAGAGCATGTGATAAGTTTCTCCGCAGGTTTGATCCCCCGCAGGCAGTAATTTTTAGTGGTTTTTCGTACGCAACATTTGCAGCGAGAACCCTGAAGCAGTATCTTGATGCAGATATCCTGTATGTAGGTTTTCGCAACGAACCGGGTACCTCTCCCTATCCGGGTGGGTATGTGCAGGGTTTTTCCCGGGTAACATCACTTCTCCGGCAGTTTAATCCTGATCTCGTCATAGGGTCATCGTTTGAACGGTCCGTGGATCCCAAGCGGGCTTTTGTCGGCCTTACACCTCCCCTCAGGGGGATGGTGAAGTTAGCCCCGCATTCTGTTGCAGGTATTTCTGGCACACTCTCATTTGTCGAGGATGTACTGAATGCATGCATGGACAGGAAAAAATAACGAAAGAGCAAACCTGGCCATTTCTGGTCACCGATACAGGGTGCTCGAAGATTTTCTGATCACTTTCACCCTGCGCAGGCTGATGGATTATATACCCGTACTCCCAACGCCGTAGTACGACAGAAGGTGGTCGTGTATGATGGAAAAGTCAGGATATCTCCAAAGGACCGGAATCAGGGCACTTGACAATGACGGGGTCATGCACGAAGTAATCGAGATACATATCCACGGGTCACGATATGCGCTTCGTGGATCCGATCTTGCAGGTGCTATAACTGGCCGGGTATTTGTCCAGGTCGAAGAGCTAACCCATAACTGGAATTACTATCTGGGCTCCACCTGCGGCCTTGCTCAGGTATCAGTGTCTGGTAAAGCCCTGAATATAGATCTTTTCAATAACGGAAGTTTCACCGTATCCCTGAGATCACTTCGTAACGTGTTGTACGGAAAAGATCGGTATGCCTTCATCATGAAGATACCGGAACAGACCCTGCAGCTGCAAAGGATGCGAAAAGTATCACAGGATCAGAAGCGAATATCTGCAGCGGTGTAATTCTGACAGACCAGGAATTTGCACATATCGTACAACATTAATAGTTCTGCAACAGATGTTCCTGAGTAAAGATGGTGTCTCCTTTTTTTATGCAGGGGATATCTTTTTCAATACTCATGAAGGGGGCTGGAATCACGGCAGACACGGAGAATTTTTACCGGGACCTTGTCGAGTCGCTACAGGATCTTATCGTCAAGTTCAGTCCGGAGGGTCGTCTTCTTTATGTAAATTCTTCATACTGCGATATCCTCGGAAAAACCCGGGAGGATCTGATCGGCAGCGTTTTCATGCCGGTTACCGGTGAACGCTATTCCGATGTAATCGCCACACAGATGACTAAACTATTCCGCCCTCCTTTTTCCTGTACAGTTGAACAATGGATACAGACACCAAAAGGAATGCGATGCATCAGCTGGTATGCGCAGTCGATTCTTGAAGATGGAACCTCGGTTTTGGCGATCGTTGCATCCGGTCGTGATATCACCCGAATCAAACATGAGCAGAAAGCAATTAAAAAGAAAGACGACGAGCTCATGTTCGTTCTTGAGAATGGGAACCAGATGTACTACTCCCATTCTCCTGATCATGTGGTAACGTTTGTCAGTCCGAGAATACGCACACTGCTGGGTTGCCGTCCGCATGCAGGAAAACGTGTGTGGACTGATTACCTTACCGATAATCCCGTGAATGCCGCGGGTCTTGAACGAACGATCAGGGCAATTTCATCCGGGAGACGCGAACCCCCCTACCGGCTGGAGATGGCCGGAAAGGATGGGCGCATCATCTGGGTTGAGGTCAACGAGATTCCGGTAGTGAAGAACGGGAAGACCGTCTCAATTGTCGGCTCCATAGTGGATATAACCGAGAAAAAGCTGGTGGAAGAAGCGGTTGCCGAGGCTGAAGATCTCTTCAAAGATTTCGGTGTCAAAAAGCGCACTGAGACTCACGCCTCATCCTCTGGTACAAAAGGGCCGATTAATTATTTCCGGTATATCATCTCGGGCGGTTCAGATGAGGAAGAAGAGGAAGAAGAATTTCCTGAACTTCCCGATGACTTAAAAAAACGTATCCGGGAATAATGCTTCGCGTTCTGGCAAGCCCAGCGGTTTCCCGATAAAAAATATTATCCCCCCATTTTACCATTTCCTTTCTTCGCCTATTCCGCACTGCATTGTCTCATCCACATTCTGTTCTGCTCTAACCGAAAAAACAGTATTCGGCAACCCAATATTGATCATGGACATCCGGGTTGTAAACCTGAAAGAAAAAGCCGGGCTGATCCACGAACTGTATGCCTATAAACTCATCGTCCAGCTCAACGACTACCACTTCAAACTGGTCAAGGCACGAAGGGAATTTATCTGGCACCGTCATGATGAAACTGATGAAATGTTCAGGGCCTTGATGGGATGATAAAGATTGCATTAAGGGTCAGGACCCTCGAGTTGGGAGAAGGGGAACTCGTGGTCATCTCCAGGGGTTTGGATCACAAACCCGTTTGTGAGGAATTCTGCACGGTTCTCCTCGTTGAGCCCGCCGGCACCACCAATACTAGGAATCCAGGGGGAACCCTGACCGATACGCGGGTGAAATGAATTTAAAACAACAAGGATATCCATACCTGAAAAAAATCCGGGTTTTTCGGATTGGATAAAAAATTATTTCCCTTTCTTTACCAACTCAGCGATGTACGATCCCGCCTTCGTGGTTCTTGCCGTACCGCCCATATCCTTTGTCACCATGCCGTCTTTTATACTCTGCTCGATGGCAGTGACGACTGTTGCAGCAGCCTTGTGCTCCCCGATATGATCGAGCAGTAACGACCCGGCCCAGATCGTGGCGATGGGGTTTGCCACACCCATATTCTTGTACTTCGGTGCTGAACCGTGGATGGGCTCGAACATCGAGGTGCCCTTCGGGTTGATGTTCCCTCCCGGTGCAAGCCCGAGCCCGCCCTGGATCATTGCACCGAGATCGGTAATGATGTCGCCAAACATGTTGGGTGTGACCACGACATCGAACCACTCAGGGTTTTTGACAAACCACATGGTGATGGCATCGACGAAGGTGAACTCGGTTGTAACATCGGGATATTTCTTTTTGGTTTCTGTGAAAACATCCCGCCATAGCCCGTACACTTCCGAGAGCACGTTAGCTTTGTCGACCGAAGTGAGTTTCTTCTTCCGTGCCTGCGCAAGGTCAAAAGCATAGGTCTGGACCCGGCGCGACCCCTCGCGGGTGACCACCCCGATCTGGTAGGCAATCTCCTCGGCATCACTCTCCACGTCAAGACCGAATTTGACGCTGTACATATCGCGGACAACGTTCAGCTCCTTCTTTTCGTGCTTCTTAAACCGCGACCCGATACCGACATAGAAGTCCTCGGTGTTCTCCCGGACTACGACAAAATCGATATCCGCAGGAGTCTTGTTCGCTAAAGGTGTCTCTACCCCACTCAGGAGCTTGATGGGCCGGAGGTTGACATACATGTCAAAATGGAAGCGGAGCGCCAAGAGGATGCCTTTTTCAAGGACACCCGGCGTTACCCGCTCGTCTCCGATGGCACCGAAATAGATGGTCTTGAACTTTGAGAGTTCCTTGAGCTCATCCTCGGTGACGAGTTTCCCTGAATGAATGTACCGGTCGGCCCCGATATCAAAATCGGTCCACTGGATGTCGAAGTTGAACCGTTCTCCTGCTGCTTCCAGTACCTTCTTCCCTTCAGCAACGATCTCCGGGCCGATCCCGTCTCCGCCTATACTCGCGATTTTGTACATACCGGTAATTCCTTCAGGTTCTTTGCATATTCCACAAGCCCGCCGGCATCGATGATGCCCTGCATGAACTCCGGCACCGGCTCGATCGTAAAGTGCTTCCCATCCGCTTCGATGAAGCCCTTCCTGAGGTTCAGGGTAACCTTTGCCCCATCAGCAATCTTGTCTGCGTCCTTGCAGACTACGGGAAGTACCCCGACATTGATCGAATTCCGGAAGAAGATACGGGCAAACGATTGTGCGACCACGACGTTCACACCCCCCCCGATGAGGGCGAGCGGGGCGTGTTCACGGGAAGATCCGCAACCGAAGTTACTTCCTCCGACCACGATATCACCCGCTTTTACTCGTTTCGCATACTCGTCCCTTGTCCCTTCAAAGGCGTGCTTTGCCAGCTCCTTAGGATCATAGATCGTCAGGAACCTGCCGGGGATTATTGCATCCGTATCGATATCGTCTCCAAACTTCCAGACTCTCATGTTCAGACCTCCCGTGGATCGGTGATCACACCGGTGATCGCACTTGCCGCCGCCGTGGCCGGGGAGCAGAGGTACACCTTGCCTTCGGTGCTTCCCTGTCTCCCTTTGAAGTTCCGGTTCGAGGTTGACAGCGATACCTCTCCGGGTGCCAGCAGCCCAAACGCCCCACCCATACAGGGACCGCAGCACGGTGCTTCCACGAGTGAGCCGGCTTTCACGAACTTCTCGATGAGTCCTGCACGCAGGCTTTTTACGTATTCATCTCGGGATGCCGGGATGATAATGACCCTCACGTTCGGGTTGAACTTCTTCTTGCCCAGCACCTCAGCAGCTTCCTCCAGATCCTCAAACCGCCCGTTCGTACACGAACCGATAAACACCTGGTCTACATGCGTTCCGGCAACTTTACTGACTGGAACACCGGTATCCACATTATGTGGCACGGCCACCTGTGGCTCCATGTCCGAGACATTGTAGGAACGTTTTGTAACATAATCTGCATCATCATCGCTCTCCAGTGGGAACGATTTCATCTTTCGCCGCCCTTTCATGTATTCCCAGGTAATCTTGTCCGGCGCGACTATGCCAGCCTTTGCTCCCATCTCAATGGCCATATTGCAGCATGTCATCCGCCCTGCCATAACGAGTTTTGAGATAGTCTTTCCTGCAAATTCGATCGCCTTGTAGGTTGCCCCATCGGCACCGATGTCTGCAGCGATGGACAGGATCAGGTCTTTTGCCCCTACACGCCTGGGGAATTTACCGGAGACCCCTGCATGGATAGTCTCAGGCACTTTGAAATACAGGGCGCCATACTTCAGGGCAAACCCCATATCGGTTGAACCGACGCCGGTAGCAAACGCACCGACTGCACCGTACATGCAGGTATGGGAATCCGCACCGACCACGATTTCACCTGGTGCTGCCCGCCCTTTCTCCACAACAACCTGATGACAGACACCTTCGTTTATATCATAATTGTGGATCCGCTGCTCTGCTGCAAATCTCCTCATATAAACGTGGTTCTCCGCAGCGGCTATGGAGTCTGCCGGTATCTGGTGATCAAAGAGCATGATGATGCGTTCGGGGTCAAAAACTTTCGATCCCCCCATCTCGTAGAACTTCTGGATCGCAAGGGGGCCGGTAATATCATGGATCATCGCCCCGTCAAGGGGGGTCATGACTACTTCACCTGCTCGTATGTCCCTGCCGCATTTCCGGGAAAATATTTTCTCTACGATTGTCGCTCCCATGCTTTATCGGGGTACTATACGTGCTCAATTATATTGTAGTTTGGGGGTGAGCAGGTTTGCATTGATAACTGCCAGTATTTTCGAAGTTAAGGCAATCTTTAAACTCCAATCCAGACAAGTTCAAGTGATAATTATGATGAAAAAGATCATTTCCCTCACTCTGTTCATAGTCATTCTTGGAATAGCATGCATCGGCAGTGTTGGAGCTGTAACTACCGACTCTTGTAACGAAAAAGTGATTCATGCTTCTGGCAGCGGGAACATAATTGGTACTCCTGACCGGGCACAGGTCACGTTTTCTGTTGAGACTGAGAATATTGATGTAAAAGTCGCACAGCAGGCAAATGCGGTACAGATGACAAAAGTGATCGATGCGCTCGTTGCCACAGGTCTGCCAAAGAATGCACTCAAGACCACCGGGTACAACATTTACCCCGTGTATGATGATTACTCAAAGCCTCTTCTTGAACAGAAAATCCGTACCTACCGGGTAACCAACACGCTCACCGTCACGCTCCATGATGTCAACAGGACCGGCGAAGTCATTGATATCGCGGTTGCAAACGGAATAAACCAGGCAAGTTCCATCCAGTTTATGCTCTCCGATGAACAGTCCCAGGTACTCCGGACCGAGGCCCTGAAAAAAGCCGTATCGCGTGCACGCGCAGATGCTGATACCGTTGCCGGTGCACTCGGTACGGTAATTCTTGATGTCCAGAGTGTCGATATCAGCGGGGGTTACGCGCCGGTTCTCTTTGAAAACTACAATGCCCTCGATGCTTCAACAAAATCTGCGGCGCCAACTCCCATCCAGCCCGGCGATGTAACCGTCAACGCACAGGTATCCATTACCTACTCGATCCGTTGATGTATCAGGATCTCTTCACAACTTTTTTACATTAGCAGTGTGTGATTATCTCATAAAGCACAGAGCATCATCCGGGTTTTCCGGAAAAAAAATAGCAAAGCAAAAATTTCGAATATCCCAAAAATTGCGGATACAATAGGATTGATTTTGATATGGAACGTAATATCGGTTTTAAAGAGCGAAGGTATATTGAGGAATTAAGAATTCTTACAAAATCCACTGCCCTCGATTGCGTGATCGATGATCGTTTTGACCGGGTGATCTATGTGATCCGCCAGGGTGATATGGGGCTTGCGATCGGGAAAAAAGGGGATAATATCAAACGTCTTCAGAGTGTGCTCGGTAAGCGGATCGAGATGGTGGAGTACGCGGAGACTCCGGAGGTATTTATCACCAACATCTTCAAACCGGCCGAAGTGGTGAGTATTGAACGGGGTGCAGAAAACGGGCCATTGAATGTGTTTGTGAAGCAGAGAAGCGACCTGGGTATTGCGATCGGAAAAGCGGGATGCAATATCGAAAAAGCGCGCATCCTCTCGCGGAGGTTCTTCGGGTTGGATGTCGGGGAAGTTCTTCTCGAACAGGAGGAAGCATGAAAGGCACCGTTGATGCTGCGATAATTTCTGAGATTTGGTCGGTTATACAGGAACGGGCACTAACTCCCTCGCAGGAATCCTACACGAGCCGGTTGCTTACGGACACCAAGGGTATCGATAAGGCGCTTGAAAAGGTTGGTGAAGAATCAACAGAATTTATTATTGCTGTAAAAAACGGTGTGAACGAGCGTACCATCCAGGAAGCATCTGATCTCATATTTCACCTTCTCGTTGCGTTACGTGCAGCAGACATAGACCTGTCCGATGTGATGCAGGAACTTGAACGGCGGCGGAAATAGGTATTGTCAAAATGTTTTTAAAAAACCTGAACGCCCACCGGTTTTTCTCCCCCGCCGCTTTGGTTCCCAGAAATGCGATAATTCCTGTACGGGTAATTCATCATAATCGCGCTAAGCGCAGGGATGGTAAGGGAGCCCTGTCCCTTCCTTGATCTTATGTTTGCCTCAGTCCGTGATTCGTGTGCGCTTCTTTATGAAAATCGTAGTATTCATATATGATTCGGGGATTGTTACCACACTATCCATCAGTTACGATGAATGCCGCCGCCCCCGGCGGGACGTCCCCGCGGCGGATCAATGACTATTCAAAAAAACTTCCTGCCCTCCGTGCCTCGGAAAGGTCATGAGGTGGGGGTCCTTGGTATACAGTACGATTACCATGGTTCGGGTGTGAACCGAATCGATTCATGTTTGTCTCTAAAGAGTCGAAAATAGCCGTCTGCATTATTTTCGTAGAAACGTGGACAGGTCAACCATGGGAGGGAGATCGGCCGTTTTCTGGCCAGCCGACGCAAGTACGTTTTCGTCGACAAATATCGGTACATCTGCCCGGAGTGCAAGGGCAATACCATCACTGGGACGACAGTCCAGATACTCCTTGTGGTGATCTGCTGAGAGCACGAGCTGAGCGTAATAAACCCCGTCCTCAATGCTATCAATCTGCAGATAATGTATGGTGATGGAAAATTTTGTAACCAGATCCAAAAAAAGATCGTGAGTGAATGGTCTTGATAGAATTTCCTTGTTTTTAGCGCTATTAATTGATACCGCTTCCCAGAGCCCGATAAATATCGGCAGACTTTGTTCTTCTCCATCGGTAAGAACCACAAGGGGGACTGTGGTAGCATCATTCATGGCGACAAAGACACCTTTCACCTCGCATCTGACTTGGGTCATGCCTGTTCACAATGGTTGCTGTCATGAGTGATAAGAGTTAAGGTCAGCATAAAAATGCCTTATCCCTTGGATTTTGCTTCACGACGTACAATAATGATACTTGAGAGAATACCGAGTGCAATATTGAAATAGTAGAGGACGGTCCTCCAGATGACAACAAATATACCGACGATTGATAGGGGAATGAACAGCGCATACATCGAATATGCTCCTGCTTCAGCGATACCAGAGCTTCCGGGAGTGAGTGGAAGCATCATCAGGATTGCAAGGATGAGCTGAATTACAAATGACTCAAGAACAAGCGGTGGCTGCCCGAGGCCGACAAGGATAAGTGATGCGGTAATAATCTCGGAGAGCCAGTAGAGCAGGGTAAACAACATCCCCCATAATAATCCCCCTTTTGCACTTTTTACAAATTTGATAACCGCATCATTGAAATTATCAATCTCCTTGTCAGCCCGCAGGATAAGTGCCTCTACCTTCGTGCTCTCCCAGGCACGGGTGAGAAAGCGTGCACAACGGTTTACGAGCTTTTTTACAACATCAGGTCGCTTTATCGCAAGGTAGAAAAGAAACAGGCATCCTGCAACAAAGATCCAGGTAATATACACCATAATTTCCGAGATTGCTCCAAGACTCTCCCACTGATCTGTCAGGACAATCATCGCGAATGCCGCAAGTGAAGCAAGTGCGATGCCATCCAGCACCCTCTCCATAATCACTATTGCTGTCGCATCTCCGATTGGCACGTTCGCCCGGTAGAGCTCGTGAATGCGCACCGGCTCTCCTCCCGCCTGTGCTGGAGTTATCGCAGCTGCAAGAAGGTTGGCAAAAACAAGGTTCAGACTGTAGAAAAAACCGATCCGGTAACCCAGCGAACCAGACATCTTCTGGACGCGTAATGCCCAGAAGCACATCGTAAGTATGTGTGTCAAGAAAGCGAGAAGAAGGAAAAAGGGATTGATCTCCCTGAGATACCGGACAGTATTTTCGTTGATGGTGAGGAAGAGGATAATGACTAAAACGAGAAGGGAGAACCCGATTGAAATGTAGAGCCATTTTACCTGTGACTTCTCCATTTTGAGTTCCCTCGTCAGATTGAGCACATGGTATTGTGCGTGGTATCTTTACAGATTACAGGACATAGTATAAACGCTTTTATAACTTGAATCTGTGGCTGAAGACATGACCGGAAAGCAAGAGGGAGTCAGGCATCACGATTAGATGGTGAAGAGATCCCGCTCCGCCACTATGCGGAAGAATCCGGCGGTTACCCCGGCATCAAGCCAGCCATGTCCGTAACTGAAACTTGCAAGGGCATCTTCAAGTGAGCCGGATTTCACGTGATGTTCCCCGCGTTTGGCGTAAACCACAGCGACAAAGCGAATACGCTCAGCAAAACCATGGCTGGTTGTAGCAGGATCCGGGGCATATTTTACTGAGGACAGGGCAGTATCCAGCAGATGTGCATAGCGACCTGCTTTCTCCTCAAGTTTTGCCCTGAACGATGCTTGGAGTACCTCATGAGGTTCCCAAAACGGGCACAGGGGGGAGGTTGTGACCGTAAGCAATCCTGATGACAAGCCAAAATGCAGCCAGCCAAACCCGTAGTAAAAACTTGCGTGTGCATTGACGGGATCTCCCGACACAAAAAATGTGATCCCGTCGCTTTCATAGGCGCGTGCCATTTCCAGGATCAAAGCAGCAATGTTATTGATATAGGTACTCTCCGGTGCCGGGATACGCGTCATGGAAAGCGTTGTAGTAAACAGAATCTGGCATTCTGTAATCTTCATAAACCAGCAAACATCTCCAGGTAAGAGTGCTCCATATCATGCAGTTCTGCAGGAACAATCAGTATGTGAAGTGGCGGACCGAAATCAATAGATCGCAATGCCTCTGCAGATCCCGCTCGTACCAGTGGATTATCTGATCCGGCCCGTGCAATGCCGACATAAAGAGGAAGGTGAATCTTTTTTTCTTTTGCCATTTGTTCAAGAAGGATAACTGCTTGAAGGATTGTCATATACCGTCCATCCTGGATATCCAGATACACCAGCGTGTGCAACCGCAGCGACAGGTTCTGCGAAATGACGTCAATGGATGTTGTCGGGAACCAGTTTTTCTGCGGAAATGGCACTGAACAGGACTTTCCAAACCGGTAATTCTGGAGCCCGGAAAGACCGCAGACTGCACTTGAGATGGATGCTGCATGAATAATCGCAGTTTTTATCCCCTTTGAAGCGGCACGCATTCGCAGATCTGCGTGGGTAGTAGAGACCATGGGATCACCGGCGCAGAGAAATGCGACGTGTTCACGCTCTGCTTTGCTCAGGAGTTCATCGGGATGCTGTTCAACATCTTCGCGACTGAGAAGATGCACGGGTTTTCTATAATGTCTCTGTAGCTCTTCACAGGATGTGCCCATGAGGCGGGAGGTGTAATTTTCAAGAAAGATGTGGTCCGCATTCCGGATAGTATTGAGCCCTTTTTCTGAAACATCAGTTTTGTCATAGAGTCCGAGACCTATAAACGACAGCAATGGTTCCCTCCCCGTTCAGCAGAGAACCTGACGACTCTGCGCAATCTACAGCACAGGTCTATAAGAATTATTATCGTTCTTCCTCCCTACCAAGACCACGTTATATCAGATAATTCGACGCAATCCCTGATATTACCAATACATCTATCGATTGATCATTTCATGAGAAGGTTTATAATCGCTCCTATTAATAAGCCCAGAAATACCGTGTAAATTGATATCAGGACAGTAATCCGTGCCCCAAGCTGCCGGTACAGAACCGCAATCGTGGAAGTGCAGGGAATAAAAAGCACACTCACGATTGCAAACCCGTAGAGCTGGGCGGATGTCATCACTGAACCAAGGTCAGCAGTACCGGCAAGGACTGCAAGCGTCTCAAAAGCCAGTTCTTTCCGGAAGATTCCAAATAATAGCGCCGTGGATGCATATGCTGGCAACCCAAGCAGGGTGATAGTTATGGGAGCAACCATCTGCTGGAAGGCATCGGTCAACCCGAAATACTGGAAAAGTCCGAGTCCGATACTGGTGATGATCAACAGAGGTATCGCAATAAAAAGGAACTCTTTAATCCGGAGCCATGATTTTGCCAGCACCAGACGCACTTGGGGTCTGCGGAGCGCAGACATCTCAACAATCATGCCAAACTGCTCACCGGGTGTAATGCGGCTGAGTATGACTGCGGTGAAAATAATCAGGATGAACACGATAATATAGATAGAAAACGCCCAGAGAATGCCGACAAAAGCAGCGACAATGCCGGCAATGACAACAGTCCTGGCAGAGCAGGGGACCATGCTGATAAGAAACGCTGCTATTGTCTGTTCCCGGCGTGTCTTCAGGATACGCAGGCTCATCACTGCAGGTACCGTGCATCCAAACCCTATCACCATGGGGATGATTGCCTCTCCATGCAGGCCGAGCCGGTGCATCGCACGGTCCGCAAGGAATGCGGCACGGGTCATGTATCCCGTATCCTCAAGCAGCGAGAGTCCCAGGTAAAACGTGAAGATAAACGGGAATGCGATCCCAAAACCTGCCTGCAGTGCAATCAGCATTGAAAAGCCAATACGGTCCGCCAGAAGCGGCAATGCCAGGGCAGTAAACGGAGTTATGACCAATGCCGTGAATGACGCAACAATGAACCCCTCCAGCCACGAGCCGATGACAAAGACAGACAGGAGCAGAAAAAAGAGGATGGCGATGAGGATCGGGACTCCGGGAAATGCCCGGGTGAGGAGACTATCCAGATCATAGGTTTTTTTTCGATCTCCCTGTCTGACTGCTGAAGCTGCAATCTTCCGGGACAAATTATGCCGGTTAGTTGCAATGATCTGGCGGACTGAAATGTGGCGTAGTTCAATCTCATGAGCGACAGCTCCCGCTGCATCAAGGAGTATGCGATCCTTGCCAGTACCCTGCAGGGCAAGCAAGCTCTGGTAGCGGGGAGTCCCGAGAGTTTTTTCGAGGCTTTTAAGTGCCGCCTCGATATGGTGGTCGTAGGGTACCTGAAGGGTTGCAACTCTGCCCGATCCCAGTGCAAGAGGAAGAATGCGGTCAATATCCCTTCCTTCTGAGGCAGCCGTAAGAAGAACCGGGACCCCCAGACAAGATGAAAGCTTGTCAATATCGATGATCAGCCCCTGATGTTCGGCTTCGTCAATCATATTGACTAGGACAATTACTTTTGGTGAGAATTCGGTAACTTGGGTGAAAAGATAAAGACTTCGCTCAAGTTTTGTGGCATCAAGAACTGCTGCAATGACATCTGCTCCTGCCTCTTCAAGGAATTTCCGCACCAGCATCTCTTCTTCGGAACTCCCGTCAAGGGAATAAATTCCGGGCAGATCGACAATCTCGATCTTCTCTTTTTTATAACAGACATTACCACATTCAAGACAAACGGAGGATCCCGGGTAGCGGTTCACCTCAATACCAAGGCCGGTAAGCTGGTTGAAAATGAGGGATTTCCCTGCACCGGGGTTACCCAGGAGGGCGATCTTCATTTTAAGCGCTCCACGCCGATCGCAGACGCGATCTCGGGACTCAGGGCGACATCGCAGCCCTTGACCTGTACAACAAGAGCTCCATTGGATAATTTTCGTTTTATGGAAGCACGTTCCCCGGGTACCATGCCGAGATCAAGGAGACGTTTTGCACAAGCCCTCCCGTGAATACACTGGATGATGACATTTTCCCCCTCAGAACAATCAGAAATGCTGGGATATTGACACTCCTCCTCTCCCGCCCTGCATATTCCGGTACTCTCCAGCATCCCATTTCCCCCTCGCCCTGGGTGCCACTGGCCATCCTGTTTCACCATTAACCGGCCTAACCGGTCAATCGTTTCATCAGATACAGCGTGTTCGAGCGTGCATGCCTCATCGGATGCGGTACTGGAATCCATGCCAAGAATCTCTGATAAGAAGCACTGGAGTGTCTCATGTTTTTTTATGACACTTTCCCCGGTTTGCCTTCCCTGTCCAGTAAGCGTAATCACCCCCTTTGGTAAAATGGCGATATCCCCGCTGGAAACAAGGTCTTCCATATCAGAACGCACCACTGATTCTGATTTTCCCAGTGCTACGGCAAGTTCTTCGTAGTGAGGAGGATAAACATTTTTTTCCGAGAAGTGCTGGATGGCTTCCAGGTAATCTTCCCGCAAGGAGAGCTGCATAGTGGTACTCTTTTATTATTGGGGGCTCCTGACAACTTTATTGATTTGGGTCAGGGATGCACTATAAGGAAAATCTGTGCATACTATAAGGTATAAACAAATGAAAAGATAAAAAATAACTTTATCGGGTGTTTCTGGGGTACTGATGATTTATTGGTTTTACGAATATCTGCTCAAACGTCAGATAACCGAATTGCCGGGGCATATATGCTTCATGATAAGCGGGAGGGATATGACAGATGCGCCCGGCAACCTGTTCCGTATCACTTCGTGGTGCAGCGATATATCAAAACACGTGGAAAAATCCCACCCCCCGGGGAAGACCGGCATCGACGGCATTACGTTCCACATCAGCACTCCCGACCCAGGCGCGATAGAAGCGTACCTCCCAGAGATCCGGAAGATCAGCGCTAACGCCCGACTTATTCTCCACATCGGGGACCACGAAGAGATAGCCGGCAGCGGGATGGATGTCGTTGTCGCGATCGGGAAAAGCGGGAAGGACGAGATCACCGACTGTATCCGGAGGATGGCAGATGATCTTGTCCATCCGTCAGATGTGGATGAGAAGATGCTCGAATCCTACCTGACTTTCAAGTACACGCCCGACGTCGTTGTCAAGAGCGGGGGGGACCACCTGACAGATTTCCTCATATGGCAGTCGGTGTATTCCGAGCTGTTCTTCTCGGACGTGAACTGGAGATACCTGCGGAAGGTGGATTTCTTACGGGTACTCCGGGATTACCAGTCGCGGATCCGCAGGTTTGGGAAATGAGTGTTTTTCAGGATATGATTTCAATCACGTTTCTTCCCATGAATGGGTTTCAAGACCACTATCACTACAAGGCAAGAAATCCCAGAATCTTTATTTTCGACTTCAATTCATTCACTTTTTTCCTTTAATTCGATCTTGAATTTCTTTTCTCTGCAATTGGCTGAAGAAATAGCATCAATCGAAGTATGATTAATAAATTGTATCAGTACCTGCAGGTTGAACAACCATTATAGATCTTACTTCTGAAAGAGTTGCAAGTTTTTCCACATTTTTTACATCAATCCAGGCAACAGCAAAATGATATTTTTCATCCCAACCGTTTACCAGAGTGACAAAGGGATCAATGATGTGGGTTGATGCAGATTTATTGACATAAATAAAAATATAAACACGATCTTCTCCCGGTTGACCTGCTGATTGATTTAAGTTGAGTTTTACTTTTACCAGATCTGCAGGAATCATCTGATTTCTCGTTATCATCGTTGTTTTTATATTTTGTCGTTCTTTTTCCGTAGCCTGGAAATTGATATCGATGAGTTCGAGAAGCTCAGCGGGGATTTTTTGCTGGGCAGGTGTCATATTTTCCTTGTATCCCATCGGTGTCTGAAGAGACTCTTCGAAATTCTTATTGGTTGTTATCGTGTTATTGACTGTCGTTATTGCAGATAAAAGTATAACAGTTTCGTTTGCATTTCCTGTTCGATTCTCAGAGATGGGTTGTGAGATGCAGGCCGTCACCAGCAGGATACACACAATTATGATTATCAGCGCAAGAGTTATGCGGAGAGGGGTCATCGCGTCATCAACCTTTTTTTTAATTAAAAATTTAGGGTAAAGTACCAATCCAGCCCCTAAATTTTTTTATTCTTACGACGACATTTTCGAAAATATTTCGTAACAGTGAAATGAAAAAAGTGACTATGATTTTCAAGCATTACTTTTTCGTGTTGATGGCCCCGGCATTCAGGTCTATTGCATTGTGGGGGTCGCCACAGCGGCGGGGGCGGAGGCTTTGCCGAAGCCCCCAGGAGCGTGATAACTATTGATCGGAGTAGTATTTTCAGAAGATTTTATGAAAAAATTAGGGGCTAAAATAACACTTAACCCAAAATTTATTACTTCACCCTTACCCCAACCCACGTCGGCGTCCCGTCAACCATCATCTCCTTAACTGCGAACTGGTTTTTCAGGGAAACAGAGAAGGATTTCTTATCGGGGACCGGGAGAACGCGGTGGTCCCGGCACCATCGCTCGAATGCATAGTACATATCGTCTTTTGGAATGAGTGCACTCTCGGTATCTTCACGGAGGATCATAGACTCGAAGAATTTTTTTGCAGCATCTTCTTTTTTCTTCCGCGGGGGTGCAGGTTTTTTAGATTTTCCTGTCGTGCGAGACGGATGGTGCGGGGTAGCTTCTTTTTCCAGTGAAGGAGCTAGCACGGGAGCGGGCGCTGGTACGTTCTGGGCAGATTTTTCTTTTTGGAGGTGACGTGATTTTATTGTCCTTGCTGCCTGAGGGTCGTCGGCGTTGATGATGGCAGCAGCTGCCAGGGCTGCCGGTTTTGGCGGCACATGGCCTGGCAGGGTTGGTGCCTCGTTGGGGGCGATGATGACCGGTTCCGGGATGGTTCCCTCTAGGATCTTCTGCTGCCGGTAGTCTATCCCCATCCGCTCCGCAAGCGCCCGGTTTAACGAGTCGCTGATATCGATCTTCTGCAGCTGCGCCTGCTCAAAGATATCAGCCCTGATTACAACTGATGTCTGGCGCCACGGGGCGCTGCTCACTTTTTTCTCTGCCATCCTTACTGTTGATCTGTCACTGGGCAGAAATATAGTACGCGATCTTCTCCTGCCGGTTAAAAAAACACTATCTAGAGAAAACCGGCATGAACCGATCGGGTTCACTCCGGAATCATGAAAATCAATAAAATGATTGGAATTTGCGATGGTCCCCCGCCTCAAGGCCTCTCCGAGGCACGGCGGTGCAAAGAAGTTTGCAGCATCACTTCTGGTCACTGATCCGCCGCGGGGGCTCCCCATCGGGAGCGCCGGCGTTCATCCTATAGGGATATGGGGGCATAAGCCCCCATCAATAGAGTATTCCTGCCCACATAAAAAAACGCTAAACAGCCTGTGCCGCTATCCGCTGGTCATAGATGCGGATTGCACGCATCAGGTCGATTTTCCTGAAAAGAGGCCAATAAGGGGCGCAAAAGTATACTGTGGACTCATGGCCGTTTGCCAGCCATGGGAGGAAGTTTGACGTGCGGCACTCGTTCCCCGTCCTGATGATAAGGTCGACCGGGGGGATTCCTTTGCCCCCGTGAATGTGTTGTTCTACCATGGCGGCATCGATCCGTTCGGGAGCGACCTTATTGTGCTCGACATCGGCAAGGATCTCCCGGGCCGCGAGTACGATCTCGTTTCTTCCCCCGTAGGCAAGGGCAATATTGAGATGGAATCCCTTGTTGTCCTTCGTCGCTTCTTCTGCTGCCTCCACTGCCTCCTTTAAGTCGGGAGGCAGGAGTGACCGGTCGCCCACCATCTGCACGCGGATCTTGTATTTCGTTACGCGCTCGTCGCTCAGGATCGCAAGGAACTTCTCACGGAACAGGGCAAAGAGATGGTCAACTTCCTCTTTGTTCCGAGAGAAATTTTCCGTTGAAAAAGTATAGAGCGTGATATGCCGGATGCCGAGTTCGTGTGCCCAATCGAGCATCTCCTCGGTCTTGTCAGCACCTGCACGGTGGCCTTTGGCGGTGTCGATACCAAGGCGTTTTGCATAGCGCCGGTTCCCGTCTTGGATAATTGCGATATGGTTGGGAATATTATGGTACTGCATCTTTAAGTATCTCTCGTAGAGCGGGTCAATAAGCGAGCGCAGGGTCATAGCGGTGTCAGCTCCACAACCATGCCCCCGTTAGGATAACGTTCTATAACGTATTTTTTCCCGGGCAGTTCATCAGCGTTTTTTTCAAGCAGCCACCATGCCATCTCGATGCGATCACCACAGTCCTCAAAACTTCCAGGATCTAATATCCGCTCGCAGAACTGCGTACATTCCTCTCTTTGCAGGAGTGGTGGCTCAAGCACACCGTACACAATAGTCCCATCCGGAGTGATTTCATCGAACGGTCGGGCCGTATTTTCTGCGATCCGTTTCAATCGCTCCCGTAGCTGCACCGAGTCCTTGAACGCAGAGGAACACCAGTGCACCTTGTCGTGCCGGCACAATTCGTCAGCCCAGCCTTTTGCCCCTTCAATTGCGTTGTGCAGTTCATCGGCAAGCTCATACCTCCGCTCCCGCATTTGGTACGCATTGGTCTCACCCCATTCGAGTTCATTGATATTGAGGAAGTCCAGAAAAGGAAGTGCCGGGATGAGGAGTTCGAGGCCTGGGAGTGCGGGGACTTCTATACCGATATCAAAACCCATCTCCTTTGCCCGCTTTGCCGACCGGATATAATCCGTGTCGAGAATTGTATTCCAGCATTCATGCGGGGGGTGAAGCCGGATTTCGTCAACGAGCCCTTTCATTTGTCCCAGTTCGTCATCGCGAGGGGCTTTTGCAGTATACAGGTGTACCTGGTGGTCAGGGCCGAAATGATCCTTAAGCAGCCGGCAATATCCAATAACCCGGTCAAGGCACAGGAGCGGTTCTCCTCCCGTGATTCCTGTGCCGAGTGCGCTCATGTTCTCTGCCTCCTCAATTATCTGTGACGGGTTATCAACCGGGTGCTCATTTGCAAAAACGGTGTCAGAGCCTTTTCGTTCACGGGAGAGCGGGCAGTACCAGCAGGAGCGGTGGCACCGTCCCGTAACAAAGAGCACCATCTTTGCGCCCTGTTGGCAGAGAACACACCCTTTTGAAAGTGACACTTCAACACCTTGATGGGATATCATACTACACTTGAAATTCTGTTCTTATTTTTGTGAGCAAAGCACAAAACTCTTCTGTGCTTTTACAAGAGGAAAGGAATTGTAATGATGGTAAAAAAAATACTCATGATTTTTGTAATGAATTTTTATTGTTTAAAAGATTGATTTTCCGGTATTTAACGGATTGATATGGGTAATCCGGCTCACCAGCAGATTATATGCGTCATGCGCCCCGTTATACCGCACGAGTACGTTTCGCAGTTCAAGAATCGATCCATAGGGTGCCGATGTGATAAGGTCATTTTCCGGCGTTATATGATACGAAGGCAGCACCGCATACACCGGTGTTTTCGCCGTCCCGTCACAGAGCTTGAATACATGAGATCGTGCATCACCAAGTTCCCCTGACATCTTTAAGCCGGCAACATTGATTCGTTTTCCGATATGCAGGTGCAGTTTGGATAACCGGAGGAATTTTGATCCACCGGGTACACGGAATTTCTCCTTTCGCATTCCATCCTTGCGCAGGATTGCATAACTGTACTTGATGTCGCTGTTCACGTACCGGTATGAATCCTCGCAGTGAGCAAGAGTCTCCATCAACCGGGAGAGTTTGATCGCAGGTGCAGTCTCAAAACTCCAGCAGCGGGGAGCAGTGCAGGTCGAACCCCAGATAAACGAACAAGGGCTATAGATATACAGCCCTTTTTTTTGCAGTGCAATGGTGAGGGATCGCATCCGGGTCGCGTTCTCCTCATCTGCAGGCTCGACTATCAGGATCGAACCATCGGGAGCGAGATTTCCTGCAATGTGTGCGACAATGTCAGCCCTGGATTCCATGGTTGCGTCCGGGAGTTCATTTAAGACGTTGGAAAAGAGTATCAGATCAATTTTTTTGGGGAGTTTGCCACCATCCATTGATCTGATGTCAGTTTTTGTAGGAGGTTTGATCCTAACCTTCTCGCTCGTGTTAACAAATGCGTCCCTTAAATACGTGAATGCCTCGATATGCTCTTCTGACCTTTCCAGGGAATAAATGGTTGCCTGTGCATCATCAAGCCGCGAATAAAAATCAGCAATAGCGAGCGGGACAACACCTGGCCCGGTTCCTACATCGAGGACGGTCATACTTTTTTTCAGCAGCCCGTCACGTGCGAGCATCAGGAGCAGGTGCTCGGTCTGGATAAAATACACCGGGAAGTGGTAGGCAAGATACCCCAGAACGCTGTAGCCTTTTATGTAGTGTAATGACCTTTTATGGGAAGGTTTCCAGTAATCGTCTTTCTGGGAGACAATCGCCCTGCGGAGGCGTTCGATGATGATCGGATCATTCCAGTCCTTTCCAACTTTTTTTGTTATGTACTTTTCGATACTTTGCACAAGGGAACCAGGCATTTCTCTTTTTGTAAAAAAATGCTGCTGCCGTTCAAGTTCCTCCTTGTTCATGAGATATGGTTGTACAGGAGGGATTCGGATAATCTCAAAATCTCCCTTACCTTTTTTTGCCATGAGTCCCATAGCGGAAAGTTCAGGCAATATGATGGTGAACAGCTGGTGCACCGGCAAGGGCTCATCGAGGTAGGGGATAATCTCTGACAGGAAAAATGCCGGTTTTGTTGCGGCTACATACTTTATTGTCGAGATAAGTTGTTTTTCTGCCATAGGTTGCCGGTTACTTGGTAGTAGGCGATATTACATCTTTGTATAGTGTATGTCCTGCAGGCAGTTTATTTTTTAATTCCCTGCGGCAGGATGAAATACTGGTTCAACGAACATCCGAAACGATTACGCGCCACGTGTGGCAGGTACTCGTTAGTCTTTATCGATGATCTTGGCAACCGGTTCAGGGTAGTCAACCCGATGATTAGTGCACGTTCGCCGTTCAATATCGCGCCGGGGAGCGTAATGCCAGTGATCGTCAAGGAAGAAAACAACGAGCTCGTCATGATGAAGTGGGGGCTGGTACCTCACTGGACAAAGGACATTCATACGGCAAAACGACCAATCAATGCACAAGTAGAAACCTTATCAGAAAAACCTTCCTTTAAAGAGCTGCTGAAAAACCGGCGCTGTCTTGTGCCGGTATCCGGTTTTTTCGAATGGAAAAAAGAAGGCAGTAAAAAGATCCCGTTTTACCTGCACCTGCAAAAAAGCCTGCTTTTTGCATTTGCCGGGCTTTATGACTGTTGGACGGATCCACGAGGAAATCCTCTCATTACGTATACGATTATAACAAGTGAACCTAATGATCTGGATTGCAAAAATCCACAACCGGATGCCATCAATTCTTTTACCAGAACATGAAGATTGTTTCCTTTCAAAAGCCCCTTTGAACGCTGACGATCTCAAATACATCCTTGCACCGTTTCCGGCAGGAAACATGTCAATATATCCCATATCCTCTCTGGTGAATACGCCGGATGCCGATGATGAGCTGATCATCCGCCCATTGAATACTTTTTCCGGTACGCTGGAACTAAATGAGGATAATAATGCTTGACCACTGCCCCGGTGCCGCGAACCTGCGAACCCCCACACTCACGATCAAAAAGTGCCCGCAATGTGGTGAGGAAGTGGAACTATTCTCGAACGATATGTCCGTGAAATGTAACGGGTTTGGTTTTGTGGTCTACAATGATATCGAATCATGCATCCAGTGGTGCAGGCACGCAAAGGAATGCGTCGGTGAGGAGATGTACAGGAAACTTAAGGAACGAAAAAGTGCTCCCTTTCAGCAGAAGGGGAAATAATGGCGCCGTATAAACATAATTGAGTCATGGACTCAGGCAAATATGAGGAATACCTGGAATTTGTTCATGGTAATTCCTTTTTTTCCGATAGGAAAATAAAAGCGTATTTCAGGAGAAGGAGGGGACAGTGCCTGTCCCCCCTAACCGACCCTGTGCTTAACGCGATGACGACGTATTACCTGTTCAGGAGTTGTATTATCTTTCCTTGAGGTATCGCATTTGGGGGGAGCCGAATCGGCGGAGGTAAAACCCTGTTGAGCGTTGAGATTTCGTAATATCTTTTCAAACCGCTAACATTCTCTCAATCGCACAGCGGGCGCGATGAGCTATATTTTCTGGTACAGTAATGCGGGGCTGTAGTGAGATGAGTGCATTCCGGACTTTGTTCAGATCCGTCTTTTTCATGTTCGTGCAGATCGCTGCCTGAGATAATGGATAGCATTTCTTTATCGGGCATTCTTTCCGGAGACGATGCAGGATACCGATCTCCGTTCCGATAATAAACTCCTTTTTTGGGGACTCGCACAAGTACCTGATGATTCCTGATGTGCTTGCGACATGATCTGCGAGATCAATTACTTCCGGGCGACACTCCGGGTGCACCAGAATGATCGCATCGGGATGAAGATCGTGTGCCCGGAGTACATGATCCGGAGTGATTCGGTCATGAACGGTACAGCATCCTTCCCATGGCAGGATCTCTTTTTTGGTAAACCGCTGGGTATAGAGTCCAAGATTACGGTCAGGAACAAAAATTATCTGGTCTTCTTGTAATGAGTTGACCACCTTCACCGCGTTAGAAGAGGTGCAGCAGATATCGCTCTCGGCTTTAACTTCTGCAGTTGTGTTCACATAACAGACAACCGCTGCCTCCGGGTGCCGGGATTTCACGAGTTTCAGTTCATCTGCCGTGATCATATCCGCCATCGGGCAACAGGCATCGTTTGCCGGCAACAGGACTGTTTTTTCCGGGGAGATGATCGCGGCAGTCTCAGCCATGAAATCCACGCCGCAGAATACAATGACGTCGCCGTCCATGGTGGCAGATGCCCGGGATAATTCGAGTGAATCCCCGGTGAGGTCAGCGATATCCTGCACATCAGCGATCTGGTAATTGTGCGCGAGAATAATCGCATGCCGATCCTCTTTCAGCCGGAGAATTTCATCATGAATGAACGATGCATCCTGCACCCTGCACACTTCCGTAATTGTATGTGTTGATCCTGTGTATCAAATACGTGGATCACGTATCAGTCTTTTTGTTTTTTATTTGTTTAGTGCCTGTCAATGATAATTTTCCCCAGCGGGATATTTAAGAAACCTGCTTGCAAAACTACTAGGTGACGCATGAGACTTATTCTTTCGGACCGGGACGTCCGGATTTTTGAGCATAGTCCGGCTCCTGTTGAACAGATCCTGCTCGAACAGGATATAAATCCCCTTGAGGTGATCGTATCCCGGAACGGGAAGCTGCTATCAGAGGATGCGGTTATCCAAACGAGTGATGAGGTTCGGATTATCAGGGTAGCACATGGGGGTTAATGGTTGAAACCCGCGGAAGTGCAACCGGACGTGCCGGTATGTTCTCTGTGCACAGAACCGGCAGTTGTATACCAGCGATATAGCAACCGTCACCTGTGCGGGACTCATTTTACTGCCGATGTGGAACTACGTGTTGCAGATTCGATAAAAACCCGGCAAATGATCGTCCCTCAGGATCGTGTGGCAGTTGCCCTGAGCGGGGGTAAAGACAGCACAGCACTTCTTCTCTTCCTGCAACGTCTCCTCCCGACATGGGAAGATGTCCGGCTCATTGCCATAACGATAGATGAAGGGATTGCCGGCTACCGTGAAGAAACGATCCAGTCAGCAGAACGGCTCATCAGTCGGCTGGGGATCGAACATCACTGCATTTCTTTTACCAGCCTGTTCGGGGACTCACTCGATGCTTTTCTCACCGGCAGGGAGACACAGGCCTGCAGTATCTGTGGTATCCTTCGGAAAAAGGCGTTGGTGGTGGGTGCGCACCAGGCAGGCGCAACAAAGCTTGCCACCGGCCATAACCTCGACGATGAGGCGCAATCGGTGTTAATGAACGTGTTCAGGGGGGACCTCCAGCGTCTTGTCCGGAATTCGAGTATTGATTCATCAGGTAAGTTTATCCCGAGGATCAAACCGCTTTCCCTGATTTCAGAAAAAGAGATTGCCACGTATCTTATGCTCAATGATGCGTGGAGCGAACTTCCCGAGTGCCCGTACACCCATTATGCCATGCGGCGAGAGGTCCGTTCAATGCTATCTGGTTTTGAGTATAAACATCCCGGCACTATACTCAACCTTATAGAGAGCAAAGAAAAGATCGAGCGCTATTGTAAAGGTTCAATGATGTCTGAATCCCTCCGTTCCTGTCGCGAGTGTGGTGATCCCTGCAGCGGGGATCTCTGCCAGGTATGCCTGCTCCGCCAGTCACTTGACCGATGATCGACCGGATGCTGACTCCATTCCGGTAATTCGCTGTGGTCGCGAATAAATATTCATTTTTCCCGCCCGCACGAAACCGACGATAGTAAGCCCGGTCTTTTCTGCAATCTCCACTGATAATGTCGTTGTCGCACTGCGCGATACGATCATGGGAATATTTGCAATGAGGCATTTGCGCACCATTTCAGAAGAGATCCTGCCCGATGAAACGATAAATGTCCGGGAAAAATCGATACCGGTACGGAGCCCGTGCCCGATTACCCGGTCAACTGCGTTATGCCTGCCGATATCTTCAGAAACCGAGATAACTTTTTCTGTATCGAGTAAAGCAACGACATGGATACCGCCGGTTGTTTTGTGAAGATCCGAAGAGAGCGCATCCCTGACCGATTCGTTGATTTTCTCCAGGCTGATCACAAAATCAGACTTGATCTTGGGGAGTTTTTCCGCATCAATAAATGATGTGCTCCCTCCGCATCCTGATAGGATTGTCTTTTTTGGGCCGAGCACTTTGAACAGGTTCTTGGTGATAACGCTGATCCGGTTCTTCTCAATCTTGATTGATTCAATCTCATCGACACCCTTGATGATCTGTTCGGTGAAGAGGTAGCCGGTGACAAAATCTTCGAGCTGCACCGGACTCATCATCGCAGTCATCGCGTGCCTGCCGTTGACAAAAAGGGCAACAGGTACTTCTTCAACGACTTCGTGAAGTTCATTTCTGAATATATCCCCGTCAACCTTTATACAGGGCAGTTTCCGGTACATCTTTTCACTCATAACTATATCCTCCTCATTCTCAGGGACCCCATAGAGGCAGGACTGGAGAATACATCACAATACCTCATCCATACTCCCGCTCCGGTAGCCTTCAAGGTCAAGGGTGACATAGGAAAACCCGGTTGACCTGAGTTTTTTCACGATTGCGGGTTGCATATCCAGTATTTTCCCAATCTCCTCTTTATGAACTTCTATCCGGGCAATAGTGCCGTGCAAACGTACCCTGAGCTGTCCGAATCCCTGACCTGCGAGAAATGCTTCCGCCTCTTCAATCATCCGGAGTTTTTCCTGGGTAATTTCTTCTCCGTAGGGTATCCGGGATGAAAGGCAGGCAGCAGAGGGTTTCTGCCAGACTGGCAGACCGTACTCACGGGCAATTTCCCTGATATCCTGTTTGGTTATCCCGGATTCAATAAACGGATGGATGATCCCCTCTTCTGTTGATGCGGCAAGTCCCGGGCGATGTTCATCCATATCCGAGACATTTATCCCGTCAGCGATGCAGGCAAGACCCAGTTCTTCTGCCCGTTGTCTGAGATATGCTGTGGAGATCTTTTTGCAGTAATAGCAACGGTTGGCCGGATTTTTCCGAAATTCTTCATGTTCCATCACGGGAACTGGTATGATATCCAGATTGAGTCCTTGTTCATGTGCAATTTGGCGTGCCTGTTCAACAGCAACTCGTGGCACAACCGGGCTGTCAAGGAGAACACAAAAACTTTTATCGCCCAGTGTCTCACGGGAGATCGCTGCGAGAAGAGTACTGTCAACACCCCCGGAAAATGCTACCAGCATCGAACCACGTTTTTTGATGTTTTCAGTAAGAATTCGTCGTTTCTCTTTAAAATCCATGAGGGAACTCCAAAAACAAAAAATATCCAGGTAATGTATCTGGTATTGGTTTTTTAAATCAGGAGCCGCATCGTTCTGATGGAGAAGAACTAGAGGTGCTCACGCACTGGTTTTCCTCACCATCGCGCAACTGGTGGCATATATCACAGGTCCTTTTGACAAGGTTGATCTTTTTCCCGTCTTTTAATTCCTGTGCAAGTAGTTCAATGGATTTTTTTACATCATTTTCAAACTCTATCCGGTAGCCGCGTTTTCCCGAAAGGTACTGGGATACCGCTGAGGGTGCAATCTCCAGCATTCGTGCCGCTTCAACCTGAGATACTCCGCACTTTACAAGCTCGACGGCAATTGCCGCCCGGATTGCGGGCAGGACATCCCAAACAATTTTCTGGCAGGGAGATTCCATCACATCACAACCTTTAAGTTATCACAATCGTGACATAATACATTGCATTCACAATTGTGAATTTATCCTGACACCAGATATACTTTACCAGTCTTTGAGTTCAAGAGTAAGAACCAGGACAGCAAAGGGATGAATGTGCGTCGTTGGTATTCCTTAAAAAATTAAGCATTCATCAAAACATATGTTCATGCAGGAAAGAATAATTCACATATCAGCAAAGAATCAGATACCGGAAGAGACCATGGAAGAGAAACGAACCATCTATATGGATCATTCCGCCACTACTTACACCCGAAAGGAAGTTTTGGAAGCCATGATCCCCTACTTCACGAAACATTTTGGCAATCCCTCCTCCATATACAGCATCGCCCGTGACTCGAAGAAGGCGATCGATACCTCACGGGTGCAGACCGCAAAAGCGCTGGGTGCTGATCCGGACGAAATTTATTTTACATCGGGCGGGAGCGAGTCGGACAACTGGGCCATCAAAGGCGTTGCGCTGGCGAACCGGAAACGGGGCAATCACATTATCACAACCCAGATCGAGCACCATGCAGTGCTTCACACCTGCCAGTTCCTTGAAAAGGAAGGTTTTGAAGTCACCTACCTGCCGGTTGACCAGTACGGGCTTGTGGATCCATCGGTACTGGAAAAGGCGATCACGGAGAAGACAATCCTGATCTCGATTATGTATGCGAACAATGAGATCGGGACGATTGAACCGATCGCGGAGCTCGGCGCTATTGCTCGGAAGCACAAAGTATACTTCCATACTGATGCGGTGCAGGTAATCGGGAATATTCCCATCGATGTGAAAGCACAGAATATCGACCTGCTCTCGCTTTCAGCCCACAAGTTCTATGGTCCCAAAGGTATCGGAGCGCTCTACATCAAAAAGGGTGTGCGGATAGAGAACCTTATCCATGGCGGCGGCCAGGAGCGCCGGCGGCGTGCAGGTACTGAGAATATCGCAGGCATCGTGGGTCTTGGTAAGGCAATCGAGATGGCGACTGCGGATATCCCGGGACATTCAGCAAAGATTCGTGCGATGCGTGACCGGCTCATCAAAGGCGTGCTGGACACAATTTCCCATGCCCGGCTCAACGGTCATCCCGAAAAACGCCTCCCGGGGAACTTCAATGTGAGTTTTGAGTTTATTGAAGGTGAGTCGATGCTGCTGTGGCTGGATGATGAGGGGATCTGTGCATCGACAGGAAGTGCCTGCACTTCAGGATCTCTTGAACCATCACACGTGTTGCTCGCGACAGGTCTTCCGGTAGAAATATCGCACGGTTCGCTACGGCTCACGCTGGGCGATGCAAATACGGAAAAGGATGTGGATTTTGTGCTCGAAGTTCTTCCGAAAGTCGTAACAAAACTGCGGGATATGTCTCCGTTATACCAGAAGAGCGGAAAGGAAGGGGGATGCAATGTATAGTGACACGGTGATGGATCATTTCAAGAACCCTCGTAATGTAGGCGAGATAGAAAACCCTGACGGAGTCGGTGAGGTCGGGAACCCGGTCTGCGGGGATATCATGAAGATCTTTCTGAAAATCGAAAACAACGTGGTGGTTGACGCAAAGTTCAAGACATTCGGCTGCGGTGCTGCGATAGCATCCAGCAGCATGGCAACAGAACTTGTCAGGGGGAAGACACTGGAGGAGGCGTGGGAGCTCTCGAATAAGGCAGTCGCCGAGGCACTTGATGGCCTGCCTCCTATCAAGATGCACTGCTCGGTTCTGGCTGAGGAAGGCATTCACAAGGCAATCAACGATTACCGTGTGAAGAAGGGGCTCGAACCATGGGCAGAAAAAAATTCCCATTCCCATGAGCACGATGAAGAGGGCACCTGCCAGCACTAGGTGGCGAGGCCTGCACAACCGGGTAACCGTGGTGAAGAATGGTATTATCTCAACGTGAACAGGAACGCTACAAGCGGCAGATCATGTCTTTCGGTGAAGAAGGACAGGAACGGCTCAAAAAAGCGCATATTTTCATAGCCGGTGCCGGCGGTCTCGGATCACCGGTCTCCCTCTACCTTGCTGTTGCCGGTGTAGGGACGATTACGATTGTCGATATGGACGTGATTGACCAGACGAACTTAAACCGCCAGATCCTCCATTTCGACCGGGATATCGGCAGGAAGAAGACTGCCTCAGCCGAAGAAAAATTACAGGAGATAAATCAGGATATTACGGTCAACGCCACCGATGTGAAGATTGATGAAACCAATGCTGCCGATCTGGTGGGGGAAGCTGATGGTATTGTGGATGCCATGGACAACTACCCGACCCGTTACCTGCTCAACGAGGTCGCAATCGCAAAGGAGATCCCGCTCTTCCATGGAGGTATCCGTGGATTCTACGGGCAGGCCACCACGATCATTCCCGGAACGACCCCGTGCCTGAAATGTATCTTCCCCAAAGCACCACCGTTGGAAGTATTCCCTGTAGTAGGTGTGACACCGGGGCTCATCGGTATGGTGCAGGCAACTGAAGTATTGAAATACCTGCTGGGAATCGGAGAACTGCTCATGGGGCGTCTCTTCATCTGGGACGGGATGCAGGCGAAGGCAGACGAGATTCGCGTGGAACGCAACCCAAAATGCGAAGCGTGTGGCGACATGGTGACGAAGAAGAAAACAGCGAGGAAGAAGAAATGACCGTTAAGATCCGGTTTTTTGCACGGTTCCGCGAACTGCTCGGGACGGATATTATGACTGACGTGGTAGCAGGGACGATGTTTACCTCGCTGATTACCACCATCGCAAAGAAAAACCCCGAGGGATACGCTGCTATCTTTGATGAGAAAGATGCCTTCCACGAGTTCGTGATCCTGATGAAGAATGGTAAACGGATCGATATCGCTGATGCGGCAAAGACCCCGGTTGCGGACGGTGACGAGATCGCAGTTTTTCCACCAGTTGCGGGTGGATAAATCAGGGAAACCATGATTGTGATCCAGACAGATGATGTTGATATCGGTGCCCTCATTCTTGCAGCAAAGAAGCATGGGACTGGTGCCGTGGTCGTCTTCGATGGTGTCGTCCGTGACGATAATATCACCGAGATGGAACTCGAAGCTTACGAGGAAGTCGCAACACAGGAACTCGATAAAATTGCAAAAAACGCGACAGAACAGTTCGGGCTCCTGCATGTCGATATCATCCACCGGATCGGAAGGCTTGTGGTGGGTGAGAATATCCTGATCATCATTGTTGCTGCAGGACACCGGGAAGAGGCATACGCCGGATCCCGGTTTATCATTGAAGCGATCAAGGTTGGTGTCCCGATCTGGAAGAAGGAGCTGACGAAGGATGGGGGACGGTGGGTGCTAGGTGAGCACGGGCACGGCAAGCCAAAACCAGGGTGAAAGGACGTTATCCTAAAAAATTTCGAACTACCTGTTATAGCCACAATATTTGATCTCGTTATCACCCGCTTCTCGTACAGAATTTGTGCCGGAATTTTTCCCGGGAGTTGTTTTTTTAAACGATCGCAGTCCGTGTGTTAATTTACCCTGCAACAAATACTTATTTGAGGATTCACTATGGATACCAACCCAATGGAATTGTTCCAGAAAGAAGCGCCCGAAGTCGCAGCTGCATTCAACAACCTGATTATGTCAATAGTTGCATCAAAAGGGCTTGACCAGAAGACCAAATAGCTGATCTATATAGCAATGAAAGCCTCAATCGGGGACGATATGGCAGTCAAAGCTCATGTTCCCATGGCAAAGGCAGCGGGAGCGAGCCGGCAGGAAGTGGTCGATGCCATTCTTATGACACTGACTGTATCAGGGATTCGTGGTGTTGTGCATTGCCTGCCTGAAGCGGTGCGTCAGTTTGAAAAATAATTTTTCCGGTTGACGGGAACTACCCGAGCTCCATCGTTTCCAGGAAACGGCAGGCCTCGACCATACCAGCCCGGCTGTCACGAACCGTCCAGAACACTTTTTGACCGGTTTTCCCAAAAAACTCTGATTTAAACCGTATTTTCTGTGGGCGTGGACACCATTTCCACTCCGCCAAAAATGTGCTTGCCCGGAACGCAAATGGGCCATTTACGGGCGAATTTTGGATCAGGTCTTCTTTGACCCGGATAGAATGTCCCGAAGAACCGTCGATTCCAAAATCTATAAATATTCACAATTGTTATTATTATGTGTAAGTTCACAATCGTGAACATATGTGCCAGAGTGGCGGAGTGGCTACGCGGTTGACTGCAGATCAACTACAACCCGGTTCGATTCCGGGCTCTGGCTTGGAGGAATCATGAGTATCAGGATCCAGAAAACATTCGAAGCACTCTTCGCACTCGAAGAGGTCCGAGGGCTTTTCCGCGAATCTCTCCCGACCGGATTTGATGCCGAGGAGGAAGCCGCCTTCAACCAGCGGATTGCCGATCTCAAAGCAATCATTGCTGATCTTGAAGCAGGAACCGGCACACCCAAAGTTACCAAGATAGCCGGGACTCTCGATATCAGATCACGGGAGGAACAGTATATCAACATCCACCCCATTCAGGCCGCCGGGAGGTTAACGACAGAGGCTCGCAAAGCGATCATCTCCTATGGTGACGGGTACTCAACGTGTGACACCTGCCGGAAGCCGTTCCGGCTCGATAAGATCACGAAGCCGGGCATCGCGGAATTTCACGCCGACCTAGCGCAATGGCTCAACATGGACCAGGCCCGGGTCGTGCCGGGTGCACGGAGGGGGTTCCAGGCGGTTGCCGGCACGCTGGTCGGGAAAGACGACAGCGTGATTGTATCGGCGCTTGCCCACTATACCGAGTTCCTCGCCGTGGAAAATGCCGGGGGTTTTGTCAGGGAAGTGCCGCTAAACGCGAAGAATATTGTGACTGCCGAAGCAACGGCACAGAAGATCGAAGAGGTCAAAGCAGAGACCGGAAAACTTCCGGTGCTCGTCATGATCGACCACTTCGATTACCAGTTCGCAAACGAGCACGAGATCGCAGGGATTGGAAAAGTCGCCCACCAGTATGATATCCCCTTCCTCTATAACGGGGCCTACACGGTCGGCGTCATGCCCGTTGACGGGAAGAAGATCGGGGCAGACTTTGTCATCGGCTCCGGACACAAGAGTATGGCATCGGTCGCACCGTCCGGGGTACTTGCAATGACCGATGAATGGATACCAAAGGCGCTCCGCACCACCGCAATGGTTGGCGACCTCACCAAACGAAAGTTCGGTATCAAGGAAGTTGAGATGCTCGGATGCACGCTGATGGGAGGCACCCTGCTCTCCATGATGGCCTCATTCCCGACGGTAAAGGAACGGGTGCTGCATTGGGATGAACAGGTGAAACGGTCCAACTACTTCATCGACCGGCTCCTGAAGATCACCGGCAGCAAGGTGCTCTCGGAATACCCGCGTAAGCACACCCTCACCAAAATCGATACCACCGGTAGCTTCGATACCGTTGCAAAGACGCACAAGCGAAAAGGATTCTACTTCAGTGATGAGTTGTCGTCCCGCGGTATTGTCGGGGAGTTTGCCGGTGCAACTCGGACCTGGAAACTGAACACCTACGGCCTCAACGAAAAGCAGATCCGCTACCTTGCTGATGTGTTCACGGAAATCGCAGAAAAATACGAGATACCCGTTACGAAATGAGGAAATAATCATGGCAGACAAAAAATTCCATTTAGGAACGACAGCCCTCCATGCAGGGCAGGTACCCGACCCGACCACCGGGTCTCGTACAGTACCGATTTACCAGACCTCTTCGTACGTGTTCAAGAGTGCAGCGCACGCAGCAAACTTGTTCGGCCTCCGTGAGCTGGGGAACATTTACACCCGGCTCATGAACCCGACCACGGATGTATTTGAGAAGAGGATGGCGGCAATAGAAGGAGGTACCGGGGCACTTGCGGTAGCCTCCGGACAAGCAGCGATCACGTACTCGCTCCTGAATATTACCCGTCCCGGTGATGAGATCGTAGCAGCAGACAATCTGTACGGCGGAACCTACGAGCTCTTCAACTATACCTTCCCTAAGTTCGGCAGGAAAGTTGTCTTTGTCGACTCCACGAATCCGGCAGCATTTAAGAAAGCGATCACGCCAAAGACCCGGGCGATCTACGCGGAAACCATCGGCAACCCGAAACTGGATATCCCGGACTTTACGACTATCGCAAAGATTGCACACGACGCCGGGATACCCCTCGTCGTGGATAATACAACGGGTGTCGGACTCGTCCGCCCGATCCAGCATGGTGCAGATATTGTCGTCCACTCGGCAACCAAATATATCGGTGGGCATGGGAACTCGATTGGCGGTGTCATTGTCGATTCAGGTAAATTTGCCTGGAACAACGGAAAATTCCCCGAGTTCACGGAACCTGATCCGAGCTATCACGGTCTGAAATACTGGGATGCATTCAGCAACTTTCCCGGTGCTGGTAACATTGCCTATATCTTCAAGATCCGGCTCTCGCTCCTTAGGGACACTGGAGCCGCTCTCAGTCCGTTCAATGCCTGGCTCTTCCTGCTCGGTCTTGAGACGCTTCACCTTAGAGTGCCCCGGCATTCACGGAATGCACTGGCAGTTGCGGAATTTTTAACAAAACACCCGAAGGTGGCATGGGTGAATTACACAGGACTTCCTGAGCACCAGAGTCACTCACTTGCACAAAAATATCTTACCGGTGGCTTCGGTCCCATTGTCGGGTTCGGTGTCAAGGGTGGCGAGAAGGCCAGCATGAAGTTTATTGACAGCCTCAAGCTCTTCTCCAATCTTGCCAACATCGGTGACTCCAAGAGTCTTGTCATCCACCCGGCATCCACAACCCACCAGCAGCTTACCGTTGAAGAACAGAAAAAGACCGGGGTCACCCCCGATGCAATCCGGCTCTCCGTGGGAACTGAGGATATTGAAGATATCATTGCAGACCTTGATCAGGCACTGGCGTTGGTATGATGCATCCCGTGCTCATAAGACCCTATGAAAATATCCAGGACATTGTTGCGGAACTCACTGTCATACGGAACGGTGTGCGGAGATGATCAAAGGGTCTGTGGGAACCGTAACACCACACTTTTATCACCATCCCTCCCCGCTCCTGCTGGAAAGCGGGGATACTCTTCCTTCACTGACTATTGCCTATGAAATATATGGTAACCTGAACCGGGAACGGAATAATGCCATTTTGATCTGTCATGCACTCTCGGGTGATGCACATGTTGCGGGATTTCATGAAGGAGAGGATAAACCGGGCTGGTGGGATGCGGTAGTCGGCCCGGGCAAAGCCTTTGATACTGACCGGTATTTTGTGATCTGCTCGAATGTAATCGGCGGGTGCAAAGGATCGACCGGTCCGTCATCAGACAACCCGGCGACCGGCAAACCCTACGGTGCAATGTTTCCGGTGATCACGATCAGGGATATGGTAAATGCCCAGAAACTGCTCATCGACCACCTCGGCATCCCGCAGCTTTATGCGGTGGCCGGCGGATCGATGGGTGGCATGCAGGTCCTCCAGTGGACAGTCAGCTACCCGGATATGCTGAAAAAGGCGATTGTGATCGCTGCTACGGGCTACTCCACGCCACAGCAGATCGCGTTCAACGAAGTCGGTCGGAAGGCGATCATCTCGGATCCCGAATGGAACGGCGGGAATTACTATGATACGAAATCGTATGATTCGCCGGGCCCGGTCAAGGGACTCGCGCTTGCCCGTATGGTCGGCCACATAACGTATCTTTCCGACGAGTCGATGCACGCGAAGTTCGGGCGCTCACTCCAGGCAAAGGACCGGATCGGGTTTGACTTCTCGACGGATTTTGCTGTCGAGAGTTATCTGCATCACCAGGGTGATACGTTCACCCAGCGATTCGATGCCAACTCGTATCTCTACATCACCAAGGCGATCGATTACTTCGACCTGACAATTGACGGTTCGCTCACAAAAGGGCTTTCAGGAGTACACGCGGGATTCCTCGTCATCTCGGTCTCCTCTGACTGGCTCTATCCTCCCTACCAGTCTCAGGAGATCGTTCAGGCACTAACGGCAAACGAACGTGAGGTACGGTACAGCGAGATCCGTTCGAACTATGGCCATGACGCGTTCTTACTGGAATCCGGCCAGATCAATTACCTGATCTCCCAGTTCCTTTCAAGAACTGTTGTCGGCGATGTCATGATCAGGGATGTACCGACCATCGAAGAAGGAGCAACAACTGCTGTGACGGCACGGCGATTAATCAACCTGGAAGTCAACCACCTGCCGGTACTTTCGTCAAACGGGCAGCTCGTCGGTATCGTCACTTCATGGGATATCGCAAAAGCAGTTGCAAGGAATTTTCTCTGGCTTGATGAGATCATGTCAAAAAATGTCATTACAACAGCCCCGGATGAACCGATAGAGTCTGCTGCAAAGAAAATGGAGGAGCACTCCATCTCGGCCCTGCCGGTCGTTGATCCAGACCAGCACCTCATTGGCCTTATCACGAGTGACGCGATCAGTTCGCTTGTCGGGAGGGGAACCTCATGAGAATCCTCTCCATCCATGCGTCCTCGATGTGGTACCATGCAACCCAGAAGACAAAACTGGCAGAACCTATTACGGTGCGCGAAGACCGGATGGAGGAATGCGTTGTCCTCTTCTGTTGTGTCGAGAAAATCGATGAGAAAAATCCTGACAAGGTCATCGCAAGTGCACACCAGAACATCCTGCTGCGACTGGAAAACCTCAAAGTCAGAAAAGTGTTGATTTATCCCTATGCCCACCTCACGAGCACACTCGGGTCGCCGCAGGTCGCACTCTCTATTCTCAAAGGACTCGAAGAAGTACTTCGGAGAGATCAGGTTGACGTGAAACGGGCACCGTTCGGCTGGTACAAGGAGTTCGAGATCCGGGGCAAGGGGCATCCTCTTGCCGATCTCTCCATGACCATCTGTCCCTACGAAGGGACTGAATGTAATTTTACCTGCCCGTATTGCCATCACCCGTTCAAAGAAGCGGATGCGGAACATGTCTGCCAGCAGTCCGCTGAATGCACAGGAGCCTGTTCCGGCAAACAGGAAACAATATGAGAGAAATGATGACGGATATACCAGAAATCCCAAAAAAAGCGCTTATTGTACTTGGGTGCCCGGAGGCACCGGCACAACAGGCGCTCGCGTTTCATGTAGCACACAACCTGAAAAAGCGAGGTACCGATGTTCTTATCGCGGGCAATCCCTCTGTCCTCAACCTCCTGAAAGTATCGGACCCCGAAAAACATTACATCACGGATACGATGGTACTTGAAAAGTGTATCGCCGAAGTGGTCGAGAAAAAAAGGGACTGCGATCTCTGTGTGGTCTTTGCGCACAACGATGCAGCGATTGCGTATGCGGCAACGATGCACCACCTGCTGCCGGAACGAAGGCTGGTTGTGATCGTCTTTGGAAAAGATCCCGGGCCGCTTGCCGACGAGGTAAACTTTCCCTGTGAGAAGATTGTCGACAAAGCGGTACATAACCCGATGCAGTTGAGAGCAAAGATAAACGAGGTGTTCGGATGGGCTGTATCGAGAACCTGAAATACGAGATGATCCTCCCGCTCGGGGCCTCGTTCAAGGAGTGCCGGGAATATGCAGAAAAGAATTTCAAAGAGGTCTGGTATGTTGATCCCGGCTACAAGCTCTTTGATGAGTATATCATCGGTCTTCCGCCCATTGCCCTCGGGATCGAAGATGGCAAAAAGATCGTCTTTCCCTATACAAAACCCTGTCATGGGACCTACCTGCTCCGTATTGAAGACGCAGACGAGGTAGAACGGGTACGGAAGACGGCGAGAAAGAAAAAATAACAATGGATGAAACTGCATTATGAAGAAACAATGGCTCGTCCGCTACTCGGAAATATTCTTAAAATCCGATCCGGTCCGCCGGCAGTGGGAGAACATCCTCATTGCAAATATCCGTGAGGTGATGCCGGATGTTCATGTCATAAATGAGCGGGGCAGGATCTGGCTGGACGGCGAGGTAAAACCAGACCGGCTGAAAAACATTTTCGGTATTGTGTCTTTTTCAGAAGTGGAACACATCAGGATTGACGAACTTGAACTGTTTCTGCCCGATTATTGTCGCCGCCACGGTATTGAAAAGGCAAAGACGTTTGCGATAAAGATGAAGCGGGTGGGCACCCACGCATTTTCCTCAAACGACAAGGCAATCGAATACGGAAATCTGCTGAGAAATGAGTTTCCGCACCTTAGAGTGAACCTTGCACATCCGGACAAGGAAATCCATATCGAGATCCGGGCGAATGAAGCGTATCTCTACGACACGGTGATAAAAGCGGTCGGAGGTCTGCCGCTCGGGGTTGAGGGGACGCTTGTGGCACTCGTTTCCGGGGGTATTGACTCGCCGGTTGCAGCGTGGATGATGATGAAGCGGGGCTGCCGTATCATTCCGCTCTTTGTTGCGCTCGATACATTCCTTGACGAAACCACGATCGCCCGGGCAAAGCGTGTCGTTGAAAAACTGGCAAAATACCAGCCCGGCATCGAACTGACCGTGGTTTCAGACTCCTATCTTGCTGCGGCAAGAAAGGAGCTCGTCCGAAGACATCTTGAAAAATATACCTGTATCTTCTGCAAGCGCCGGATGTACCGGGTGGCGACTGTATATGCAAACAAGATTGGGGCAAAAGGGATTGTGACCGGTGAATCCCTCGGGCAGGTGGCAAGCCAGACGCTGGATAATCTTGTTGTACTCACCGATGCAGCAACGATCCCGATTTACCGTCCCATCATCGGGTTTGACAAGGAAGAAATAGTGATAATTGCCCGCGAGATCGGGACCTTTGAGCAATCGACCTCGCACGCGTCCGGGTGTAAAGCGGTACCGAAAGGACCGTCAACAAAAGCAAAACTGTATTCCATCCGGGAAATCGAAAGTAAGCTGGAAGCGACCACGATGCCGCTGCCGGTATGAAAGTAATGAAAAGAATGAGAAATCGAAATGACTCTTTTATAAAAATTATGTCGATTGGACTTCTTCCCTGTCGGTAATTGTTGCAGCAAGTGTACGGATTTCGTTCGTGAACGCGGACTCACGTGATAGCAGTTGATAGACTGCAGGCTCGAGATGAATAATTTCAGGATCAACGGGTAAAAAAATCATCCGGGAAAATCCCGTAAACCCCCCCATCTTCTCACGTATTTTATCAACATCTGCCTGCCTGCCAGCCTTGTTCATTACCAGGATTATATCCTGGATCCCAAGCTGCTGTGCAAGTCCTGCCGATTCCCTGGCAACAGAAAGCGCATTATAGGACGGGTCAGCGACAACCAGTGCACAGGAAAAACCGTCTGCGACCGCCCTCCCAAAATGCTCCATGCCCGCAGGTGTGTCAAGCAGGACCACCTCATCAGGAAGAAGCCGCATGTGACGGAGGATGGCAGCAAGGAGCGTATACTCGGGGCAGAGGCAACCACAACCAGCCTGGCTGACACCTCCCATCACGAGAAGACGGAGATTATTGGTAACGGTGACCGAGAACCGGTCGATAACATCGCTGACATCGGGATTGAGGGTTAAAAGTCCACCCGGTGATATACCCGGGCCGGCGCCGGTTTTTTCACGCAGGTACGCAGTACTCTGCGAGACCGGTACTATCCTCTCAGCATCCTGTGGCAGCATACCCAAGGTCACTGCAAGGTTCTGCTGGGGATCACCATCAACAGCAAGCACCTTCATTCCTTCCTGCGCGAACAGGTGGGCAAGGAGTGCGGTAAGGGTGGTTTTGCCGACTCCGCCTTTCCCGGTAATTACTATCCGGATTCCCGTTTGGTCCTGCGGGGACAGATGGTTTTTTCCTGGTGATGGTGTACGGTTTATGGTTGGGTATTCTCTCATATCCCGAGCTCAGTCCGCTTGCGTTCGATGTGGTCCGATATAAGTACAGACGCTTTGACCGGGTCCGTTTCAACAGAGAAGCTTGCGTTAACGACACCTTTCAGTCCTTCGGTAAGCAGCGATACAACCGGCGGGCTGCCGGAGATATGAGGCATCACACCGAGCACCGTATAGACACCGGATGCAACAAAGTATGCCCCGATAGAGACCGCCTTCTGCGAGTACCATTCAGGTGCCGCTCCGGCTATGGGCAGTTTGTGGATCGGCACGTTGAGCGCATTACCGAGTTCTGCTGCGAGCACGAGGATACGGGAGTTGTCAACGCAGGAACCCATGTGGAGCACCGGCGGAATCTTTAGCGATTCACAGACTGCCCGGAGGTCATCTCCCGCCATAGCAGCCGCTTCCGGCCGGAGGAGGCCGGCCTTTCCTGATGCGATCGCTGCACAGCCGGTCTCGACACAGAGAATATTTCTCCTGATCAGTTCCTTTGCCAGCGTTATGTGCCCGAAATCATGCTTCACATGCGGATTGTTGCAACCGACAATCCCGACCGCTCCCCGGATCTTGCCGCCAGCGATCAGGTCGATCAGCGGTTTGAACGAACCACCGAGAGCGTTCTTGATCGCCTCGTTGGAGAATCCCGACATAACCGGTACTGGTTCTCCCGGGATCAGAACGCGCTGCGGGTTCCTGTTCTTGTAATTTTCCACTGCCATCCGCACGATCGCCTTTGCGGTGAGATAGGCGTCCTCGGCGTGGAAGTCGAAGAAATACGAGCCCGGGATCGTAGCTTTCGAACTCGTGGAGATGATCAGGGTATGGTAGCAACTCGCGGTTCTCGGAAGCGATGGGAAGATACACTGGTAGTCCACCACCATTGCCTCAAGTGCGCCGGTTGCGATGATTAGTTCCTGGTTGAGATGGTTACCGGTCATCGGGACGCCTTTTCTCATCAGCAGTTCGCTACCTGTGCAGCACATCCCGACCAGATTGATCCCTTTTGCACCGTATTTTTGGGCGAGTTCTTTCAGCTCAGGATCAGCTACTGCCTTAACGATTACCTCTGATAGCATCGGATTGTGACCGTGCACCGAGATGTTCACATGATCCGCTTTCATTACTGCGAGATTCATCGTTGAGCTTTTTATCGTCGGTGTGCCAAACAGGATATCCGATACTTCGGTGCCGATCATCGATCCGCCCCACCCATCGGAGAGTCCGGTGCGGAGCCCCTGGAGCAGGATGTTCACATAATCAGCACCGACGCCCATCTGGACGCGGTGCATTGAGTCAACCACTTCGCGGTCAATACCTCTCGGCGTAATGCCCAGTTTGCTCCAGATTTCCCGGGTTGCTTTCGGTGCACGGTTCAGGAACTGGAGGGTATTCTTTTTTATGCCGTACTCGTCAAGCATCGCCCCGCTAAGTTCGGCGGCGAGCTGCTCGGGTTTCTTTCCGTCTGTTTCGATACCGAATTCGATGCAAATCTTCCGGAGTTTTTCTTTGTCGGTGACTGCGTAATCCTTTGTTTTACCCGCACCTACGAGAGAGAGTGTTTCAGCAATATCCCTGCCGTGGTCTGAGTGAGCTGCTGCACCCGTTGCAATCATGTCAAGCATGTTGCGTGCTACCATCAGGTCGGCGTCAGCACCACAGACCCCACGGATGCGGTTGGGCGGGATGATCCGACAGGGCCCCATTGCACAGCGTGAACAGGATGTACCGGCTTCACAGTACTTGCATGAAGGCTGTTGCATCTCGTACCGGTCCCAGACCGTCTCGATGCCTTCCCGCATCATCATCTCAAGGACTGGTTTGGCATTCTCATCGATTGTGCGTTCATTCTTCTTCTGCTCAATTAATGCGGGATTCAGGAGCGCCATTCTCGCCCGGTCAAGCTCGCAGACATCGAGCCGCTCACGGATCAGCTGGGGTTTAGGTTCTTCGGTCATATCGCATCATTCCATTGGCATTTGATAGTTGGTAATCCGTTCATGGGGTATATATTCCATTGGTTCGGGATAACAGGGTGCTCTGTTTCATCTATACATTCTTATTAAGAGAGGAACTGTCGGAAAAAATCGGGAAATAAAAAGAAATTTTTTCGGGCGGGAAACTCAAGGGGTATCTTCATGGATTTCCGGTAATCCCGAATGGTATCGTGTGCCTAGTATCCACTGCATATGCATTATAGCGTGTCTGCAACCCTATCCTCCGGCAACTGGCGGAAACAGCGCAATTACATCCCCGTCATCGAGCGGGGTGTCAAGCCCGGCCAGAAAATGTATATTCCTGCCATTCTTGAGGATGTTGACAAAGTCCCGGAGTGTTTTCGGATTAGCAAACATCAGCTCGCCCACGTTGTGGTATCGTCCGATAAGCTCATCGAGAAGTGTGCGGATCGTTGCACCCCTGGGAAAATCCATACGGATCTGAGAATCCATGACCTCGCGGAACGTGGCAAACGATTTGACCGTGATGGTTATGCGGTTCTGTGTGCTGTTCATAACATTCATCTGTCAGGTCTGCATCAAGTCCGGTTCCTTCATTACCGCAGAAAAGCACCGTATGCTCCCGGATCAGGAGTAGTGCTTGTGCTCTTGCTGCACGCTCTGCCTTGTTATACAAGACCCAGTTCTTTGCGTTTCTCCGGTGTCGGTGTCCCTTCTTTATCCCAGCCCCGCAGGGTGTAATATTCATCGAGCATTTCTTCACGCCTCCACACTTGCCCGGTGGGTGCACCTTCCTTGAGCGGCTCGTTCAGGAGACGGGCCGGCAACGTGTCGTCCTTGCGGCCGAACCCGCGTTTGATGTTGTTGAGTTTCTGGAGGTTCCAGATCCGTTCGCCAGTCTTCAGCAGTTCTGCAGCATCAATTCTCATTCCGGTGGTGGCTGTGAGGAGATCCGCATAATCCTGTGCATCCAGTGCAAACGAGGTGAACAGGCACATGCCCGAGGCATCGATCGCCGCGGTCAGGTCCTGGAAGGTCTTGACCCACTGCGGTTTTCCCCTGGTCACGTACGGGTCGAGTTTCTCCGGCGCCCCGAGCACTTCCGGAGAGATCATGTACCCATAGACATGGTCGCCTCCCCTCACTGATGTGGCAGTCGCAAGCCCGTATCCCTGGATCCCCCGGGGATCGTATGCCGGCAGTTCCTGCTTCTTGGAGCTCATCGAGTATTCGGGATGCCCGTATTTCGTGGCAAACCGGAAAGAGCCCTCGGCAAGCTCATTGCCTATATCCTCACGTTTGGCGATCTGTTCCACCAGTTTCAGCATCCCTTTCGCGTCACCGAAACGGATCGGGTGCTTGACGTAACCTTTCTCTGCCATCTCCATCAGGCAGGCAATCGTTGTTGGCGCCGAGATCGCATCGAGCCCGTACTCGTTGCAGATGTTGTTTGCCCGGGCGACCATTTTGAGATCATTGATCCCGCAGTCCGGCCCGAAAGCCCAGTCGGGTTCGTACTCCGGACCTTCACCGGACTCACCATCGAATTCACAGACACGGCCGCACTGCACGATGCAGGCATAGCAGCCCTTGGGTTTCTTGAGGATGGTTTTTGCCATTGTCTCGCCTGAGACATTCTCCGCATCCGGGAAGTGGGCGGTCTGGAAATTTCGGGTCGGCAGGACGTAGTTCTCGTTGATAATGTTGATGAGTACCGCCGTACCGTAGTTGTGGAGTGCCTTTGCGATCCCATTATCTTCGATCTTCTTGCGTACGCGGTCCTTAACTATATTGAGTTTCTCTTCATCTGCTGCCTTGATCGGCAGATCTCCCCGGGCCGCTATCGCTTTTAAGTTTTTGGAACCCATGACAGCGCCGACACCCCCGCGTCCGGCAGCCCGTGTCTTGTCGTTGATAATGCAGGCGAACAGCACGAGTTTCTCTCCTGCCGGCCCTATACAGGAAACGCGGACGCTCTTGTCATTGAGTTCGTCAATGAGTGCATCGGTGGTCTGCCCGGTCGTTTTACCCCAGAGGTGGGCGGCATCCCGGAGTTCAGCCTTACCGTTGTCCAGCAGGAGGTAGACCGGTTTTTTTGCTTTTCCGGTTACGACAACAGCATCGAATCCTGCTTTCTTCATCTTCCAGCCAAAGACCCCGCCGCTGTTGGCACTCATCGCCGTCCCCGTGAGCGGTGAGATTGTCGAGACCTCGTACCGGCTCCCCAATGGAATACCGGTGCCGGTCAATGGTCCGGCAGCATACACGACAACATTCTTGTCGCTCAGCGGATCGATCTTCGGATCAACCATATCGGTCAAAAGCCGGATGCCAAACCCCCGCCCGCCGAGGTACTGTTTTTTGAGTTCCAGTGGAGTGGGCTTGATCGCAACCTTCCCTGCCGAGAGATCGGCATAGACCATATTTCCTGCATATCCATCCATGATGATTACCAAACGCTTACTTCACGGTCATGGTACATAAAGGAAAGGTCGTTTTAAAAAAATTGAAATATTGACTTGCGTGGATTGTTAATGAATTTCATCTCGTATCCGTCCGCACCGGGTTGCACGTCTCTGCGCTTTTTCCACTATACCACTTCTCCTTGAGCCAGAGCGAGACATTCACGAGCGAGATAAGTACCGGCACCTCGACAAGCGGCCCGATGACGGTGGCAAATGCCGCAGGTGATGAGATGCCAAAGACGGCGATAGCAACTGCAATCGCAAGCTCGAAGTTATTGGATGCAGCAGTGAACGAGAGCGAGGCGGACTGCCGGTAATCGACACCGAGACGGTGTGAGATCCAGAAACTCGCAAGAACATGATAACGAAGTAGAAAAGCAACGGGAATGCCACCCGTACGACATCGAACGGCACATTAACGATAAACTCTCCTTTGAGCGAGAACATGACGATAATCGTAAAGAGGAGGGCAACCAGCGTAACCAGCGAGATCCTTGGGATAAAGGCCTGTTCGTACCATGCCCTTGACTTCACGCGGAGCAGGGCATACCTTGTAACCATCCCGGCAATGAATGGGATACCGAGACAGATAAAGACACTCCCGGCAATCTGCAGTATTGTGATCGACACTGCAGAACCGGCCCCGATTCCGAGCAGTGGTGGCAGGTACGTAATGAAGAACCATGCATAGACTGAATAGAAGAAGAGCTGGAAGATTGAGTTCAGGCCAACAATAGCAGCGCAATACTCACAATCACCTTCAGCAAGATCGTTCCAGACAATCACCATCGCGATACAGCGGGCGATGCCGACGAGGATCAGGCCGTGCATGAAGAGCGGCTGGTCGCGGAGGAAGAGGACTGCAAGAGCGAACATTAGGACCGGCCCAACGATCCAGTTCTGGACGAGCGATAAGCCCAGCACCTTAGTGTTCTGGAACACTTTCTTCAGTTCCTCATACTTCACCTTCGCAAGCGGCGGGTACATGATGAGGATCAGACCGATTGCAATCGGGACCGAAGTCGTCCCGACCGAAAGGCTGATGATCATTGCCGGTACTGCCGGTAAAAAATACCCGATACCGATACCCGCGGCCATCGCAAGAAAGATCTAGAGGGTCAGGTAGTGGTCTAAAAATGAGAGTTGTTTAACGGGTTTTTCCATCAATGAACACCTGTTTGTGTTTTCAGAGTATTTTTTCAAGGATTGCAGCGGCGTCGCCCACCAATTCCGGACATTTCGTCACGAACAGTTTACTGTCCCGGGCTTTCTCATACTCATCCGGTTTGCTAAGGTTATAACCGAGCAGCTCCGTACAGTTAACCGAACCATGGCGTTGTGTGAATTCCTGTATTAATTCCCGGACCAGTGCCCGGGTTCTCTCAGTGGCCTCATCATCGCCCTGTTTCGTCTTCCCGTATTTCAGGCCGATGACGAGAATTGCGCCGGACACAGCCCCGCAGATATTCCCGGTCTTGGAAATTCCGCCTCCAAAACCGCATGAAATTTTTTTCGCTGTATCCGGATCAAGCCCCAGCTCTTCAGAGAATGCGGAGAATACTGCAGACGAGCAGGTAAATCCATTCCTGAAACCGGCAATGGCGTGATCTGATTTTGTCATGGCACTTCTCCTGTTTTCATATTATTATCCCAGGATTGCATTAAACAGGTATCCCGTCAGCGTGAACGAAACGAACAGGATTCCCGCAAAGATCACCAGTAGTCTGATTTTGATCACTTTACGCAGGATGATCATCTCGGGAAGGGAAAGCCCAATCACTGCCATCATGAATGCGAGCGCAGTGCCCATTGCCATCCCCTTTGAAGTGAGGACTTCCATGATCGGGATCATGCCCGCTGCATTGGAATAGAGTGGGATGCCAATAAGTACGGCAATCGGAACAGCGAGAGGATTGTCCGGGCCTGCGATGTTGACGAGGAAATCAGCAGGAGCGTAACCGTGGATAACCGCCCCGATGGCGATTCCGATGATGATATAGGGTAATACTTTTAATGTGATGCTTTTCGATTCGCTGGTACCGAAATCGATCCGGTCCTTCCACGTCATGTTCTTCTCTGCCTGGTCGTGCATCTTGCACTTCCAGACGAACTCCTCAACCTCGCTCTCACGGTGGAAGCGCCCGATGATGATACCGGCGACAATCGCGATGATAAGACCGGAGACGATATAAATGAACGCAATCTGCCAGCCGAACATGGCAAGCAACATAGCCGCTGCAACCTCGTTTATCAAAGGTGATGCAATCAGGAATGAGAATGTGATTCCGAGTGGTACTCCCGATTCCACAAAACCAATAAAGAGGGGAACTGCCGAACATGAGCAAAACGGTGTAGGAATGCCAAGGAGAGCTGCTACCACATTGCCTACCCCTTCGGCGCGTCCCGCCACCCATTTTTTCACTTTCTGGGGAGTGATATACGTACGAATAATGGCGACACCGAACACAATCACGGCGAGCATCAGGGAGACCTTGATCGAATCGTAGAAAAAGAAGTTCACGGACGAGGCAAGGGGGGTACCCTGCACCAATCCGAGGATCGTGAACGTCAGCCAGTCAACGAATAGTTGTAAATAATCCTGCATAATTTTACACTCCGTTTATTTTCTGTTCAATGGCTGTAAGCACTTTTTCAACATCGCTCCATTCAACTTCGGCCATACCATTTTTTTCAAACCCGAGTTCAGTAGCTACCATGTGAATGTCTGCTTTGATTCCTGCGTCAATGATTTTTTGAAGCACAGCGATCAGAACACCCTTCCAGTACAATAACCAGATCAGCATCCTCTACTGTGTCAGCGATGTTCACTCCCCCCCTTTGTGTGCTTTTACCCAGGTTAGAGCAGTTGGATGGCGGGAAATGAGTATTGTCGCTACCTGTTTTGTCAGTTGTCCGGTGTTGGAGAGACCAAGAACAGGTATTCAGTGATTTCACGCGGGAACCTCACAGAAGCGTCGGAACGTGGGATCACCGCGATGGATTCCTGACAGCATCGACAACGGTCTGTATATCGTTTTCATTATCGGTTGGCCCGGACGTTTTTACAAACCCGAGCTCAGTGATCATGACATACCTATTGATGGTGAGTCCCTTGTTGTCCATGATTTTTTTGGCGCATCCGACCGGGCAACCATCAATAACGATCCGCTCATCTGCCGTTTTGCCCAGATCTTTCAGCTTCTCTATCCCGGCACCCACTCCGGCGAGGCATGATCCCTCGCCAAACCCTTCGAGAGCCAGCCTGCATGCAGTCGCATGAGCAATTTGCCCGACATTCGATCCTATACCGGAGCAGGAATAGACAATGCGTTTTTTCCCTTCGCTCCCGTATGTGCATGGTGATTTCTTTTCTTGCATGGTATCCACATCATTTCAAATTTTATTGAATCACTGTGAGCAGGACAAGGTTATATGCCTTGCTATTTCATATTAATTTGAATCACTTATGGCACGAAAATGGACATCTCTCCCGGAAAAAAAATGCTGCAATCGCGCAAAAGATCTTCCGGATCCTATACAAAAGGATCTCGATAAACAGGGAGGGATGGAAGGACTTCTCTCAAGGATACCCGATCCGTCTTCACTTCATGCGGGCAGCCGTCTGCACCAGGCGCTTGCGGATCCAATCCGGCTCACGGTCATGTATGCCCTCCTCTCCCAGCCGCTCTGTGTCTGTGTTATCAAAGGCGTAGTCCGGATTGCGGATTCGAAACTTTCCTACCATCTCAATATCCTCAAAGAGCAGGATTTTATTTCCGGTGAACAGCAGGGCAACTGGATAATCTACAGTATCACGGATCGCGGACGCAAAGCGTTGAAATGTATGGAACACATAGGGAAGTAAAAAAACGTCATAACGATCCTGTTTCATAGCTGACGATCGCAAAAATATTCCCTGCGGATCCTGTATCGCCGGAATTGAAATATAACAGCCGGGTTTCAACCTGCCGGATGTCGATATGCCGCACTATGTTCAAAAGCAGTTCGTCCAGTACAGTCAGTACATTTATTTCATTATATGTACCATCCACCAGTAATCGGAGAGAATGATTATTATGAATGTGAATATCGATCGTGGTACCTGTGTGAGCTGTGGTTCATGCTGGGAAACATGCCCGGGATTGTTTGAGCAGGACCCGGATGACTCGTTCAGCCGGATCATCGAAAAATACCGTACTAACGGTAATATTGCCGAGGGAACACCCACTGAAGATCTTGAAGCCTGTGCACAGGATGCTTCAGATCTCTGTCCGGTCCAGATCATCAGCATCAAAACATAAACTTCTGAAGTCACTGGGTTCCTTCGCAGAGCCGGATTGAAATTCCATCGTTGAATTGCACCTTTTTTCCCTGGTGTCTTTTACCGGAGTATTTCTCTTGGTTTTTAGAAATTCCAGAAAAACAATCCTGACAAACGTTTATCCATTCTTTCTTACGAGTATGCACTATATCCGCACAATTGTGCTGGACAGGTGGTGCATGTCATGTTCGAATTCTTCACCCAAGCGCTCTGATCGCCCTATGTTGCTGGTGCTGGTATAGGTGTTTTGAGTTGCCTCGCGTTCCTGCTTTCGGATCGCCCCATCGGGTGCTCTACAGCGTTTGTCAAGGCACGAGGGCTGATTGAAAAAGCGATTGACCCGGTTAGTGTTACAACGAAGGAATATTACCGTGAGATAGTACCCCAGGTGGACTGGGCTTTCATGATAATTCCAGGGATCATCATCGGTGCGTTTATTTCTGCGTTCATCTCTGGGCAGTTTCACGTATTTTGGGTTCCCAGCGTCTGGGGCGCAACATTTGGCTATAATCTGCTTCTCCGGATCGCTGTTGCTCTTGCTGGTGGAATATTATTGGGTTTTGGTTCCCGATGGGCAGGAGGCTGCACGAGCGGTCACGGGATCAATGGATCGATCCAGCTCTCGCTTGCCAGTATCATCACGGCATGCTGTTTTTTTGCCGGAGGGATTACTACGGCCCTGGTACTATTCCGGGTCATCGGGGTGTGAGGGAGGAAAGACAGATGTTAGTCACCCTTCATAAAAACAAAAATGCCCAGATCGTGCTCGGGCTGCTCTTCGGTATTATGTTTGGATTTCTTCTCCAGAAAGGTGGTGTTACCGATTACAACGTGATAACGGGGCAGCTCCTCCTCACTGATTTTACGGTTTTGAAACTGATGCTGTCAGCAGTAATTGTCGGAATGATTGGATTTCACCTGCTCAAGCACTTCGGACATGTGCAGTCGCACGCAGCTGCAGGAACTATCGGTTCTAATGTTATTGGCGGGCTTATCTTCGGTGTTGGATTTGCCCTCCTTGGTTATTGCCCGGGAACGGTTGCCGGAGCTGTCGGAACGGGAGCGCATGATGCTCTTTTTGGAGGAATGGTCGGGCTGCTGATTGGTGCCGGTCTTTTTGCAGAATCGTATCCACTCCTGAGGTCCCGTGTCCTCGCATGGGGAAAGCTTCCGGCGGTCACAGTCCCGGAGTTCCTGAACCTGAACCTATGGATCGTGATCGGTCTTATGGAAGTATTCATGATCGGTTTTCTGCTCCTGCTCGAATACGTTGGATTGTGAGAGGGGAGGAGAAACCCTGATGCAATCCTCTCATGATCCATATTGTGCAGCCCGACAGTATCCGAACCTGACTATTGCGGGGAGGGCAATCTTAAAAAAATCCTTTCCGGAACAGTCACTATGTTTAAATAATTCCCGTCACATGGTCTAGATGTAGAATCCTTCACACGGAGGAACGTTTGAGGTTAAGCGTATGACAACATCTATGAAAATCCCGATCAATTATGCTGAGGCATCCGAGACTCTGAAAAAATACCTGAAGCTCTCCGGATCCCCCGTTGCTTTCAGGTTTGCACCAAAGAAAGAAGACATACCTGCGGGGATGCAGGAGCTCGATAAGACCATAAGGCACTGCGCCATGATAGGGCTGGCCCGAAAAGAAGGGCGGATCTTTTATTCGACTGCTGTCAAGCATGAATGCAACGGTGGTGCATGGGCTCTGGGCCTCAGGGAGATCACTGACAGCCTGAAGACCGGTGACTTTTACTTCAAGCTGGGAAAATTCGAAAGTTCCGCTGCCTGTAAGCGGACCATCGACCGCGTCCCGCACCTCCAGACCCTTGAAACGTATGCAACACTCTATGCCCCCCTTGAAAAGACACCGTTTGACCCGCAGGTTGTCCTTATTATTGCGAGTCCGTGGGCGATGCTGAAACTTGCTCAAAGCGTGATGTTCCGGGTTGGCGGGAGGATCAACGCGGAATTTGCCGGAATCCAGTCGGTGTGCTCTGATACATGTGCGCAGACATACCTGAACGGACAGGTGAACTTCTCGCTGGGATGTGATGGTTCACGGAAGTTTTCCGGCATAGAGGATGGTGAGATGGTTATTGGTATCCCCGCCGAATTGCTGCCTGAAATTACCGAATCGCTCCAAGTGGTGGCTGCTGCTCCGGGTTCAAAGCCCGGTTCGAAATAAAAGCAGTCCGTCTGCAATATTTTTTTTTGGTTTTATCCGGTATTTACTACGTTAGACTATAATCCGATCGACTGGCAAAGTTATGAAAAAACCGTTGTCCTGTCTATCAATTGAGAATTAGTAAAAAATGGGTCTGTAACAATCCTTGTTAAAATCACGAATGTGAATAATGAGAGAACAGTATGTGTCTCCTTACCGCTCCTGGCAATCACAATCGGGGAACCACTGCTTCGGGGGTGAAACTACGGTGAGCGTTCAGATTTTTATCGAGCATTTCTTCAGAGCAAAAAAATGAGAAAAATCAAAGAATTTTTATCCCTGCAGTCGGGCCGGGCTTGCATTCGAAGATCTCGGTGATCTTGACGATGACGAGCGAGCGTGCCGGGAGGGCTGGATTTTTCTGGTTGATTTTTGCCTTCATCTCATCATACTCCTTGCCGCTTGTCTTGATGGCAGCAACTCCCTTGACCTGGTAACAGCCCTTGATCTCCGGCCCCCAGACAAAGAACGCGATCTTTGGATTTACCCGCAGGTTGGAAAGCGTCTTGTTCATGAAATTGTCCACAAACCAGACCGTATCGTCACTTACGAGCTCAGCAATACCGAGAGGGATTACGTTTGGCGTGCCGTCCCTGGTTGCAGTGGCAACCGGGAACACCTTCATCTTCCCGAATGCCTCCTTCATCTCTGCGGTTAACTTCACCATGGTACTTTCACCAATGTTGATTCAGGATTACATTTGTATATACTTTAGTGTTGAAAACACGGTTACTTTAAATCGTACTTCCCTTTTCAGTTAACCACAGGATGAAAATGTACCACCAATAATTATCACCCAATCGTTTCTCTTATCTCCTGAAGCGCGCAATCAATGTGTGTGATACGCGAGCCGCCGGTAAAAAAGATCCTCTACTGGTGCGAGAACTGCAATGTCCCACTGATTGCAAAGAGCTGTGCGTGTGGCAAAGAGGGGAAAAAGATCGAGCTCCTCCAGCCTTATGACGTTCGCCCGGCACTTGAAACTGATGCAGCGCTTATCAAAACACTCGTGTATGAGCGGTTTGGCACGGTCCCCCTTCCAAAAATTATTCTTCTCAATAAAACCGGTGGTGTCGACCGTGCCGATCTGGTGATCATGCATGGCGAACGATTCGGCTGGCTTACGTTCGATCCGGTTACAAGAAAATTCAGTTTCGATCTCGCTCCGGAGGCACTTCCGTATATCCTGTCCTTTGTGAAGCACGGGATCGTGGATCTCGACATCCAGACCGATGCCAGGAAAGAGCAGGGACGGATTGGGGGTAAAAAGATCCCTCTGAAAACACCGGCACCGGATGGTACGGTGATAGTGAAATATAAAAACCGGTTCGGGACAGGTATGATAAAAGACGGTTCTGTCAAAGTCAAAGAGCTTATCACAGTTGTTCCCCATACACCGCCAAATCCCGGCTGGGATGTGGCAATCGACAAGAACCGGTACCACTTAAAGAACCTGGAACGGAGTGCGATCCGGACGATTAAACAGCACATCGATGACCGCCCGACCGCAAATGTTTCCTTCTCTGGCGGCAAGGACAGCACCGCTGTCCTCAATATCGCACGAAAAGCCGGGGTGACAAAAGCGTTCTTCATTGACACCGGCATTGAATTTCCTGAGACCGTGGACTTTGTCCGGTCAAAGGATGTGGAGATCGTTCAGAAGGCGGGAGATTTCTGGCAGGCAGTAGAAAAGGCGGGTCCGCCGGGTAAAGATAACCGCTGGTGTTGCAAACATCTGAAACTACATCCGCTCAAGCTCTACCTTGCCGGGGTTGGGCCTTGTGTTACGATACAGGGAAACCGCTGGTACGAATCCTGGAACCGGGCTGATCTGGACGAAACGAGCCAGAACCCGGCAAATCCACTCCAGCTGAACATTTCCCCGATAAGGAACTGGCGGGCGCTCGAGGTATTCCTCTACCTGTGGTGGCAGAATGTGGAAATTAACCCGCTTTACGATAAAGGACTCGAACGCATCGGATGCTACCTTTGTCCCGCGATGCTTGAAAGTGAGTATGAGGAACTCCGGAGTATTCAGCCCGAATATGCCAGACGCTGGGATTCATTCCTCGAAAGATGGTCAGATAAAAAGGGGCTACCATCTGCTTTTTGTTCATGGGGTCTCTGGCGCTGGCGTGTATTGCCACCCAAGATGAGGGAATTGTGCAGATTGAAAGGCATCTCCGTTAATGATGATTATACCCTGCGGGCCGGGCCTGTCCGTGTAACTCAGGTGAAAGGTGATACGATGGCAGGAAGTACGATAGAAAAAGAAAAGGAAGAAGAACCTGATGCAGGATTTACAGTGAACGAAATACGGAAGGATTTCCCGATTCTCGGGAACATCATTTACTTTGACAACGCAGCAACAAGCTTTTCTCCGGAGGTCGTTGTTGAAGCGATGGTTGAATTCGAACACCACTACCGTGCAAATGTCGGAAGAGGTGTACACCGTTTCACCCAGATCGCCTCACAACGCTACTGGCATGCCCACGACAAAGTTGCGCAGTTCATTGGTGGTACCGATGGAATCACTGTCTTTACAAAAAATACGACTGAAGCAATAAATATGATAGCTCAGGGGCTTGCCTGGAAATCCGGAGACCGTGTGATCACCACGGTTCTTGAGCACCACTCAAACCTGCTGCCATGGCGAAATCTCGCCCGACAGGGCGTTAAGCTCGATGTTATCGGAATTAATGCCGATTATTCGCTGGATCTTGATGCACTGAAAAGGGCGATAACACCGGTGACACGGCTCATCACGGTTAGTCACGCATCCAATGTTATCGGTTTGGTAACTCCAATTCCGGAGATTGCAGAGATCTGCCACGAAAAAGGCATCCTGCTGCTGGTTGATGGCGCCCAATCAGTACCTCACATGCCGGTGAATGTTACCCGTCTGGGCTGTGACTTTTTTGCCTTTTCCGGTCATAAGATGCTCGGGCCTACCGGTACCGGGGTTCTCTGGATGAAAAAGCCTGTGCTTGAACCAGTACAATACGGTGGCGGGATGGTCGAAACGGTTACCGGGACAGGTTTCACAACCGCAGAAGGTTACCAGAAATACGAAGCAGGCACTCCCCATATTGCGGGAGGAATTGGTCTTGGTGTCGCGGCGGAATATCTTCAGAAGATTGGCATGGAAAAGATCCAGCTCCACCAAGAAGCCCTTACAGAACGCTTGATTAACGGGCTTGCCCGGATCAAAGGGATTCATATCTATGCACCCGAAAAACCAGTCCCCCGTATCGGAGTTGTCTCGTTCACCCTAGAGGGAATCCATCCGCATGAAGTTGCCCAGCAGCTCGATGAGACCGCTGACATCATGGTGCGATCAGGATTCCACTGTTGCCAGCCGTTTATGGAACATCTCAAATTATCTGAAGGAACTGTGAGGGCGAGCCTTGCTCTGTATAATACTGAGCATGAAATTGACATGCTCCTCGCAACGCTTGAGGAACTCACCCGATGAAAGCAGATATGTCCGGATTAAAATTACGGTTTTGGATTTGTCCTTTGCATTCAGTACTGTACGATTTAATATCCGCCTCGAAAATATTCTGTAACATCCCTTTCAAAATATGAAGATTAAAAATGGGAGAATCGCGATGAAAAGTAAACAATTCTCTGACCTGTTCACCTGCCTGCGGGAGAAGCGTCCACTAGTCCATCATATCACCAATTATGTCACGGTCAATGACTGCGCCAATATTACGATCGCTGTCGGTGCAGCGCCAGTCATGGCCGATGCTCCTGAGGAGGTTTGTGAGATGGTCACATTCGCCGGTGCCCTTGTACTCAATATCGGGACGCTCAACAGAGGACAAATAGAGGCCATGATACTGGCGGGAGGCATGGCAAACGATCGAAAGATCCCGGTCATTCTTGATCCCGTAGGTGCGGGTGCGACCCGGTTCAGGACCGACAGTGCACTGCGTTTACTCGATGAACTGAAGATCACGATTCTCAAGGGTAATGCCGGTGAAATCGGGGTTCTTGCCGGTGCAGAAGCACAAGTAAGGGGTGTAGATTCATTCGGTATGACCGGAGATCCGGTAAGGATTGCCCAGCATTTTGCGAAAAGAGCAGGTGTAGCAGTAGTAGTCAGCGGCGCAACTGACATTGTGACTGATGGCAAACGCATTCTTCTTGTTGATAACGGTCATCCGATGATGGGCAGTATTTCCGGTACTGGATGCATGGCAGCTTCAGTGACAGGAGCATTTGCGGCAGTATCCGAAGATCCCATAATCGCATCAGCAGCAGCACTTGCAGCTTTTGGGATTGCGGGTCAGAGAGCAGCTGCTGGTACACGGGGTCCGTATTCGTTCAAGACCGCTTTATTCGATAAAATGGCCGCACTGAATCCTGAGGATCTTGCATCAGGCGCAAGGATAAGGATACAATAACTGTGCATCATGAATTTCGACCTGTATGTCATCACCGATGAAGCGATTTCAGGAGGTTTGTCCCATGCAGAGATTGCACAGCGGGCAATTGACGGTGGGGCAGATGTTATCCAGTTAAGGGATAAGGCGTGCGGGTGCCGGGAGCTCTGCAGGATCGGCCGGGCTCTCCGCACGATTACGATGAAAACCGGAACATTGTTGATAGTAAATGATCGTCTTGATGTAGCCCTTGCCTGCGGTGCAGATGGTGTTCATCTCGGGCAGGATGATATCCGTGCCAGTGTCGCCCGGCAGATTGCACCGCCCGGGTTTATCATCGGGGTTTCGGTTGGGACTATTGATGAAGCTCTGAATGCTGAACAGGATGGAGCCGACTATATAGCCATAAGCCCGCTCTTTTCCACGGGATCGAAAAACGATGCAGGACCCGGTCGCGGTCTTGATGCACTGAGGGAAATCCGGCGTAACGTTTTGATACCCGTTATCGCCATAGGTGGTATTAAGAGGAACAATGTGCATGATGTCATCGCGGCTGGAGCTGATGGTATTGCGGTAATTTCTGCCATAGTCGGAAGTATGGATATATCAGCAGAGGCACGGGAACTCAAATCGCTGGTCTTTGCCAGCAGGAAGGCATTGCAGGTAAGGGGCGGTCGTGACTAAGGCGGGAAAACTGTTCCCTTGCTTCCGAAACTCTTTTTTTGGTAAACGAAGCGATGGTGATGTTTCCTGTTCGGAAGTAATCATATTTTCTGGAACCACAGCCTGCGGTAAAATGTCCGTGATGGTTAAATTTCATGAGCATTTCACCAGAGCCGGTTTTTCCATTTCAAAGGATAATTTCCAAAATTCCCAGTGATGTCAGCAGGACAAGGACTGTTGCAAGAATCCAACCTGCAACGATGATTGCCACTGCCTTTGCGCCCCTCCATCTGAACAGCCACGCAATCAGTACGCATCCATACAGCCCGATCCCGGGAACCCAGATAAAAGGAATCAGAGTATAAATTCCATATTTTTTTAACATTACTGATCTTTGTGTAATCACTTCAATTTTTTCCAGATGTCTGCGGAGCCATTCTGACCGTTCTGCAAACATGTCACAAATGCCAAACAGCACAAAAATGGTGGACAATCCGAATGAGCACATGATGAGTATTATGGGAAAGGGATTGATGCCAAGACCGAGTCCGACAACAACAGCAAGTGGCTGGAGGATAAGTATTGATACAACCAGCCCGAGAATTTCTGCCAGTGTATTATGATGGTAAAAACCAATTGCGAGCGGTACTACCAGGACTCCTGTCACAAGGACAAGTGCAATTTTTAAAATTTCTGCCAATCCTTTCGTCCGCGAAAAACTATCCATTTTGCAGATACATCATGGTCGCGAATTGTATAATAACCATAAGAATCAGTATCAGGTTTCTGATCTGTACTTGAGAGTAAAAACGGAGGATAATCAATCCTTCAACACCGCTCCACTGATGTCCTGGTTTCCTATCGTGATTAAGGTAGCGGATAAAAACAAGATATTCCTGTCTCGATCTGTTCCGGAAACCATCTCTCCGGTTATGAGCCTGAATTGAAAACGTATGAGAACCGGATTTTTTGCCGGGTTGCTTCTTGACAACGAATTCTTTCATGAGGGGGAAATCCCGCTCGGCAGTGACGTTACTTCTATAGTCTATGGAGTATGTTGAATAAATTTTATCAATTCCCTGAAAAGAGATGGGCGTGCTATAACAAAAGAAGCCGAAATTACTACTCCAAACGGTTGTATCAAAATAGTTGTCGGAGGATTCAAACTTTTTGTAGGAAAGCCGCCGGAGGGAATTGAACCCTCGACCTGCTGATTACGAATCAGCCGCTATGCCGCTAAGCCACGGCGGCGCAATACCTCACAATATCGACCCTTGCCGTAATAAAATATGTGTTTCAGGAATAGCCACTCAGTGTACTGACCTTCTCGGCACTCTGCGCCTCTTTTGGGGCTGATATTGTGCCAAACTTCGACTCGTAGTCAGCAATAGTCTTTGTCAACACGCCGAGCAGGTTTTTTGCATGGGCAGGTGTAATGGAAACAATAGCCTTTGCCCGAGCCTGGTTCACTTGGGGGAGCTGGTGGAGGAACATAAACGTGAACTCGTCATCCTTATAGGCGATCTGGATCATATTGCTGTATACCGGATCAAGCGTGGGAGGAATATTAACGGAAATTTCTTGTCCTGTCATGATGATCAGATTTGCCTTCCTTGTATGAAATACGTTGGTCAGGAATTCAAGGGACGGATCTTTCCGTTCCCCCCAGATGGGATTGATTCCACAAGTATAATCCGATCGTTTCACAACGCTATTAAGAGGAATTATCCTGATGGAGCACAGGGATTATGTTGCAGTTTCAGACCTTGTACGGGTGCACGCATGCCCGTTACGGTTTTATTACGAACGCAATGATCCCTTCACTGAATCCGACAGGTACGTAATCTGTAAACAGCTCGCGTATCATCTTGGCAATCCTCTCAATCCAGAGGATATATGGAGTGAGGTGCTTGCGGTTTGCCCGGCTATAAATCCGACACTCAGGCCTTTTCTTGATACCTGTATCGCCTCCTGCAATAAAACCGTATGGAAACCGGCAGACCAGTCCGATGTTCGGGTGATTTCAGATAAGCACGGTATCGTAGGTATGGTGGATAGTATAGCTGAAGATGGCTCATATTCCATCATACGTGCTGCCACCGCCATGCCGTTTGGTACCTATGCGGGCGATCGGTTGCGGATTGCCTGCATCGCGTTCTGTCTTCAGGAGATGACAGGAAACGAGGTGACTGGAGGGTATGTAGTATATATTCCAGATGGTGTCTCACGATTCCATATCGTCCAGCCCCGGGACCGGCGGCAGGTAATTGCCACCCTGCACAAAATCCGGGAGATCCGGAAAGGCGACCTTCCCCGGCACCCGCTTAACGCTCCCTGCACCCGGTGCAAATACAAGGATCGCTGTGAGAATTGTAATGGACGTCGGTTATCGGACATGTTGTGAAGTCAGGATGCATCCTTTTTTCCACGGTATGTCCATTTTTTTTGAAATAATACACTGTTGATTGTTAAATAATTACAAAATCAGATTTATCTATCTCAATAGGTTTTCCTATGAAAATCATAATATTCAGATATGATGCAGGGATTGTTACCACTCTATCCATCAGTTACGAAGAATGCCACCGCCCACGGCAGGGCGCTCCCAAGGCGGATCAGTGACTAAAAATTTAAAAAAACTCCCTGCCCGAAGTGCCTCGGAGAGGCCCTGAGGCGGGATCCTTCGCATATAGTAGGATGTTCATGGTTCCGGAGTTATTATAATTATAATCCCCCGGTATTGTATTAAAAATTTTCACGCTATTTTGCATTATTACCGGGAAATAGGCAATTCCTGTCGATTTTTGCTTAAAAAAATGCATTATACTTTCTTTTCCCCCCATGATAACATAAACCACGGTGAACACAAATAATTCCACCACATTTTGAGCAGGTCCAGCGATTTTTCTCGGTTAATAAAAATTTGTGTATTCCATGTAATTTAATTGTTGTTAATTTTTCTATCATACTCATTCGATAATTTTTCCTGTACCGTGAGTCCAATAGCAGGTGTCTTTTTGCACGGGAAGGAATCACAACCAAAACAGTACTTTCCTTTCCGGTGTATACATGAACGAATTGTGCAGTTTTTACTGCATATTCTATCTGGTGACCAGCACCCGTCACACCTGTTTTTCCACGGAGAAAACCGAGGCAAATCGCACAGTTCATGCCACAGGGAGCGATGAATTTTGTTTTCATCAGGGCTTTTGCAGGGCTTTTGTGGTCATGATTTTGTCACTTGCCGAGAAGATTTAAAAAGATTAACGAAAACTTTGGCTCTGGTTATTTCCTCCGGATTTCTCTCATTTACTCTGACTCTTCCAGTAATGTCTGAGAAACAATATACTCGCCCCGCGCTTCACGCGTCGTTCCTACAACAAGCCAGTGTTCACTGCCATGCCGCTCGCAAATCCCGCACGCCTCAATTGTCTCACCTGCAAGTGCCTGCCCGCTATAAGTATGAGTGAATGAGAGGACCCGGCTCACCGATTCGTGCTCCACTTCATATTGTGCCGGGCTGTCAAATGCAAGAGAAGCATCGGTCACCTTCGCCTCAATTATCCTCTTCCCGATAACCTCACCTTTTCCTGTTGGTGCAATTTTCAGCTCATCATATGACCGTGTATAAAGAATATCGAAATAGGTACCTTCAATCTGTCCACGGTTCCATTTCCGCAATTCATGACGCACAAACTGGTCATAAGGGATATCCGATTTACGCTTTTCGTATACTTTTCGCCACATGTCCGGTGAAAGCCCTTCCAATTTCCCTTCAAGTATACCTTGCCGGACCAGTCCCTGCGCGATAAACCAGTGTTTTCCGTATACTACCATATCGATGTCCGAAAGCTCATTCTCGAGCCCGCAGAGAAGTGATCCGGTGCAACCGATGGTCCCTGCCGGAAGCCTGAAAAGATCCAGGAGTTTTTGAACCCGGATGTGACGAGAAGCGATACGGGAAATCTCCACATCCGGTTTTAACACTTTTTTTACGTCATGAATCGAAATGCGCTGGACGAGATTTGAATAATGCGGTTTATGGTATGCGATGAACGCATAGGCATCTTCAAAATCATATTTCTTATAACGCATTCCCGAAGGGTTTATGCGTTCGCCATTCTCATCGGGAACATATCTGAGAACACAACCGACTTTCTCATCATTATCGTAAGTAGAAACTGCGTATAGCCAGCCATCGGAGTCCTCAATAAAATCACGCAGGCGGACAGGCATCATATTAACATTCAGATTCTCGCAAGAAACGCTTCGATCGCTTCTGCCTGTGCGCCATGGCGGAGGATTAGTTTATTTCTGAGGTCGACGACTGTGCTCGGAGTACCTGGCAGCCTGCCCCCGTCAATAAAAAGCTCTCGTGGTACCGTGCACTCGTCCGGTGTCTGCGGGTCTTTTGCACCATGAAGATTGGCGCTTGTTGCCGTGATGGGTGCATCGAACCGTTCGATAATCTGCAGTGCAAGATCATGCGCCGGCATCCTGATACCGATCATGCCGGTTCCTCCGGTAAGGATTTCCGGAATAACCCTGCGTGAGGGGAGTATTACCGTAACCGGGCCGGGAAGAAATGTCTCGATGAATCCATGCATCCGGGGCTCAACATGGGCAACTGCGGCAAGCATATCAAAATCAGCAACGGCAATCGAAACCGGCATTCCCAGCGGACGTTTTTTTGCTTCGTAGACTTTCAGAATTGCTTCATCAGAAAATGCATCGGCACCAAGGCCGTAGACAGTTTCTGTGGGATAGATTATAGTCCCGTCGTGCATAAGCACTGAAACAGCTTTTTCGATAATGTCCATGTTAGAATTCACGCCCACGGATACGGTTGATATCAAATACTGCCTTACTGCTAATATGCATTACCGCAAAAACCCCTGCCTGGATCGGATCGGTTACTACAAGATCGGCATGATCGGGGACCGTTCCAGCCATTTTCAACGCAATGACCGGGATCCCTGCGTCCCGAACCCGATCAACAGCCCTTGAAATCTCGCCACCCATAATTGAACCGGCGAGGACAAGGATTGATGCACGGGGAAGCCGTGCAACAGCATCCACGGCGAGCGCGAGTGTCCGTTCACCTACAAGCGGGATAGTGTCTACTGAAATTCGTTCACCGCGGATATTATGCCGGTCCGCCTCATTTACCGCACCGAGCGCAACCTGTGCAACCTGCGCACCACCGCCAATAATGATCACGCGTGATCCGAAAATATGGCCGAACGGCTGGTATGCCTTAACATTCCTGATCGAAGGAATGCTGCTCAAATCCTCAATAAGCCGATCGCGGTGGCTCCCCACCCCAACATCATATTCAAAATAGAGTTCCGCCATTCCTGTATAGGGTCCGGAATCGAAGACTTCCTGATTGATCATCACGATGTTTGCTTCGTTCTCAGCAACGACCGTTGCAATATCCCGGAGAACTCCCTGGCGGTTCTCCGCGATAATCCGTATTGCACAGCGTTCGGGTTCCATCTCCATACAACCGATGCGATAACCGGGGATCGAACCCGGGTTAGAAGCTTGGGAAGCTCCTGTCCTACCGCTAGACTATTATCGCGCAATCACTTTTATGCTGTCTAATATTGCGTGATTTTAAAGATAAATATAGTGTTTACCCGATCATTCCCGGCCAACCAAAAAAGGAATCAAAAATATGGTCCAAACCTAAGGGAAGCGCAATTTCTACACCTTGAAAAAACCTGATGACTTTTTCCCGAATCCTTATTTTCACTTGAAAACTTTGGAGAAGTTCTTAAAAAAATCCGTTCCTAAATATGGCCTCTTGTTTTTCCCATGAACGCTCGATATTTTTAAGAAAGGCTGGACAGCATATGTATAGTATAATTATGCTACCATTCCAACTTCCCTGGATGGAGATTGTGAACGTTCCGCTGGACAGTGGCATCTGAAAAACCAGATTGGACAAGTATTCCTTATTACAGAGAAATAACCGGAGAAAATCCTATGAAGATACGAAGATATTTCATGTACCTTATCATTGCAATATTCCTGCTGGCGTCGATTCCTTCCCTGCAGGCGCTTTCCGATGACAACGCAGTCAAGGTAATATACCAGACTTCATTTGCTTCGGATCCCCATTGGATCACAAACAACCCTTCGACCAATTACTGGAATCCGAATATTGGCGTTTACAATTTTTCGATTGAACCCAGTACCGGTGGATATGCCTATACGATGGTCGATTATGAAAGAGGTTCCTTTACGTTTGATTATGATATCATCCTGACCCGTGTAGATGATGGAGCGACGTTCAGGTTCGGATTGTCAGGAAGCGAGATGGATCCTTCGAAAGGTCCTAACGTCCTCTCAATGTTTACCAATACAAAATATGGGCAGATCATGTGGCTTCACCTTGTGACACTTGGCAGCAAGCTGACGGAAGTGAACAGCCAGCATTCGGCAGTAGAAATGGGACCGAATGCCTATAACGGACCCACGGTAAAGTATGAAGTAAACAAAACCTATCACGTAAACGTAAATTATGATGATGATCACAAGACCCTCAGCATGAGGGTCAAAGAATGGTTAACCGGTAGGGAGATTTGGAGTTATTACCTGAACAACGCTGAGAACCTGAACGGAATGAACAGGATATACATCGGCTCCAAGGGTGACTACGGTACGATGGGTATTTATGCGGTGGGATATATCGACAATGTCCGGCTTACTACACCTGCAGCAGTAACAACCACCCCAACAGAGGTTACCAGGGTACCGTCAATCACAACAATCCCTACCAAAACACCGACCCAAAAATTAACTACTGTTGTGCCGACGTCCTATCCTACCGATACACCTTCCTCACCTTCTAACGGTTTCCTTGCAATCGCTGCACTTGGCATTATAGGTGTGTGCGGTGTTCTGGCAGGGAAGAAAAAAAATTGACCCTTATCTTTTTAAAAAAGATTATTTGTTGCTTCTAATGTATGATTGCAGAGGGATAAGAATCCCTCTGTCTCTGGAGTGAGATTTTGTTTTGAACGTTCCTTTGTTGTCTAAAAGTATGGGGTTTTGATCTGGTTCAATGTGCATTGGATGGGTCGGTGACACCCCGAATGCGGTTCGTGTATCACCTAATATATTGTATTAAGTGAGGTCCTGATAAATACCTAAAATCGTGATGGTTGAAGTATTGAACCTATGAGCTATATCCATGAACAAAAGGGATTGGCACTACAGGGAGAGAATATAAACCGTCACGACCTTATATTCTATATACTATTGGTTATGGAAAACAAAACAGATGTAACCTTGGAGGAGTGCTATGAATCCTGCGGACAAATGTCCGACAATTATTGTTCATGAAGATTCAGACTCACTAGAAGAACTATCAGAGTATCTCGATGTGCTCTCAAGTAGTGTGCGGCTCAGGATATTGAAATTTCTCGAAAAAAAGCCCCGGGATGCCCGTGCCATTTCAAAGGAGATCGAGACCAGCTATGAAAATACAAAAAAACACCTTGACAAGCTACTGAGTGTAGGTGTGATCAAAAAAGAGGCAGGACTGGGTGCCCCCACTTCCAAGGGCATTCATCCGGTCTGGGAATATTCCATCGTGCCCGGTGGGCTTGAAGCCATCATAAGGAATCTGGGACTCTTTTCCAATACGCGGGTGCAGGTCATGGGGAGCGAGATTTCCCGCCGTTTAGAAGAGGTAAAAAACACCCTTTCCAAAGAGGTTCTGGGAAATATACCCACAGCTATCGTGCTTGGCGGTCCTGATGATGGGAAGGTGTTCATGCTGAAACATGATCAAATCCGAATCGGCAGGATCGATCCCGAGAACCAGGCTGCGTTTTCTCCTGACAATGATATCGTCTTCTCTGATGGCTATACTGCGGTGACCCGGGTGTCAAAACCCCACGGCAAGTTTCTTCGTAATAACGAGGGTTGGCACATCGAAGACTGTGGGAGCACGGGAGGTACCAAGCTCAACAACAAGCGACTTGAAAAAAATACTCGCATTTCAATTCATGATGGAGATCTCATTGAGTTCTCCAAAGGAGTATTTGGTGTTAAACTTCTCATGATCATCCCGCAGGGTAACTGACACTTGCAGAGACTATTATCTACTCTTAAGGGAGAAAAAATAACTGAAATTTCAATTCGACAAGATAAAAATATAAAATTCACTGCCTATGATTCCGATACACCGCCTTGTCTGCTCCCTTGTTATCATTACTCTCATTTCAATTTCCAGTATACATGCAGCAGATGCCTCTGAATACACCGTTGCCCCCGCAGGTGCTGAATTTACCAGCATCCAGGCAGCGATTAACCGGGCTTTTCCGGGCGATACAATTCTTGTAAAAAGTGGCACTTATAGGGAAAATCTCCTGCTCGATAAAAAGATAGATCTTATCGGTGTTGACAGTGGAAGCGGGGTACCAATAATAGATCCGGTGAAACAAGGGAACGCGATGGAAATCCTTGCCGATGGTTGCAGAGTTGAAGGATTTACCCTCCAGAACATGGAGTTACTCAATGGTATCCGGGTCAAGTCCAGTGAGAACACCATCAGACGCAATACATTCCTGAACAATGCCAAAGGAATCTTTCTCGTGTCAGCGATGAAGAATACTATCTATGGCAACACCATTACTAACAGCAGCCAGTTCGGAATAGCACTCGAAGCCTCAAACAATAACCTGATTGAAGAAAATATAGTATCAAAAAATTCAATCGGGATCGATCTTGACGCGTATTCCCTCTCAAACCGGATCTACCGGAACAATTTTGACAACCCCCAAAACGTAATCTCCAAGAGCGCGACTTCGGTCTGGACCTCTCCTGATCCGTTTACGTATACCTACCTTGGCCTTGATAAACAGAGCTACATGGGTAATTATTGGAGTGATTACCGTGGAAAGGATAAAAATGGTGACGGGATCGGGGATACATCATATGGCATCATGATTGGAGCAAATCCGAAAGCAATCCTTGAATCCAATCAGAACATTAATGATGTCTTTCCCCTGATGGATCCATTACCTTATTACTACGACGTTGTACCTGTTCAGGGAGGTGTGATCACACCTCAACCAATGGCTCTGCCGACGCTTCCCGGGATATCCCAAACGATATACCCTGCTCCTACCACTCCAGATGTGACCCTGATCCCCTCTTCAACCCCTCCGCCATCTGCAGAAAAAACTGTTAATGGACAACCTACAGACTTCCTCGTGGTTGAACTTATTGTGCTGCTGATCGCTGGTGCAGTAGTTTTGATCATTTTCAGGCAGCTAAAGCATACAGAAAGCAAGCAGGAGGTTCAGTCTACTGGCAAAGAAGCAATCCCTCAGCAAAAGACTTCGAGGACTTCCCCTTCCCGGATTAGCTCCGCTGCAACAATCCCCGAAGCAGGGACAGCAGTTCCGGGAACATCCCGGACTTATACATCTATAGCGGAACAAATGAACTACTTCCCCAATGAACTGGAGAGTAAATATACCGACATTAAATATATCGGACGAGGCGGTATCGCGTGGGTTTTCTCCGCTTGCCGAAAATCAGATGCAATGATGGTTGCTGTCAAGATCCCGATAAGTTTCGATGAAATGACCGGGAAATCTTTTTTAAACGAGATTGCGGCATGGGAGACCCTGCGACATCCCAATATTGTAAAAGTAACGGCCGTAAATATCCTCCCCGTTCCCTTTGTTGAGATGGAGTATGTGCCCGATGCGCTGGAGTCGATCGAGAAACCAATCCCTGTCTGGAAAGCAGTACACCTTGTCAGGGGTATTGCGGACGGTCTGAAATACGCCCATGAGCAGGGGTTCATTCACCGTGATATTAAGCCCCACAACATCCTCCTCGATAAGGACTTCGTTCCTAAAATCACCGACTGGGGGATGAGCAAGGTGCTTGCCAATGAGGTAAAAAGGTCAAGTATTGCAGGTTTCTCACTTTCCTATGCGGCTCCAGAACAGGTCTCTCCCTCTGAGTTTGGGAGGACGGATGAACGGACCGATATCTACCAGCTGGGTGTGGTCTTCTACGAACTGGTAACCGGCTCGGTTCCGTTTGGTGGTGAGAGTATTGTTGAAGTAGGAAATGCGATTCTGAGGGAGCAGCCGATTCCCCCCTCAGAGTTCAATTCTGATGCAACAGTAGTGGAGAAGATTATCCTGAAATGCCTTGAAAAAGATCCGGTGAAGCGCTACCAGTCATCCGCAGAGCTTCTCGATGCACTCAATGGGTTCCTTGATGAGGATGATGAATGACCCTGTTTTTAGACCGTTTTCGAGATACGTTGTTATGGAAGGGGGGATTCTTACCATAACATATGGACAACAAATCTACGAATCCGCGACCTGCGCTCACTGTTGTGGGATAGGGTGCCTCTACTGCGACAAGACCGGAGTTGTTCTTGTGACCGCACCTAAACGGCAGTGCCATCATTGTGAGGGTGTCGGGTGCATATACTGTGGATTTACCGGCTGGGCTGACACAAAGGGAAAGTATGACTGAGTGCAAGAACCCGGGTTTTAGCGGAATTTTCCCTCAACCCTGCGCGGAATTACACATTCCTCGTATCGTTTTGCAAAGTACCTGTCGGTCATGCCCGCGATAAAGTCCCGGACAAGCTCGGCGCAAGTAGCTGACTGAAGATAGTTCCGGCTTACCCAGCTGGTGTCGATAAAATCCGTAAAAATTACTGCATCCCTTGTATTTTTTTCAATATCTTCAATGTAGGTATTAAACAGTGTTGTGTACATCTGCTTCACCTTTCCCCGTTCTGAAGTAAGTTTTTTGTTCTCATAGATATGAATTTGGGAAAATGTGCGCAGTGCAATAAGTGACTCTTCTACATCCGGACTGTACGAGATATAACCAATGTCCTCGGTATCACTGTTTGCAAGCAGGTCATAGATCAGCGTGTTGATGATTTCCCGGTTGGAGTCACCGAGGGTATCTCTGCACTTCTGGGGAAGTGGTGTTGCACTCCCGATCAACCCCACCTCCCGCGCGTCCTGCAAATCCCTGCCTATGAAGGCGATAGTGTCGGCAAACTTAACGACACATCCTTCCAGCGTCATCGGAGCCTTTGTGCGTCTGCCATCTGCATTATCCCGAACTTTTTTATCAAATGCCAGCCAGGTTGGGCAGGGTTCAGGAGAAATTTTAACATCATCAGCTTCCCCGTTGTGGCAGAGTATGCCGTCCAGCACCTGCATGGTCAGGTCACAATCTTCGATCCGATCAAGGAATTGCACGCTCTGAACGTTGTGGAAGAATTTCCCAATTCCGAACTGCTCACAGAGTGCCGATAAGCAGGTCTCCCCATAATGCCCGTACGGGATATGCCCTATATCGTGGCCAAGGGCAATTGCCTCAATGAGATCCTCGTTTAAACGGAGGCAGCGCCCGATCGTTCTTGCGATTTTGGAAACGAGCTGGACATGGATGACGCGGTGAGTGATGTGGTCGTTCTCTACGAGAGAAAAGACCTGGGTTTTATCGATATACCTGGTGTATGCCCGTGTGTGGATGATACGGTCAGTATCACGGGAATAAGGTGTACGGATATCCTCAGGCTTCCTGTTGTGCCTCCGCACGGCATCCGCGCTAATCGAGGCGCGAGGTGAGAGGAGTGATTCCCGTTTTTCCGTGATGGTACGAATGGAGGATTCAAGCCCTTTATCTATTGTGCGTTCATTTCTCCGTCCGCTCATATCAACTTCAATTCTGTGTCCGGGCGTATTAATTCTAATGGAAGAGCAGGGGACCGGATATGATGCTCCAAAGAAGATCAGGCCGATGCTGACTGCGGAAACGCACCGCTGTAATGCAGCTGCCCATTGTTGATCTCAAGCCGGTCTATTCTCATCCCTGGCATGTTTGAGAGTTGCCGGTTTAATTCCTGTTCAAGGCCATCTTCTTCCTGCTTTAATACATTTTCCGGAACCGGAATGAGACCGATACTACCTTCCCTGACGTTGAGATTCACACTCGATGAACTGCCCTTTAAAAATGTGCCTTTAAGGTAAATTGGGCCCTTGACCAGATACCCGAATGTTTCGAGGTCGGCATAGGCAGACATCTCCATCTCGTTGTTGTTCCCGAGTTTCACCTGCATGTCCTTAAGCGGCCCCTTCGCATTATTGGTCGCCTGCATCATCGAGGTCAAATCTTCGCTTGAAACCGTGGTGTCCATGGGTACGGCTGACCCGTATTTGATGGGTGCAGTCAGGTAATAGTTTGAGTACTGGCCGGAAAGTTTCACATTTTCCTGTGCAAGGAGTGCATTGAACCTTGCAGGATCTGCCGTTACCCCAAGATCCCGGGGTTTATTTGTACCAAGAACCTCGGAGAATCCGGGAATATAAAATATTCCTGAAGTGGCAATGACGGTCACGATGATAAGGGCCACGAGAATCACGATGAAAACCTTGATTGACAGGAATGGATTCTTTGTTTCTGACATAAAAACCCCTTTTGTGATATAGGTACAAGGCGATACGATTTTATTAATAATTCTTTACAATCCTGTAACGCCCGAATGGATTGGGATGCCTGAACGGGTGATCAGTAAAAGAGCAGGGATTGTTTTCTACCTGCCATAGGTTATAATTGTCTCACCATACTGAACGATATGTCCTTCCATTGCCCGGTCGAGCTGATTTTTTGTAGCGCCTGCGACAAGAGTAAGCCCGGTGTCCAGACCGTAGACCTTAAAGAAGTACTGGTGAGTCTGTCCACGGGGTGGGCAGGGACCATTGTATCCGATCTTTCCGAAACTGTTTTTTCCCTGAACTGCTTTGAGCGGGAACGTGACAACCGGCGTCTTAGGGATTTTTTCCGGGATCATCCTGACCAGTTCCATGTTCCATGCTATCCAGTGAATAAACCCCCCACCCCCAGGAGCATCAGGATCGTTTACGATTATGGCGAGAGATTTTGAGATCTTCGTGTTCACTCCACTGACCTCTATTTCCGGTGATATATCCTGTCCATCGCAGCTGTAGTCGCTGGGGAGAATTTTTAGAGATATTTTTACTTTGAGTTCCTCCATATTGGTTTTGCCTCCTGCAGTGGGATGATACGCGGGTGGCATAATAAAAGTTAGCACACCGGTACACCATAAAAAATGGTAAACCTGATTATCGTGAACATATTGCGGCCGTTTCGCCAAACTGGATTACATGCCCTTTCATCGCTGTTATAAGCTCATGTTTGTTGGATCCGGCAGTGAGATCAAGCATCGCATCCAGTCCATACACCCTGAATAGATACCGTATCATCTGGCCATGCGGGGGACACGGACCCGTATAGCCGATGGTCCCATAGTCCGTGATGCCCTGCACAGCCGGGATGGGTGAAGTGACCCTGCCTCCGGGCGGGATTCCGGGAGGGATCTGCTGCACAAGGGGGATGTTCCAGATGATCCACGGGGTGAAAGAACAACAGGATTTTTCGAACGGGTTGAAGACCATAACAACAACTGATGATGCGTTCAATCCTTTGAAAGTAAGGCGGGGTGACTGGTTCCCTCCATCGCATGTATGGGTGGGTGGAAATTCAAGAAAATCCAGTGAAACAATGAGTCGGCCCATTATTACAAAAAACCAGTTGTGTGAATATAAATGTATTGTTGTCCTGTCTTCCGCCTCAGTATATTCGAAAAAGAGAGGTTATTGCAGGTATTCCGTCATATGACAGCATTCTGGGGGCCTTTTGAATTGATACCCGTCGGAATAATACACTTCACTTTTTTGTGAGCATAGTGATGCTCCGCTCCATGGCCGGTTTTCTGATGCAGAATGCACGAGAGAAACCCTGCCGGAATTTACCGAAGGACTGCAGGATGTGGAGCATCACCCTCACGTAAATATCCTGTTCTGGCTCGGCCATTCTGATCGCACCGCAATCAGAGCGACTCCTCCTCATACCGAACTTGAGCAGGGAGTTTTTGCCACCCGGTCCCCGACCGTCGTATCCGATCGGAATTGGCGTTGTCGACCTTATCCGTCGCGAGGGAAACCGGCTGTTTGTGCGGCGGCTTGTTGCATTGGATGGAACACCCGTACTCGACATCAAACCGTATTTGGCAGGCATTGATTGCATCAAGGAATGAACAACCCTGTTTTTTTGCCGACATCTCCACATCTTTATTGCATGCGAAGAATAACTGATGAGAGTACAGAACCACATTTTTTACGAGACATCCTATGACAAAAAAAGATACCAAAAAACAGACAGCAGATGAGGAATGCAAAAACGAGTGTTCCAGCTGCCCTACCGCTACCACGTGTTCATCAGCAAAGAACGGGCCGGCCGGCCTCCCCCCGAAAGCACATGTTGACGTCAAGCATGTCATCATGGTACTCTCGGGGAAAGGCGGTGTGGGCAAATCCACCGTGTCCGTGAACCTTGCGTATGCCCTTTCAAACCATGGCTTCAAGGTCGGGCTTTTAGACCTTGACATGCATGGCCCCAACATCCCCAAGATGCTGGGTATTGAGGACCACAAGCTCGCTATCATGGGTGAAATGATTGAACCCGTCCACGTCACCGGGATGCTCTCGGTCATATCGATGGCGTTCCTTCTGCCGGACACAAGCACACCGATTATCTGGCGTGGTCCTATGAAGATGGCTGCAATCCAGCAGTTCC
>Ga0209777_10000422_pt1 | contig 70724 bp, 66 predicted proteins | sample FrelakmetHBP12HB_FD_187147 | JGI IMG/M metagenome (GOLD analysis project Ga0209777, IMG submission 187147) | Freshwater lake sediment microbial communities from the University of Notre Dame, USA, for methane emissions studies -HBP12 HB (SPAdes)... | ecosystem: Environmental > Aquatic >...
TTCTCTGTAAGAAATGTCTCCAGATTTGCCCGGAGGCGGTGTTAGGAACGTCGCGGGTCATCTCCAAAGAAAAGAAACTGGAAGAGATGGATCCCAGAATCGATGGGAACTACGTGCTGTATGCTTCGCGCCGGGATAAATGCACCGGCTGCAATTTATGCATCGAAGTTTGCCCGGTTAATGCCATCAAGATCGAAATCCCGCCGATGGAGCGTTTACGAGTGCAGGGCAAAGGCGAGCAGTGGAGTAAATAGGAGAAAAGAATGACAACCGATTATTTTGCTGAATTAAAAAAGCAACCTTATCCCCTGTACGTAGCGCCCAAACCGTATTCCTTCGACCTCAATGAAGATATGGTCAAAACGCTGCGTAGTGAGTTTAATGCCGAAAAAGTATCCGGTGAACTAATGGCGGTAATCAAGGGCAAAAGCCAAACCGATGCCCCCAAAGCGGCGGCCGCCTTTTTCAAAGAGATGGGCAAGAAATGGATGTCCCGGACCATCCAGCTCGGTGACGAGTACTCCGACCGCACGATTGAAGCTGTACTGGAGTCGGTGGACCGGCAGGGCAAACAGTTCCTGATTTTCCCCCATGTCCTGCAGCGTTACGTTGAGATTGCCAATCTGTCTAACCAGGAAACCCTGAAGATCGCGATTACGTTGAACAACAAGGACGAATTGGCTTACCGCATTCCCAAGTGCGCCTTGTACGCTAAAATCACGGAAAAAGCCGGACCTGATTTCGCAAAGTTGATGACCTGTAAGAATTACTGTTTGACAGCCCTGGAAACCGCCCAGAAGAAAATTGAAATCGATACAATACTTTCGATGCCCTTTGAGACCGCCAAAGATAAATTCTGTGAATTTGATATGAGGAAGCTGTAAATAACAGCTAATAAAAAATCGAAAGTTAATTGACTAACCGGAAGCCGGTGGAAAATTTAGTCAGGGCGGACTGCTCGATTTAACCAGTTATAAAATAAATATAATCTTACTCTTCAATGCCTAATGTAGGGGAACTATAATAAGCCACCCCCTACCCCCCATTTAAGCAAATTAACTCGGGGTTAGACAAAAAAAGGAGAAATGACAATGGGGAAACAAATGTACTGGGAAGATTTCGAAGTTGGCAGTGCGCTACCGGACCTGGTGAAAAAACCTACCACGCGGCAGTTGGTGCAGTGGGCAGGAGCTTCAGGCGACTTCTACGAGATACATTATGATAAAGACTTCGCACTAAAAAACAACTTACCCGGACAAATCGTCCATGGGGCACTAAAGGGGGCCTGGCTGGGGCAGATGCTCACAGATTTAGCCGGGGACCAGGGTAAAGTGAAAAAATATACCACCAGTTACCGCGGCATGGATGTTCCGGGTGACACTTTGACTTGTAAGGGTAAAGTCACGAAAAAATACATCGATGGTAAAGAACACTTCATTGAAACCGAAATGTGGATCGTTAACGGTAAAGGTGAAAAAACAACCCTGGGCACCGGCACCGTAGTTTTACCTACAAGATCGTAATAATGCAACTTTGTGCTCTCGTAACGCCGGAGATAAAACGATGGAAGAAAAAGTATTACTGATGGAAAAACGGGATAAGATCGCGATTCTGACACTAAACCGTCCCCAGAGCCTTAACGCCCTGAACACCGAATTGAAAAACAACATCATGCAGATGATGACCGACCTTAGAAGAGATGACTGCGTGTGGGCGGTGGTGCTCACTGGAGCCGGGCGCGGGTTTTGCTCCGGTGAGGATTTACGTAGTGGTACCCCCTCCACAACCAGAGATACTGAATCCCGCGAACAACGGTTAGACACCATGGGCTGGGTCGGCCGCCTGGCGATATCGATTTATCGAACGCTGGATAAACCGATCATCGCCGCGGTCAATGGCGTGGCAGCCGGAGCCGGCATGTCGATGGCATTAGCCTGCGACATGCGCGTCGGTTGCGATAATACCCGTTTCAAGACAGTATTCATCGAGCGCAATCTATCCACAGACACCGGTATGTCCTATTTCCTGCCTAGAATAGTGGGGTACAGTCGTGCCTGTGACCTTGTATATACCAGCCGTAATATCGATGCCCAGGAAGCCTATCGCATCGGGTTAATAGATAGATTGGTACCACCAGAAAAACTGCTGGATGAAGCTATCAATCTTGCCAACCAGATTGCTAACTGGCCACCGGTCGCCATGCAGTCAGTGCGCCGGGTGTTGCAGCAGAGCATGGAAGCCCCGTTTGAAGAGCAACTCCGCAACGAGACGCTGGGCCTGATATTAAGCCACCGCGCACCTCTAGATGAGAAAGAATCCCGGGACTCTTTCCTGGAGAAGAGACCACCCCGGTTTACAGGTAAATAAATGATAGATGTGAAGGATCGGTCATCATGAGGAAAATCGCCGTATGTGGCAAAGGCGGCAGCGGTAAAAGTGTGGTCGTCAGACTGTTAGCGGATGCCGTCCGCCGCCGCGGCTGGAGGGCTCTGGTCATTGACTCCGATGAATCCAATACCGGCTTACATCGCATGCTCGGGTTTGAGAAACCTCCGGAATCTTTAATCAGCCTGCTGGGCGGGAAGAGACACCTTGAAGAGCAATTAGAAGCCGCCATCCGTGCCGGCACCCCGGAGATGCAGGTGGACTTAATGCCGGAAGTAATGCCAACTGCCAAGATTCCACCGGCGTACATTTTGGAAAAAGACGGTATCCGGCTGGTTAGCATTGGTAAGATACTAATGGCCCTGGAAGGGTGCGCCTGCCCGATGGGAATCGTCAGCCGCTCCTTCTTGAAGAAACTCATTCTCGAACCGGATGAAATCGCCATTGTGGACATGGAAGCGGGGGTAGAGCATTTCGGGCGGGGTGTGGAAACCAGCATCGATTGTGTTTTGGTGGTGGTAGAACCTTCTTTAGACTCACTAGAAGTGGCCGAGAAAATACACGAACTCTCCGAACAAATTGAAGTTTCGGATGTTTGGGCGGTGCTCAACAAGATAACATCAGAAAGCATCGCTAAACGTTTAACGGACTATCTGGAAACCAAGGACATTCACGTTATCGGTGTAATCCATCAAGATGCTGACATCTTTGAATCCAGCCTCGAAGGGCGTCCCATCAAATCGGGTATCGCGGCTGCGGATATTGATAAAGTACTGGAATTCTTATTTCCCTAGAAACTCAATTATAAAGCCTCAGGAGAGCACCAAAAAGGAAGGAGAATTTTTATGACTGAGTCTTTAATTACCCCTGAATTGAAAGCTGCCATCGGGGTGGAATCTGAGCCATCGGTCTATGAAATTGATAAAGAGGCGATCCGGCGGTGGGCCGAAGCGATTGGAGACCCCAACCCCCTGTATCATGATGAAGCATACGCCAAAAAACAAGGGTATCGCAGCCTCGTCGCCCCACCGGAATTTTTACCACACTACCAATACCCTTTAGTTAGGGGAAAAAGTAAAGTCTCAGTTCAGAGCCCTCTTAAGAGGAATTTGGCCGGCGGCAATGAAATCGAAGTGTTTCAACCTCTACAGGCAGGAGATGTAGTTTACCAGACGACGAAACTTGCCGAAGTCCTCGAAAAGGAAGGCCGGCTGGGTAAAATGCTACTTTTGATTACAGAGAATACCGTGCGTAACGCCAAAGGGGAATTAATGTCCCGGTCCCGCCATACCGAAATCACCTACTGAAAACAATTATTAAATTAAAATCGAGGAGCCAGCCAATGTTAATCGTGGTCTGTATCAAGGAAGTACCGGATACCGCATATATCAACCTTAGTCCTGCTAACGGGCTGCTGATAAGAGAAGGTGTGCCGTCCATACTCAATCCGTTTGACGCTTATGCTTTGGAAGAGAGCATAAGGCTGAAGGAAAAGTACCAGTTCCGGGTGGCGGCCATTTGCATGGGCCCGCCCAGTGCCGAGGCGACACTGCGAAAAGCGCTGGCGATGGGCGTTGATGAAGTGGTACTTTTAAGTGACCCGGCTTTCAGCGGTGCCGATGTGCTGGCTACCAGCCTGGTTTTGTCACAGGCGATTAAAAAGTTATCCGAGAAAGATGAGATCGCGATGGTGCTTTGCGGCAAGCAAACGATTGACGGGGCAACCGGCCAGGTGGGTCCGGGTATTGCGACCCGTCTTAAGTATTCCCAACTGACGCTGGTCGACCAGATCGAAAATGTGGACCAGCCGGCTAAAAAGATTAAAGTCAGGAGGATGGTCGAAGGGTGGTGCGAGACCATCGAAGCCACTTTACCGGCTATGATTTCGGTAGTTCCGCAGATAAATCACCCCCGGGAGCCGGCGGTGCGTATGCAGATGATGGCTGACCGGGCTCAGGTAACCCGCTGGGATAATACCGTGTTGCAGCTGGCGGTGGAAGGTATTGGACTAAAAGGTTCTCCGACACAGGTACGCAAAATATTTTCCCAGATCATGCCGGAGAGCGAGATCCTAGGCGATGGTATTTCCGACCCTGATGGAGCCGCGCGGTCATTAATCGATACTCTGATCGAAAAGGGTATTTTTTCCGTGTAACCTTGGTCCCAATAGAGAAACAGGAGTTAATATGTCTGAGTTGAATTATAAAGGTGTGTGGGTATTTATCGAGCAGAAAAATAGTGAACCGGCCGCTGTTGACTGGGAATTGCTGGGAGCCGGCACCGAACTGGCGAAGAAGTTGGGTGTTGATTTATCCGCTGTTGTCATCGGGGATAAAGTCGAACACCTCTGCCAGGAGTCATTCAGTTACGGTGCGGCTAAAGCTTACCTGATGGATGACCCGGTGTTTCATTATTACCGCACCGAACCTTATTACAAATCGGTTTGCCAATTGATCAATAAGTATAAACCGGAAATTGTCCTCCTGGGTTCCACGGGCATCGGCAGGGACCTGGCTGGAGCTATAGCTACCGAACTGAGAACCGGTTTAACCGAGGGTTGCACGAAACTGGATATCGATGAGAAGAGGTTGCTGCTCATGACCCGGCCTGCGTATAGCGGTAACATCATGGCTACCGTGGTTATCGAACATGCCAGACCTCAGATGGCTACCGTCCGACCGCGGGCAATGGCCATGCCGGAGAAAGACTCTTCCCTCCAGGGTGAAATTATCCGCGAGCCGGCTGCTATCCGCGAAGAATCCATCGGGGTAAAAGTGCTGGAAGTAATCGATAGCAGCCAACAGGGTTCGGGCACGGTTAATTTAACCAACGCCGAGATCATTATCTGCGGCGGTCGCGGTGTCCAGTCCAGGGAAAATTTCCAGCTGCTGCAGGACCTGGCGGATGCCATGGGGGGTAAAGTCGCCTGTACTCGTGCCGCGGTAGAAGATGAAATCGCGCCCTTGAATTTCTGGGTGGGGCAGAGCGGCGTCACCGTGAGGCCGAAGGTCTATATTGCCTGCGGCGTCAGCGGCGCCATCCAGCATCTGGCCGGCATGCGGGATTCCGGAACTATCATTGCCATCAATTACGACCGGCAGGCGCCGATTTACGAAGTATCCACTTACGGTATCGAAGGCGATTGCCTACAGGTGATACCGGCCATGACCAACTATGTTAAAGAGTTAAGAGCGAAAAAATCTAACTGACATCGAACCATATATAGAGGAGCAAAACTGTGTCATCTAGAGCATGGATATTCATAGGCATCTTTATCGTCGCCATCGCGTTTTTTACCTGGAGCGCTTACCGCCGCTTTCGTGTCATCGGCCTGGGGCAGCCCGAAAATCGCTTCGATGCCCGGGGTAAAAGGATCCGGAGCATGCTCCTTTATCCGTTTGCCCAGTTGTGCACCCTCAGTCGGTCTTATCTTTTCAGCCTCAACCATGCCATTTTTTTCTGGTCGTTTTTAGTTTTGGTCGTGGCCAATATCCTCACCTTGCTCCAGGGAATGTTCCCCAAACTGCTGCCCACCGGACCGTATCCAGTTCTTTCGTTCATTTTTGAAATTGCCTGGGTAATTGCCCTCCTGAGCATCATCGTTTCCCTATTACGGCGTCTGGTGTTTCGCCCCAGGTACACCTTGCCCATGAGCCCGGATGCGGCCATTACCATGTGCCTCTTTGTCGTCTTAATGGTCGGCTATTTCGGGTTACACGCCAGCCAGATAGCCCAGGGAATTGAAAAGGGTGGGGCATTGATGCCGGTTTCCCATTGGCTGGCGGCTACCTTCATGGGTAATACCTCCATCGGTGCCGCCGAATCATCAGGTAATGTCTTCTGGTGGTTGTTTGCTATCGGGCTGCTGGGTTTTATCGACTACCTGGCTTACACCAAGCACACCCACATGCTGGCTTCTATTCCCAACTGTTACTTCCGAAGCCTGGAAAAGGTCACCACGCAACCAAGAGAAGATTTCGAAAAGAGTAAGACCCTGGGTGTCGGACAAATCGACCAGTTCCGCTGGACGGACCTGCTGGATACCTTCGCCTGTACCGAGTGCGGCCGCTGTACGGATAATTGCCCGGCTACCGCTACGGACAAACCGCTCAATCCCCGGACGGTGATCCACGATATGAAGTATAACCTGGCCAAAAACGGTCAACTGCTCCTGAAGAAGCAGGAAGCGGTACTGCCTCTGATAGGGGGTGATCACGAGGGAAGTGTGGCCACCGATGCCATCTGGTCCTGTACGACCTGCGGTGCCTGTATGGAAATGTGCCCGGTGTTTATTGAACATGTGCCCAAAATCGTGGGTATGCGTCGCTACCTGGTGGAGGAGAAGAGCCAGTTCCCGGAAGAATTGGGTAAGTTATTTGAAAACGTCAAACAAAGGAGCAATCCCTGGGGCCTGCCTCCTCCCGAGCGGGCTAAATGGGCAATACCACTCCGTGGCAAACCTTTCCTACCCGGCAAGACCGAGTATCTCTTCTACGTAGGCTGTGCCGGATCCTTTGACACCCGTGCCAAGCAGACAACCTTAGCCATCGCCAAAATACTGGATGCCGCCGGGATCTCCTGGGGCATACTGGGCATGCAGGAGAAGTGCTGCGGGGATAGCGTCAGACGGCTGGGGTACGAATTTAACTACGATAAGATGGTTAAAGAAAACATCAAGCTGTTCCAGGACAAGAAGATCACGAAGATTATCACGGCCTGTCCGCACTGTTTCAGTACCTTCAAGAATGATTACCGCCAGTACGGGGTGGAATTGGAGGTCATCCATTATTCCGAACTGGTTAACAATCTGATTAAGGAAGGCAAGTTGCCCTTGAATGAGCATGTCGACCTGGGCAAAGTGGTCTTCCATGATTCCTGCTATTTAGGACGCTACAATGGTATCTACGAAGCCCCCCGAAATGTTTTGAAAGCAGTCAGTGGTAAGGCGCCGCTGGAGATAGCACGGAACCACGAGAGAGGTTTTTGTTGTGGGGCGGGTGGCGGAAGAATGTGGATGGAGGAGAATCTTGGCACGCGCATCAACACTAAACGTGTTGAAGAGGCATTGAAAGAGGATCCCAAGGTAATTTGCGCCTGCTGCCCGTATTGCGTCACTATGTTCGAGGACGGTCTCAAAGAGAAAAAAGTGAACGATAGCGTTAAGGTGCTGGACCTGGCTGAGATTGTCGTCGGGGCTTTGAGAGAAAACAAGTAGTAGGAAGAGTCGAATAATTGATCGTTCTCACTGAGAATTGGGAGATATAATGTCATATGCTATTATAAACAAAAACTTCATGACTTCGGATGATATAGAGGAGGTTCACAGAATGGTCGTATCAACATCTTTAAATTATTACAGCCTAGCCAGGCGGCGTGTAGTCCCGGCCTATATTCACGTTGAGAGGTGCTGGCCTAAAGTAGATAAGTTATCCCCGTGTGAAGCCGGGTGTCCCTTATTTGTGGATGTCCCCAATTTTGTGCAGGCGATTGCTATGGGGGACTTCCAGAAGGCCAATTCGGTTGTCCGGGAGAAGAATCCACTGCCGTCGATTTGCGGGCACGTCTGCTGGCATCCCTGCGAAGATGAATGTAACCGGGATGTGCTGGACAAACCTATTGCCATCCAGTGGCTGGAGCGTTTCGCGGCTGAAAAAGGAAACACTGAAAAACCATTGCCGGCGGCTAGAACTAAAGAAGAAAAGGTTGCCATTATCGGGTCCGGACCGGCCGGATTGACAGCCGCCTCTGACATGGTGAAAAAAGGTTATGGCGTGACCGTCTTCGAAGCATCGTCGATACCCGGCGGCATGCCGGCGACGATAATCCCCAATTTTATGTTACCCGGTGAAGCAATACGGGCTGATATCAGCTACCTTGAAGCTCTGGGACTTAGGATTCACACCAATTTGCGGGTGGGCAAAGATTTCACTCTAGCCTCTCTGCGGCAACAGGGCTTCAAGGCGACACTGATAGCCTGCGGCGCTGAAAGAAGCGAAGGGGCGAAAATACCCGGTGCTAACCTGGCCGGCGTCTTGCCCGTGATGACCTTCCTGCAGGATGTGAAAATGGACCGTCGTCCCATATTAAGCGGCAAGGTCTGGGTTATCGGGGGAGACTCGATTGCTGTTGCCGCGGCGCGGACGGCGCTTCGACTGGGGGCGTCAGAGGTTCATCTGGCCTGTTTAGAGGCACGCGGGGATCGCAGCCAGCCGAGTAATATTCCTGCGCCGGCCTGGGAGCTGGAGGCAGCTGAAAGAGAAGGCGTGCAGATCGAGCCCTCGCTGGTACCCCAGGAATTTACCGCTAAAACAGGGTCTAAGATTAATGGGATTACCTTCAAGCGGGTAATACCTTTGACTCCGGGGGTTAAAGGGAAAATTCACCGCACGGTCAGGGGTTTCCCACTGGTGGAGATGGATGGATCGGATAGCGTTTACAGCGTAAAAGCGGATACCGTTATTTATGCGGCTACTGTCTTCCAGGCAAAACGACACATACCCGAACTGGGCGACTTGCTCGGTCCACCCGCGGGTAAAGGTAAAGAAGCCAGCCTGCAGGTGAACAAGGATACTTTCGAAACCAATGTTCCCGGTGTCTTTGCCGTGGGTGACCGGTCCGGTACCGGCAGCCACATTGTTGAAGCGATGGCGGAGGGACGGACTGCGGCCGTCTCCATCGACCAGTACCTCAGCGGTCAATACATCATTCCGTTGAAGGAGTCCCGCGTCGAACTGACCATCAAGCCGGAGCAGGTACCGGCTTATTTAACCCGCAAGCCGCGTTGGGAAATGCCCCGGTTGCTGCCGGTCGAGTCGGTCAAGACCTTTGAAGGGGTCGAGTTAGGCTACAAGGAATGGCAGGCCATGGAAGAAGCCAGGCGCTGCCTCAACTGCCGCATGTGCGCCAACTGTATTTTTGAACGAGGACACATCTGTAAAGAAACCGGCCGGCGCTTACTGGTCTAACGATATCACTTTTAAGATGTAATAAACGAATAAAGATAGGAAAGGAAGAGGAGGGAATATGTGTGTTTATTGCGAACAATATGGCAATCCAGAGGTTGGGAATGGTCTTTGGTACTTGAATCCGAAGAACTATTCTAGAAACATGTACAAACTACGAGAGCCGGGCACGGGGTTTCAGTCAAGGGAAGTGGGTCCGGAAAGTGGAATCCCCAGCCACGCTCTTAAAGACTTAATACGGCTATCTGATGACGGTAATTTTGAAGAATATAACAAACTACATAAAGCTTTCCTGGCACGCGGAGCCGGGAGCCAGGTGGTACCTTTAGCCGATGCTGATAAAGTTTTAGAGCTGAGTTCTCCAATTGGTCTGATTGCCTGTATTTGCCGCAAACATTACCTGGCCAAAGACGAAAGGAACGAGCACGAATACACCTGCATGGGCATGGGTGTCGGCATGCTCAAATGGGAGCGTTGGCCGGAAAGGTACAAGGGCGGTGTCAAGTTTCTTAACATTGAGGAAGCCAAAGAATGGAACCACGAGATGGACAACCGGGGCTTTGTGCATATCCTGATGCTCTTCGGAGCACCTTACATCGGTGGTTTCTGCCAGTGCGATTACCCAACCTGCGATGCCATCAGACATGCGGTCGATTTTGGCCTCGGTAATGTCGTTAAAGGACACTACCTGGCAATAGTTGATGCCGATAAATGTAATGGCTGCGGTATCTGCGCCCAGCGTTGCCAGTGGGGGGCTTTAAAGTTTCAAACCACAAAGGGTAAGGCTAATGTTGATCTGTTAAAATGCTACGGCTGTGGGCTCTGCCACACGGCTTGTCCGAGACAGGCAATCAACCTGGTGGTCAGAGAATCGGTCCCGGCCGTCGCGGAGGTGTGGCGATGACGTACGGAGTACCGGTATCAAGGAAATTCCCCAGAATAACTATTGACCATGCCAAATGCACCGTGCCTTTTCTCTGCAAGAAATGTCTCCAGGTTTGTCCGATGCTCGTGTTTGATGTTGATAGAGTCTTGGCGAAAGAAAAAAGATTGGAAGAAGTAGATCCCAGAATCGATGGTAATTATGTTCTGGGCGCCGCGCGTTACGATAAATGCACTGCATGTAATTTGTGCATCGAGGTCTGCCCGGTGGGTGCTATCAAAGTCGAGGTTCCAAAACAGGAGCGCGAACGTACAAAACCCTAGAAATTGAACTTGGAATAGGAGAAAAGGATGACAACAGATATACCATGAGCTACCGGGGGATGGATGTACTTGGAGATACTATTACCGGTAAAGGCAAGGTCAAAAATACATTTGATGAGCAGTTCGTGAGACATGCTCGAGCAGTTGAAATTGCGCTCAACGAGCTAGTGGCTCTACGACTTCACTACCTAGAGCAAGCATACCATAGCTGATGTAGTGATTTTGTAACGTAACGACTGCGGAAACTAAATGACAAGAGTATCGGAATAATGTTGGGGGAAAAGCCCTGGGCGAAAGGTGCTCGCTAGACAAGCGTCCTTTGATTAAAGCCTGACGGCTCTAAAAAAATAACTTAGCATGTTGATCCCGGACACCATTACCAATAATATAATTTATGTGTTCTAACTAAATAAATGAATATAGCGCCGGTTATTATGACCGGCAATTAAGGAGTGAGAATGGCATACACCGCATTTGACCTCACAGGAAAAGTAGCACTCATCACCGGTGGAAACTCCGGTATAGGCCTGGGAATGGCTGAAGCCGTGGTCGCCGCTGGAGCAGAAGTTTCCATCTGGGGCACCAATCACGATAAAAATAAAACTGCGCGTGAAAAACTTGATAAATACGGACCCAAGATCACCGACCATATTGTCGATGTCTCAGATTCGAAAGCGGTAAACGAGGCATTTGATAGGGTGCTTGCCGATCACGGCCGGGTGGACGCTTGTTTTGCCAATGCGGGGGTGGCTCCAGTAGGCAAGCGTTTTATCGACACGGAAGACAAGGATTGGCGACGAACCATGAGTGTTAATCTGGATGGCGCTTTCTTCACACTCCGAGCCGCTGCCAGACACATGGTGCAACGGGCCGAGAAAGGTGACATAGGTGGGCGTCTGATTGCCACATCCAGTCAGGGAGCCCTTTCGGGGATGCCTCGTGGGCAAGATTATGCCAGCACCAAGGGGGCGTTGATTTCATTAATGCAATCTCTGGCGGTAGAGCTTGGCCGTTACAAAATTACATCAAACTCTATACTGCCCGGGCACATTGACACTCCAATGACCGAAAAGAACTACTCTACGAATGAGAAATTTGTAAATTATGTCATGCCCCGGCTGCCCATCAGAAGATGGGGCACCGGCGCTGACTTCGGAGGGATTGCTGTATATATTATGAGTGATGCCAGCCAGTATCACACGGGTACGCAGTTCCTTATTGACGGTGGTTTCTTAATGACCTGATATTGACTTTTATTTTATTGCTGTTAATTATTTTGATATCGATAATTATTGACGCAATTTGACGAAATATTCAATCTGTGTAAAATGATCTGCCGAAATTCACGCCTAACAATTGGGCATCAACCAAATTGGATAAAGAGGTTGCTTTTTATCCAATTTGGAGACAGGGTCTCGTTATCTGGAACTGAAATCCAATATTATGAGTATTATGAGGGACTCTATGTAATTACACCTGATAAGAATGCATCTTGTGATATGATTATTCCCAAGATATCACTGTTTTGATGCAATACGACCTCGTGGTAAATTTAAAAACGTTGATGTAAAATATTAAAAAAGCTGCTAACCTAAACACATATATTAAAGCTGAAACTACATAGATATATATTCTTCTAAATTGGATGTGTTTGATGGAAAGGGTGAGCACAAGAACTGTAAGTATTAATGATTTCACCTTTGATCCCATGCTCACGGATTAGCTTCTTCAGGTATTCTGCTACCACGGGCTCCGCAGCGGGGCGGATTTACGGATTGGATGCGGATGGTATCTGAGAGCACGTTTTCAACTTGTAAGTTCATCTTATAACTTGGGCAAATATTAAGTTGTAAGTTCCTCAATTTCCTTGTCATTCATTCCGAGCATGTCATGGAAAACCTCAAAATTATTTTGCCCGAGGAAGGGCGCTGTTAGGGTGGGGTCACCCGGTGTCTCGGTCATTTTAAAAACTGAACCGGGGACTTTTATTTTCCCGGAAATCATTTGCTCTATCTCAATCATCATGTTTCTGTCTAGTATTTGCGGATCGCTAACCACCTTATCGAGACCTAAGACTGGGCTGCACGGCAGATGGTTGTCACCCAAAATGGCCTCTATCTCCTGGACTGTTCTGGTCCTGGTCCATTCTGTTACCAATACATCAATTTCTTGCCGGTGTTGAATGCGCTCTAATTGATTTGTGTACTCCTTAACATTCAGCAAGTCATCCCTGCCAATTACGTGTAATAATTGATGCCACTGGCCGATGGTGACTATGGTTATTACCACATAACCATCTTTGGCTATATAAACATTAAAGGGCGTGACTTCAACGCTACCGTTACCCAGCCTTTCAGGAACTTGACCTGTTAAAGCAAAACCGGGTAAGTGCTGAATAGCTGTGATAGCCCACATGGCATCTTGCATCGAAATATCAATTTTCTGGCCCAAGCTGGATTCTTTCTTATGGTAAAGAGCTGCCAGAATGGCAATGGCAGCGTAAAAGGAACTTGTAAAGTCAGCGATAGCCGGACCGGCTTTAGTGGGCGGGCCATCCCGGTATCCTGTCACGCTCATAAATCCACTCATCGCCTGAGCAATAATGTCATAAGCCGGCATATTTCGGCGAGGTCCTGTGTGACCGAAACCGGATATTGAGGCATATATTAGATCTGGTTTGATTTTACGCAAGTCGTTATATCCCAATCCCAACCTATCCATCACGCCATATGAAAAATTCTCCAGAACAACATCAACTTTGCTGACCAGTCGCTTACAGATTTTTTGTCCTTTTTCGGAATCGAGATTTAAGGTGATGCTTTTTTTACCCCGGTTCAAAATGAGAAAGATATAACCTTCTTCACCTTCGGTTTGGGGTGGGAGCGTTCTGACCGCATCTCCTCCGCCGGGAATTTCGACCTTGATGACTTCGGCTCCAAGTTCTTTCAGTATGAAGGAGCAGAACGGCCCGGAATACATCCGTGTGAAGTCCAGGATTTTGACGTTTTCTAGCGCCTTTGCCATAAAATTTAGGTTCCTCCATCAAATTTTTGTAGCAACTATGCCATTATTAGTGTATGCGATTGCCGTGTAGTACAAGAAACGGAGGAAGGGGCAGGATTCCTGCCCCTTCCCTTATGGAGAACAAATGAGACAAAATGATGAAAACTTATTCCGGACAAGGAGGTGTGATTATATCGCATTAGTTATATTGCCCGAAGTATAAATCTTGCTTTGCTCATACAGGAGTCACTTTACGCTACAACCTACAGTTTTTCCTTAATCTCATACAGGGTGTCTTCCACCCTCTTTGGAGGATTTATCCAGTATTTCATGTAGCGTTGAAAGAAAGGTATGGGGTCAATGCAGGCTTCCGGAGCTAGCACACCTGTTTGTTCAATCTCACCCTCTAACATCATTTGTACCGCGATGGCTAGCGGAATACTGGTAGCGCCACCCATTGCTCCGGGTGGTTCTCCGAGACACCCATAGCCGTACCTGACTTTTTTGCCATCCTTTTTGCCGGAGGCGCTGGCATGCAGTCCGCCAAGTCGTGGTCCCATGTCTACTACTGCCTTCCGCTGCTGCCGCCTTTTATATACTTCCTGCGCGTAGGTAGCAGCTGCCTGGGTAATGCTGATCTCACCGGTTCTTATCTTCTTGGCGAATTCCAATGAGATGTCGAGTTCCTCCGGTTCCAAGCCTACGAGGTTGCAGGCACCTTTTATTCCCTTGCCGATGAAATGTGGTAGTGTGATTGGTTCGGCATGGCCAAAATAGCGGAAGAAACCTTTACCCTGAGGGAAAATGACATCCTCTCCCGATTCCAGGGGAATAACATCCACGTACTTCCCATCGCGGAATACAGGAGCTTTCGAAGTAGCACATTCAAAGTAATGTTCCCAGGCTGCTTGGACTCCAGACTCTGAAGTCACTTTTCTCTTCACGCCAGTTGCAGCTGGACGAAGTATACCACCTACGTGACCCCAGACAGTCTGGATATAGTCTACTTCATCCAGTTGGTTAGCCGCATGCCGCGCCAGGATATTGGTGACGCCAGGACTAGCCCCCATCCCTATAAGAATGATGACCTCAGCCTTACGTGCTTCCGCATCAAGCTGCAGTATCTTTTTTGTCGGGCTCGAGTCATCGTTGATATCTATATAGCTGCAGCCTGTTTTGATAGCGGCACGGACGATTCCTTCTCCAAACCTGTAGAATGGGCCGGTAGTATTGACTACCAGGTCAACATTACTCATCAATTCCTCAAGAGCTTTCGTATCTTGAACATCTATCGGTTGAGCCGAGACCCGCTCATCTTTCAATGATCTAACGAAACTGTTCGCTCTTTCTAGATTCACATCCGCCACTATTAGCTGGTCGAAATATGACCCTGCTAGCAGCGTCTTGACTGCAACCTGTCCCATGCTACCGCTGCCGCCTAAGGCCAGTATTTTCAATTCAAATTCGCCTGTTTCCGGTCCTCCCATGTTTAACCTCCTAAATTATTAGTGCAAACTACTTCCTTAACATTCTCTTGGTCTTAAAAACCCGCTTGAGCCCCTTGGTCATCTCGGCTTCTTTTATCGCCTGGACAATCACGTCGCACATCCAGTCAGCTTCGTCCATAGACATGATCAGCGGAGGAGCAAGTACAAATTCATGGGCTGCGTAGACACCATTCTCCTCACACTTTTTGCGGATTATTTCACGTGTTGCTGGTGATGGTACCTTGCTCTCTCTGTCCTCTACTATTTCTAACCCTATTAGAAGCCCTTTTCCATTTACCGCATCTATGATATTTGATTGCTTTGCAACTTCTTCTAACCGCGTCTTTATATGCCCGCCAACCTTTGTGGCATTTTCCCATAGTTTCTCTTCCATGACCACATCAATACTGGCAAGCGCACACGCGCAACCGAGAACGTCAAAAGAATAGGTGTGGCCATAATAAGGCATTACGTGTCCATTAAATGCCTGATAGACGTGATCGCCCACTAAGACCCCACTTAACGGCACGTAACCACTTGTCAGACCTTTGCCCGTGACCATGATATCCGGGACAACATTCCAGTGATTACCTGCAAACAGCGCTCCCGTTCTTCCCCAAGCATTAATCACTTCGTCTTGGATGAGGAGTACTCCATGTTTGTCGCAGATTTGCCTGATCATTGGCCAGTACTCATCCGGAGGGACTACGACATTGAGCGGTTGGGCAATAGGTGCCGCTAGAAATGCCATCACATTATGTGCCCCCATCGATCTGATCACTGTATCGAGAATCTTGGCACAACGTAGACCACACGAGGGGTATTCCAAACCGTAGCCACACCTGTAACAGTCGGGTGGGAATATGGGGTAAACACCACGGATAACATCAGCCAATTCTCGACCGTGAGTGCCTCTCGGAGCCCTCGGGGCGTTCACAGTGGTCAACGCCTGGGCTTCAAGCGTGGCACCGTGATAAGTTTGCCATGTGGTTATCACCATACTGTTTGGTTTTCCCTGACTTCTATAGTAGCCCCTGGCAATGGCTAAGGCAGCCTCAATGGCATCTGATCCACCCATCCCGAGATAGACGCGTTTCAAATCTCCTGGTGTAACCTCGGCGATTCTCTGACAGAGTCGTATGGCCGTATCGCTATGGCCGACCCCGGCATACTGGATCTTTTCCAATTGTTCTTTCATGGCCTTAATCAACTTACCGTTCCCGTACCCCAGGTTTACGCAATAGTAACCCGATGTTGCGTCAATGTATTCCTTTCCGGCACTATCACGGAGATAAACGCCGTGTCCTTCTGGAAATATCGGCCAATCCCTGGTACGCAGGATATTGGCCATCGAACCCTCTACACCAGGAAACCAGCAGTTCTCTTCAATCGCCTTCCACCGAGCTTCTTTACTAAGTTCAACAATCATGATTTAAACTCCATCAATATTTCTTTCGGTAACATTATTCGTTTACGCATATACTTTAAACATATTTCCTATTCAATATTCTCCTTTCTTACTCAAGTTGATCCCTTGGTGCCTTAAGTCTCTGTGGGAATTACGTCCCCGTTTTATTAGTCGATATTGCATCAAGAACAAATTGTGTCTGCTTCTCGGTATATTCATGAAGGGTAAACAGCTTCCTTAGGAACCATTGGCGGCTCCCCCAGTCAAATCCTACTATCAAAATGTTAAAGGCTACCAGCTCCGGCGAGTCGGTTTTGAATTCCCCGCTCTTTAATCCCTCACGTATTAGTTGTTCAAAGAATCGCTGGATATTAACCTGTTCCTGCAATATGGCTTGGCGATCTTCATGAGAGAAATAATTGATTTCGCGGTTGAAGCAAATGGCCGAAGCAGCCACCTCATTACATACATCGAAGTAATATTTCATGCATTTGCGGAGAGCCTGAGTTCGGTTAACGTTACCCAGTTTAGAAAAGAAATCATTTAAGTCGGGGTCGACGCGACGAGCAGCGATCAGATGCAAAATATCTTCTTTTGAACCAAAATAGTTATACAGGGCACCCTGGGTCATACTGCATTCCTCAGCAAGGTCACGGATACTGGTGCCATGGAACCCTTTTTTCAAGAAAACCCTGACAGCGCACTTAGCTATGTGGTTTCTTTTTTCCTTTACCAAAGCATCATTGGAGCTATAAGTACGGATTTCTTTGATTATACTTTTTGGGCTCATCTATGTTAGATTCCACCTACAGAATACTGAGTAAGCACTTACTCCACATAGAATAATATAGTAACTTTCTGTGATTGTCAAATATTAATAAAAAATATCCCAATGATTGAAAAACATTTTTCCGGAACTTCTGTTCAGGCTCGTAGTTATTGCTTATAATATAGCTAGCCATGGAGTTACGATGTCGTACGTTACTAGTTCGATATTAATCCAAAAGATGGGGGTCTATTGAGAGTAAACAAATGAGAATCCCTGTTACCGGAGAATGGGGTAAATCTTTTCCAGGGAATCAAAACCAAATCCCTTGAAGCTGAAGCATTTGGACAGAAACGATGTTAAATGCCGTAGAAAAATACCTCGGGTTTTATACGAAAGCAGAACTTCAAACTATGTTATATCGACGCGTTTGCCGGTTGTGGAAATATCCAAATAAAGGGCAGCATTGAAATAGATGTTATTGGTAAATTGATCAAAATAAAGTGCTAGACCGCTGTACCTTTAAACTGAGGTAGAACCATGACTCTCTGAGCGGAAACCGAAGCCTCAGTCAAGTGATACAAATTATCTAGTCGCGCTTTATCTGATATCCGGCTTTTTCTCTGTCCCAGGTGTTTAGGGTAATGGCTCTTAGGTCTTTTTTCAGTATCTTTCCCGATGCCGTTTTGGGCAAGTCATCAACGAATTCAATATATCTAGGAAGCATGAAGAACGCCATTCTGGGCTCACAGAATTCCATTAATTGCTCCGGGGTTACCTTTACCTCATCTTTAAGGCGAATCAATACCTTTACGTCGTCCCCCCCAAGCTCAGAGGGAATTCTGACGACGGCAGATTCCACAATGTCAGGGTGAGAGTTGATTATCTTTTCAAGCTCAAATGGAGAAACATTCTCACCTCTCCATTTGATGCCGTCATTCTTCGCCTGAACAAAATAGAAGTAATTTTCTGCGTCCTTGTATCCATAATCATCGGTGTGGAACCATGAATTACGCCACCTTTCGGCAGTTTTCTCCGGCATTTTGTAGTACTCTTTCATCATTATAAAAGGTTCTTTGGGACGGCAAACGATCTCACCGATCTCACCTGGACGAAGCTCATTATCGTTCTCATCGAATATTTTTACTTCTAGGTCTGTAGGAGCTTTACCGCAAGAACCAATCTTTCTTTCCTCAACGACACAGGCGATCGTAGGATCCACTTCTGTCATACCATAGCCATCTGTAACAGGCAGGTTAAACCTTCTTTCGAATGCTTCATGGATAGACTTGGGCGCATCCGGTACTATGAAGAGCCTCAACGTGTGGTTTGGGTCACCGACTCGAACAGGTTGTGTATATAACCGGTGCATTAAGAGTCCAAAGGCTGCGGACACCGTCGCTCGATATCGCCTAATTTCGCTCCAGAATCTCCTGCTGCTAAACCTGTCAGTGATAACGAATGCGGCATCCGCGATTAAACAGGTCATCAGAACATCGCCCAGTGGTATGATGTGGTAGAGTGGATTCATACAATACCAGATGTCGTCTGCCGTCATCCTCGCCAGCTTGGTCCGCTGTTCTCCACAGCGAACGTACTGGTAATGGGGTGAAACAACCCCCTGTGAAGGTCCAGTGTTATCCGTGGTATACAATATGAGCAGGTCATCATTGTATTTCAAGTCACTCTTTGGGTTCATAACTGACCCTGTTAACAGCTCATGGAAAGGGATTGTGTTCAAACCCAAATCAGGACAGTTGTCACTGTCGGGGTACACGATTAGCATAGTTAGAGTTGTCAGATAACCCCGGATCGGCATGACGCGTTGAATAAGGTCTTTGCCAATAACTATCATTTTAGCGTCGCAGTGGTTTATCTGGTATTTAAGAATACTACCCTTGTGGTAGGTATTCAGAGGGACAGAAACGACGCCAATCTTGGCTAAACCGAGCCAGACATACAACCATTCCAGACAGTTATTTAGAAGAATAGCAACCTTATCGCCTTTCTTCAATCCCGCGGACAGGAACCAGTTAGCCACCGTATTAGCATTTACATTCATCTGCTCATAACTGACTATCTTGTTTTTAAAATAGACAAATGGTTTTTCACCGTTCTGTCTTGCCTTAATCTCAAGTAGCTGTCCGACTGTCCGTTTCTTGAGCATTTGGATACCCTTTAAAATTGCATTGAGTACGCTGCTAACTCAGGCTTTGAATTCGAAAATCCCGTGGTGGATCGCCTCCAATTCGTGATTTCCTTAAAAAAGATCGAATTAAACTCATTCCTTTTCGATGTTGATGGGAATATTATATCTCCTATATCGTGTTTGTCAACAATCGATTATGGATTGACCAGCCTAAAAGGAAATAGTAAGCTTTGATGGATTTTGATCGCTATAAATTGATTTATTTATTAGTTATGCCAAAAGGAGTTTAGCAAATTACTATTTAGGTCTTTTAACGAATCAAAGTACTATTCATCTTATTCCGACTTATAACCCAGTTCCAAAATGGTTTTGCATTTTAGGAGTATCGCTCGAATCTAAAAATACGGCTATTTTATACCTTTTCTAAATGATCTCTTATTGGAGCATTTTTACGCTGGCTTCTACTATTTATAGTCCCGCAGCAAATATCACTCTGGTTTTTACAAAATTGTCAAATAATACCGATACAAAGGTCCGCTAAAATCCACTCTCGGTAAATACCTCGTTTCCCCGGGGCAATAAAGGAACCATTTTGCAAAAGAACATATTGATACGTGAGGCTGTCGGTTATTGATTTTATTTTCGCCGGCTGTCGATTTGACTATCGTTTTTATATAAAATAGTTACTGTAGAAGTTTTTCACAACAATATGCCCAGCACGTCTAATGCTACTTTTGAGGCAAATTTTCCTTATCGCACATTTTCCAGCAATTAATAGTAAATGTAATTACAAATAATTTACTAATGGTCTCATAATTAAATGGATGTTATCTTTAGTCTCCGAATGTACCATTTCAATCATTAGATAAGGCCATATTGATAGTAAATATTTAGTTCAGACTATTATAAGACCATTAGTAACTCGTGATTAAAGTACCCAATGTGGAAATAAATATTAGCGTTGGTGAAAAATTGATTGGCAAAAATAAATTAAAGGATTTGTTACAAAATATTGGGGGGCAAGGCACCCACAACAATACCTTGCCCTAGGAGGAAAAAATGAAAAAGGAGGTAATCCTCTATTTAATTAACTATTACAATTTAGATATAGTAATTGATTTTCTTTTTAATATTTTATTTACAGACGAAATAATAATAGCACCATATGATATTCATTTTTTCAATATAATAACCGTACAAACCTCACCCGCGCCGCTGTTTTCTGCGATTCCAATGTGCGGGTTTTTAACCTGCCGTTTGCCGGCTTCACCGCGTAGTTGCGTGGTTAATTCGTGCAGCATACGAATCCCGGTAGCCCCCAGCGGGTGTCCCATAGCCTGCAAACCCCCATCGGTGTTAACCGGTATGCGCCCGTTTATTTCGGTTTCACCCTTAAGTTCCAATTCCCAACCCTGGCCTCTTTCAACCAGCTCTAAACCCTCCAATTGGAAAATCCCGGCGTTAGTGGCGGCATCGTGCACCTGTACCACATCGACATCCTTAGGTCCAAGGCTGGCCATTTCATAAGCTTCTCGCGCGGTGCGCATAGCAATCAAGTGTTCCCCGTTTTTGTCATTGAAGTCATTAGTTTTGATGCCTACCCCGGCAATACTGACTAAACGCTTCTGGTTCATCTTCATCTTGATCGAAATTTCCCTGGAGCAAATAATAGCTGCCGAGGCCCCATCACTGGTGGGGCAACACTGGTAGAGGGTCAACGGATCGGCAATCATCCTGGAATTGAGGATTTCCTCCATGGTGAAAACCTTCTGGAACTGAGCATAGGGATTCATGGTGGCGTTCCGGTGAGCTTTCTCAGCTACATGGGCAAATGCCTCTACCGGGCAGGCGAAATCATACATATAACGCCGCGCCCTCATGGCATAAGACGCCATCATGTGATCGGTGCCCATTAACCGCGCCGGGCTGGCAGCACCGGTGATCGAGACCGGGCCGCGGGGCACTTTCTCGGCACCGAACGTTAACGCGATATCATAAATACCGCTGGCTACTGCCCAGAACGCCATTTCAAAAGCAGTGGAACTTGAAGAACAGGCATTTTCTACGTTAAAAATCGGGATACCGGTAAGACCCAACCCTCTCAGAATACCTTCACCCATTGACATACCATTGTAATAAACATGTCCGAAATACCCAGCCTGGATTTGAGGGTAACTGATACCCGCGTCCTTTAGGGCTTCTATAACGGCATAACCAGCCATCTCTTCTACCGATTTATCCGGGAAACGCCCGAATGGATGTAAACCCACCCCGGCAATAACTACTTCACGCATTGGTTTCGCGACCATAATTTCTCCTTATTGATGTAAAATCGAATTCCTATTTCACGGTTTGCCATTTGTAGACGATAATGTCATTGCCTTCGGTATCTTTGCCGCCGATTCTCAAGGCCATTTTTATTTTCATACCTATTTTAATATCTTCTTTTGGTAAATCGATCACTTCGGTCAGAATATCGGGACCTTCCGGCAATTCCACCGACCCGAGAATGTACGGCACATTACCCTGCCACCCTGCCGGTGGAGTATAGATAATAGTATAAGTTTGTAAAATGCCTTCTTTGCCCAGTTCCACCGGTTCCAAATCAGCAGATGAGCATTTTAAACAAAAAATGGGGAATCCGACAAAGTATTCACCGCAATTACGGCATCTTTTACCCAGGAAAACACCTGTTTGTCCGTCTTCCGATAATTTAAGAAAACGCATCACGGGAACCGGCTTGTTTGTTTTGGTGGTTGGTTCGTTGGTTGTCACTGTTTACCCTCCTGCGGACCTCAAAAAATCCACATCGCTTTTGTTATTCAACATTATACTCGTCCGGCAGATTTGAAACAAAAAATTAATATCGTTTTATAACTTTACCTGGATGCAGGACACTATCATAACGTCGGTATACGCAAGAAAGCACTCTGTTTACGGCTAGTTTATGCCACGGATCAAATGTAGAGGTAGAATTGAATTGCAGGAATCCCTCTCCCGAATAGGCATCGATAGTTGTGGATGTCGTAGGTGTTTCTATCAACTCCGCCAGTGAAGGTTTGGGCGAACCATCCGGGCTGGGAATTACGCGGAGGGAGATTGAACCTCCACCGGTGCCTTCGACCGGAGCCAGCGGTATTTCCGGGCGGATCACTGCGGTACAGATGCGGTTACCTTTAGGTCGTTCCATGGTGCCGATAATCAGATCTCCTTCCTTTTCAATTTTTATGAGGGCGAATTTTTTTGCATAACCCCAGATTTCTCTGCCTGCTGCATGCGGAATATCCGAATCGACGACCAAATAGGGTATATAGAAATGGGGTTCGTTGTTGAACGAACAGCTGAGCCCGAGCATTACTTCATAATAAGGACCGAGGGTGCTAAATGGGTAGTTGACGAAAATCAATGTGGCAGTTGGCGGAGAAGTAAGCGCTAATTCTTCCGGTAGAATATCCAGCGCCGCCGCCTCATCGGTTTCATATGTAAAAGATATGGATTCTACATTTTTATAATAGATAGGCGGTTTGTTATAGAGGGGTGCATCAAGAGGTACATTGGAACCTGAGGTAGCGATTGGAAGCCGTCCGGATTTTGCCATTATCATCCTCTGCCACAGGCGTAATTTCAGGTGCTTCATACTTTACCAGAAGCATAAGTTTATTACAAGGAAAATAACAAGGCAATCGTGATATAAATAAAAGAAGGCGGACACTTACAATGTCCGCCTTCTTATTATCGTACAATTTGTAAATGACTAGAAGTTGACCTTGTCAATTCCTTTTAACCCCAGCATCTTTCTGGCTTCATCCGGGGTAGCTGGGTAGATACTTAATTGTCTCGCCATCTGGACGACACGGGTTACCTGATCGGCGCTGCTGCGGGCGAACCTACCGTAACCGGCATATAAGCTGTCTTCCATCCCGACTCTGACGTGACCACCCAAAGCTAAAGCTACGGCACCTAACGGTAACTGGTCACGGCCCAGGCCAGCAACTGACCAGGTAAACTCGGGACCTACCTGGCGGCGTGTTTCTTCTAATGCATATATTAAGGTGGCCGCAGTGGCCGGCATACCGCTTCCCATGCCCATCACATATTGAATATGGGGTGGGCGGCTTATGTATCCGTGTTCGATTAAAGCTTTCACCGTGGCAATCTGCCCGATATCCCAGATTTCCAGCTCCGGTTTAGAGTTAGCTTCTTTCTGTAACTCGGCATACCGCCCGATGGCAATAAACGGATTCATGAAAACTGCGCCAGCTTCCATTTTTGGTGGAGGCGCGGAGGCCATAGCCTGTTCCCATTTGGTTTTATATTCGATATGGCGTTCTTCGAGGCGGGTCGGGCGAATCATACCCCAGTTTAGGGTGCCGCAGTTCAGAGTAGCTAATTCCGGCTTAAATTCGGGGACAACGGCGATTCTCTGGTAAAGATCTCCAGCACCGCCGGTGGTAACGCAAATAACGACATTACACCTATTTTTTATGCCCGATAAAATTTCCCGGAATATTTTTAAATCCGGAGTAGGCATGCCGTCTTCGGTGCGTGCATGTATATGAACTACAGCGGCACCAGCTTCATTGGCTTTGACGGCGTCCTCAATAATGTGTTTGGGGCTAGCCGGTAGATACTGCGACATGCTGGGAGTGTGTACGGCGCCGGTAATGGCAGCGGTGATAATAACTTTGCGTAATACTTTTTCTTCTGTTTCTGAAGTCATAAATTTATTCTCCTTTTTTCACTGACAGCTCTGTTTCGATTATTTTAGCACGTCTGGCTATCAATTTTTTACTCTTCGTGTATGAACCGATACCTCCTCTTAATCGAGGGTCCAACACATCCCTGAGACCATCGCCCAACATGTTGATTCCATAAACTACCAGTGCCAAAGCCAAACCCGGCCATAAAGCAATCCACGGCGCTTGAAGCATGTATTGCCTTCCACCCATGTTTAACATTCCGCCCCAACTTGGTGCCGGGGGTGGTACGCCGAAACCCAAAAAACTTAAGGTGGCTTCGGCAAGAATAGCGTTGCCCATCTCGAGAATGAATAGGATAATGATTGGAGCCTGATTTCGAACTACCTTATTTACCATAAAGTATACAGTATTGTATACATTAATTTTGTGATATTATAATATGCATGTCAGAGAAATGTCAAGAGGGTGGAAATGAAAACAATAAATCATAGAAACCGTGAAATCAAAGCCAATACTATAAATCTCGCTCTGTCATCCATAGAGAATGAAATTTTGAGCGGTCAATATTATCCTCATCAGCGTCTAATTGAAGTAGAGATAGCTCAAAAATTAGGTTTAAGTCGTACGCCGGTGAGAGAAGCCTTAAAACAACTTGAAACTAAAGGTTTGGTGACACGGTTACCTACCAGGGGTTTGATCGTGACACCGGTCACCGCCGAAGTGATAAAAAATACCTTTGAAGTTAGAGAGGCTCTAGAGACCATGGCTATCCGGTTGGCGTGTGAAAGGGCTACAGTAAATAATTTGAATCGAGCCGAGAAATACCTGTTCAACTATAAAAACGAGTTGGATAAACTTAAAAAACAAGGGCTCAGACGCTCGGTTCGTAATCATGATTCGCCTGATTGGAATGAAATGTTTCACACTGAATTGTACTCCGCCTCCGGCAATCCGAAGCTGGTCAATTATATACAAAGTATCAGGGATGTTCAACAACTTAGCTACGTTAGCAGGTTTTTTGGTGATTTAGATTTTGTACTTTTTGAAACACAACATCAAAACATTCTGGATGGGGTGCGGCGAAGAGATAACAATAAAGCGGAAAGAGCCGTGGTACAACATCTGAGAACCGTCGAAGACATGTATATGAAATACTTAAGAGGCTAGAGGTTTATCCGCCGGACAACGGCTTACGTTTATACAAGGATTACCTCAAATCAAGGCCGATCTAACCATGGAGACCAAAATACTCCCCAGCAGCTATTGTTTAATCTTCATCATCTGACGGTTTCTTTTTCCGTGATTGCATAATAAGAACAAAAACCAGCACGCCGACAACCAAAATTGCGACCGTGATAACAATTAAGGTGGATGAAGCCCCAGAAGATACTCCGGAAGACGGCAGACCGGTTAATGTGTAAGTTATCGTACCTCCGGCAGAAATGGCGGACGTGTAGTAATAGCTATAAGTTGTACCCCCCATATCTAGAGGGTCGGATTGGGTAAATCCTATGCCTGAAAACCCGATATCCTGCCCCTGTATGAGAATATCGAGAGTATCCATTGCGTAATCAGATACCCGGGTGTATTGGTATGTTTTGCCGGGGTTGGAAATGGTATATGTGTAAGCCAGTTGGATGGTCCCGGGGGCGACGGGCATAGTGTCAACGAAACCGGTATCGGTAGTCACGAGATAATCCTGTAACAAACCTGAAGTCGCGGTTAGGTTTGTCGATTTAGGCGGTAGACTAAATTTCAATATTTGATAATGACCGGATGTACCGGCGGGAACTGAGCCGATATATGTTTGATCACCGCTATTTTCGAAAGCCAGGATTTCTTTAACCGTCAGGCTCCCGTTTGTTAAGCTGATGACAGTGTGTGCCAGACTGATCTTAATTTTACTATCACTGGTTGTGGTTTCATAAACGCTCACGGTAATTGTTTTCACTGCTTCCGTATTATCAAATTGAAAAACACCGCTGGTATATTCCACGTTTTTAAACGCTACGGTGGCTTCGTAGCTGTAAATGGAATCGGTTAATATCCCGTTGAAAGTGAAACTCCCATCATCGTAGGCAGCCACAGATACCATATTCAAGTAGCTATTATTTTGATACGAATATAAATTAACCGTTAAACCGGAGATACTGCTGCCACCGGAGGTGCCGTTAACAATGGTGCCGTTGATAACTCCATTCGAAGCCCCATTAGTCTGTGCTGCGGTAGCCATAAATAAACCCGCGATCAAATCGACCGTACATAGAATCTTTACTAAGAATACATGGTTTTGAACGATATTTTTCATTTTGTCTCTCCACCTCTTCCTTCCCCAGGGTTGATACCACTATTAATCTTCATAAAATGCATGCCGGATTGGTGGTTCCCAATCCGACATGAAATTAACTTAAAATACTAACAGCAAAAAGGTCGCTTATTTGATATAATGGCAGCCGCTCTTCATACAATCATCGTTCGTGTAAGTGGAGTGGTTTGCCGGAACCGAAGGAGAATGAAAGACTATCTGCGCCGGAGCGTTGGGTGCGTGACAGTTCAGACAATTCGGCCGACCTTGCAGAGCATGTGAAATAAAGAGGGGATCGGCTACTGTAGTCGTGGTAGTAGTCCCAGTCGCAGTCCCAGTAGTTGCAGCCGTCGTGGTTTGTTGCGTGCTGGTGGATATTGCCGAGGTAGCTGATGTAGTTTTGTCTGTGGTTCCTGATTTCTTACAACTCACGGCTAGGCCTAGAGTTAATACCACGATCAGCAACACAGCGCATATGATGACCAGCTTTTTCATATTATTCTCCTCCTGTTTTCTTATCTCTTTTAACCGTTTTTACGATTGTAATCTCTTTCGTTATCAAACCGGACATTAGAGAATATTTCAAACTATGGGAGAGCGGTATTTAGGCAAATATATAACGCTTCAAACATTTTGCCGCAGCGGTATATTATGCGGTTTTTATGATACAACATTACAAATGTATTTTTCAATGCCCACAATAAAAGAAGTTGTTATTTATGACAGAGCGCGCACATCGTATCGGTAAAGGTAGCGTGAGTGGTGGGGATTTTCGGCGCTCCCCCTATTCCATTCTGGTGACATATCAGACAGGCAGTACGTCCGTCATGATGGTCGGCAGGTAAAGCCGGCGCGTTAACAGATACTGACGTTGTTGTAGTGGTTGCCGTGGTCGTAGCAGCGCTAGTTTTCTGTGTGGTAGCCGCGGTTGGTGTCACAACGGTAGTCTTGGTGGTCGTAGTTGCAGTTGTTTTTGTGGTTGTGGTCTTGGGTGAGCAGGCCATCGCCGAGGTAATGATAGATATCACCGCTATGGTTACCAAAATAACGAGTACCGGTCTTTTCATATGTTCTTTATTTTGCTAAAAATAGGGGGAGTAACTAAACTCCCCCTATAAAGGCTTGATTTATTTTAACACTTTTACTTTAAAGCTGCTAAAGAAGCATCCAATACTTGATTAGTAAAAGCAGGATTATGTATGCCGAAACTGGAATCGCCCTCAATTAGGAAGTAGTTCCAACCAACCTTCACCAGCACGTCAGACGTAGCAATCACGGCAGTAGTTCCGTCCGTGGTGAAATTGCCTAATTGAACCGTTACTGATGTTACGGACATAGTGTGTGCCGATTCGCCACTGGGTTTATAGGTGACATTCACGGGTGTCTTGAGTGTGATCAAAAAGCCCTGCTGCCCGTGAGGTTCGGTTGATTCTATCGAAACGATGTTACTCTTAGAAATCACCACGGCATCGCTCTTTACATCGTAGGATTTATTGTTGTACGTATGTGGCGTATAGTCCTGAATCGTGAACTGGGTGGGCAGTTTAGACTGGAGATACGTTCCCATTGCTGCTGACAATTTTATAAGTTTGGCTTCGACACCTTGTTGTAAAGCTTTCCCGTTTAATGTTGAGCTGTGGCAACTGCTACAAACCTCGATGCTCGCTTTAAATCCGTGATTGGTGCCGTTCGCCGGCAGACTGTAATCAGCCGGAGCCGGACTTTCATCAAGGTGGCAGGTAACGCAGGTGTTCTCGATATAAGAATGAGGTGAACGTTGGTCTTCAACAAAGTAGGCGTTTTGCCCCATCAGAACGTCTCCCTGAGCAGCCTGATGCGGGGCTGAATAACCAGTAAGGGGTATGCTATCGTCGTGGAGACCGTTTCGGGTGTTATGGCAAGTAATACAAATGGCGCCTTTGCCTACCTCGGTTGCCTGGTAACCAGAAGGAAGTAATCTGGTATTGTCTACGAAACGTACCTTAGCATCGTTTGCGGCCAAACCAGAAGTGGTTCCGATTTCGTGTGGGTCATGGCAAACTACACAGGTTATTGGTTGGGCATTATCCGGCGTGACAACGGCGCTTAACTCAGCCGCTGTCATGTTGCCCTTGGCGCCCTGCAGGTTTAGTGTCATATCTGCCTGTTGAATCCAGGTAAGGAAACCCTGGGCAGTATGACACCTGGCGCAACTGGAAGACGTACTTTCGCTGATAGCCGCAGCAAAATTGCCATGAGCGCTTTCTGCCCATTGCTGGAAGCGGCCGTGGCGTGGCGGCTCTCCATGGCAGGTGGCACACAGGTCGGCAGATAGACTAATACGTTCCATATTAACTGTTTTGCTGGGATGAATCGTGTTGTTATCCGGACCATGACAATTTTCGCACTGGATATTTGCCAATTGGGCTGTCTTGGGGTAGTTGGCAACCGTATTCTTCCAGTTTAACGGGCTGGGATGATTGATCATCCCGGAAGCAACGAAAGCCACGTAATCGGAGGCATCATCCATGCCGCCGTTTACCGCAGCTTTATCAAACCCGACGGAGTGGCAGCTAAAACAATCCTCTCCATAATGAGTGCTGGTATTTAAGTTATCGGCTAATATGCCCGCATGACCGGTAGCCGACCAATCCGCAAATTGATTAGGAGCCGTTTTGCCGTCGTGACAAATCGTACAGTTAGCTGCCAAGGGTTTGCCACTGGCGTCCAACCCGGTAATTGCACCTGTCCATGTGCCACCATAAATAACTATAGTCGTGCCGCTAACGTTTTCCGTGAGTGTATATTTGCCTATCAAATCTGGGGTGAAGGAGGGGTTCTGATTTCGTTTGTTATCGATTGTTGCTTTAGAACCGGTCGGACCGATTAATTTCCAGTCATATATTCCGGTAGATTTACCGTGTATTAAAACCGGGACGTTAATGGGAACCACCTTTAAACCGGTACTTACTTCATAGGGGATTTTGGCGCTTACGGTAACATTCCCCGAGTACTTGCCGCTCGAGGTGGTCACCGTAACTTTAAACACTGCATCCTCTGCTTGGGTAAGAGCGTGTGGATTGATGGCTTGCACCACCCAGCGATCTAAAAGTGTCAGCTTGTCCAATAACGCATTTTTATATTCCAGCGGTGTGCCTAAAGTAACCAGGATGGAATCCGAAGTTGCATTATCGATTTTAGCTCTGACTCCGGATACCTGGGTCCATTCATAAGCAGAGATAGTCGAATTATCTAAAACGACGGCGCTGGCTTTTAACGAAACAGTGCTCTGAGCATCTGCTTCCTGGGCAGAACCTGTACTAATAACCACGTTAGCTACTGGTTTCAGTGCAACATCGCGGGTGGATGTTTGTCCGCCCAGGATATTAACTGTTTGGTTAATGGACGTAAAGTTGGTTTTGGAGAAAGAAACGGTATAAGAACCGATCGGTAAACTAGCGGAGAAGCTTCCATCATTTGCCGTGGTGGTTGTAACCGCCTTTATTGAAGGATCGGCGGTGATAGATATAGCAACGCCATTCAATGCACCGGATGTCAAACTATTAGTAATCTTGCCGGACAAAACACCTGTGCTTGTTCCGTTAGCTCCCGCAGGACCAGTCGGACCGGCGAGCCCGGCCGGACCAACTGCTCCGGTACAACCAGACAATGCCAACAGCGTAACAATCGATGCAACGATTACTAATGGTAAAAACCACTTCTTCATAGTTCTTAGCGGCATATGCCGTCTCCTTTTATCACCACAGGAATTCATCGATTGCAAGGTGAATTGATATTAAAAATACACTAAAATAGTAGAGCCTGTGTATTATCAAGTATAAATGATAACAAGAGAACAGTCAGCTTGATATAGGTACTAGTACCTGTATTTTGAAAAAAAATATCTTGTACTGGTATTAGAATCGACATCAATGTGAATCTTATCGGCTGTTCAGGTCAATTATGTACTGGACTCTTCCGTATTATTTGACACACTCCATGAACCTAAATTATAATGCCGTCTAACGAAGTTATATATTTTTTCAATAGAATAACGTTACCAAAATTAAATGTAGATGTGAAGATCGGGCAATTTCAGATGGCTGGAAGACAGGTGCAGACCTGATTTCGCCGTTACCTCCCAATACCCCTCCCTGGTTTATGAACATGGGTATGACAGCTGAAGAGTTGGCCAAACGGTACAACATCCCTAAATCAGATATGGATGCCTTCTCGGTCAGAAGCCATGTGCTGGCTACCAAAGCTCAGGATGATGGTATTTTTAAGGATGAAATTATCCCCATCACTCTTAAATACACCGACGGTACGTCTGAAGTTGTTAACCAGGACCAGATTCCCCGGCGCGATACTACCCTGGAAAAAGTTGCGGCCTTGAAACCTTCATTCAAAGATGATGGTTTGATCACGGTTGGTAACTCCAGTCCCAGAAGCGATGGTGCCGGAGCCGTTCTTCTGATGTCCAAAGATATGGCCAAAAAACTGAAGATGCGCCCGTTAGTAACTTTCCGCCACGGTGTGGCTTGCGGCGTCGATCCCTCGGTAATTGGTATCGGACCTGTACCGGCGACCAAGAAATTGTTGGCCAGAACCGGCATGAAAATCACCGATTTTGACATCATGGAAGTTAACGAAGCTTTCGCTTGCGTACCTCTGTATTTTATCCGCGAAATGGGTGTTAGCAAGGAGAATATGGCCAAGATTAACCCTTACGGCGGCGCTAATGCCATCGGTCATCCCTTAGGTATGACTGGTACCCGTCAGGCTGCCGTTGTCGCCAGACACCTCAATCGCACCGGCGGACGCTGGGGTTTAGCGACTCTTTGTTGTGGTGGCGGTCAGGGTTTCTCCACCCTCTTCGAACGCGAAAAATACGACTGGTAAAACCTACCCTAACCTTAGAAATAAGTGGGCGCCTCTCATAGAGGAGCCCACTTTGGTTTTACCTGTTGCAGAAACGGTTTAGCAGGTAGACAATGGTCTCCGGATGTCAGAATAATGTCGCAAATAAAGAGGGGTTACGCTCGATATGCGCAACCCCTTGATTTAACGGTTATTTCTATATCATTTTCGTACCCGAACACAACCCCGTACGACTAACTATACGGTTCAACAGGAACTCACCCAAAGACTGTATCAGGGTAATGCAAAGACTTTTAAACTTTTTTCCCTTTAATGGGCGCGGTACCGAATTGCCCTAACTGGACACTGCCGTTCAAGTCGCTATCGGTAATTTTGCAGCTAAAGGAGAGGTTTATCTGTCCGCCCATCGGGCTGGGAACTGTAATCGACCATTTGGCGTTTTCGCCTTCGGCTGATCCGGTGAAATTTTGAGAACCTTGGTTGGTCTTATAAGTGCCGCTCAAAGCATTCCCGTCGCACTTAAAAATGACGTTTCCGGTCTGGGCGCCCATTGGGGTATCAATTGTCACATTATAAGTCCCGTTAATTGCCATTCACAGTCCTCCTAAAAATTTGTTGACTTATAGTATTGCTTCAAGTAGGTATTTGTCAAGTACTATAAAAACTACATAAAATGACTGCGGAGTTCTTCGGGAGATCTGGCACTGAGCAGGGACGGAGGAAGATCGAGCATAGTGAATGCCCCTTTTTTACCCTGTTGTTTCAAACGATAAGCTGCCCGGGCGCACGCGGTCAGGACGCTACCCGTGAATTCCGGGTTACTCTCCAACTGGCAGCGGTATTCCAGTATTTCTTTATGAGAATTGCCAGTCGTGCCGGATGTTAGAACAAAGCCTCCATGTGGGTAACTGGCATGATTTTTCGCCATTTCTTCTTTCGTAATAAAATGTACCTCGGTATCATATTCAGCGTAATAATTGGGCATACCGACGATTTCCTTTTCAATTTTAGCCTTGTTGGAGCCAGCCTCGGCGACAATGTAGACTACGCGTTTATGCATTTGTCGCTTGGTAAAATCAGGGTTCTTACCCGCGCGTACATCTTGAATTGCCAGCTCTATTGGGATGGTGTACTGGCGGGCATCGATTACACCTTTTACCTTACGAGCTGCGTCGGAGTGTCCCTGACTAACCCCTTTGCCCCAGAAAGTGTAACCACGGCTGCCGGGTAAAAAGGCATCGCCGTAGACGCGTTCCATTGAAAATATCCCCGGATCCCAACCGGCAGAAATGATCGAGACGTTATCCTTTCCTTTTGCGACGGCATCCATTTTCTGGAAATATAAGGGGATATCGGCGTGAGTATCGAAGCTATCAACCGTGTTGAAGAAACGAGCGAACATCGGACTCTGCATAGGGGTATCTTCTTTGGATCCGCCGCACAAAATCGCGACATCGATTTTCATGTCTTTAGGAACTGATGATATCTCACTGCTGTGGATGTGCACCCCCGGTAATTCCTTCTGGACGGACTCCGGTCGGCGCGAAAAAATTGCGGTCAATTTCATATCCGGGCTTTTTTCTACCGCCGCTTTGACTCCGCGCCCCAGGTTGCCGTAGCCCACAATCGCAATATTGATCATTTTCGTGTCCCCCTAGGTTGATTTTATGCCAAATTATACAACCAAAGGTCATAAATCACAAACAGGGGAAATTAATTAATGCTCTGCTGATTATCAACTCTTCGATTGCCCGATGAAAATCTTCCAGAGTTCTATCATTACTGAGGGATACATCAGCTTGTTTGACAGTCTCAGAAATGCGGAACAGTTTCTCTTCGTTGGCATCCTGACGTTCAAATTCAGTGTTGCTCAAAGAATCGCGTGCTTCGCCGCGCTGACTCATACGGATATACCTGTCCTGCGGGTTAGTCACATAAACATTTATTAAGAAGAAACGGTTGCCAAAGGCATCTTTGAGAGCCTGGACATCTTCCGGTGCGCGGATGCCGCTGATTCCGGCATTTTCCCACCCATTTTGTACTATTTTGACCGCAATTTGTCTCATGAAATAACCCTTGCCGTGCCGACGGAATAAATTTTCGGAAATCTTGGAAAGATTTCCGCGTGTACCCTCGACATTTTCGCGCGCGGCGATTTCGCGCACGATATCTCCCGATGAAAGAAAAGGAATGCCATATTTCTCTTTCAGGTACTTCACAACCTTGTCTTTCCCCGAACCGTTTTGTCCCACCACTCCGATGATTGCCATCATACTCTCCATTCGAGAATTGATTGATATTATATGTTTAATCCGTTGAATGCCGTTTAAATATCCAACTGCAACGTTTTCATTCTACCACGTTCAATCGGGCTATTTGTCAACATTCATCGTGTGGTACTCATTGACTTGTCAGCGTTAGGAAATGTAGGATAGTGTTCAGATAGGACTTTAAGTTGAAAAATTGTTGAGGAGTAGGACAAATAATGAGCGAGCCGATTGTCACGACCAAAGCCGGTAAAATTGTTGGCGAAGAACGAGAAGGTTTATTTATTTTCCGGGGAGTACCGTATGCGGCTGCTCCTGTGGGTAATAAAAGATGGTTGCCGCCAACCATATTAACTCCGTGGGTAGGCGTGAAAGAAGCTAAGAAATATGCTGCAGTAGCTCCACAAATTGAAGCTCCACAGGGTTTGTGGCAGGTAGTCGCCGGTCAAAGCCAAAGTGAAGATTGTCTGTACCTTAATGTCTGGACACCGAGGTTGGATGCCGGAAAACGCCCCGTAATGGTTTGGATCCACGGTGGAGGATTTGTGGAAGGCGCCAGTTCACAAACCGGTTATCGCGGTCATGTTCTGGCCAATCGGGGTAATACGGTTATTGTAACGATTAACTATCGCCTGGGCGCGTTAGGTTTCCTCAGTCTTAATGAAGTAACCGGCGGCCGGATTGCTTCTACCGGTAATGAAAGTCTGCTGGATCAGGTAGCTGCTCTACAGTGGGTAAAAGAAAACATCGCCGTTTTTGGAGGCGACCCGAAAAAGGTTACCATATTCGGCGAATCTGCCGGCGGCATGAGTGTCGGTTGCCATTTAGCCTTACCGGCATCACACGGACTTTTTCACCGTGCCATATTGCAGAGCGGTGCCGCGAGTACCGTTCAATCGAAAGCAGGAGTCGATCGTATCACTGAGATCTTTTTAGATACATTGGGGGTGAAAGGCTCTGACGTTAAGGGGTTAATGGCGGTACCGACCGCAAAAATAATCGATTGTCAGAAAGAGTTTCTAGATAAAGTACGCACTCAAAAACTGGGTATTATCGCTATGCCTTTCCAGCCGGTAGTCGATGGCAAAGTATTGCCGCAACATCCGTTAACGGCCATTAGAGAAGGCGCCTCCACCGATATTCCCGTGATTATCGGAACGACTCTGGACGAATACCAGTTCTTTATGCAACCGAATCCGACGATGGATACGTTGACTGATGAGGGGCTGGTGAAAATAATTAGCGGGTTTATTCCAGCGGATTATGCCTCGGAAATGGCAGACATCTACAGGAAAGCTCGACGGGCACGAGGGGTATCTGCGGCCAACAAGGACATTTTCTCGGCTATTCAAACGGATCACGTCTTTCGTATTCCGGCCATCCGCCTGGCGGAAGCCAAACAAAATCATAAACGGTCTGCTCATCATTATATATTCACCTGGCCTTCAGCGATCGCCGGTGGTAAGTTAGGCGCCTGCCATGCCATCGATGTCCCCTTCACATGGGGTTCGATCGAACCGACATTCTCCGGAACTGGTCCAAAAGCGGATGCCCTGGTCAAAAATTTACAGTCCGGGTGGCTGACAATGGCTGATAAAGGTAACCCCAGTTGTGATGCGTTGGGGAAATGGCCGAATTACGATGCAAAACGCGAAACCATGATTCTGGGTGAAAAATGTTACCTGGAAACTGATCCTATGAGTGAGGAACGCCGGGCTTGGGAGCGTGTTCCGGATAAAGTAGTGGGTAATTTCTAAAATAGGTTAAAATAAGGATAGGGAATTCTATCGATATTTTAACACTTGGGGCAAGCAGTTGTATGCTTGATTGGGGGTGGTAAAAATGAAAAAGGCACTTGTGGTATGCTCAATTCTGCTGACGTTACTCGCACTAGGCTGCAGTAAGTCGCAAGCCGAAGGTGTCTTAAAGGGTACGGTCACAATCGGTCCGATCACCCCGGTGGAGAAGCCGGGCGAACAACCGCCGGTTTCCCCGGATGTTTTTATTGCCCGGAAAATAGTGGTTTATGACAGTGCCGGCAAAGAGGTAGTAAAAACTCTGGATATCACACAAACCGGTCAGACTGCCAGCGGCACATATGAAACCATGCTTTCGCCCGGGACCTATACTGTAAATATCAACCTTAATGGCATCGATCGCAGCTCGGAGGTCCCCAAAAAAGTTACGATTACCTCTGGCAGCACAGTCACGCTGGATATTAACATCGATACGGGTATCCGCTAAACACATGATAAAAACTGATCCAATGTTACAGCAGTGATTTGTTTTTGATTCGAGGCTTATTTTTGACCGGTTCTTTTCGGCGCCCATCAATCAAATGATAAATTGCTTAAAAGGGATGCCGGAGTATCATAGGGGGTCCGGAGTAACGCATCGCAATACGGGTTCTATCTCTCATTTCTTTTTGGTAGCAGTGTATTTTACATTTTGCGCAGGTTGTCTTACCTGCCTGAAACGGGCAATTAGCCAGCCGTTCTCCGGCATATTTTGATAATTCCCGGCAGTTTGAGCAGAGCGCTGCCTGATGATGGACTTTTCGGCAATACATGTCAATCATGATCGCCATCGTAGTTGCTTCCCTTACCATTCGGCGAGATTGCTTATTCACGCATGTATTTTGACAGAAAATGAATACTGCGGCAATTTCCGTTGACAACCCCTTTTGGTGAACCTAGAATAAAGGCTGAGGAGAGTGGTATGGTCATTGTCACCGGGGCTACCGGGCATATCGGCAACGTCCTCGTCCGTGAGTTGGTAAAAAGGGGAGAAAGTGTACGGGCACTAGTGTTAGAAGGTGATGACCGCCGTCCCCTCGAAAGCATGAAGGTTGAAATCGTGACCGGAGATATTACCAACCTGGGGAGTCTGGAAACAGCCTTTAAAGGAGCGGACACGGTTTATCATCTGGCTGGAATTGTGACCATCATGCCGCGGATGGAAAAAATTCTTGAAAAAGTGAATATCGGCGGGGTGAAAAATGTTATTGCTGCTTGCCGGTTTTGCGGTGTACGTCGCCTGGTTTACACTAGCTCCATCCACGCTGTAGCCGAACCGCCGCATGGTACGGCAATCGATGAATCGTTACCTTTCGATCCGGAACGGGTTTTGGGTGATTATGCGAAGAGTAAAGCCCGGGCTACTTTAATCATGATGAATGAAGCGGAGAAAGGGGATCTCGATATCGTCATCTGCTGCCCTACCGGAGTAATCGGTCCCTATGATTTCGCCATTTCCAATATCGGACAGTTGATTATGGATTTTGCCAGCGGGGCACTCAAATCCTATGTCAGCGGAGCTTATGACTATGTTGACGTCCGGGATGTGGCTAACGGTTTGATACTCGCCGCGGAAAAAGGGAAATCCGGTAGGTCTTATATCTTCTCCGGCGACCAGGTAAAGGTTTTGGATTTAATACAACAGCTGTCTAAGGATATTGGCTATGCGGCACCCACATATCGCATCCCTTCGTTCATCGCACGGGCAGCCGGTGTACTGGCAACTCCTTATTACAGGCTGATTAAAAAGCGCCCCGTCTTCACTGCATATTCCATCGATGTTTTGCACAGTAATTCACAGGTAAGCGCAGCGAGAGCCCGGCAAGAGCTTGGATTTACTTCGCGTCCCTGGCAGGGATCGCTCCATGATCAAGTAGCATGGTTTCAGGAAGAGGGAATGCTTCCGGTGCGAAGATAGCAATCCACTTTACTTTTTGATAAGATGACGCTATGAAAAAATTGATTTACGACCCCGTGACATCAGGTAAAATAGCTGACATCGTATGTTTTATTTCCGGTTCGGGTACTAACTACCGCGAAATCGTCAAAAAAAATCCGCAACACCGTTATTTTGTATTTACAAACCGTCCCGGATGCGATGGCACTGAGATCGCCAGAGGTTTTAAACATACGGTGATTGAATTGAGTCACATTCCATATCTCCGTGAAGTACGGAAAAAATACGGAGCCGGGAATGTGCCCAGAAATGCCTTGGAACGAATCAAGTTTGAACAGGATGCCTGTGCATTGATCGAAAAGGCAATGGGCGGACAACCTGACCTCGTGTGCCCAGCCGGCTATGACCAGTGGACTTCTGACTGGCTGGTAGACCGATACTACCCGCATATCTTAAACGTACACCCGGGTGATACTACCAAAGGTTACGTTGGATTGCACTGGATTGCGTCAGCTAAGGCTATTATCGCAAGAGATAAAGAAGTCCGCTCCACGTTGTTTATTGTCGATAAGAGCGAAGATAATGGTCCAGTTCTGGTACAATCACGTGCCTTGGATATTGAAAACACAGTGAAACAACACAGATTGACCGCAGATTTTGACGAGTTGAAGGTTTTCCTACAGCAAAACAATATCCATGATTATAGCTCGTTCCTACAGAAAGCCGATGAATCACAGGTAGATGCGATGGCAAACATCTGCAATGCTTTGCAAAATAGACTCAAAGGGAAGGGCGATTGGGAAATTTATCCGTGGGCTGTGGAATTGATTACTGCAGGCAGGGTGGCGCTGGATGGCAGGACGGTTTACATCGATAACAAACCATTACCTGTTTTTGGATACCGACTGGAAAATGACGGAGGTTTAGCGCATGAAAACTAAAAGTATCCGGCAAACTACAACGTTCAAAGCCAGTCCACACAAGGTATATGAAGCACTGATGGATGCCAAACTTCATGCCCGGTTTACCGGTGGGAAAGCTACCATCAGCCGGAAGGTTGGAGGTAAATTCTCGGTTTTCGATGGTTACGCGGAAGGTATAAATCTGGAACTAATACCCGACGTAAAAATCGTGCAATCGTGGCGTGCTGGAGACTGGCCGGAAGGCGTTTACTCTAAAGCTACTTTTTCCTTCAGAGCCCACGAAGGGAATACCAGGCTGACCTTCACCCAAACCGGCGTGCCGGAGAACCAATATGAAGACATTTCCCAGGGATGGCGTGACTATTACTGGGCGCCAATGAAGGAAATGCTGGAGAAGTGAGCGGCAGCGATATTTTAAAGCTGATAGTTAGCATATTAGCTTGCGAAGGAGCCGGGTTTATCGGTTCGATTTTTACTGTGAAATCGATTGCCGCCTGGTATATAGGTCTCAGAAAACCACGCTTTACTCCTCCGGAAGGTGTTTTCGGTCCTGTCTGGCTAACACTATACCTTTTGATGTCGATCTCTTTGTTCCTGGTATGGCGGCAAGGATTATCGTCGGTGGATATAAGAATCGCATTCATAGTTTTCTGGGTGCAGCTTGCACTAAACGTGTTATGGTCGGCACTGTTTTTCGGGTTAAGATCACCGTTGGCAGGTTTATTTAACATTACATTGCTCTGGTTGGCTATTTTAGTCAACATAGTTTTGATTTTCCGTGTTTCTGTGATCGCCGGCGTGCTGTTGATCCCCTACATTTTATGGGTCAGCGTGGCCACTTATCTGAATGGCGGCATATGGCAGCTGAACCGCAAAACGGATAACTAGAGGTATTAAAATGTTGAAAAAATTGAGAGTCATAGACCTAAGTTTAGAAATCGGGGAAGCTCCAGGGGTATTAGGTGCGCAAATCAAATATTTGAACCACAAAGACTCAGTGCCGGAAATGCTGGCCAGCTGGCCCGGGATCAAACCTGAAGATTTACCCGATGGATTGGGCTGGTCTTCCGAAACAATTACGTTAAATACACATTCGGGGACGCACATGGATGCACCTTATCATTACCACCCTACCATGGCGGGAAAACCGGCGCGGACAATCGACGAAATGCCCCTGGAATGGGCGTACGGTCCTGGCGTCGTATTAGATATGCGGCACAAACCTGCGGGAACTAACATTACCCCGGAGGATCTGCAAAATGCCCTTAGGAAGATAAATTATCAATTAAAGCCGCTGGATATTGTGCTGATCATGACGGGGGCAGACAAATACTGGAAACACGACCTGAGAAAATATATCTCTGAATATCCCGGAGTGGGTCGGGACGGCACTATCTGGTTGATACAGCAGGGCATTAAGCTGGTGGGAACTGACGGTGTAGGCTGGGACCGTGCTTTTGCCGTGCAAGCAGAGGAATTCCGCAAAACCGGGAATCGTAAATTAATTTGGGAAGGGCATTTTGCCGGCATCGAGGGCGAATATTACCAGATGGAAAAATTAGCTAACCTGGATAAATTACCGCCTTATGGATTTATGGTTTATTGTTTCCCGATCAAAATATATAAAGCGGGGGCGGCGTGGATCAGACCGGTGGCAATCGTAGAAGAATAACTAGCTTTCTAATCTCGTTATTTTTGTCGCCGGTTTTAAGTTAACCAGTAACATGGCTGCCAATATACTCACAGCGCCAATAATAATTTGTGCGGATAATCGATTACCCCCTACCAGTACTCCGAAAATACCCGCAAAAACCGGCTCCATGGTCATGATGACCGCAGCCTTGGTGGGAGATAACAATGATTGCGCCCAGGTCTGCACCAGAAAAGCCAACGCCGTTGCTAGGACAGCAGTGAGGGCAACGATCCCCCAGATTCCAGCGTTCGGCGGTAAGGCAATACCCCCCGGTGCAGCCGCGATCAGAGTCAAGACGGCCACTGTGCCGATTTGCAGGACGGCAAACCCGTAGGACTCGTATTTTACCGACCATTCTCCCAGGCCGACGATGTGAATCGCGTAAAAAATTGCACAGGCCAGTGTTAACATTTCTCCGGGGCCGACTGCCCAACCGCGTAGGCTGAGTAAAGCTAACCCGAATGTTGCCAGTATAACTGCCAGCCAGGTATTGCGGTTAATAGACCGACGCAGAATCAACCAGGACATTACCGGTGTTAAGACGACGAACATCCCGGTGATAAATCCTGAAACGGTAGCCGAAGCATAAAGTAAACCATACGTTTGCGAGATATAACCGGCGCCTAATGCCAGTCCCAGAAAGAACCCGTGTTTTAACTGTTCTTTAGAAATATGGCGCAGAACCTGAGGACGAATGGCAATCATCACCAGAGTAGCAACGGTGAAGCGGATGGCGAGAAAATCAAGCACCGGGACGCGTGCGATGGCTTTTTGCATAGCCAGAAAGGTGCCGCCCCAGGCGGCGCACACGAAGATGAGTGCGATCAGGGCAATTGTCGGGGATGATTTCCAGTTCCTTAGCATCAGGTTAATAGTTTCATTTCAGGTTTATTAATCATTTTAACACGAAACATACGGTGGAAAACCCATTAACAAAATCACTCCAAGACCGCTTCTTTAATATCCAGGATGCGGTCAAGGCGGAAGGTGCGATCTTCGCCGCGCATCAGACAGAAAGCCCGGATACCGGTATAAACCTTCCCTTTGAATTCCATTTCACCGATTGACCTGGGTACAATGATTCGTTTGGATTTCTCTTCATCAGGTTTAAGATATAGAATTTCTAAAGGCGTCCGGTGTAGAATCGCCTGCTTAATAATCGCCGTTTTTTCATCGGCGGGTAGGGCTTTATTCGCACGGTCGTACTGGTATCTGGTAAGGTATTTAATCACGTCATAATCCATTAAAATATGTTGTTTACGGAAAGGTTGTTTTAAGACAATGCCGTCGAGGGACGTGCAGCGGCTGAGAGCCACATAGGCCTGCCCATGAGCAAATGTCCCGCGTCCGAAGTCGATGATGACCTTATCGAAGGTTTTACCCTGACTTTTGTGAATGGTAACCGCCCATGCCAGCATCAATGGGTACTGGGTAAAGCTCCCCACAACCTTTGACTGTAAAGCCTCTCCCTCAACGAAATAGTTATAGATCTCCCATGTAAAAGGAGTCACCCCTACGGTTTCTCCCTCGGCTAACACGACATTGATCACCTCATTACCTTCCACGTCGCGGATGATTTCCGTAATTTCCCCAATACTGCCATTCACCCAGCGCCCCTCCGCGTCGTTATTGAGCATCATTACCTGAGCACCGGACTTAACTGTAAGCTCGCTTGCGGTGGGAAGGTATTCTCTCCCGAACTCTCCTTCAATTCCGGCGGTGAAGCAGTGAGCATCGGTTAACAGCTTTTCTAACCATTCTTGATTAATTGTTTCCGCTCCGGCATTGGTGGTCGTAAGGTAGATATAAAAATCACCTGCCGGGGGTTGGAAATCCGGTTGGTAACGTCGATTGATGATCTCCAGCCCGGCTTCATCGATGCTACGATTGCGGATGGAGTTTAATAGCGTGATGAAATCAGCGTCTTTCTGGCGGTATACCTTTTCCAACTCAACGAATTCCATTTCAAATTCCCGGAACAAACGCGCCCCGTAGAAATAGGGTGTCTCGTAAAGGGCATTGAAAAGCTCGCGTTCCTGGCGGTTGACAACCGGCGGCAGCTGGTGGAGATCACCGATAAATATCATCTGTATGCCGCCGAATGGAAGGTCAACATTCCGGCCGTTAAGACGGAGGAATTTATCCACGCAATCCAACAGGTCGGCACGTACCATGGAAATTTCGTCGATAACGATTGCATCGAGTTTTTCATAGATATTCTTTCTGGTGGCGGAATAACGTAGTCGTTTTATGCGTTCCAATGTAATGTTAGGTTTGAAACGGCAGAACGAATGGATAGTTTGCCCCTGGACGTTCAGAGCGGCGACGCCGGTAGGCGCTATCACGGCGATCTTTTTATCGGTGACATCCCGGAAATACTTCAACAACGTAGACTTGCCGGTGCCTGCCCGTCCTGTGACGAAGATGGATTTCTCCGTTTCCTCCATAATCCGCAGGGCTGAACGGAATTCGGGGTTAAGCTCGATTTTGTCTTGCGGGTTCATTAACAGTGATGTTACACCGAAAGGGGGCAACAGGGCAAAAGAGGCAAGATGTACAATGCCCGGGTTAACGGTATTTCGTCGGCGTCCAGGTCTGGCCGCAATTGAGGCAAGCCGGACGGTGGCAGCTGATCGTTTGCCCGCATCCGTGGCATTTCCATTTCGCAGCTTCTTTTTTCAGAAACTGTTTCATTCCTTTTTCCTCGAGGAATGCCAGGTTTTCCATCATGCTCATCGAGTATTTGGTGCGATAGCGTTTATCCAGCTGCTTGATTCTGGCACACGGATACACGGCACATTCGTAACAGAAACCGGATTTGGTTTGCGGCAGCTTGGTACAGTTTATGACGATGCAGCGAAGACAGGACGCCGTTTTACCCGAATCTTCACCACGGCACCTGGGGCATTTCCGCTCTTTTCTCAGAAAGGCCAAGCAAATGCCGCAGTTCATACCGCACGGCGCGATGTTTACTGCTTCCATTATTCTATCCTGAACCGGATTCGTTATGGGAAAGAATTTTATCATGAGTACAGCCCTTAATCAAATAAATCTAGTGATTCACCTGAAGTCATGCGGCCGGTACATTAACAGTGACGTAAAAGTGAAAAGAAGGGAGAAGGGTAAAAACGAGGGAAAAATCACGCCGATTTGCCCAATGATAGCTCTATCATTTGTTATAATGCTGCTATGACGGTAGACGAGTTCGTAAAAACCAAAGTATTATCTGAGTATCAAGGTATCGTGTCAATAATACGCAGGTTGATGCATGAATCAGCTCCGGACGCTACGGAAACGATCAGTTATGGAATGCCGGTGTTTAAAAAGAAAAAGCTCTTTGCTTATCTCACCCCGAATAAGAAAGGTATTACTTTCTCTTTCACACGGGGTAAATTATTTGAAGATAAATATGGCTTGTTACGAGGCAAAGGTAAATCATCCCGTTACATAAAAATAAAAAGTATCGAGAATGCAAACGTTGAAGCTATGAAATACTATATCGAGCAAGCCCTGGTATTTGATGAGCAGTAATTGATATGTCTCCTGGGTTATTGAACGTTAACTTAAAGCATAAAATGGATTCAACTTTAGAAATAACGAAAGTACAAGGAGAAGGTCAACATGAAGATCGAATATTTTCACGCCTCGAAGTATGGAAATGGAGCCAAAGTTGCAGCAGAATTCCAGAAGCAGATGGCGGTAAAAGAAGTCACCGTTAACGTTCATCACATACGTCAGGTGAGACCAAAGGAAATACCACCCGCCGACCTGTACCTGTTCAGTTCACCGGGGCGCATGGGCAAACCATTAGGGAGCGTGCGCCGTTTTCTAAAAAAGGCCAAATTGGCACCGGGAACCAAGTATGCCCTTCTGACCACTCAGGCTGCGCCCCAGCCGGATAAGAAGACCGGACGTATGCCCACGGAAGAAGAGATGGCAAAGTGGCAACGCATGATCCCCATGATGAACGAAATATTACAACAGAAAGGTTTCGTCAAGGTCGCGGAGGGCAAGATTCTAGTGACCGGCATGAAGGGACCACTGGAAGAGGGTTGGCAGAAGAAAGTAGAAGATTATGCTTCCCAGATACCAATCCTGCCATGATGCCATAAAAAAGTATTATGAAAAAGGCTCTACACACTGTAGAGCCCTAGCCATTTTTTTAGATTTTTGGTAGAGCGGGTTGGAAGGATTCCAGACTTTTTTCGAGAAGAAACAGCTTATACCAAGCTAGCAGCAACTATTGGCTTCCAATTAAAGTCACAGAAAAAGTTACCTCCTGACAAAACCCTCTTGCCAGACTCGGACCTTGTGCATTACAATAGAACAAACTTCCAATATGAGGACTAATCTAGCTGGGGTAAAGCGAATGCTTCAGGTTCACGAAATCGAAACGGTGAAACTACAACCTTGGGAGGATAATCCAAGGCTGAACGACCATGCCGTAGACGCCGTAGCGAAAAGCATCCAATCTTTTGGCTTTAATGTACCTATCCTGTGTGATCAGAACCTAACGATTATTGCCGGTCATACCCGGTGGAAAGCTGCTAAAAAAATTGGTATGAATACGGTTCCGGTCATTGTGGTTGAAATGACCGATGCTCAGAGGAAAGCCTTTACTATTGCTGATAACAAGACTGCCGAGATAGCTGATTGGGATTTTCCTAAGCTTAAGGATATCCTTGAAGAACTCAGGTTCGAAGACGTGGATATCAAAAGTCTTGGTTTCAGTGACGAGGAGATAAGACGGCTAATCTTCAATAGTAATGAAGATGAAAACATGATTCCCGAAATTAATAATACAGCCGTAGTAACTAAGCCAGGCGATTTATTTGACTTGGGAAATCATAAGCTTCTCTGCGGCGACTCAAGAGATAAAGGGGCTGTAGTATTTCTTACGGAAGGACGAAGTCTTGACCATATCTTCGGGGGGCCGCCTTATTTCAACCAACGAGTCTATTCTCACTGGGAAGATTACCGAACGTATCTGGAAGATATGAGAAAAATTATCCAAAACTGCCACAATATTCTCAAAAACGGTGCTGTTTGTATGTGGAATATCGCTAATGGCTGCAGCACACACCACGATCATGTGAGTTACCATTCTCAATTGTTCGAAGAAATCGGGTTCCAATATCTGGATAACATCATTTGGAAAAAGACAGGTGCAAATTATGCTATACCGAGAAATTTCCATATCATGCGCAATTCATGTTATTACCCTGCCTTGGAGTGGGAAGCTCTCCTGGTCTACCAAAAACCGGGTAACATTCCAAAGATGACACGAGAGGGAAGGGACTATATGTCTAAATAACACACTGATGTTTGGGAGATACCGGCCATTATAAATCAAGTTGAAAAATATGGTCATCCGGCAGTTTGTCCGGTCGAAATTCCTTTCCGTTCCATTCAGGCTTATACTGGTAGTCAAGGAAGCCTTTTCGAGCCTTTTGGCGGGTCAGGAACTACGCTCATTGCTGCCGAAAAAGCTTCTAGGAGAGCATACTTGATGGAGCTTAATCCCGTATATTGTGATGTCATCATAAAACGTTGGGAAGGACTTACCGGCGACAAGGCAGTTTGTACAAACTAATGATATTGAGACTGGAATATGAAAAAAGACCTTAGCCAAGCCAACTTATTTGAAGATGGCTTAATTTCATTGCCTGCCGATTACGAACCCATCCGTCCAGACTACCTGAAGGTATCCCAAATTTATTTAGCCAAAGGTAGTATCGGGACTTCAGAACGCCGGCGGTATGTGGAGCGTATTATCAAGCTTTACCCTGAAGCTAATGTGGTGGAATGTCTGGATAAGCCTCATAACCGAATCGAGTTAAATGAAATGGATGACATGGCGTTACACCGGATAGGCAAACAGACCATGGTCTTCGGTGAGCTAAAAAACGCCGTCCGTTTCAGTGAAGAAGAGGGGAATACCTGCCCCAACTACTGGCACTTTTCGCCTTATGGTTTCTGTCCCTACGACTGCAAATATTGTTATCTTGCCGGAACGCAGGGCGTTCAATTTTCCCCAACAATTAAGATATATGTAAATCTGCCAGAAATACTAGCCGAGGTTGACCGTGTTGCCCGCCAATTACAAAAACCAACCGCTTTTTACATCGGCAAGCTCCAGGATGCCCTAGCCCTTGATTCCCTGACAGCTTACTCTACAATCATGATACCTTTTTTCGCCGACCATCTCTTTGCCCGCCTGATGTTGCTCACAAAGAGCGGTAGTGTTAACCGGTTAATAGAACTGGAGCACAACGGCCACTCCATTCTCTCTTGGAGCGTTAATCCGCCGGAGGTATGCCAGGCTTTTGAGGAGAATGTGCCCCCTATAGATGAACGATTGGAAGCGATGCGCGTGGCTATTTCATCCGGGTACCCAGTGCGCGCCGTCATGATGCCTATTATTCCTATCGGAGGATGGAAAGAAGCGTATGCTGTCTTCACCAGGCGTCTTGTTGAAACTATGCCTTTACAAAGGCTGACTATCGGCGGGATATGCAGCTATAAAGCCGCTCGCCTGCTAATGGAGAAAAAGTTAGGTATAAACAATCCTGTCTCAGCAAACATTGATAATAAGAATAATTCTCCGGATGGACGGGCCCGCTATTCGATTTCAATGAGACAGGAAATATACTCCCATATTGTCAAAGTCGCCCGTGAAATCCGCCCCGAACTGGAACTTGCTCTTTGCTTGGAAGATAAGGAACTCTGGCAAAAGTGCGGGCTTGAAAGTAGTTTGGGACATTGTAACTGCGTCTTGTAGAGTAAGGTACAACTTGCCGATAAATTGACTGGGCTTACGGGTGAATCAAAAATAAAGTCTGGAAATGGCTGTGGGGAAACACCAGGTTCAGCTTGACTAAGCTTTAGGCAAAGGCTGGCGTACCTTATTTTGAATCGGTTCTGGAACAGCGGATGAAGCTCTTAATTGGTAACCACGTTCTTTATCCGGATGGCACGGTCAACTCGTTTGTGCAGCGCTATTTACGGGCGAGGTAGCCAAGCTCTTTGAGGCAAACCCCATTCCTATTACATCTTTCGGGGATTTCCCTCCCGAAAGTAGCTTCTCGATCTTTTTCATAGTATTCATTGTACACCTCCATACCTAGTCTATAGACTATAAACTATTATCCATATCTCCGTCCACAGATCATGTGTGTACTTTTACGCGACCGTTAACGCTCTCAGCAAACCCGGTAATCAAACCCCTCGCAAAGGATTGTGCAACCACCTTTAGAAAATGATAAGCCAGCCGAACCAAACGCGGTTCCAATATTGAATCCTTTGTTGAAGGAATATATAGAGAGCCATCTCCCTGCATTTACCGACCTAGCTCAGTCCATCGTGGCTGAAATCGCTAATCCCCCCGAACAATTCGTCAAGGATCTCCAGGAAGCAACTGAAAACAATAACTTGAACATTCAGATGTTCCTGGAGTATCTTAAAAACCATACTATTGAAGAAATATTCCAGATGTTGGATACGCTGAATACAATCTCGGCACTGTCTCCCTATATCCAGAAAATAAAAGAAAACCGCGGTTGGGTGGAAGCGGTACTACGGCGGATAAAATAGCATTGTAATGCATCAAATTGCTGGTTTAGTAGTTTGAACAATTATTGATCTAAGGTATTTGTGTTATATTTCTTATTTACCCGCCTGCTTCCCCTGAATATCTCGAATATCGATTCTAAATACCATGGTCTGGCCCAAACTCTCCAGCGGGAAATCGAATTCACTCCCGATAATCTGCCTCATTATCGCTCGGATACCGCGGACTTTCTCCTCTACGGCGGCTACGATATGAGCAGTCCCAGTGCCGCTGACGCTTCGATAGGCAACTTTGCAACTGCTGGCATCGGTTACTTCCATTTTCCCTACAATATTAAAACTAACAGTATTGTTCCTTTTGAGGATGTCTACCTTACGTCCTTCGTTAACCGAGTGAAAATACAAACAGCTGCTCTCCCAACCAAAGTTTACCGGTACTGCGTAAGGTTCACCGTCATCGATTAAAGCTAGGTGACATATTTTGGCCTCTTGGATGATTTTTTCTATTTGCGCTGGGTTAGTGACCTGCCGATCCTTTCTCCGCATATGAAAACGGTTCGCATTCTGTTTCATTCTCAGCCTCTTTTATAAAATCCTTTTGAGGTAATCTTGAGCCGGTCTTACTTTGAAACGATGATATTATTCTCCCACATGAATGTCAATAATCCTTACTCCAACCAGAGTAAGATTGCATATGGGCTCCAAAACGGTTTTGTATTGCGTGAATACAAGAATAGTGTTTGTCGTTGGTCAGGGAAAATGTCAGGGTTAATTGTTCAGCGATTATGTCAGTATAGCACCTCGGCTAACGTTTTTACAGAGTTATCACCATCGATTACAGCAGGCAACATAGACGGCCTATCCAAGAGCCTATCAAGCGTTGCATAACCAATATCCAGTTCCTTTGCCGCTCTTCTTCTGGAGATTTCACCCCGATCCAGACGCTCTCTCATGAGCAAGAATCGCTGGTTAAAATCCGGCCGCTCAGTTACCCGCGGCCGACCAATACGTTTGCCCTTCTGGCGGGCTCTTTCCATACCGGCCCTCACCATATCACGGTGGGCACGCTTCATTTCATGGTCTACATACCAGATAATCCTGGGTTGAAGCGGCGGTATTACCTTGGGATATTCCTGATCTTCAGGTTCGACTATGTCCTGCGCAGTATTATTTTCTACCATATGGCGCAGGAAAGAGGGAGACAGCGGAGCCTCACCAGGGGTTAAGATCTTGCCCTTATGGCATACCAAGAGCCGTCCGTCTAACCTCTTTTGTACTTCAACCCGAGCTCCAGCGTAAGTGGTCCTCTCCGAGCTGGGAAAGATCTGCAGAGTCTTACCACAGTACTCGACAGTATTATCCCTGGCTACTTTTCGCCGTTCTTTAAAGCAAAGTATCCCATCCAGATCTAAGTCTTGAGAGACAGTACGATAGGCTAATTCTGGTTTAGATGCCGGGACAGCAAAATGCTCATTAAACCTTAGCAGAAATTCCTGAAGGAATAGATTAGCTTCTTCCATAGTGCTGATGCCAGCCAGACGCATCTCAGACACTAGCCGATCCTGAAACGTGCCGTTAGCTCGTTCAATACGCCCTTTGGCTTCGGGGCTACGGGCAAAGATTTGAGTCACACCCAGTTCTCGCATGGCACGACCAAATTGAGTGAGATTGCGTTTCCTAGTTAGGGATTCTTCCGGGGTATCTTCCTTCTTATCATGGTAACGAAATACCAGATACCTATCGCTATAAAGGGCTAATGGAATCCCCTTCCTTTGGATGATCCCTTTCATTAAGTGGAAATAACCCTCAGTATCTTCCTGTGCCTGAAACAAAGCAAAGGGGACCGAACCAGTAGCATCATCCACGGAGAGTAGCAAGGTTAGATGAGGCCCTCGCTTCTCTAACCATTCATGATGACTACCGTCAATCTGGATTAGCATCCCTTCCTGCGGCATTCTCTCCCGTCGACACCGATGGCTAGGAGACTGGCGTTGTCGAGAACTGGAGATGCCAGCACTAATTAAGAAGCGGCGCACTGTAGAGCGGGATAAGACTATCGCCTCACGTTCGGCTAGAAGCTCAGTGAAGTGGGTATGATTCACTCCCTGATAACGCCCACTAGCTAAAGCTATAACTTGGGCTTTAAGGGCGGAAGAAGTGGAGTTGGAAGGGGTACGGTCACGGTTACCATGGGCTAGGGCCGCGGCTCCCTCCTTACGATAAGCCGCTAAGAGTCGCCATACCTGGCGTTCGCTAACCCCGATAACCTGGGCTGCCTCCACAGCATTACATTGATGACTAAATACTGCATTTAAGATTTGTAATCTGGTCTGTTCTTTCACGGTTAATGTCAATCCTTTCATCACTGACATTTTCCCTGAACAATTGGCTACTGACCAAATCGCTAATCAACGACATAGTGTTAATATCAGCCTAACCAAAAGGATTCCTTTTTAGAGCAGCGGTTTCCTAATTCTAAACCAGTTCGGTTAATCAGTAATCTTACGTTCAAATTAGAACGTGTGAGTTAATAAGTAAAAATACCATTTTGTATCTATTATTACTTAGTCCTGCGTTATTTTGCTACGGAATACTATAAGGCACTATGTAGCTGTTTTTTGGGGAAAGGTCAACTTACACTAGATCAACCGATAGCTATTATAATAATGCAAGGGAAGTATATGCTTATGTTCGTATAAGCCTTTAAGAATATAGATGAGTTCTATGGATAGAATATGGTGTTATAACTGACTAGTCAAGATCTAGTACTCTAGAAATTTCGAAAATAACTCAATATTTGTTCCCGTGACAATGACCTGATCATTTTGGTTGACCAGTGCCCATTTCCAGACAGCTATGACATGGCCTTTCGATGTCGTTCTTTTCTCCAAGAGTTCACCTTTAGCTCTTAATTTGTTGCCTTCGTATGCAGCTGACAGAAATTTGACGTTATTCATCTCGAGTAATACTGCATTAAAAGAAAACCCTCCTCCTAATGATGGGACGTCTAGTTTCCCCAACATCCCCGAAATAAGATAATAGGCAGGCACAATCTTGCCCTTGAAACTCAAATCCGCGGCCCCAGCAAACCGGTCGTTGCTAAACAGATCTTCTTTTTCTTCCCACAAGTCATAAAAAGTAAGGAGGTCTTTTTCGGTAATAGTTCTCTCTTGAGTAATGAAATTAAACCCAATTTCTTTATCCAAGAAAGTCTGATGTTTCATTTGCCTCCAAATATTTGATGCACAAATTGGTTTATTATTATTGAATCTTTAATAATTTTTTTGCGATTACGGCGATATCTTCCTGAGCTTTCGAAACGGTCGGGATCAACCCTTGAAAACTCCAAGAACTTACTTGCGGGTCATAATACACTGTCCCGATGGTTAGTACACCACTCTTGGTCAGTTCACTAATCATCTTTTGTTCGACGTCTTTCGAAGGTATTTTATTGAGGATTGCCCAAACCTGCCGAATACCCATGCCTTCTGCCATAAAGTTTATTTTTCCCGTTAGAGCCATGGACTCAAACGAAGGCTCCACAATAGTCAAAATTGTATCCGCATACCTTTCCACGCCGCGACCGAAACTCTCTACACCGGCTTCGCTGTCAACCAGAATGACTTCTTTGTCCTGAAGTACTAGGCCGCCGATTAAATCGCGGGTAATATCGGCCATAGAACAGGCACAGCCCTGAAAGGGATTTTCTATTTTACCAACCATCAGAAACCTGAGGCCGTTTTGATTTACCACAAATTCTGGAGGTATATCCCGAGCGAGAATTTTCTCTCCTATCAACCAATTATTGGGTTGTCTTTCACCTTCTGCAAACCGATTAAGTAACGTTATTAATGGTTTTGGAGGGGTATCTATTTGAAAAAGCCGGTATAAACCGGGATTGGATTCGTCAGTGTCAAGTACGATAATGTTGTATCCTTCCCTGCTAATAGTTCTCGCCAATAATACGACAAGCGAACTTTTACCAACGCCACCTTTACCGCAAACGACTATTTTTTTTGAATTCTCCCTCTTTATATGAGTTCTTATATATTCCCTAGCCTTCTTTGATGCCGCGATCATTTCCTCCTGAGTTGAAGCGATACAAAGCCCACAATCAACACAGGACTCATCGTCGTAGAAAGGACTGCCGAAAGGACAATGAAATAAACCCATATTTTTGCCTAATAATAATATTTATTTTTCGGGGATATTGGGAATAGAGTACTCGAAATCCGTGTTGGCTTCGTCTGGGATATGTTCTGGCCCCCTTACTACCTTTAAGGTACGAGCACTATTCGGGCAAGTAAGAGTGCAGGAGCCACAACCCATGCAGGCGTCTGGATCGGTCCATGACTTCCATTTTTTAATACCGGTATATTGTTTCATTTTAGCTGCGTTAAAACTACATCTGGCGACACATGTCTGGCAAGAGGAACACTTGTCTGTATCAACGAAGGCTCGGTATCTGCTTGGAGAAGTGATTGTAGTGTAGGGAACACCAGCTTGATCAGGGCATACGATATCCCCGCAAGAATCCTTACGACAGTTACATACCATCCAGAAAATTCCTACCGGCACAGTCTTGAGATTACCTACAGAAAGATGCGCTGCGCCTTTTTTTTCTTCATCGGTACAAATTTTCAGAGCTTCCTCAACCGTTAATTTTTTCCCGTTACCTCGCTTGATTGCGTAATCAGCTGCCTTACCCATCTGGATGCAGACTTGGTCATCACTTTTAATATTAAATCTTCGGCAAGCACACCAAACCGCCGCAATGTTACTCATGCCTTCCAATTTTGATGCTCGCTCCAGAATATCAGGAAGAGATTCGGCAGGAATTCGGTCGGGGTTATCTTTGATAGCCAGCCAGTCGGGTATGCATCGGTTAGATTTAATTTTTTGTGCCATAAATTTCCGTAGATAATCGGGGTAAATCTCTAAATCGCTCCATGCTTTTTGAATAATTAAAAATCTTTTCCCGAGTTTTTTCACGTATTTGGGATCCATTGCACAGGTGGACTCTCGTAATTGAACCAATGACCTTCCCAATTGCCAACCATGCCTTGTTGGGAATATTAACCCCATCTCAAATTTTTCTTGGATTATTTCTTCAACCTTTTCTTTGGGGATATTTAATTTTTGGGCTATTTCTTCAGCAGTTTTAGGTAATTCGAGAATTACCTGGGCTTCTTCTTCGGTTTGAACAATGTTCCTGACAATCAAGGGAAGAAACACATCATCAGGTCGATTTAGCCTCTTTTTCAATTCCTCTCCAATCTTATCAATAGCATCCATATTTACCTCCTTAATAACTTTTTTATAATCGTCCGAAATTATTTGTATCCATTCATATGCGTTAATTAATAAGTATTACGACTCTTAAGGTATAATCTTTTGGTCTTTCAATTCAACAATTTGTTCCCAGGAATAACCAAGTTCAAGCAATGTTTCTTCCGTGTGCTGGCTAAACTCCGGGGCTGTCGTCCGGTAGGTGGCCGGCGTTTCGCTTAGATTTATCGGACTCGCAAGCACCTCAAACTTACCCTTACTGGGATGCTCCATCGTCACGAACATCTGATTCGCCCGTGCTTGTGGATCATTTATTACTTCGGATAGTTTCTGCTGTGGGGCGTAAGGTATCATCGCTTCGCTTAAGATGGGCTTCCATTCCTCTAATGTACGACTAGCGATGGTCTCTTTCATGATTTCGTACAAATCAGAATGGTTTTCGATTCTTTTTTCAAAAGTCACAAAACGGGGGTCATTTTCCAACTCCGGTTGTTGAATGATGCGCTTACACATACTTGTCCAATATCGGTCAGGTTGCAAAATATTGAACCGAATTATCCTATCATCTTGAGTCCGATACATTCCCACCAAAGGATTACGAGTCATTCCACCGTTAAGTTCGGTTAATTCTTTACAGGCCGATTCGACTTTTTCGACTAATTCCCTCAGTTTTTGTGAGTCTTCTTTACTCAAACCTAGACGTGATTCAAGTGGTAAATCCTTATAATCCAATCCTGTGACCAATGCGCAGGACACATCAAAGCTGAGCTGGTATAAACCTGTATGGAACAGCGAAACCTCTGCTTCTTGCCCCAAACCAGTACGTTCACGATAGTATAAAGCTGACATGACACCCGCAAAGAGCCCCATGCCAGTGGGTACATCACCAAATCCTGGTCTAAAAGCAAGACCGGAGACACCTGGAGGAGATAAAGCATACTCCATACCAGCGCGGAACCGAAATGCTGTGCCATCATAAGCTGGCAAGCTATTTTCCGCTCCGTACTTACCATAGCCGGTAATAGAACCATAGATTATCATAGGATTTATTTTCTTCACCGTTGGATAATCTAGATGATATTTTTCCCTTTCCCAAAATCGAAGATTGGTAATTACCACATCGGCTTGTTTTACCAATTTGTGAATTATTTCTTGTCCCTTAGTAGTTTTCAAGTCGACTGCAATACTCTGTTTATTCCTATTCCAGGCTTCCCAGTTATAATCTATTTCTGAAACAACGTCGACAGGTTGACCGCGCCAAGAATCCCCGGTTTGGGGATTTTCCACATGAATGACATCTGCGCCAAAATCTGCCAGGTGACGTGCGGCTATTGGGCCTGCAATCACCTGGGAAATATCGATAACCTTAATTCCCTCGAGTAAGGGCTCACTCTTGTTTTGAATCATGTTTCATTTCTAAAAAATGCAATCGTTTGTTTTTTATTATTTGGAAATATTATTGCCAACCCGTCCTAACACCACTTACTCCCGTTGGACCATAAGGCCAATTGAACCCATTCATCATTATTGTGTTGATCCCCTCCGGCGTACAAATTCCAGCGTCCACAATTCTTTGAGCTTCCTGCCTAGCAGTACCGAATATCCTATTACTAACGAAACCAGTGTCGCCAGGCACATCCTTGACACGCACGTGGATTTTACCAAATTTATCGCACAGGTCCTCAACGAGTTTAATATTCTCTTCGGTTACATCTTGGGTCCAGATCACCTCAACTGCTTTCATGATGTTGGCAGGACTGAACCAATGCATTCCAAGGAACTTATCCTTCCGTTTTGTAACTGTGGCTAGGTCAGCAATTGTGATACGAGAAGTATTACTAGCAAAGATAGATTCTTTTTTGATAATCATATCTATCTCTTGGAACAACTTTAATTTAATACCTTTATTCTCTATTTCTTGAGGATTACTACCACCTATTGCTTCAATGATGAAATCGGCTTGTTTTAGGTCCTCTAAATTTGTCGTAACACTCAGGTTATTCAAAGCATTTTGTACCTGACTCTCTGTATGTTTCCCCAGCGCGAGCCCTTTCTTTAACCCAAAACGTCCATCAACGATTACACCCTTCATTCTTGCGAGTATTTCATAGTTCAAGTCTCTCACTATAACTGTGTAGCCGGCCAGAATTGCTGTTTGGGCAATACCTCCCCCCATCACTCCACCACCAACAACACCAATAATCTTAATTTCATCAAGTTTCATAAATCTAATCTCCCGTTAGCCATCATCTACAAGATATTTCCAATTAATATCTTGTTACTTTATTCTAATAGATATGGTGGGCTAGACACCCTCTAGACCAACGATCCCAACAAAAATAGCGCATCCTGCTGGACCGCCACCGAGGTTATGAGTCAAACCTAATTTGGGGTTATTTATCTGTCTCGATGGTAAACCAGGATTCAACATATCATCAGCTTTACCCTGTAACTGTTTGTACATTTCGTAAAGCATCCGGATTCCGCTGGCGCCAACAGGATGACCAAAACACTTCAACCCACCGTCCGGTTGTACCGGTAGTTTTCCGTCTAGATCAAAGAACCCATTTTCGATATCAGTACGAACCTTACCTCTTGGACTGAATCCAAGGTCCTCCATAGTAACTGCTTCTGTGATGGAGAAACAATCGTGAACTTCAGCCATACTGATTTGATTGCGTGGGTCTGTAACACCAGCTTCTTTATAAGCCGCTATAGCCGCTCTTACCGTTGCTTCAACATGAAGATAATCATATTTAGTATTGAAATTACCATCTCGCGGCGCCATAGAAATTTGTAATGCTTTGACATATACCGGGGGCGCCTTCCCTTTCCTAAGTTTATTAGCAATTTCAGGGGTTGTAATAATCGCTGCTGCAGACCCATCACTAACACCACAACAATCATATAATCCTAATGGCCAAGCAATCATTGGAGCTTTGATGATCGTATCCATGGGAACTTCCTTTTGGAAGTGTGCTTTCTTGTGCCGAGCTCCGTTTACATGGCTCTTCCAACTAACCCGACCAATCATGTGTTTACCTTCATCGAAAGATAATCCATAACGGTTAAAGTAAGTTGTTGCGAGCATTGAGAACTGTGCCGGAGGCCCACCGTATAAAATATCGGCTCTGTGTTTTGGTCCATCAATCGCCCCGTCGCTTAGGCCGCTGACACCACTATCTTTGAATTTATCTACACCAACCGCAAGTACAATATCATAAATGCCGGCGGCAACAGAGTAGCAGGCATTTCTAAACGCATCGGAAGCAGTAGCGCAAGCATTCTCTACTCTGGTAACTGGTATGTATTGTAAGCGAAGTGGCTCAGAAAGATAATACCCAATCTGCCCAGAAGAAGTCCCCAGCCATGCCGCTTGAATGTCTTTGATCTCTAAGCCAGCATCTTCAAGAGCTTCATAAACAGACTCCACCATTAGATCGTTTGCACTGGCATCCCATCTCTCACCAAATTTGGAACAACCCATCCCAACAATAGCAACTCTATCTTTAATACTGCCAGGCATTGTTAATTCCCTCCCTTGTTCTGTTCTCTTACAGGTTTACATTTCCAACAATAAGCATGTACACCATTCTCGTACCCACGAGTTCTAAATGTCATTTCAACTTTCATTCCCACTTTGCATTCATTCGGGTCATAATCGGACATTTCGAACATACCTCTCCCTCCACCATCAAAATCAATCACTGTACGGGTAATTGGTGGGTCGATGCCACCGCCAAGATAATCATGGCTAAAGGTTACTACCGTTCCCTTTTTTTCGGCAAAGCGGTATGGTTCAAAATTATCTTTTGCCTGGCATTCCAAGCAAATACGAGCCCGAGTGGAAGCTGGATTTAAAAATAATTGCACCGTACCACATTTTAAACACTTTACGCCGTATAACGGTAAACCAGTATATTTCTCTCGCCATTCTGCCGCCATCGAAACCCCCATACCACGAACCAAGTAACTCGGAGTCTTTGATACCATATCACGCCATAACAAATACCGCCCAAATGTATTTATTTGGCGCTTCGCTTGCAGATGACCTTGTATGCCACGACGACCTTTAATCTTGGCCAGATGTTCTGTAACGCGTAGTACCAAAGCATCCGCCCCATTTCCCCAACTTACTACCAACAGCCGGTCACCAACCTTCGCTTTTTCCAAGGCCGCGATTAATAGCATGATCGACAATGGGGTACCAGTATCCCCTACAACATCCAGTAACGGATCTTGCATTTGTTCAGGTGTAAAACCCATTATTTTGCCTAACTCCGCGTGACGCCTGGTTTCCACTCCGTATAAGCATACTTTGGAGATATCTTTGGGTTGTAATTTACATTTTTTTAATACTTCAGCCGCGGCTTCCACCGGGATCTTGTTATAACCTTGCTCCACACCAAATCGATCCTCCCAAGAACGCACGTAAGTATCATCGTGAGCTCTCCAGTAATCCACGATGTCAGCGGATATAGTGTGTGTTCCCTCGATTTCTGCCGCGACATTTTTTTCTCCTATTAATAACGCAGCCGCACCATCGCCAAATAGGGGTTCCATTTCGCTATTGGCTCCTGCTAAACGGTTGTCTGCGGTAGCTACTAGCACGCTCTGTAATGTTTTTGCTTTTACGGCATCCACTGCCGCCATCAAAGCTCCCGTGCCAGCTCTTAAGCAGTTGCAAAAATCTGTATTTCTGGCGTCTTTTGGGAAATCTAATGCTGTTGCAACGATGGTTGCGTTTAACCTTTCTTTGTAAGGTGCGGTCGTGGTTGCAAAAAATAAAGCTCCAACAGTTTTCGAATCTAATCCATGAAGACAATCCATACCAGCATTCACTGCCATCGTAATAGCATCTTCGTCAATTCCAGAAATAGACCTTTCACCACGTCCCCCACTGCCACCCCAAGCAGTCTTGATAACACTTCTCGGTAACCGACTATAAGGTATATAAGCCCCAAATGATACAATGCCTGCCATTATCCCTCCATTTTATTTATTATTTTTGATGAAATTCGAAATATATTTTTGTTCGCAGTACGTTTTTCAGATCTTAACACGTCCCCCATTAACTTAACGTCGAATAACAAAGGAAAGAAAAAACCCATATCTGATAACATCTTATTATCATACTATATTATTGCAGTCATGCTACCATAAATATATTAGGTTGTCAAGCAATACAATGGAACATCATCTCAAATTAATCAATATCTTGACAACGGCAAAAAACTATGATACTATACTGCCATTCAAATAGTATGATGATATGATATATAAAGGTATTTAGATAATTTACAATTGTTCAATCACGAATATTAATGTGAGGAACCGAGATGAACAGCTACTTAATACGAAGATTACTATTGGTCGTCCCTACATTTTTAATATCTACTCTTTTGGTTTTTATAATAATACGTACCATACCCGGTGATGTTATCGATCTAATGGCTGCTGAGGGAGAGTCACGGACCAACCTTGATAGACCAGCGATTGAGCACATGCTTGGATTAGATAAACCTGCATACGTTCAATATTTTGTTTGGTTGGGCGATCTGGCTCAAGGAAATCTAGGGAAATCTTACTGGAGAGGATCTAATGTCATCGATGAAATAGCATTTTCGTTTCCGATAACATTAGAACTTGGAATAATAGGTATGGTTACAGCCTTAATAATTGCTTTACCAGCTGGCGCGTTATCTGCGGTCCGTCAAGACACGTTTATCGATTATACAGTCCGTGGTGTCGCCACTCTTGGTATTTCGATACCTAATTTTTGGATAGGCATACTCGTAGTAGTTTTTCCTTCTATCTGGTGGAGATGGTCTCCAGCTATTGTGTATTATCGAATAAGTGAAAATTTTTGGGGTAATGTTGTTCAATTTATTATTCCGGGTACCATCTTAGGGATTGCGTTATCAGGCACAACCATGCGTCTTATGCGCAATTCAATGCTCGAAGTGCTACGGCAGGACTATATTAGAACAGCCTGGGCAAAAGGATTAACAGAAAGGGTGGTTGTTGTTAGGCATGCTCTACGAAATTCCATCATTCCGGTTATTACAATGATTGGTCTTGAATTACCGGTATTAGTTGGAGGGGCTGTAGTCATCGAGAATATATTTAACCTCCCTGGCGTAGGTAGGTTGTTTATAGATGGAGCTACGCACAGAGATTATCCTATCATCACGGGCGTGATGGTATATATTTCTATATTCGTACTTTTAATTAATGTGTTTATAGATATTACTTACAGTTGGATAGATCCAAGGATTCGATTATAAAGAGGTTAAGCATCAGTAAGTATGAATACAGAAATAAACAGTAATACATTAGCAGTTAATAATAAAAAAACTAGTAACGATTTTATTAGACGTCTAGTTAGAGAGAAGCCAATGGGACTTTTCGGTGCTGTTATTGTTGTAATCATGATACTGCTTGCTATTTTCGCCAATGTTATAACCCATTTTGATCCAAATGAAACAACCACAACTATTTTGTTACAGCCGTCATCCACACATTTTTTTGGTACCGATAATTTAGGCCGAGATCTCTTCACCAGAATATTATATGGAGCTCGAATATCACTTATTGTGGGTATAGCCGGGACATTACTAAGTATGTTGATCTCTCTTCTAATAGGGGTGACATCTGGTTTCTTTGGAGGTGCATTTGACTTAATCGTCCAGAGATTTATAGATGCATGGTTATGTTTTCCGGGATTATTAATTCTTATAGCTCTCGTTTCGATTATTGGGAATGGTATGTGGCAGGTTATTGTTGTATTGGCCGTACAGCGAGGTATATCCGGTTCCAGAGTAATAAGGGCAGCAATATTGAATATTAAAGGCAATGTATATGTTACTGCGGCCAAGGCTATGGGAGCTACCGATACGAGAATTATGATAAGACATCTTTTTCCTAATATTATTGGCATCACTATCACATTATTTACGACTCGTTTCCCGAATATGATTTTATCCGAAGCGAGCCTTAGTTTCCTCGGTCTAGGGATACCAGCTCCAAACCCCAGTTGGGGTGGAATGCTGAGTGGTTCAGGACGCCAATTTATGCTTTTGTCGCCATGGTTAGCGATATGGCCGGGGCTGTTTTTAACTTTGCTAGTATTTGGTGCGAATATGTTTGGTGATGCTGTCAGAGATTTACTTGACCCAAGACTTAGGGGAGGTTCTGGTCGTTACGGATTTATTAGCAAAAAGATAAAAGTAAAAAATAAAGTTAATACAATAACGTCCATAGGAGGTGAAACCCAAGAGTAGTGAATTAAGATAGATATATATCTAATATACTCGTAATACTGGGACAAGTTTAAGCTTGATATCATATAAAAAAGGAGAGATAAATGTTAAAAAGAAGCATACTGATCGGTGTTGTAATAACCACTATGCTGTTGGCTGCTTGCACCAACAAACCAACAACAACAGAAACAAACACGATTACAGGTACAACGCAAACTACCACGACACCGACACAGACGACCACAACAGCCGCGACTTCCGCAGTTACTACTACCGCTGTTACTACTAGTACTGCTACTCCCGAACCTCAATACGGTGGGGTATTCACTTATTTGTTCAATAGCAGTCAAACTTCTCCCGTCTCATTTGATCCCATTGATTATACTTGGACAATCAATCAATACAACGGGTATGTCCAAGAACAATTACTCACTGGCAATCTTGATACCGTACCTCGCGGGACGTTTTCATTCCAGACTCGTATAGGTATCCCTGACGATTCAATTACCGGACAGTTGGCAGAAAGCTGGGAAGTGATTGGTTCGACGCAACTTGCTTTTCACTTACGTCATGGGATTAATTTCCCAGCGAAAGAAGGGGTGATGTCTTCGCGTGAGTTAGTTGCCGCCGATGTTGCCTATAGCTTGAATCGGTTAATAACAAGTCCTAAAGTAAGTAGCAGTACTTTCAATTGGATTGATTCAATTATTGCAACTGACAAATACACCGTTTCTGTCAAAACAAATAGGTTTAGTCCGGATTGGTCCTATCTATTAGGATGGGGATATGCGAGCGTTATATATCCTCAGGAATTAGTTAAAGCGGGTATTACAGATTGGAAAAACATGGTTGGGACTGGACCGTATAAACTGACTGATTATGTTTTCCAATCGATGCTCACATATACCAAAAACGATGAATATTGGGGTAAAACAACAATTAATGGCCAAGAGTATAAACTACCTTTTATAGGTAAGATCCAATTACCTATTATTGTAGACACACAAACTAAAGTAGCAGCTCTACGAACCGGGAAAGTAGACCTTTGGGATGCAGTAGCGTGGAACGATGCCCAAAGTTTGGATAAACAAAATCTTGGCATAAAAACTATTGAAGCTGCGCCCAGTATTAGTCGTGCGGTTATGTATAATTTGTACGACAAAAAAAAGCCTTATCAGGATGTAAACGTGAGACGGGCACTTTCGATTGGTTTTAATTACCAAGGATTCTTAGATACCATGTACAATGGCGCAGGGTTGTTGCTTAATACACCTTACCAGGCAGCGTGGGGAAATTCAACCTATACATCTATTAATGATATGCCAGCTGACGTAAAAGAACTTTTCACCTACAACCCTGAGAAAGCGAAACAAATGTTGGCCGATGCTGGCTATCCCAATGGATTTGAAGCGGAAATCGTTTGCACTCCGTCGGGGACGGATATGTATACTGTAGTCAAGACTTATTGGGACAAAATCGGTGTTAAGACGACTATAAAAACGATAGAATACACAACTTATCTCGCAACTTACTACACAAATAAAATTAACTGGGATACTATCTACGTCGCTCCAACTAGTAACAATGCAATAGGTGCAATTGGTTCTTGGATTACAACAAAGGCTCCATACAACACCGGTCTATATAGTGATTCGTATATTGACGAAACATATCAGAAGATAATTTCACCAGATACCAGCGATCAAGAAAGGCTTAAATTGTGCAAGGAAGTTGGTAACTACTACATTAGCCAGATGCCGATTTTGCCACTACCAATGGGGTATAACTACATATGTTATTGGCCTTGGTTAAATAACTACTTTGGTGAAATACAAGTCGGTTCATATTCTTCAGCCCCTGTTCATGCCCGCATATGGATTGACCAGAAACTTAAGAAGAAAATGGGCTACTAAACTTTTCACTTTTTCCTCTGGGAGGAGAATGATATCTATTTGTATCTTTCTCCTCCCCACTAAATCTTGACAAAGTACTAAATGAGAAGTAAATGAATATGGCAGCAAATACCCTAAGTAAAGTTACTGAACGACATTCATTCCGTGTGGTGGGTTCAACTCCACCCACAGTTCAGATCATATCCGATAATATTAGAAGATATGGGAATCCACTCGGGATAAGGAAAAAGCAAAACCGTACCTGGGCTAAAAGCCTTATACTACCGGCTACGGGCGACTATATGCTTTTTACCGGTAGCGAATACCAGATGCTGGATTATTTACCGAGCATGATGAGATATTTGAAGCTGGTAAAATTCAATCCGTATATCTCCAAAATATATAACGGGGCTCAAAGCGTGGCAGATATCTTGGGGTTAAGCTTAACGCAATTTATACCCCGCTCACGAAAATTATCCACTACCTACACTAGTATCTTACAAAAAGGAGTTCGGGTGTTAATGAACCTGGGAGTAGATTTTACATATCCCGAACAGGCAGATTTATATTCTGGGGCGTTGTTGTTTGAATTTGGATTAATTAATGCCTTCTCGCATCAGGCTAATGTTGTCTCAGATAAATTCAAAAAGGAAAAAATTAAAAAACTGATTGCTTTGACACCTCATTCAGCCGACGTTCTAAAGAATGTTTACCCTAGATATTCAGTAAATATTAATTCGGAAGTCGTTACTTTTATACAATTAATCGCGGAACTACTTCCGAACTATAAACGTAACTTATCACTACCAACAAAAGAGATAGTTACGATTCATGACCCCTGTGTGCTGGCACGTTCACTCGGTATCACTCAAGAACCGAGAGTGGTTTTAAATATGATTAAAAATATAGAGCTACGAGAGGCACCTTCAAATAAAGAACGTACTGTGTGTTGTGGCGCACCGTGTGAAGTTATTTATCCTGAAATGTCGGGGATATTAGCAACCCGCAGGTTGCAGGAACTAGAAAACACCGGCGCCGGAATAATCATTACCCTCTGCCCTTACTGTCACGTCAACTTTACAAATGCAGCCTGTTTAACAAAGTCAAAAATTAGGATAATAGATTTTATGGAAATAGTAGATCTAGCTATGTCAGGCGGAATTATGAAATGAATAAGAGATATTACGATGATTTGATAAAAGCCGGTCATAACCCCAATCTGGAAAAAGGTATGGAAAAATCGATTATCGCTTATCATACACGTAAACAAGAGGTGCTTAAGCAGTTTCCGCACATGGTACAATTGGCAGATGAAGTGCGTAAAATAAAGGAGTATGCTGTCGCGCATCAGGAAGAACTGGTTGCGCAAGCTTCCCAGAACTTTAATAATAATGGAGCCCAAGTACATCAAGCTCAAACCGATGAGGAAGCATGTGAAATAATCGGTAATATTGTAGGCTCCGGGAAAATAGTCGTCTCGGCGAAAACATTAACCGGAGAGGAAATTAGTATCAGGGATTATCTGGAAAGAATGCATAACGAGGTCTGGGAAACTGACATTGGCCAGTTAATTCAACAACTCCGGCATGAAAAACCGATGCATTACGTATTTCCGTCACTTCATGTGAGCAGTAGCGAAGTTGCAGCTCTATTAACCAATCTCATAAAGAAACCAGTACCAGATAGCATTGAAACTGAAGTTGCCATCTGCCGGCAATTTCTCAGAGATAAATTTACAGCTGCCCATTTTGGTTTAACTGGCAGTAATGTAGTAGCCGCTGACACCGGCGCACTCTTTTTAATTGAAAGCGAAGGCAACATCAGAATGTCATCCGCCATACCTGATGTTCATATTGCACTGGTAGGGATAGAGAAAATTGTACCGACATTATCAGATGCTTTCAAGGTAGCAACGACTATCTTTAGATACGCGGGATTCACCATCCCGAAATATCTAAGTATAATTAGCGGTCCTAGCAGTACTGCAGACATTGAAAATACTTTGGTCGAAGGTTCCAGCGGCCCAAAAGAATTACACGTTATATTTTTGGATAACGGACGTAAAACACTGGCCAAAGAGCCTATCCTAAAAGAGTCTTTATACTGTATTAAGTGTGGTAGTTGCCTTTTCGAATGCCCGGTTTTTCATGCCGCGGCCGGATATTTTGGAGGAAAAGGCTACTTTGGGGGAAACGGCAGCATTTTAAATGCATATTTAATAAAAAGCCTAGATTCAGCAGCTTTCACCAATACCTGCCTAAGATGCGGTCGATGTAATGATGTGTGTCCGGTTTCTATCGATGTCCCCAAGTTAATTACCGAGTTACGCTCCTTAATTAACCAATGAAAGCTTATACAAATTAGGAAGTTGTAGTTGGATAAAATGAAAATCTTGCTACCATATGGAACAACAAATATTGATGCGATTTTTAATCAGGATAGTGGGGTTGTTGTACTGAACCGGCAAGATACGCGTGCCATCTCGGATATTAAAATCGCAATCAAGAAGTGTCTTCAATGTCCAATCAATAGCCCTCCACTTATTGAACTACTAAAAAGTACTGATAATGTTGTAGTCATTGTCAGCGATAACACACGGGCATGTCCCGACAAGTCCCTATTGCCTGTGATTTTGGAGGAAATTGAACAAAAAGTCCCGCGGAATCACATAACGATTGTGATCGCATTAGGATTACATGCTCCACTTTCCAGACAGGAATTAATAACAAAACTTGGTGATAATATAATCAACAATTATCGAGTTGAAAACCATGACATTAATAATACCGTCTTTCTGGGTTATACCTCTCGTGGTACGCCTGTAGAGGTATATAAAACGGTAGCTAAAGCGGATTTTCGTATCAGCACAGGACTAATAGAACCTCATTTTTTCGCTGGTTTTTCTGGAGGTAGAAAGAGTATAGCCCCAGGAGTGTCAGGCAGTAATAGCATACATGCAAATCACAGCTACAAAATGTTAGAAAGTTCTTATGCATCTGCTGGTGTTCTAAAGGGTAACCCGGTGCATGAAGATATGGTGGAACAAGCGAAAATTGCCCATCTCGATTTTATAGTGAATGTCATATTGAATAAAGATGACGAAATAAGTGACATTGTTGCTGGAAATTATATTACAGCGCATGAAAACGGATGTAAAATCGAACAAATTTATGCTGCCGTTCCTTTGAAACATAAAGTTGATGTCACTGTGATAACAAATGGGGGAGCCCCTCTGGATCTTGATCTTTATCAGACATGTAAAGGCATAAGTACTGCCTCAACAATTACCCGGGATGGAGGCGCAATAATAATCGCATCTTCGTGTTCTAATGGCCTAGGTCCACAGTCATTTGTTGCGCTTCATTCTTCGTTAAACACGCCACAAGAAGTGATAATGAAAATTAAGGATAGTAAATTTAGTGGAGTACAATGGCAAAACTTTATATTAGCCAATGCCCAAATACGACACAGTATATACCTACTTTCGGAGTTAGCAGATAAACAAGTAAAACAAATGATGATGGAACCTATACACAGTATCCAGGAGGGGATTGACAAGGCATCCAGATTGGTCGGGCAAAATATGAAAATTGCCGTGATTCCGAAAGGACCTTATGTAATTCCTATGTTAATTAATAAGGCGATACAAAAAATAGAGTATAGCCAAGCGGCTCTGGATATTAAATGATTCTATATAGGAATGATGAATAGAGGGATAAAAAATGTCAAACGGCATAGAAAAATTAAACAAAGTAAAAATTTCCAACCAAATCAGCGAAAAGATAATTGAAATGATAAAAAACGGAGATCTAAAACCTAATGATAAAATCCCTTCCGAAAAAGAATTGATGACACAATTTGGTGTAAGTAGAAGTTCATTAAGGGAAGCGATGAGTTCATTGGCTTTTTTGGGATTTATTACGATTAGTGCTGGAAGTGGAACAAAGGTTACAGAAGTAACCGATGAAATGCTTGCGCGATATTTCACGAGAAAATTACCTATTAACATTGGGATGATAAAACAAATTCAAGAAACAAGGGTCATACTTGAAGAAGCAATCATAGCTTTAGCAACGGATAGGGCAACTCCGGGAGAATTGAAAGATATAACTGATCACCTTGAAAGTATGAAAGGGCATAGGAATGAGCTTGATTTGGCAGTGCAAGATGATATAGCTTTTCATTTAGCGATCGCCAATGCAAGTCATAATACCATCTTAGTGGATTTGGAACGACAAACAAGGCAAATGATGTCCCAATATATTTCTCAAGCATTAAAACTACCTGGGGTATATGATGAGGTGATCACACAACATCAGGAAATCATTGATGCAATGCAGACCCGCCGTCCTGACCTCGCGCGGATTACTTTATACAGGCACTTGAAATTAATAGGGGAAAAATTGATTGAAGTTACTGAGAAGTAGAAAGGTCAGCATTTATTATCGCTCATTAAACATAAGACTATTCAAAAATATAAACCTATCTCATATAGCGTTGCTACTCCACGGTAGTAAAAAAGGAATTTAAAATGAAATATCGCCAAATATGTTATGAACCAGGCAAGGTGGCTAGGATAATCATGAATCGTCCTAATTACCGTAATGCTCAGAGTCGGGTAATGCTTGAGGAAATGGATGATGCTTTTTTAAAAGCTGAAAATGATATTAACGTTAGAGTCATAGTACTTTCTGGGGAAGGCGACCATTTCTCATCGGGGCATGATCTCGGTACACCGGAAGAATTACAAGACAGAGAAAAACGAGGATTCCCAGAAGACGTAAAGGACTTTTATGGTAGAGCAAGGTCAATCTTCTTTGAGAATACTATGAGATGGCGCAACATACGGAAACCCACAATCGCTATTGTTCAGGGATATTGTATTTTTGGTGGGTTTATGATTGCGTCCGCAATGGATATTATATTTGCTTCAACAGATGCTTTATTTCTAACCGGGAATTCACAGTATTTTACTGGTCCTTGGGAGTTGGGAGCAAGAAAAACAAAAGAGATCTTATTTGAGACTCGTTTTATTTCAGCGAAAGAAGCTCGCGAATTAGGACTGGTAAATCGAGTATTTCCGCGACTTAAATTAGAAGAAGAATCCATGAAATACGCGAGCCGTGTAGCCGAAGCGGATCCATTTACTGTGCAATCCTCTAAATTTTTGGTAAATAACACTCTTGATATTATTGGTTATACAGCTTCACTTAATTCGGCATTTCAGACTTATTTTGCCAACCGATCCCTTGGATGGAGCGATTTTGAGAAGAAAGTATCCAAAACAAAGAAACTCGCAGACATTGAAAAAGCGATGAATCACCTAAAAATAAAAGAAAATACTGATATCTTATAATAAACAATTTAGCAATACAAAATTTATTTTATAGCAAAGGAGTAGCAATGGGAGACAGACTTAAAGGCAAAGTAGCAGTCATTACTGGAGCTGGTCGAGGCATAGGTCGTGGCATTGCCTTTTTAATGGCATCAGAAGGTGCAAAGGTAGTAGTTAATGACCTTGGCGCAGCCGTTACCGGGACTGGGGCTTCTGCCACACCGGCCGATTTAGTCGTAGACGAAATCAGAAAATTAGGCGGACAGGCAGTCGCCAATTATGATTCTGTCGCTACATATGAGGGTGGTGAAAGAATCATCAAAACCGCCATTGATAACTTTAACCGTATTGATATTCTGGTAAACAATGCCGGTATTCTTCGCGATAGAATGATTTTCAACATGTCTCCAGAAGAATGGGATACGGTAATTAAAGTACATTTGTATGGTGTTTTCAACTGCACCAAACCGGCATCGGTGATAATGCGACAGCAGAGATGGGGACGCATAATCAGTATGACCTCTTCATCTGGAGTCGTTGGTAGTGTTGGGCAGGCGAACTATGGAGCGGCCAAAATGGGCATTGTAGGCTTCACTTTTGTATGTGCTCGTGATTTAGGTAAATATGGCATTACGGTTAATGCTATTGCACCCGGTGGTGCCACCAGGATGACTCTCTCAGAGGAAGTAATCTCAGCTAGGGCAAAAATATCCGGTGATAATAAAGCAAACGTTATGAATGAAATTCCTGACCCTGAAGACGTGGCACCCATGGTAACATATCTTGCTACGGAACAAGCTTCTAATATAAATGGCCGAGTGTTCCGTGCCTATGGAGGCCTATTTACTCTATTTTCTAATCCTGAAATGATGAAGCATATTTATAAACAAGGACGTTGGACCTTGGATGAGTTAATGCAATTGATGCCAATGACACTGGCTAAAGACTTAGTAAATCCCGCACCTCCTGCTACACCTGAGTCGTCAAAAAAAGTCTAGAAAAATAGAAGCAAGAGTGTAGAAATGGAAAAATTATTATTGGTTAAACACCTCGAACGCGTTACGATACTCACGTTAAACAGACCAGAAAAACTAAATGCACTCAACCTTGAAATAATGGATGATATTATTAAAACGATTCAAGAATTGAGACTTGATGACGACGTCTGGGCAGTTGTAATAACCGGGTCAGGGCGTGGTTTTTCGTCTGGAGCGGACTTTCAAGGTGGTCTTCGTCAAATATATGATGAAAATGCAGATTTATCTCGCGAAAGCAGGCTTGACATAGATTGGGTAGGCATATTAGCCACATCTATTTATCGTACGCTCGACAAACCGATTATTGCTGCAGTAAACGGGATTGCCGCTGGAGCAGGGATGTCGATAGCATTGGCTTGTGATATGCGCGTTGGATCAGAGAAGGCTTGTTTTAAAACGGTTTTTGTTGAACGTAGTTTGAGTCCCGACACAGGTCTGTCATATTTTTTACCACGCGTAGTTGGTTACAGCCGGGCGTGTGATCTGGTATATACAAGCCGTTTAGTGGACGCACAGGAAGCTTATCGCATTGGCTTGCTTGATAAACTGGTGCCGTCAGATAGTTTGTTACACGAAGCTGTTATGATTGCAAATCAGATTGCATCATGGCCTCCAATCGCCATGCAGTCTACAAGACGTGTAATGCAACAAAGTGTAGAAACCGCGTCATTCGAAGAACAACTGCGAAATGAATACCTGGGGCTAGTTCTGGCTACGAGGTCACCACATGATCTTAAAGAATCAAGGGATGCGTTTATAGAAAAGCGCCCCGCCAAATTCACCGGAAAATAGCCATTGCTTATATCCAGAGGATCCCATAGAATCTGGCTGAGTCGATTACCCGGAAATGGTGGGGTTATTGCACTATTAATATGGAGGTGAAAAAGAATAGCCAAATACGTCATCGTAATAATATAACATTAGATAAAATCAATAAAAATCACCCAGATCGATAACCCATATAATCCTTGAAAGATTTTGGTCGATGTAAGTATTCTATTATGTGTGATATTAAGAGATGCACCGCATGAATATTGAGGTCAAGAATTATACATTTAAACCACACAACTGGCTGGAACCTGAATCCAGTTAAGCCGCGTTTCAGAGAGAGGGAGGGCCTACTTGAACTCCCCGTCTAAATCTTGCTTAATACTCATATATTAAAGGTAAATTCAAAAGTTTTAGTATTGCGTATTGTAAGTACCACCCATACCAGGGGACTCGAACTCAGTGTGCTATTATTTATTTTTCAAATTGAAATTATGCGAGAAACAGAGTCTGGCCAGCCAATTTGTGTTCACGTATTTCTGCGCTAATTAGTACATATAGCTTCCTATCGTGTTTAGATCTTCCCGATGATTACGTGGGTGTACTATTGTCCACTATGAGAGTAAAAGGAAATGTTGTATTGTGTTCACGACATCGCAATAAATGTTCCTTTGTTTGCATACGGCGCCACGCTCAGTGTTCATGCTTAGAATTTGGCGGACCTTTTTCCAGGATTGGTTTGTCAAAAGATGCTTTTGTAAAGTGAGCAAGGAATGAAGAACGCCAATGTAATTTATCATTTCTACAGAGGTCACAGTTTTAATAGGAACAATTAACCTCTTGGCGCAATGGGCGATAAGCCATAGTAATCACACTTGTAAATTAGACTTATTGGGTGTAAGCTCACACTAGGTTTAGTACGGTTTTCCATTGGTAGAACATCATAATATTCCATTAACTATTGGATGACCAAAACTCTAACCGAGTAAGATTGATGAGGTTATCCAATGAGCTTACAGAACCGGACAATTAGCTGCACCGATTGTGGAACTGCTTTCGACTTCACAATTGAAGAACAAGAATTCTACCAGTCCAAAGGCTTTACCAACGAACCCAAGCGTTGTCCCACATGCCGAGCCGCTAAAAAACAGAGTTTGTCTGGAAATAGCAGTTTCAGTAGCAGTGGGTCCGGAAACAGAAACTACGGGTCAGCCCCGCGGCAGATGTTTCCCGCGAAATGCGCCACGTGTGGTAAAGACACCGAAGTACCTTTTGAACCCCGTAGTGGTAGACCAGTCTATTGTTCAGATTGTTACCGCAAAACAAAACCCGTAAACAAATATTAGTTATTAGACAATAACGATTGCCTGGGTAGAGATTTCTTCGGGATTTCCCGAGTCAGTAGTTATGGACCAGATTTAGTTACCGTGCTCTCGTGCATTTTTATTGTCTCGTATTGAGTCATTTCTGAGGTAGGAGGTAAATAATGCCACAATCAATAGAATATCAAAAACACATGACTGAGATAGTCTACATTAACCTGCCGGGGCTGCTTGAACCCGAACCTGGGATGAGTGGTGGAGAGTTTCTTCATGGTTTTCTAGCCGAGCTTAATAAGTCACCAAGTGCAGAGCTAAAAGCCTATGTGAGTAATCTTTGTCATAGGTGGAACGTCCAATATAGAGAGCAGCATGGGTAGTCGGTAGCTACCGACGAACGTGGTGGCAGGAATATAGTAGCTCTTTCCTTGGTCAACGCTCAACGA
>Ga0209777_10000423_pt1 | contig 70665 bp, 63 predicted proteins | sample FrelakmetHBP12HB_FD_187147 | JGI IMG/M metagenome (GOLD analysis project Ga0209777, IMG submission 187147) | Freshwater lake sediment microbial communities from the University of Notre Dame, USA, for methane emissions studies -HBP12 HB (SPAdes)... | ecosystem: Environmental > Aquatic >...
TCCTTGGGATACTTTCTGGTCATAAAGGAAATTACCAAAGAAGGAGTCTGCCGCAGTTTCTTTACACCTTACCTTCGCCATTACTTCACCTCAAGCCATTTTGCTCTAGTATACAGTCTCCTTCTTTGCCTGAGTAGCCCCCCTTGCAAAATTATTTTTAGACGAGTTAATAAACAATCTCTACAAATGATACTTGACAATAAGTTTATAGTCTTTTACGATATATGGCACGATTGGCAGGGAGTGACACATTAATAGTATGTGGCGTAGATTATTTATTAAATTGGGAGGTCAAGCATGGCAAAAATGAGTATCATGGAGAAAATCTATTTTATCTCAGCTTGGGTTATTGCAGGCTGCGCTACCCTGACCTTTATCCTTACGGCCGTAGCATATCGGAATAACGCACTCTTGGCTTTTGGGAGTGTTCTAGACTGGATCGCTATTGGCATAACAGGTTGTTTTGTTTTCCTTCATCTTTCGGGTTGGTTTAGAAATAACGGTATCTTGTTCACGTTAGCTTGGGTAGTCGGGGGGATTCTCCTGTTATCCATGATACTGACCGCTGGGGCGAATTTAGGCGGCGTTGGTACGGTAGCGGTTTTTTTTGAGCATATCCTGCTTATTGTATTTTTTACTCTTCTCCTACTTCATCTATCAGGGAAAGTAGGCAAAATAAATAAAATTGAGACGTCAGAAACTAAAGATCCGGTAAAATAAATGGGGAAAGACCTCATTTAGTCACCATCACTCTGCCGCTAGTAACGCCACTACTTTTTATCTCGGAGTCCAGGTCAAATAGCCTCCGGGGATAGTGGTTCATGGGTATAAATTTAGAGATTGGAAAATAATAGTTCTAAACCTATTACCAAGAACCTGGCATTAGGCTGAGGAGGTCACGATGAAATCAGGTAAGTTCCTTCCGGTCGTCATCTCGATAATTATGCTAGCTAGCTGTTTTACGTTGGCCACGGGCTGTTCGAAAAAGCAGCCACCAGCTGCTACTCCTACCGGTGCTTCTGCCTCCACCAAAACCGTTGCATCCGCCTCGGTGGCCACTACCACCTCTTCCAAGACACCCGCCAAAACCACCTCGAATAGTACAACGGGCACCTTTATCAAATTGAAGACTATCAGCTACGTTGACCAGCGGGGAATCGGCACAGAAGCCTTTAAGCTTCTAATCCCGACCGACTGGCAGTTCGACGGGGGAATCCAGTGGGCACTGGACAATCCGGGCATGCCCGCCGTCACCCAGTTCCGCGTCTGGAACCCCAAGGGCACAGAGCAGTTCCAGGTGTTTCCGAATCAGGCTTTCTTCTGGACGGACAATGTGGGGACACAGCAGCTATTTCCCGTTGGTTCGAAATATTTCGGTAATGAGGTGAGTCCGCTTCTAGGTCCACTAGATGCATTAGAACAGGTGGTAATCCCCAGGTTCCGCGGCGATGTACAAGACATGAAAATCATCAAGGAGGAAGAGATTACAAATGTCGTTTTGCCATCAGGAGTATCTTCGCAATCCCCTTTACAAACATCAACTAAAGCAGCCAAAATCAGGATTGAATACACCGAAAACGGCGTTGTTTATGAGGATGAAATATACTGCATTGTGGAAGCTACCTATTATCCGCTGCAAAGTATGTTCAGTTCGTATACCAACATCATGTGGGGGGTAAATTATATCGGTTCTTTCCGGGCAGAGAAGGGGAAACTCGACGCTAGCGCTAAGATATTCCAAACAATCTCCGACTCAGTCACCTTAAATCTGCAGTGGTTTAACAAGTACGTGCAGGTGATTGAGTATCTTATCAAAATGCAAATCCAGCAAATTCAAAGCATCGGACAACTGGGCTCAATTATTGCCCAAACTGGGGATGAAATTCGCCAGGAGAACCTCGACTTATATAACCAGCGGGAAGCAATGAACGACCGGGTTTCACAGCAGTTCTCTGAATACGTGCGAGGGGTGGAACCTTATTATAATCCTCTGGAAGGCAAAAATGTGGAAATGCCTTCGGGGTATGATAACGTCTGGGTCAATAATTTGGGCGAGTACGTCGTTACCGATAATCCCAATTATAATCCTAATGTGGGGGGAAATCAGAATTTTCAGCGACTAGAGCCCGCTAAGAAGTAGCAATCTCCCACTTAAATATAAACACTATATTTTAATATTGAAACGAGTACACTACGAGTAGCCCAAAATCACTTGTTGGTTGCCTGTTATTTTACCAACGTATAGCCATTGGCTTGCCAATCATAAAGGCCGTCCATTAAATTAAATATATGCTTAAACCCAAGTGAAGCCATTGTGGTTGCGGCCTGTCTGCTGCGGTTGCCGTTCATGCAATAAACCAGGTAGGTCTTGGTTTTGTCATATTGAGCAATCTGAGCGGAAAAATCGGTAGATTCGACCTTGATATTCACCGCATTTTGTATGTGACCAGATTGGAATTCCAGGGGACCCCTGACATCGAGAATCACGAAACTACTTTTACCCAGATTGGTCTGTATTAAAGCGTACGCGGCTAATGCCCCCATATCGGTGAAACCCTGGTTCGCGCTGGAGGTCCACCCGGAAGTGATGTATGCTTTTGTAGAAGTACTGTTGGTACCGGATGACTTGTTCATATTCACCAGAGTAATCGGGACCGCGATTATCGCCAATAAAACGAGTGCCCCAATTGCCGCCGCCCATATCGGTAACCTTGGCGGGCACTCGAGTTGTCCCTCGGTTGTTTCAACTTCTCGGGTAATGGTAGTTGCGGTAACTGTAAAATTGCAGACTTTCAGGACACCGACCAAGGGAGTGGTCTTATAGCTAACCGTTAAATCTGCGGTAGCCGTGGCGCCGGGTTCCAGGGTGACATTGTCGGTGCTGAACTGGTAGTTACACAATTGTCCTGGGTCGCTAGCCTTTAAATTATAGGTCAGCGCTACCTTTTTCCGATTATTGATGACCAGTTGGAATTTGCCTTTCCGACCGCGCAGGTTTTTTGGAGAAACATAGAGATCCGGGTCTACCTGTAAGTTTTGTGACATTTTCATCTCCTCCCGATAGAGTTTTAATATTCTATTGATATCGATTAATCAAATCATGACCAGGTAACAATAACAAGATCATCACTTGGACTGGTTTTGCCGAGTAGGCAAATTTTACAGCCAAGATGACACTGTTTTCTCCGCGGCCACCACTTTCTCTTCGGTTAGGCCATAAGTCTCCCATTCGTGAGGATCTTGCACCTGGCTTTTGTAAGTATCGAATATTTGTTTTGTGTCGGCAATCGTGTTTCTGATATTTTTGATGCCCAACAGCAGACAAATATCGATTCGGTCGTGTTGTTCTTCAGAAAAACAAACTTGAAAGGCACTTGATTTCATGTTGGCAAAATATTTACGATTAAACAGCGCGAGTTCCTCGGATATTACCTCATCGGAAAATAACTTCTCCAGCCGTTTTGGTATTTGGATCAACAGCTCCGATAATAGCACGTCTTCTTTGGAGAAAGGTGCGAGGGGATACGCCAGGCTACTTTCCAAGATGTTACTTAATTTCCCGAATATTTCGAGGCTGCGCCCCAGAGCTAAACAAGGCACAAACACCGGGGTACGTATCCATCGGTTTAATCTTCCGAACTTGGCGGCATTGGGGATGGTAAGCGTGGCCGCCATCAGACTGAAGAGGCTGGCAACTGCTTCATCAGGTGTTAACTCCTTGCCTGATATCCCAACCCCGTGTATTTTTTTAAGTTGGTCATATTTAATTGTGATTAAACCATCAGCCAGGGCATCGTGATTCGCTCGAAATATCTGCCCAAGTCCGCAGTAAGCATTGATGTGATTATGCAATGATTCACCGGCTCCCGGCAATATGCTCAGGATAAAAGTAAAGCACTCCGGGTTGCAGTTACGAGCTTGTTTTAAGAAGAAAGGTACTACCCCGCTGGCGGTACCGCCGCCCAGCGCGGCGGCGATTAACACACTCTGGTTTTCATCACGATCGCGAATACCAATATTGTTGATCAAAGGCACCAAATTGGGATCTTGCTGTGCCGATAGCTCGCCCCTGCCACAAAAAGTTGAAGCGCCAGATTTGCCGTCATTCAGGTTCATTAACAAAACCGGGTCAGACTCTACAATATTGACATCATCTATTTTGGCTGCATCGATTGCGAGATAGGTAACGCGGGGGATTGACTGCGAGATCTTTTTGGCATTAAATAATATCTTTGTCCCGATACTACCGATCCCGACCACGAAGTTCCAACTTTTCGGCCTCGCGAATATCGACCTTGCCTGCAGATTTTCGATGGCTTCCACAAATTCAGATTTAACGTCAATTATGGGTAACCCGCAAATCTTACAAACGGTTAACGTTTCCGGGTTTTCATGTCTGACTGGACATAAAGACATAATTTAATTTACCTTCTGATAGGGACGCTGTTTTGTGCAGTCAATTAAGTACGTATTAAGATTATTCGCTGCACCTTTTAACAGGACCTTATCTTTTAGTCTTACCGTATTTAATAGTTGCGCAACACGATCACCAGTATCGAGACCAATAATTTGTGACATTATCGGCTGCAAATTCGCTAATTTAGCCATGCCTTTCTCCGCTGAAACCCAGTCTCCCAAGTCACCGTCGAGTACAATTTCATTCTGCCATGTGCTGAAGAGAAGCAGAAATTGAAGATGTTCCCAGTTAGGCAGGATTTTGAGTACGGCCTTTGAATTCTGCCATCTGGAATCCGGCGGTGTTCCCTGAATACAGGTCACCATACTGGCCAGGTAACGAGCAACCTGGCGAACTACCTCCATACCGTTATTTTCTCTACACGATTCGCCCAGAGACTGTAAATTTGAGATTAAATCGGCACCGGTTTCCTGCTGTAAATTTTCCGTCTGTTGCCATATTATTTGATAATTTCTTTGCACGGTTTCCCAACTCTCGGTTATTAAGGCCGCGACGATTGAATAAAGGCTTCCGGCGATGTGTATTAATCTAGCGGCAATCGTCCAAAAATACACAGTATAATCCCGGATGTCATTTTCTATTTTGTCTGCTTCTTCTCTTTTTGCTCTTTCTTGTTCCTGAGTTTTTCGGGTACTGCGGGATACTTCGTCGAGAGGACCCAATAATGTTTTCAGGGCGGCAAACATTTGACTGGTTTGGGTTTGATCGTTGATTTTAAAAATTTCCTGGTGGCGCGGGGCTACACCGTCATCCAACCACAAGGTAAGCTCGGTCGTCGGTTCTTCGCCCAATCCAAAACTATCAATCTGGTCGGTACCAATTTCGGATATTATCAGCGGTTTTTGCCAAAATGACTTCCTCTTTTTTATGATCAAAGAACGCTCATACAATTCCAAACGGCAATTGCTGGTTTGATGCCAGGCGAGGATGTCCGCTGCCGCTAGGATCGGGGCCGTTTTTTCGGTAATATTTTCTGCCATTTTAGGCTGTTCCTTGCTTGAGTAGTTTACCCGTTCCGCCTTCAATAAATACCCCTCCATGATGGTTTTCGGCGTACAAACGCAGGTATTGTTGAGCGTAGTCTATTTTCACCGGGATATCCAAAGCAACCACACTGTGTACCTGCTCTAATTTTTCGTCGATTAAATATTCGATATTGATATAATTGATCATAAACTCAAGCGCGTGGGCATATTGGATAATTAATGGAATCCCCGCCTTGATCAGTTTGATGGCGATTTCTATTTTATTCAACCGATCAGCAACATTCGACCACCCGCTATTATAGCTCTTAACCAGTACCTCGATGTCTTCCTGGGCCTGGAGATTCTTACCCCAATTGAAACCAACCGGCGATCTGTTTTCAATATCTTTTTCCATGGCATTCAATCGGCCAGATATTTCAGATATAGTTTCATTGATAATTTCGGCTAGTTTATGTGTTGCCGCGACCCATGCCTCCAAATCAATCAACCTAATTTTCCTATCTGCTAATGGGGCCAGAGCTGCCAGTGTCGATACCACTTCGACATATTGATTTTTACTCGCATTATCGCCGATCTGCTCCAGTGTCGAGATAAAGGAATCTGTCAGGATGTTTCGCAGATCACTTAATTCCGATACAAATTTCTTGTTCAGTCTTTCGGTCACTTCGGTGACCGATTGATCCATACGGGCAAACTCGGGTAGTAGCGTTTCCAACGTTTCGTTATAATTACCCTGGTTGAAATAATTACGTCCAATTTCAATCCCCAGTGATTTCCATTGGGCATCTATTTCTGTATGAATAATACTTTGTAGCTGTTCGGCATTTTTAATGGCAGCCGTTGCGGTGGTTTGATACATCGAATTTAATTTGCGCTGTTCCATAATCAAGTCACCAATATCCAGGGAATGTAATTGAACACCGTTGGACCCGCTTATCGGTTCGCCAAATGAATAACCGAATTTTAACAGAGAATTAACACATTCCCGGTATCTTTGCCGGCTGTCTTCATGGTACCGGCGTAGTTTTTCGGCGATATCAACGGAAGTTTGGTCCAGTCTGATTTCTTTGTCTTCAAAAAGACTCACTTTCTCGCGGAGAATATCAATACCCATATGCCCCGTCTCCCGCGATGCCAGTAAGAGTTCTTGTTCGACGCCGCGTAAAAAAGCATCTTCGGCAATAATATCGATGGTGGGACAATTACTCTTCGTTATTTTCGTCTGTTCGGAGACGGTATTTAGTCTGGTTTGAACCGAGGGTAAGAGATCGAGATAAGTTTGACTCAAGGCGACAAAGAGGTCTCTTCGACTTAGCCAATATTCAACCAGTGAACCGACGCTACCCAAGATTACCGCCGCCCCAACGGAACCGGCGATGAAAGCAGTGTTCTGGTTGGCTTGGTAGGAAAAAGGTTTGGCCATGGCATAAAAGGTAACAAAAAACACTACTTCGGCCACGATAATCGCAACGGTCGGCGATACCCAGGGTAAAATTTTTTCACCCACTTCCCGTCTCACTAACCAACGACAAAGCAGTGTAATACCGAAAGCCACAGCTGTGCTGGCGGCAAGTAATCCGCCCAGTAGAAACAGCAATAGCCGGTTGCCCAAGGGTGAGCTATGTAAAGGGATGGGGAAATAGATATTGAGTTTATCCAGGAACTGGGTCACCTGCTGAGCGGAATCGGGAATAGCCTTGCCTAATACAGTAAACATAGAGTTGAGATCTACCAATTGCAAGGGCGGTTTGGCCGTAAAATTAATTGAATTGAAAAGCGTGACTGCCTGTTGCGCTTGGTGGTCATATACCAGGAATGGGACAAACATGAGTAAAAATATGATGATGGCTCCCGTGCTACCTAAGTACCTCCCCCTACCTCGGAAAAGGGGAATAGCGACCAATAGAGGTAACGCCAGAAAATAACATTTAGTTATCATGAGCATCGCCGCGATGACTCCGCAAGAGACACCGATAATATACTCGGGGGATTTGGCGGTAACACTAATGATAAAAAATGTAATAGCAAGGGTGATGACGATCACTAACGGTAATTCGAGTTGATACGTGTAGCCCAATATCAAACCAAAGAACATGATCATGATGGCTAATACCGGGACTTTATAGGTCAGAGCGCCGAGGGTGATGGCAAGAAGCACGGCCACGGCTGGGGGCAAAATTGGAACAAGCAGAAATCCAATCAGAGAGGCGATACAAACACAAAACGACGCGAATATTTTTTCAAGTATGGTATGGAATTGTGCTTCGCGTTCTTTGATGTCTTTTTTAGTAGTGGTAGCATCATCCTTTACCAAGCATAATCACCTACTCACTTTTTGGTTTGACATTGGTGGTATCCAGTTCCTTGGCTAAACTTGCCAAGGTTTGATCCGATACCTGTATCCCATATTCCAATAAAAATGAATGAGACAGTTGTTTTTCCGTGGTCGTCCTGGAGTCGTAATGCTGCTTCATATCATTATAGAAATTCAGCCATTTTGGGTGCGCCTTACCCGCGACAAGTAAGAACCTGACTTTCCAGGGATCATTGGAATCAATTTGACGAACGTAGAGAGTACGAGATACGTCCTCTTTGACATAACCTGACAAAGCGGTGGTGACGTCCCTTTCTAGTTCATGGTTCCAAATACCGGGAGGCGCGACAATCGTCAGCCACATAAAATCGGTGCGATATTCCGAGGATAAGCCAATGGTATCGGGCAGGCGGAATAGATTAAGGACACTGGCCAGAAAGCGATTGAGATGATCTCTATCCACTATTTCATTGAGGATGTTTTCTCGGCTGAGGGCGCGTTCATCACCCTGTAAAATCCGTTGCATTATTTTGAGTTGTTCAATTTCCGTCAGTTCACCGGTACGCTCATAAAAACCACGGTCGGTGGTCAACCCGCTAAGCTTTTCCTGGTAATCACTGGTCATGTTGATGATTTCAGGTACGAGCGATCGGTATTCTGAATTGGTTTCATATTTTTTTTCAATTTCCGCATATTCGCGAATTTTTTCCCGTACCTTCAACAGGGCGGCTTTATGGACATCCAATTCTTCGCCCAATAAGTTGGAATTTTGTTTAATCTCGCCCATCTTATTCTCGAGGAATTTTTTCTTGGCCGGTGCCGTGAAAATAGGACGTACACGCTGGATATCCTTCTCCAGCCTCTTTTTTTCGGCATCGACACTTAGAGTCTGTTCGGTGACTCCCTGGGCAAGTGCTTCATATTTTCGTTCTTCTTCGGCGAGTAAGCGTCTCATGCGCCGACAATTCGTGAGGTGCTCGTCCATATTCCTCAGTTCGGTAGGTAAAGGGATAACTAGTGATGACACCAGAGAGGATAGGATGACTAACTCGGGGTTCACGATTCTCCTGATGGCGGCTAAATCATTTTCTCGGGTTTCTGAAATTTCCCCGGCTTCAATTATCCGGAATAGTTTATCAGCCAGTTTTCGCGTTTCTAGATAATCACGCAGCGCATTTACATAGTCGATAATAAAATTGGCTAATTCAATAACATCCTTAACCAGTTGTACCTGACGCGGCGCTAACTGGTGGGCTGTCAACAAATCTTGGGGTAGTCCCGTCAAGATCTCGGGGGCTTTGGATTCAAATTCCTGGGGACGGTGCGGCAGTTCAGTGACTAAATTATAAAATTCTAACAATAATTTTCGAATTCTTGCCTCGAGTGTACCTTCTGGGGCGTCCAACCCAACTGCTCTGACCGAATGATACAATTCATCCATTTGCAACATGATGGATTCATGGGAACCTTTGAGGTGCATCATAAAATCGGCATCCACGGAACGATCCTCATGAATCAGGTTGCGTACTTCCTCCTCGAATTTGCCGGGAACGAATTTCCCTTTACTAATTAACCATTTGTTATAAATATCGGCTAATTCACCACGGCAGGACTTAAGCAGACCTTTGATGCCGCCGGTATCTGAAATCCCCGTGCCATTGTAAATTTCTTTCTTCGCTTTTCTTAATAAACGCAACTTATCCAGACGATTCAGGTAGCTCTTGGTGATGTCAATGTATTCTTGTACGGGGTAAGCAACACTGATCGTAGACAGGGTGTGTAACCACTTGCCGTCCAGATCAACGCTGGTACCGACGTGCGCCAGCAGATCCGCCAGATCAAAATTCAAACAATTCACTAGAATGTCGCCGATCGCCTGATCGATACTTTCGTGGGCAAAAACCCGGCCTTTGCCCTGCCCGAAAGCGGGACTGAGAGGTATCACAAAAAAGGCATTATAGGGCGTTTCATATGATACTCCGAACTTCTTCACCACGGCATTGTTCATACTCCTATCCAAAGCCACACCGTGTTCCATAATGGCGGAGAAAGCGGAAGCTCCTTTGGCCGGGGGGTCATCGCCCGAGCATGGCAAAATAGCGAGGCCGATGATTGGTATGCCACTACCCAATTCTTTTCTCAGATGCCTCACGAAGTCCAAAGCCATGCCGCCACCGGAGCCGCCACCCACTCCATAAATCACAAAAACTATGGGCTGTACGGTCGATGAGATAACATGCTCTTTGAAAGAGGAGATGGAATCTCTCACCAGTTGTAGCACGTGATAATTTAATCCGTAAATAGCTTTGGCCAGAGCACGCTGTCTCCCGACGCCACCAGCCAGCGGCGGTACTTGAATCGTCGATGATAACCACGGGTGGTAATCACCCGGAATTACCGTCGCCTCTCTTTTCATATAATTAGGATACTCACGCACAAAGTCAAACATCACGCCAGGATTGGGAAATTTGACGGAATTAGCCACAACAAATAGTTTTTCAGCGGGCATATTCCGTAGCTTCAATTCTTTTCGCGCTTCACCGTAAGCTTCGATAAGGTCGGGGATGGCGTCGTCGGCCACATCAAAAGCCATACACGAGAGACGCAGTCCCTCTGTCTTCAGCAAGGAATAAAGCTGACTTTGATTTTTTAAAAGTGATGTAATAACGTCTGTTCCCGTACCCCCTAAACCGATGAGCTGAAGGGCGAAATTTCTCTTAATTAAATCTGGCATATTACCTCCCTGAGATATTCTCGAGTTCCTGTTTGACCTTATCAATTTCACCGGCTAGCTTAGCATCTCCGATGCCACGCACTCTGGAGCTTAAGATTTCCAAGCGTTTGGCTTGGTCGTCCGCCCCTCTTTTGGCGAAAGCAAACTCACCTCTCATTCTAATCCACATGAGAACGATCGGTATTAATATGCATAGCAAAATGCCGATGATGATCCATTGAATGAGAGAGGTAGAGTTTTGCTTCACCCAACCGGAATTTGGAATTGAATTCAAGACATTTGTGGCTAAATCAGTATGACCCCCGTTCGCCAGAGTGGCGCTGGTGTCGATCATGGTTTTGACCAAATCAGCGTAATGCGGATCCGCTTTAGTTTCTGCCAGCAGTTTGGCTTTGGCCGCGGAAGTCGAGCGGTAGGTCTGGATGGAGTTATCAACCACGTCTAATGTCCGGTCATCTAACACCTGACCGCTGGCCAGCGCGAGCTTCAGTAAAGATATTGGTTTGCTGGTGTGTAGAATTTCGCCGGTTGCCAGAGTTGTTTTGACATAGTCGGCTGGTACTGTACCCTGAAGCTCAATACTGACGGTTCCCTGGACAGTATCAAAGCTGAGTGTCGGTTGCCCGGGTTGCCAATTTTTCGTATCGATTCCCGCATATTGGCCAGAAACTGTCCAGTAATGGTCACCGAAGGGTAATAAGGAGGTCATTAATACTCCCTTATCTTTAATCCCGGCGGCTATCTCTAGAGTAAAATCCACGATGTAGCTTGATCCGGCCATCAGGGTCTGATCCGAGACGGTTTTTCCATCAATCGTTTTTACGGCGTAAGATGTAATTTGAATTGGTACCGCTTGGGCGGCCATTATCGTTGAACTGGACAAAGCGACAAAGCCAAATAATCCGAAAAGTATCGTCAGGCAAGCTAAAAGGCGCAATGTGCATTTGTTCGTTTTCATCGCTATTTACTCCTGAAGATATAATACAAGTGCATATTTTTTACCCCATGAAACCACATTGTGACCTATTTGTCAATATTCATGAGGCGAGTAACTAAAAAATCTTTTTCCGGCCACCTTCTTTTAACCAATCAGAAGGCGAAAGAACAGATTTTAATTCAGAGTAAATGTAAATGAAACAGTGATAACATGTTAGGAGTCTTACATGGACAAAATAACATTCGGCCTGAGACAAATGCATAAAGTTACCTATGTTCCATATATCAGGTCTTCCGCTAATTTGCCACTAAACAGGCTTTTCAATAAGGTTGTTTGACACCGGTGCTATAATGTTGGCAGTGACATTTCAAGAGAAGGACACGTTCGGAGGATATTACTCGTATGAAACTGTCTGGTTACTTGATATTATTAACTATATTGGGAACGTTTTTACTGGCATGTAGTGGTGGAAATAGTAAAACATCGACTGAATCATCAAACTTGCCCACGACAACAAAAACATCGTCCGTAACATCGCCCGGTAATTCGAAAGCAACTAATGCTACTACCAGCAATACTGCGGCCATTTCGACTCAGACTGATACGGCTCTTTGGATTAATATGCCTTTGTATCCGGGTGCGACTACGTTCCAATATACCCCCGGGGGGCACGATCCGGGAGACGCTAGCTACGCGAAAGTGGAGTATCGTTATTACACGACTTCGGATTCGGCAGAAAAAGTCTCCACCTACTTCCGCGCAAGAATGGTGGCCGAAGGTTGGGCAGAGTCGATTTGGCTTTCGGATTTAGGTCCGGGGGCACAGCAGGGTACCTTCAGTAAAAATAACGGTCAGGACATTGCCGAAGTTTGGATTACTGCCCAGTCAGACGGTACCACTTATATCACTTTGGGACGCAAGGTTAAATAGTCGAAATATAGGCCTCAAATTGGATAAGTGAAAGGAGTCTGGTGAGAACTAGGCGCTTTCAAATAACGTTGAGTAAAATCAGCCCCTTTATTTATATTTTTATTGAGGTGCTCCTTCCCCAAATTACCATTGCATAAACAACTTGTCTTACAGGTGGTGACATAAACAGAGCATAGGCAGTCTATACGTTTACGGTTTTTTGAAAAAGGAAATAGAATGATAGGGGGTTGCGATACCCCCTATCTAATTTTGTAGCGGTAAAGGTAAATTCTGGTACCGTTATTTGATTTCGACAGTGGCGCCGGCAGCGGTCAGCTTGTCTTTGATGGTATTGGCCTCAACCTTGCTGATATTTTCTTTGACAGCTTTGGGAGCGCCTTCGACCATATCCTTGGATTCTTTCAAACCCAGGTTGGTGACTTCGCGGACGGCTTTAATAACGTTGATCTTATTCTCGCCGATTGTCTTCAGAATGACGGTGAATTCGGTTTTCTCTTCAACTTCAGCGACTGGAGCAGCCCCGGCAGCGGAAGACGCACCGGCAACCATCATGGGAGCGGCAGCGCTAACACCGAATTCGGTTTCCAGAGCTTTAACAAGTTCGGAAAGTTCCATGACATTCAAGGTTTTGATTGAGTTGATAAGTTCCTGTACTTTGGTGTTGTCTGACATTAGTTAGTTCCCTCCAATTGTTTAATTCTTGCTTGTAATACTGTCTGGAATCCTCTCATAGGTCCAGCTAAAACGCCCACGATACCATAGAGTGGGCTCTTGATACCGCCGATCACCTTGCTGATAAGCACTGGTTTCGGTGGTAAAGCGGCCAATGCGGTGATTTCCGCAATGGTGAGGACTTTATCCGCCATGAAACCACCTCTGACAGGTAGAGTCATTTTAGTAGTGCGGACGTGGTCAGTGAAGACTTTAGCCGTCACAGAAACATCACCCTGACCGAAAGCGATCGCGATAGGTCCCTTGAACATATCGGTGATGCTATTGCGGGTAAGGCGTTCTGCGGCTTTGACGAAAAGAGAGTTTTTAACGACTCTGTAATCGCCGCCGGCATCCTGCATTTTACGCCGCAGTGAATTGATTTCCTGAGTTTTCAAACCACGGTATTCGGTGAGAATGCCGATGGTACTCTTGGAAAGCTCATCCTGCAGCTTGTCAATGCGTTTCCCTTTTTCCTGTTTTCGCATTTGTTTACTCCCCGGCGCTTCCAGCGCCCATAATAAAAAGAGTCCCCGCGCCCTGCACGAGGACTCTCAAAAACCGTTTTAAAACGCACGGAAAGATTTCCGGTTAGCATTGTTGTTCGGTTCGGACTTCCTCGGCAGGCGAGCACATTAATCCCGGCCGAAACCAGGAGCCTGCTTTCTCAGGACAAATCTTATTTTCTCAGGTCAGGAGTAGGATGTCAAGTTTGGAAGGTAATACATCTTTATGCGCATCGTCCTTGGACGTGTTTTGTGGCAGTGAGGTTGACGCCCGGAGTGTAGGTATTTTATAATGGGCGTCTGTGTTTACAAGAGAGTAAATAATGGTAAAGAAACATATTCACATACTGGGAGCTTCCGGTTCCGGCACCACGACATTGGGTCGTTTGCTGGCGCAACGCCTGGATATTCCCCATTTTGATTCGGATAATTACTTCTGGATGGAAACGAAAATACCCTTTACAGAAAAAAAGGAAATCAGCCTGCGCCAGTCAATGCTTAAAGCCGATCTGGAAGGTAAATCGGAATGGGTACTATCCGGGGCTTTAATCGGGTGGGGGGAATTTACCATACCTTATTCCACCCTGGTGGTATTTCTGTTTCTATCTCCGATAATAAGGTTGCAACGTTTGAAAGCGAGGGAAGTCGAGCGTTACGGCATAAATGCCATTTCTCCCGGCGGATATTTCTATCAGAATCACCAGGATTTTATGGAATGGGCGGCTGGTTATGATGATCCAGAGTTCCCGCAGCGGAGTCGGGCGATGCACGAACGATGGCTGGAAACGATACCCTGCCTCGTAATTCGACTGGATTCGCAGGATCCGCTAGAAAGATTAGTCGATAAAGTGGTAGCAATGCTGGAGTGAAAATGAAAAAAAGAGAGTAGTTGGTCGCTACTCTCTTTTCAATAACCGTTAACTTAATAACTAGGAAGCGGTAGCCGCCATGGCATTTCGGATATCCAGTTTAACGCTGGGTCCCATGGTGGTGGTGAGGTAAGCGCTACGGATATACTGTCCTTTAGCGCCTGATGGTTTAGCTTTGATAATAGCATCCAAAATCGCATTCAGATTGCCCACCAGCTTTTCTGGTTCGAAAGCGGCTTTCCCGACGACAACGTGGACAATCGCGGTTCTATCAAGTTTGAACTCAATTCTACCTTTATGAGCATCACCTAAGACCCTTACGAGGTCAGAGGCAGGCACAACGGTGCCGGATTTGGGGTTAGGCATTAATCCTTTTCTACCCAGAACCTTACCGAGTTTACCCACCTTGCCCATCATATCCGGGGTGGCGAAGGCGATATCGAATTCAGTCCAACCCTCTTCGATTTTCTTAATCAAATCATCAGCCCCGACAAAATCAGCGCCGGTAGATTCCGCCGTACGGGCAGCTTCTCCCTGAGCGAAGACTAGCACTCTAATCTGTTTACCGAGCCCGTAGGGCAACAGGGCAACGCCGCGCACTTGTTGGGCGGAGTTTCTGGGGTCCAGCCCCATACGTAAATGTAATTCCACCGTCTCATCGAATTTCGCAGTGGCGGTTTTCTTGATCGCGCCGACGGCTTCTTCCGGTGAGTAAACTTTGGTATTTTCTACCAGTTTGGCGGCTGCGTCGTAACGTTTTCCGTGTTCTTTCATTTTTCGATCTCGATTCCCATACTGCGGGCAGTGCCGGCCACGATTCTTTCGGCGGCTTCCAGACTACGCGCATTCAGGTCTTTTTGTTTTAATTTAGCAATATCCGTTAACTGTTTTTTGCTGATGGTTCCGGCGGAAGTACGACCGGCGGTACCCGAACCTTTCTCAATATTGAGAGTTTTTTTCAATAAGTCGGCGGCAGGCGGAGTTTTAGTGACGAAGGTAAATGACCGATCTTCAAATACCGTTATTTCTACTGGGACGATGGAACCGGCCATCGAGGCGGTACGTTCATTGTACTCTTTGCAAAAGCCCATAATATTAATACCGTGTTGACCCAAGGCCGGGCCAACCGGGGGTGCCGGATTCGCTTTCCCGGCAGGAATTTGTAATTTTATTACTGCGACAACTTTTTTCGCCACACCACTCTCCTATCCTAGAGATTAAAGTTTTTCTACCTGTAAATAGTCCAGTTCCACGGGAGTTTCACGTCCGAAGAGTGAAAGCAGGACTTTAACCTTGCCTTTCTCAATGCTGACTTCATCGACAATACCGACGAAATCCGTGAACGGTCCATCGGTCACCCGGACACTCTGCCCCTGTTTGAAACCGACTTTTATCTTGGGGGTTTCAGAACGCATACGTTTCAGTATCTGGTCGACTTCATTCTGTTGAAGCGCTATAGGTTTGCCGCCGCTGCCCACAAAACCGGTCACGGCCGGTGTATTACGTGTGATTGCCCAGGTTACGTCGTTCATCACCATTTCTACCAGAATGTAGCCGGGCAAGATTTTCTTTTGTATCGAGCGTTTTTGCCCACCCTTAATTTCGACTTCTTCCTCGGTAGGTATAATTACCTCTGAGATTTCGTTAGCTGAATCCATTGACTTAATGCGCTGTTCCAGATTCTTTTTAACGCGCTCTTCATAACCCGAGTAGGTATGAATTGCATACCATTTTTTTTCGTTGTCTGCCACAGAATACCTCTAGTAATAGTAACGATGTGCGGCCGGTTCAGATCCTCAGAAGGAGTTTTTCCACAAGTTTAGTAAACCCGTAGTCAAGCCCTCCGAGAATAATCCCGACACTAATGGATACCACCAGCACCAGCCCGGTTAAGTAGACGATTTCCCGCCGCGAGAGCCAGGTCACTTTTTTCATTTCAGCGAGCGTGTCGCTGATGAATCTCACGATCTTATTTTTCGGTTTGGGACTAGATGGGCTTTGTGTCGGCAACTGGCACCTCTCGTTATTACCTGACTTCACGGTGGAGCTTCTGCGCGCGGCATCGTGGGCAGAATTTATTCAGCTCCAGACGTTGGGAGTCATTCCTTTTATTTTTTTTCGTTGTATAGGTTCGTTCCTTGCATTCAGTACAGGCAAGCGTTACGATTACCCGATTTTCACTTTTAGCCATTTTATTCGATTATCTTGGTAATGGTACCGGCCCCTACCGTTCTACCTCCTTCACGTATGGAGAACCGCATGCCTTGTTCCATCGCCACCGGGTAGATGAGTTTGACTTTGGCGTTGATATTATCGCCAGGCATCACCATTTCTACGCCTTCGGGCAGCTGGAGTTCACCGGTAACATCAGTCGTTCTGATGTAGAACTGCGGTTTATAACCATTGAAGAACGGTGTATGGCGACCGCCTTCATCTTTACTCAAGACCATCACCTGGGCTTCAGCGTAGGTGTGCGGTTTGATGGAACCGGGGGCGGCTAGTACCTGCCCTCTTTCGATATCATCACGTTCAACGCCGCGTAGGAGAACACCGACGGCATCACCCGGCTCCGCGTAGTCGAGAATTTTGTGGAACATTTCCAGACTGGTAGCTACGACCTTCTTGGGTTCATGATGCAAACCGACGATTTCAACTTCATCACCGGCTTTGATCACGCCGCGTTCTACTCTACCGGTCGGCACTGTGCCGCGGCCTTTGATGCTGAAAACATCTTCAATCGACATTAAGAATGGTTGATCCTTGGGTCGGACCGGTGTCGGGATATAGTCATCGACGGCATCCATCAGTTTAAGGATGGGGCCACACCACTGGCAATCCCTCTTGCCGCAGCCGCACTCCAGGGCTTTAGTGGCGGAAACTCTAATGATGGGAATTTTATCGCCGGGGAAGTTATATTTGGTCAGAAGTTCTCTGAGTTCCATCTCCACCAGCTGAAGTAATTCTTCGTCTTCCATTAGGTCGACCTTGTTCAGGGCGACGACGATGTACGGTACATTAACCTGGCGGGAGAGCAGGATGTGTTCTCTCGTCTGGGGCATCGGGCCGTCGGGTGCACTGACCACGAGGATGGCGCCATCCATCTGGGCGGCGCCGGTGATCATGTTTTTAATATAGTCAGCGTGGCCGGGGCAGTCGATATGAGCATAATGCCGCTTGGCAGTCTCGTATTCAATATGGGAAATAGCAATGGTCATACCACGCGCTTTTTCTTCCGGCGCATTATCAATGGTATCAAACGCGCGGAAAGAAACATTGGAGCTTGCTTGTTTAGAAAGCACCAGTGTAATTGCCGCGGTTAGGGTAGTCTTGCCGTGATCGACGTGACCGATAGTACCCACATTAACATGCGGTTTACTTCTGTCAAATTTTTGTTTAGCCATTAAAATCCCCCTTCTTAATCCGAGCCCACAATCAGATTCGAACTGATGACCCCGGTCTTACCAAGACCGTGCTCTACCAACTGAGCTATGTGGGCGTTATTCCAAACTATATTATACTGTTTTTAACCTCTTAGTCCAATATCCGGAGAAAAATGGTGGAGAGGACAGGGTTCGAACCTGTGTAGCCCGTCAGGGCGACAGTTTTACAGACTGTTCCGATTAACCACTCCGGCACCTCTCCGTGCTTTTAATTCTGGGTTTAGACCAAGCCCGAGAGGGGAGTCGAACCCGCTAACCTACCGATTACAAGTCGGTTGCGCTACCCTTGCGCCACTCGGGCGCATAATCAACGCCCAACAATGTAAAAGTGCACAACTTAAGTATTATATAAAACTGCGGGGGGCAAAGTCAATCTTCGTGTGTGGGATTTCATACGTAAAACAACATGTCGATTATTAATGCAGCAACCGCAGCATTTCTTCAAGCACGATAGCCACGCCATTATCATCGTTGGTAGCGGTCCCATAGCGGCAGACGGTTTTGATTTCCGGGAAGGCGTTATCCATGGCCACGGGTATACCGCAAGCCTGTAACATATCCAGGTCAGGATAATCATCTCCAAAAGCTAGGACATCTTCTAATGCTATGTGGTGTGGTTGTAGGAGACGGCGCAAGGCAACCGGTTTAGAGGCGTTGATAGCCGTGATGTTGAGCATCGGATAGGTAATTATTGCCGGGATAATCGAAATAGAATCTCCATATTTTTTTACGAGTTGTTTCATGATCTCATCGATCGGAATTCTGGAAATGGCGATTTTACACGGTTCTTGACTTAGAGCATCTTCAATGGTAGTGACCATATCCAGGGTGGCAGCGTTCCGGGACCACAACGTACCGGGTTCGGGTGTCCAATTAATACCGAATTTATACCCATCGATTTCGATGGTGATATGAGCATCGGGGGCACTTTTCTCGGCTATTTCGATAATACCACGGGGTATTTCCCGGGGTAATAGTTCTTTGTAAAAACCCGAAAGTGGAGCAGCCCCCTTGGCAATTGCGCCATTCATCGCTACCAAAGAACATCCAATAGCAAGATCCCCAGGGAAAATACGATCAAAAATTCTCAAAGGGCGGGATGTGGCGATAATCACCGGGATGCCTTTTTTGATACATGTCTGAAGAGCATGGCGGTTACGGGGAGATAATTCGGTCCGGCTGTTGAGCAACGTCCCATCGAGGTCAATGGCAATTGCCTTGGGCATTTTTTCGAATTTAGGTAGATTCATTAATCACTCCTCAGGAGAGCAGATGAGAGAGCAGAATCTGGATGCCAATGCCGATAAGAAGTAGTCCGCCGATCAGCTCGGCGCGTTTGCCGAAGATTTGCCCCACTTTGCGACCGACAAGAAAACCGATGCCAGCCACCAGGAAGGCGACGATGCCGATAACGGAAATCGCCTGCCAGATGTTAACCTGGTCGAAGGCAAAAGCCAGACCAACTGCCAGCGCATCCAGGCTGGTGGCAATGGACAGAGTGAGTAACATCCAACCGCGGCTGATATCTACCTGTTTCTCGCTATCCTCATAATGGAAAGATTCCCAGAGCATTTTGCCGCCGACAAAGGCGAGTAATCCAAAAGCAATCCAGTGATCGAAATTAGCGATTAAACCCACAATAGTTTTGCCGGCCAACCAGCCTAACAGGGGCATCAGGGCCTGGAAGAAACCGAAGAAACTCGCCACGCGGAAGATTTGTAACTTGGTCAGGTTACGATTAGTGCAGCTGGCACTTAACGTCACCGCGAAACAATCGGCCGATAAACCGAGGGCAACTAATAAAATGGAGACAAATTCCATATTGTTTTATCAGTATCGCACAGGAAAGCCGATAATTACAAAAAATTCGTAGATGTGACTTAAGTCGTTTGACAGACGTTTGGGCTTTTGCTAATCTATACATTAGTAATCCTATGATATTAATAAACATATATCACCATGCCGGGGGTAGTACGAGTACAACCCTAGGGGGTAGGGAGAGGGGATGAAGCTCTACCAGATTATCTACAAAGACATTTGGAGAAGGAAGAAGCGGGTACTCTATGCTGCCCTCGGTGTGGTAATCGGCACGATGACCGTGGTGGGGGTATTGAATATCGCCCAGGCCGGTGAATCTAAAATATACCACCAGATTGAAAAATACGGCGCCAACCTGACGGTAATTCCAGCTATCAATAATATCGATGCCAAACTGGGTGATTTAAGTCTCGGCACCTTGTCCATCGGCGAAAATTATATACCCCAAACCAGTTTGCCCAAAATACGCGAAATAACCGACGGTCAAATTAAACAGGCACTAAAGCTGACAGATCAGGGAGATATCGCAACCATCGCACCGGAATTGTATATTAATACTGCCGTTAAGGGCGTATCCCTAATTGTGGTCGGAGTGGAACCGCAACAGGAACTAGCGATTAAAAGCTGGCTGGAAATGGCCGACGGTCAATATCTAAAAGCCGACGGCCAGGCCGTGATCGGGGCGACAACCGCCCAATTATTGAAAGTAAAAACCGGCGATGAGATCGATATCAATGGTAATACCTTCACCGTATCCGGGATTTTAAAAGTAACCGGCGGTTCGGAGGATTATCAGCTTTTCACGACCCTGTCGTCGCTGCAAAACGTCTTTAATAAACAGGGCCTGATTTCTACCGTGGATATCCGAGCTTTATGCAACGCGTGTCCGGTCGATACCATTGCCTCGAGCATCAATCTGAACGTGCCCGGCGTCAAAGCCATCGCGGTGAAACAAATTGCCAGTTCGGAGATGGACCTGGTGCAGAAGGTGAACCGCATGATGCTATCACTGGCCGGTATCACACTGCTCATCGGGTGTTTTGGTGTTGTCAACACGATGATATCCTCGGTACACGAAAGAACCAAGGATATCGGTATTTTAAGAGCGGTGGGGGCATCTCACCGGCAAATAATCGGTATGTTTATGTTCGAGGCTGTTGTGGTGGGGATAATCGGGGGTATCGCCGGTTATCTCGCCGGTACCGCACTGGCGTATGCCATCGGCCCCTTGATTTTTAACGATGTGAAAATCCAATTTTTGCCGTGGTATTTGCCCCTTTCCATCGGGTTCTCCGTGGCTATCGCTTTATTGGCTTCAATCTATCCGGCTTTCCGGGCTACCAGAATCAAAATTGCCGAAGCATTCAGAGCTTTGTAAGGAACCAATGTGTTAAAGATAAACAAGGTCTCTAAAATTTATGGCTCCGGGACTAACCGTGTCGTCGCCCTGGACGGTGTTTCCCTGAATGTCGATAAGGGTGACTTTATTGCTATCATGGGCCCTTCCGGCAGCGGGAAATCGACACTGCTTAATATCATCGGCGGCCTGGAAAAGCTGGACCGGGGTGAAATTTTTATTGACGGCCAACGCACGGATAATCTGGATGAAAGCGTCATGGTGAATGTTCGCCGCGGTAAAATCGCCTATATTTTCCAGCAGTATCATTTATTGCCGTCGTTGACCGCCATGGAGAATGTCTTATTGCCGCTGGTCTTGCAGGGAGATGGCGCTAACCCGACCATGGCTCACGAAATGTTACAGAAGGTAGGCCTCGAGAAACGCGTGCAACATAAACCCAGCGAGTTAAGTGGCGGCGAACAGCAGCGGGTGGCGATCGCCCGGGCGCTGGTTTCCAAGCCCTCAGTGATTCTAGCCGACGAACCTACCGGTAATATGGATAAAAAAACCGGCGATGATATTATGCTTTTATTCGACGCATTGAATCTGGAAGGTCACACGATTATCATGGTGACACACAATCCGGAAACGGCCAAACATACGCAAAAAATTGTTAATCTCCAGGATGGACGAATCATAAATATCATTGATAGGGACGGGAGGGTAAGCAAATGAAAAAGAAATGGATGATGGCCCTGGTTTTAGGACTGGTGACGGCCGCGACGTTAATACTGGCCGGTTGCTCAGTTCCCAAGGCTCAGGCGAGTACAGCTTATGATGCTGTCTGGGTAACACCATCGATTAATGGCGATACGGTCGCCATACCGGTCGATGCCGTAACCACCAACCACAACGTCCATTTCAATGTGGACACGGTCAACGGTACTATGACATTTATGGCGTATACGAATGGCGGCAAGCCCAGTATTCGGGCTTCAATTTGTGTGCCTTGCCGCTCCCGCAGCTTCACCTTGAAAAACGGCCAGTTGATCTGCGATTCCTGCGGCACAGTTTTCAGCGCGGATACGGGGAAGGGAGTATCCGGGGCTTGTGTTGGTTATCCCAAAGCTTCCGTTACCTTTGAAACTACCGGGAATAATATTATAATGAGTAAAGTTAATCTTACTCAAGCCTTCGAGGATACGATGAGTCCGGGCTTGCCCTAAAAAGGGGTAAAATGAAACGGGTTTATCTGGATTACGCCGCCACGACACCGGTCCGTCCCGAGGTGATTGAGGCGGCGCTGCCTTTTTTTCAAGAAGACTGGGGAAATCCTTCCAGCATTCACTCACAGGGACAGGCCGCCCGGGGCGCGGTTGACGAAGCACGGAAACAGGTCAGCACGCTCATCAATGCCAAAAACGCAGAAGAAATTTATTTTACCAGCGGGGGAACCGAGGCGGACAATTGGGCTCTAAAAGGGATTGCCTTTGCCAACCGGGCACGCGGTAATCATCTCATCACCTGTAATATCGAACACCACGCCATTCTGGAATCCTGTCGTTTTCTCGAAAAAGAGGGCTTCAAAGTTACGTATTTACCGGTTGATGTTGACGGTCTGGTTGACCCGGGAGACGTGAAGAAAGCGATCACACCTCAAACTATCCTGGTTTCCATTATGCACGCCAATAACGAAATTGGCACGATTCAACCGATTTCAGAAATCAGCCAAATTACCCGTCCGGCCGGGGTATATTTGCACACCGATGCCGTGCAAACGGCGGGGCACATCCCGGTTAATGTCGAAGCCCTGGGTGTCGATATGCTCTCCATATCGGCGCATAAACTGTACGGACCGAAGGGGATTGGAGCTTTATATATCCGGCAGAGCGTCAAGATTGAGCCTTTAATGCACGGCGGAGCCCAGGAAAATAACCTGAGAGCCGGCACGGAAAATGTGCCGGGAATTGTCGGCTTCGGCCGAGCCGCCGAACTGGCGGCGATCGAACAGCCCGAAGAAGCCTCGCGGTTGATCGCATTACGCGACGATCTAGCCTGCAGCATTGTCTCGAAAATCGAACGCACGCGGCTCAACGGACATCCTATCCGGCGGTTACCCAACAATGTAAACATTAGTTTTGATTTTGTCGAGGGCGAACCGATTTGTTTAAATCTAGACCTGGCCGGGATTTGCGTGGCTACCGGCTCGGCCTGTAGTTCCGAAAGTGCCGAAGCTTCCCATGTCCTCATGGCCATCGGGCTCACCCCGGCACTGGCGCGCGGTTCGATCAGATTTACTTTCGGCAAGTGGTCAACGGAGGCGGATGTTAGATCGGTCATGGAAGTGCTCCCGAAAACGATTGATCGGTTGCGGGAGATTTCCCCTCTATATAAAAAAACTAGCTAGGAGTCTACATATGTCACCGGAACATCATAACGAAATCGAGATGCCGGAAATCGGCAAGATATCACCGGCAATTTTTACCGAATTAATTTTCCCGCGTCTCGGCGCGGCGAATCAGAATATACTAGTTGGTCCCCAGCATGGCGTCGATGTGGGTATTGCTAAGATCGGGAATAAAGCGGTTTCTTTCACCACCGACCCGGTCTTTATCGTGCCGGAATACGGTTGGGAGCGGGCGGCCTGGTTTGCGCTGCACATTATTGCTTCCGATTCCGTGACCAGCGGGCTGAAACCTACTTATTTATGCATCGATTTGAACCTGCCGATGCAGATGACAAAACAACAATTGCGGGTTGTCTGGCAGGTAATGCACGAGGAGTGCGCACGCCTGGGTATTGCCGTGATTACCGGGCATACGGCGCGCTACGAAAATTGTCATTACCCGATGGTGGGTGGGGCAACCATGCTGGGCGTCGGGGAACTAGATGAATACGTGTCGCCGAAATTTATTAAACCGGGCGATAAGATTATCATCACCAAGGGTCCGGCCATCGAATCTGCCGGGATTTTTGCTACCATGTTCCCGCAGGTGATCGAAAAACAATTCGGCCAAGCTTTCAGTAAAAAAGCCGCCGGCATCTTCCACCAGATGTCGGTGGTAGAAGATGCTTTAACCGCCATCAGCGTCGGTGTGCGAGACAACGGCATCAGTGCGCTGCACGACGCTACCGAGTGCGGTATCTGGGGCGGTCTGTATGAAATTGCCCAGGCGGCCGGTTTAGGGATTATCGTGGAAAAAGAAAAAATTGTCGTCACCGACGGCGTGCTGGAAATTTGTGATTACATGGGCATCGATCCGTATGCCTCAATCAGCGAGGGCAGCCTGCTGATTACCTGTCGTCCGCATAAAGCGGCTGCGGTAGTACAAGCCTTAGCGAAAAAGAAAATTAAAGCTTCCGTAGTCGGTGAACTGACCGACTCTAAAAAGGGGATGGTCTTGATCGAGAAGGGTAAAAAGAAGAAGCTGGTTCACCCCATCGTCGACCCGTTCTGGCGGGCTTTTTACGGCGCCCTTGAGAAAAACTCCCCCCAATAAAGGTAAATTCGGGAACTGACAAGGGGAAAATTGACGAGCGCATTACTCATTACCTTAAGGGAAGGGCTGGAAGCTTCCCTGATTGTCGGCATAATCCTATCCTACCTGAACCGGACCGGAAATCGGCCGGCATTTAAACCCGTCTGGCTGGGCACCGGGCTGGCGTTACTGGTAAGCGTGATTGCCGGTGGTCTCATCTACTTTATTGCCGGTGAATTTCAGGGTAGAGTGGAACAGCTATTCGAAGGCATCATGGTACTGTTGGCCGCCGGGGTGCTGACGTGGATGATCTTCTGGATGCGTAAGCAGGCGCGGAACATCCGAACAGATCTGCAAACACAGATTCAATCAACGCTGGCCCAAGGTTCGGATTCAGGTTTGATGTTATTAGCTTTTGTGGCCGTAGTCCGTGAAGGTATTGAAACCGCCATCTTTCTTTTTGCCGCCACCAAAACCAGCTCTTCCACGATGCAGTCCGTCATCGGAGGATTGATTGGTTTAGTTGTCGCGGTGGTTTTAGGGTACGGAATTTACAAGGGTACTTCCCGGTTAAATTTGAGGGTTTTTTTCAACGTGACGGGCATGCTTCTGGTACTGGTGGCCGCCGGGTTACTGGTGAGAGGGGTGCAGGAATTCCAGGAGGCGGGACTGATTGCCCCAATCGTCGAACACGTCTGGGATTTTGGCCGCTGGCTGCCCAGCGATACCGGTGTTGGCGGTTTTCTTTCTTCCCTGTTCGGTTACAATGCCGCGCCGTCTTTGACCGAAATCGTCGTGTATTTCGTCTATCTGGTTATCGCCTTCACCGCTTATCTGTCTCGGGGGAAGAACGCCGACATTATCGCCGCGAAGGTATCGTAAATAGATCTGAAACGGGATTATTTACCGGGTTCATTTCCGGAACAGTTTGGTGCTTAAATATTTCTCTCCCCGGTCGGGAAATATAACTAAAATCGTTCCGCGATCGACTTTCTTGGCGATCTGCACGGCAGCGTACATGGCCGCGCCGCTGCTCATGCCAACGAAGATGCCCTCATGCCTGACGATCTGCCGGGTCATTTCATAAGCGGTTTCGGTTTCGACCATGATGGTAATGTCAATCTTGGAAGGGTCGTATATAGAGGGGACGATGGCCTCTTCCATGTTTTTCAGTCCCTGGATATAGTGTCCTTTTACCGGATGCGCACAGACGACTTTGATATTAGGATTGTGTTCTTTTAGAAGCTTGCCCACGCCCATGATCGTTCCCGACGTGCCCAGAGACGAAACGAAGTAATCTATTTTACCGTCAGTTTGTTGCCAGATCTCTTCCCCGGTGGTGCGATAATGGGCCATTTTATTGTATTCGTTGGAAAACTGGTCGGGCATAAAATAACGTTCGGGGTGTTCTTTGACCAATTCTCGAGCTTTCATGATGGCGCCGTCGGTGCCCAATTTACCATCGGTTAGAGTGACTTTAGCGCCAAAAGCCTCGATCATTTGTCTTCGCTCGAGCGAGACGGCATCACTCATAATGATTTCAACCTGATATCCCTTGACGATACCGATCATGGCCAGAGCTACCCCGGTATTACCGGAGGTCGGTTCGATTATGGTCTTTCCCGGGGTCAACTTGCCTTCGATTTCGGCCTGTTCTACCATGCTCAGGGCAATTCTGTCTTTAATACTACCGGTCGGGTTGAGGCCTTCCAGCTTGGCATAAATCAGAGTGCTCGGATTGGGGTTGAGTTTATTAATCCTGACAATGGGAGTATTGCCGATGGTTTGTAGTATGTTTTCCGGTGGGTACATTTTTGCTCCTTGTGACTGGCCCCGGATGGAACCACTGGTTTCCTATCTTATTAATCACCAAATAGGGTCCGGAGCCTTTGGGTAAATAACGATACGGCTCGTTTTGATTATATTCTTTCAGATACGGCATTATCAAATAAAAAGTGGTTTCATCGCGAGATGGTATCGAAAAGAACGCGAAAAACTGACCACAACCAGACCATAGGGTAACCTCGGAAATTCGGTTTTAAATAGAACCCGGCAGATTATAAGAAATATAGCCACCACGTTGCCAGGCAATTAACAATACGAAAAGCCCAGATTGGGCGGAGACTACGCCAACATAGAACGATAAGCATCGGCCAGGGGTCAGTTGTCCTCAGGACATATATCGTGGCTACTTGAAACTTATTGCACCTGCATGTTCTGGCAATAAAGCTTTGTCATAGCGGCTGACCGGCATATTTGGCGATGTTTTCTTCGGGTAAATTTGACAGCTCGAGCAGTATCCTTCCTGGCAAAATATACTCACGTATTGACAGAAATGACCTTTATGATTCTCTAAATCAATCATGATTACCTCGCCCTCCCCACTTGCCGCTTCGTTATCTTTAAATCCTATTATCTAAAATATAAACGTTTTTGAGGCACGGTGCATCGCCTTTTGGAATGATTTTAAGACGAAAAAGGATTAATCTATGCGGATTGGCCGGTATTATTGCCCCGAAAGAGCCAATAACCCTGGTACCTAAAAAGCAAAGCGCCCCGGATGGATTATTTATCTTCGTAGGAGAAGATCTGCAGACCCTTGGCCGTGAAGACGAGCATAAGTTTATTACCGGAGGCAGCTTCAATGTCGTTGATTGCCTTTTCCACTTCCGTATCGCTTAAGACCGGGGTAGTTTCTCCGGGTTGGGCTGGATAATGCCAAAGACGCGGCTTGATACCCAGCCGTTGCTCAATCTTCGGGATCAGCAGATCCACGGTATTTTCGGCGGCAAGTATGGTGATGGCTTTCTTTTTGGTCGCGATGACCTCAGCGCCCAATTTCTGGTCGGTACGCAGGATTTTAAGATGGTAGAACAGGAAAGGCAGCGCTACCAATAATGACTGCAATCCCCAGATGGACTGGCGGAAAACATCAATACCGAACTTGCCCTGGAAGATGCCGTTCAGTACCTGGTAAATGACATTGCTTAACCCGGTCGCCGAAGCCACGATGGTGGCGGCCAGGATGAAATAGAGATATACCCGTCGGGTCATGGCGCGACGTTCATCCACCCCGCTTTTTTCCACCATTTTGATTATTTTGTTCCAATAATAGAACCACATCGGAGCGCCAACGATCAGCAACGATAAGGTGAGACTAAGGAAAGACTGCCAGTAACCGTTACCGGTACTCACCGAGGAGGATGAGCTGAGGGTACTAGCCAGGAGCCTCAACAGTAAACCAATCAGCACAACCAATCCGGCGACCAACCCCCCTAAACCCACCAGGGACATTAAATAGGAATATACGCGGCGGGCCGAGGATTTTAGTTCCGGCATTTGGGCGGATTCATCCTGAGCTACCTGACGGTGGAATGTCCATATCCCGGCGGCTACCAGCATCAGAGGCACCGTCCAGCCGAAGAACTGGAAATAGGTGCCGGACGCGTCAGGTACTCCCCCGAAAACATAAACTAGCAGGCTGTACAGGGTGAAGATTAAGCCGGTCAATCCCGCGATGACACTACCGAGAATCGTTAAGAGGTATAGATATACCTGCCGTAAGGTGGAAGAAATATCCCCCTTGGCTAGTTTGAACCAGTGCAGCCACCAGACGAAGGCGCCGACGAGTATGAAGCCCACGAAGAATCCGAAAGACTGCCCAAAAAATGGACCGCTCTGGACGCTGGTGCCCCAGACCGGCAGCCAGAGTATGGCGTGATTGATTAATTGCACCAGGCCAACGGCAGTAAAAATCAAACCCCAGGCGGAAAAGATGTAGATATACCAGCGCCGGAGTGTTCTGGCCGCCGGTGAAGGCTGCCCTTCGTTTTCCTGGAGGCTGTGATGGTAATACCAAATAACTGCGGCCACGATGATATTCGCCAGCATCTGGGCTGAAAAATCAATTCTCTGCCGGTTACCCACCAACCACGAGATTAATTCGGTGGCAGCGGTGATCGCGATTGAAAGTGAAATCAATAAAACTACGTTGAGATACCAGGCACGAATAGCTGAGCCGGTTTCTTCGGTATTTCCTTTGACATTCTTCTGTATGTATCTCCAGAAGAAAAACCATAAACCCCCACCGATGATGATTAACGCCAGCCCCAGGCTGAAAGACTGGGCGCTAAACGACTCTTGCCCGATTTGCGTGGTGGACGTTTTTACCAGGAGATCCGTGACGATCCGGAGGATGTTACCGATGCCGCCGGCGAACATGCCTAGAGAAATCAAGGAGACAGCGTAAAAGAAGAATCGCTTGATAACGCTCATAAAAAACTCCTCTCCTAGTTAATAGAAAAATCCCCAGATGTAATCCGGCTGGTTGATCTTCCAGCCGTCACTTTGTTTAATTAGTTGAAAAACCAGCGTCTGCGAAGAGACGGAACTGTTTAACCCGCTGGAAGGATAAAATCTATCAACGTTCACATCGATGGTGGCGGTAGTGCCTTGAATCGTCGCTTTACCGATGGTCGCCTGCCAGGTAGGGTTACCCGAGCTGGGGGGAATCGGCTTCCAGGTCGAATATGGCATGCTGGTTTGAGCGCTGTCCGAAAGGTAGGTGTAGGCGGTTTGGAAGTCACCGTTCTTTATCGCCAGGATATACCTTTGCACCACGCCTTCCGGGCTGTTTTCTGCCAGGAGCGCAGTATTGTTTTTCATGGTTAATACCAGGGTGACAGCCACGATAACCAGTGCCCCGATGATTGCCCCGAAGATGATTAACCAGCGGTTCGTCGATTTCATCATTTCATCCCTCTGTGTGTCAGAGTATAGTGTGACGTCGTCGAAAAGTCAATATGACCGGGGCTGGCGAGTCAAGGAGTTTCGGAGTTTGTGGACTCCCACTTCGAGGCGGAACGCTGCACCTCAGGGTGACTCACGATCAGGTGCCAGATCATTGCCTGGAAGGCTTCGGCGTGCGGCGTCACGGTTTTTGCGTTGATGGTAGGGATGATAACACACGCATCGGCAACCTGGGCCGTATAACCGCCGTCTCGGCCGACGATACCCAAAATCCTAGCCCCGACGGTTTTCGTATATGCCAGCGCCCTCACGAGGTTAGGGCTGATGTTTTTCTCGATATTGCCGCCGCCGACCGAAAAAATAAATACACCGTCGTTTGGATTTAATTTAGAAATTTTGAGCCACTCGACAAATACACTTTCCCAGCCATCGTCGTTGATTCTGGCCGTTAACTCCGAGACATTATCCGTTGGGGCATACGACTCTATGCCTGCGATTTTGCGGAAATCATTGACGGCGTGGGAAGCGTTGCCGGCGCTGCCCCCGACGCCTAAAAAGAATAATCGCCCACCTCGTTGGCGTATCCTAACGAGCTCATTTACCACTTTTTGAATGGCAGAGCGATCAATGAGATTGATTATGGCTTTCGAATCTTCCAGGAACTGGTTAATGTATTCCATTTGACTTGTCGGCTCCGTAAATTAATTAAATCACATTGATAGATTGTTCGGTATTGAGTAAAACCCTTGATCCGTCCCAATCTACGTGGAATCTTTCGCGTCGCAGCCCCATTTTTTTTAGCGCTTCACTAACTTTGTTTTTTTCATCATTTTTGCAATAAAACATGAAAAACCCTCCACCGCCGGCACCCATCAATTTCCCACCGATGGCGCCATGGCGGCGGGCCACGTCATAACATTCATCGATAAATGGGTCACTCATTTTATCTGACCGCTGTTTTTTTATCGTCCAGTGAGTGTCTAGTAATTCTCCCAGCATGTCAATTTGCCCGTTTTCCAGGTATTTCCGGGTAGCCAACCCGATTTCCTTCACCTGATGCAAATTATTGGCCATCGCGACATCGTTGTTCTTACTTTTATCGTCTTGTTCTTTCATAATTTCTGAAGCATTACGTTCTTTACCGGTGAAGAAAAAAAGTAAGTTACTTTCCAGCTGGTCAAAAGATTCGTCAGTAATACGCAAGGGTTCAACCAGCACTTCGCCATTCTTTTCAAAGGTTAGGCAGGTAAATCCGCCGAAAGCGGCCATATACTGGTCCTGTTTACCGATTGGTTCCCCTAAAGTATCGATTTCTATTCGGCAGGCTTCTTCTGCGAGTTCCCTTTTATTGATGACTTCTCCTTTGTAGGTGTGTAGAGCCTGCAAGAGTGCCACCGTGAAGCTGGATGATGATCCCAATCCGCTGTTGGAAGGGACCTCCGCGGTGGAGTGTAATTCGATATTCTTCGAAACGCCGGTGAGCTTTAAGGCAGCTTTGAAAATGCGGTGTTCGATTGCGTCGACGGAATCGCAGATTTCTGTCTTGGAATAGCTCAACCGGATGTTATCGTAAAACCGTTTGTTAGCCGTGATCGTGGAGTATCGATTGATGCCAGCCGCAACTAAAAACCCTCCGTATTGGGAGTAGTAAGATGGTAAATCGGTTCCACCGCCGCCGAGGGTAATTCTTAAGGGAGCCCTTGTGATAATCATGTTACGGTCACCATCTAAATAATCACCTATGGTCCCCGGAGTTTGTCATCACCCAGATAACCGATTAGTGAATTTCGCTTTCTCTAACTTAATGGCTCACGGAAGTGTTGTCAAGAGACTAATATTGTATATTATTATTAATTATGGCTGTTAATTTTAAATACCAAAACCAGAGATCACCCTGCCACCTATTTATCCTATCTTATATAACACAGCAACTATAAATCGTGGCCCGTATCTTTGCTGGCTGCCGAATTTACTAGCCCCGTAATTATTTTTTATTAAAGTTTATTTTACGTGTCCAATCAAATTACTTGTCGCCTCGGTGAACCAGATGTCATTACTAAAACCGGCGGTGATGCCCCCCGGTTGGCTATTCGCTGTGGGAGGGCTATATTCGGTGATTTTACCCGTCTTGGGTTCTAGTTTCCCGATTTTGTCTCCGAAAGCTTCGCTAAACCAGATGTAACCGTCCGGACCGGCACAGATGTTATCCGGAGCTCCGCCAGTGGTCGGGAGAGGATATTCGGTCACAACATGAGTCTTCGGTGCAATCTTACCAATTTTAGCGGCATTGTGTTCGGTAAACCAGAGGTTGCCATCCTTACCCAGCGTAATCCCCGCTGGGGCTCCGCTGGTAGTGGTGATCGGATATTCTGTGACCACACCCTCGGGAGTGATTTTGCCGATTTTGCCGGCATTCGGTTCCGTAAACCACACATTGCCGTCGGGTCCACCGGTGATTCCGTAAGGAGTACCGGTCGTGGTTGTCACGGCATATTCAGTGATCACCCCGGTCGACGGGACTAATTTACCTATTTTTCCGACATTGGGCTCGGTAAACCAGATGTTACCATCGGGTCCCGAGGTAATGCCGAAGGGAGCCGTGCCGGCGGTCGCCGGATACTCGTTAATAATTCCGTCAACCGTGATTTTTCCCACTTTATCCGCGTTAGGTTCCGTGAACCAGAGGTTCCCGTCAGAACCGGTCACGATTCCATTCGGGGTGCTGTCCGGGGTGGGCACAGGAAATTCGACGATATCGCCGGTAGCGGGTGACATTCTGGCGATTTTGTTGGCGATGGATTCGGTAAACCAGATGTTGCCATCCGGACCTTTGGTAATACCGAAGGGCGAGCTGGTGCTGATGGGGACCGGAACTTCAGCGATGGTTCCTGTGTCTGGAGTTACCTTACCCAATTTGTTGCCCGATGATTCGGTAAACCACAAATCGCCACTTGAGTCAATTGTCAATGAATACGGAGCGCATTGGGTGGTCGCAATCCCGTATTCGATGATGGAGCCGGTTGCCGGTGATATTCTGGCTATTTTATTGCCGGCATACTCGGTGAACCACAGGTTCCCCTGCTCGTCCTTCACGATCCCCGACGGATGACTGCCGGTGGTAGCCGGGTATTCCGTAACCGTCCCTGAGTCGATGGCGACTTTCCCGATCTTGTCAGCACTGGACTCAGTGAACCACAGGTTCCCATCCGGACCACTGATGATGAGATACGGCGTGCTGGCCGCGGTGAGAACGGGATATTCGGTAATTTTTAGAGTATCGAGAGAAATTACCCCGATGTTATTGGCATTGGCTTCGGTAAACCAAATGTTACCATCGGTTCCCGTCGCGATACCATAGGGTGCGCTGTTAGCCGTCGTGACCGGGTACTCTGTTACGGCACCGGTCGCGACCACTATTTTGCCTAACTTGCCGGTGTTTGGTTCGGTAAACCAGATGTTCCCGGCTAGATCGGAACAAATGCCTGAAGGAGCACTGTTGGCGGTTGGAATACTGTATTCCACGATTTCACCCGTCGACGGATCCAATTTACCGATTTTGTTGCTGTTATGTTCGGTGAACCAGACGCTGCCGTCCAGCCCCATGCAGATGCCGTCAGGGGCACCGCCCCGTGTCTTGATTGAAAAGGACGAAAACTCGCCGGTGGCGATGACATATTTGCCGATATTGCCGGTTACCGGTTCGGTGAACCAGAGCACGCCGTCAAGGCTGGCGGTAACACTACGAATACTGCCCCCGTAGGGAACACTGCCGGAAGTAGGAATCTTGTACTCTGAAATCACCGAAGGAGAAGTTATTTTGGCAGAACAGGCACTCAAGCTCACGCTTAATAGAACCGTTAACATCCATAGGGGAAAAATCAGCCTTCGATTAATGGGACTTTTTATTTTCATCAGTTACCTCTTCGTTTGTTTTGCCCGTGGCTTCCAGCCCATATCAAGTACGCAATAAAATATTGCCGTTAGTACGGCTTAGTTCGTGATAAAAGCTTATCGTAGTTTAACATAAATTTCAGATTATTGGCATGATGTTTAGAGTACCTGTATAGAGTTTATACAAAGTTTTGTCGGCAATTCTAATTTATGGTGACTATTAACATAATATTTGATTTATTTCACTATTATCGCCACTTGATAAAATAACGGCGGGGTTATCATCTTTTATTTGGGTCGGCGTGAAAGGTGGATTCGGGTGAAATGTAATAATATTGTAATTAAAATGTGACCTTTGTTATTCTTTCTATACCAGAAACAGTTTATGATTAACACAAGTTTAGTAAAAAATATTCGAAAAGGGAGTACACCTATGAAAAGGATGTTGTATTTGGTGCTGTCCTTAATTGTCGTTGTTACTACGATTGCGGCACTGTTACCCTTCAGCCTGAGCGCGGCTGGTGGTAATGACAATAAAAACCAAACAGCCCTGGTTTACAAGGGGCGGCCAACCAATGAAGAAAGAAACGCCGCGGCGTTGAGCAAAAAAGTCGCCCAATTGCAGGTGGCGGCTAGTGATAAGCTGGGAGGCACAGCGACCCCGGCAGCGGTTACTCCTCAACCGGGTGGCGTACCGGATTATTTCGGTATCTACGCTAACTTTGCTAACAGCCCGCTACCTACCATCGATGTAAATGGCAATATCGTGGCCGGTACCGGGATTAGGAAATTCGTCGATACCCTGCCGGGACTTGGCCCCACCGCGGCTAACAACCTCGGGCAATATATTCCCGTCGCCACCCCGGATACGATCACTTATCCCGGCTCGGATTATTATGAAATAGCCGCGGTGCAGTATACGGAGAAAATGAGTTCTGATCTGCCTCCGACCACGATGCGCGGTTATGTACAGCTCAATAACGGTACCAGCGGTGGCGCGAATACGGTATTACCGGCTCCCGTACATTATTTAGGTCCCATCATTATTGCCACGACCAACCGCCCCGTTAGAATCAAATTTACCAACCTGCTGCCGACGACCACCTCCGGCGGCGATTTATTTCTACCCACCGACACTACAATTATGGGCGCCGGTACCGGTCCAAATGGCGGTTCGGAAAACTATACCGACAACCGCGCCGTCATCCACCTTCACGGAGGCGTTACCCCCTGGGTCAGCGATGGCACTCCTCACCAGTGGATTACGCCGGCTTTACAGACCACCAGCTACTCCCAGGGAGTCAGTACCCAGGACGTGCCGGATATGCCGGTCGCTTCCGGAGGGTCAGTGACTCTGTATTACACCAATCAGCAGAGTGCCCGACTAATGTTTTATCATGACCATGCCCTGGGTACTACCCGTCTGAATGTTTACGACGGTCTGGCAGCTGGTTACATACTCAGCGACCCGGTTGAGCAAACGATGATTACCGGCGGTACTATTCCGGGCACTTCGGTCGTCGTTCCGGCCGGCACTATTCCGGCAACTCAGATTCCGCTGGTCATCCAGGATAAGACCTTTGTGCCGCAACCAGCCCAGTTAGCGGCCGAGGACCCGACCTGGGACTCTACCAAATGGGGGGGGTTCGGCAATCTCTGGTTCCCCCATGTCTACATGCCTAATCAGAATCCTTACGATATCACCGGAGCAAATCCCATCGGCAGGTGGGATTATGGCCCCTGGTTTTTCCCGCCGTTTACCGGATTGACCTATGGTCCGATCGCCAACCCTTACTACACGGTGGGCGGGACCGAACCGCCCCTGATTCCTGCAACTCCCAATCCCTCGCTTGTGCCCGAATCATTTATGGACACACCCATTGTTAACGGTACCGCCTATCCTACTCTTACCGTACAACCCCAGGCGTATAGGTTCCGTATCTTGAATGCCGCCAATGACCGGATGGTGAACCTGCAGCTTTATAAAGCAGCGCCCCTAACGATTGGCATCACCAAGCAGGGAACCGGTTTTACTTCTGTGCCGGTGGTCAGTATTACCGGGGGCAGTGTAACCGGCGCCACCGCGACGGCATCCTTGGGAGTTGTCGGATTTACGATTGTTGGTGGTAGTGGCTATGTTACTAATCCCTCCGTCACGATTAGTGGTGGGGGAGGGCTTGGAGCGTTGGGTGCCACCGTGGTAGTCGGAGGGAGTGTTACCGACATTGTGATCGGAGCTTCAGGCACCGGGTTTACATCGGTGCCAACCGTGACCATTGGAGCGCCGCCAGCGGGCGGAACCCAGGCAACCGCGGTAGCGAAATTAGGTGTCGTTGCAGTTACCGTGACCGGAGGTGTCGTCAGCGCCACCGGTCCGATCGTCAACCCTACAATCACGATTTCGGGTGGTGGTGGTAGTGGTGCCGTGGCCATTGCCAGCGTCAACACCGATGTCGCCATGGTCCCGGCGGTAAATAATCCCGCGATTCCGTTCCCACTCGACTGGATTACTGCTACTGATGGCGGCGCCGTTCCCTCGGATATCTTGAATGGCAGGTTGGGTGGCGTGCCTGACCCTAGGAATATGGGTCCGGATTGGATACAGATCGGTACCGAAGGTGGTTTCCTGCCCGCGCCCGTGGTCATCGCCCCAACCCCGATCGGTTTCCAGTACAATCCTCGGAACATCGTTATCGGCAACGTGACAAAACACTCGCTTTTCCTCGCGCCGGCCGAACGAGCTGACGTCATCGTTGACTTCTCCGCTTATGCCGGACAGACCCTGATTCTGTATAATGACTCGCCGGCACCGGTACCCGCGCCCGATTCCCGCTACGATTACTTCACCGGTGATCTAGATCAAACTTTAACGGGTGGCGCTCCCACGACTTTACCGGGCTATGGGCCCAATACCCGCACCATTATGCAAATCAAAGTTGCGGCGGCGACCCCCGTACCGTACGCCAACTTGACTGCCTTAAACACCGCCCTTCCGGCGGCATTTAAAGTGAGCCAGCCGCCGATTATTACCCCGGAAGCTGCTTATAACGCGATAAATAGCACCAACTATCCCAATAACTACGTTAAAATCCAGGATACCGCCTTTGCCGCGCCAGTCAGTGCTCAAACGGTATCCAGCATCACACTTACCAGCACGGGCAGCGGTTACACCTCGGCCCCCAGCATTCTGATTTCAGGAGGTGGCGGTACCGGGGCTTTAGCGACCGCGACTATCGCTCCTGCCGGTGCAGTAACCGGGTTTACAATTACCGCCATCGGTTCCGGTTATAGCAGTAATCCGACGGTTAACATTACGGGAGGAGGCGGCACCGGGGCTACGGCTACGGCTATTGCTCTAAATGGCATTCTTGCGGCTGTCAGAGTCACCAACGGCGGTTCCGGGTATACGACCGCGCCAACTGTTACCATCTCCGGGGGTGGAGGTACAGGCGCCACCGTGACGGCCACGTTAACCACTGGCGTCATCGGGAGCGTCACCGTCACTAATCCGGGCTCTGGTTATACTTCCGTCCCCACCATCACTATTAGCGGTGGCGGTGGTACCGGGGCAGCCGGTTATGCTAACCTTTCCAACACCATTACCTACCAGCTGCAACCGAAGGCTATCCAGGAACTGTTCACCGCTGATTACGGGCGCATGAACGCCATTCTTGGTGTCGAGTTGCCGTATACCAACCAGACTACCCAGACGACGATCCCATATGGATATATCGACCCGACGACGGAATATATCGATGACTCAGTCACTCAGATGTCCCCGGTATTGGGGGATGGGACTCAAATCTGGAAGATCACCCATAACGGCGTGGATACTCACGTCATACACTTCCACCTGTTTAATGTACAGGTAATCAACCGGGTTGGATGGGACGGCGCTGTTAGACCACCGGAAGCTAATGAACTCGGCTGGAAAGAAAGCGTCCGCATGAACCCGCTGGAAGACTGTATCGTCGCTTTGCGTCCGATTGCACCCAAACTACCCTTTGGTTTACCGGACAGCATCCGACCGCTTTCACCAACTCAGCCTCTCGGAGCGACCATGGGCTTCGCCAATATCGCCCCTAATGGCACCCCGGTAACGATCACCAATCAGTTAGCAAACTTTGGCTGGGAATATGTCTGGCACTGTCACATCCTGGGGCACGAAGAAAACGATATGATGCGCCCCATAATTTTTAATTTCGTGTCAAACACTCCCACCGCTCCGGCATTAACGGTGAATACGGTCGGAGGCAACCACCTGGCCTGGACGGATGGGACTCCAGTTGTAGATCCGCTGGCTCCAGCTAATCTTGGCGCTCCGGCGAACGAAATCGGCTTCAAAGTCCAACGTGCCAATGTCGTGAGCGGCAACACCGGCCCTTATTCCGTGATTGCCGATGTCCCGGCGAACACGATCACCTTCATTGATGGAACAGCTGCTTCAGGCGTAAGGTACAGTTACAAAGTAACTGTTTTTAACCAAGCCGGGTCGGTTGATTCAAACGCCGTCGGCGTACTTACCGCGACTGCTTTTCCGGCTACCGGCATACCGGCTCTCTCGGCGCCTACTACCGGCAGTACGGTAGTAGCTTCAACTCCGATCCATTTAGCCTGGGGCGCGGTAACCAACGCAACTTCTTATCACCTGCAGATACTCAGCGGGGCAAATGTGGTGGGAGACATGCCCGGAATGGTGACCACTTCCTGGAATATTCCGAATGGATTACTAGCGGCCGGGACGTATTCCTGGATGGTCAATGCTACCGGACCTGCCGGGACATCGTCGTTCTCAACGCCGTTTACTTTTATAATCCCGTTAGCCACAACGGCCCCAACGCTTTTAACTCCGGCGAATGGCAGTTTCGTGGCAAGCTCAGCTCCAATAGTGTTGACCTGGGGGGCAGTAGCTGGTGCCACTTCTTACAACGTGCAGGTGACCGCGGTTGGGGCATTCTCCCCCATTGTCAATCAAACCGTTACGGCGCCGACGGTCACTTATTCAATACCGGCCGGAACACTCGCCCGTAGTACAACTTATACCTGGGCGGTTAGCGCAACCGGTTCCGGAGGTCCGTCAGGTCTGTCTACAGTGTTTACTTTCCAGACGTTGTCAAGCGGGGTAGCTGATTTTGACGGTGATGGCAAGACAGATGTAGCTGTCTGGAGACCTTCTACCGGACAATGGTTCGTGATCCCGTCCGCTACAGGTACCGGTGTTATACTAGCTGGCCTGGGCGCAGCCACGGATATACCTGTACCGGGGGATTTTGATAGCGATGGCAAGACAGATGTAGCTGTCTGGAGACCTTCTTCCGGACAATGGTTCGCCAGACTATCCACCACAAGTACCGTAGTGATATTAGGCGGGCTGGGTGCAGCCACGGATATAACTGTACCGGGGGATTATGATGGCGATGGCAAGACAGATTTAGCTGTCTGGAGACCTTCTACCGGACAATGGTTCGTGATCCCCTCCACTACAGGCACAGGTACAGTATTAGCTACCTGGGGTGTATCCACCGATATACCTGTGCCGGGAGACTATGACAAAGATGGTAAGACCGATGTGGCCATCTGGAGACCCTCCACCGGGCAGTGGTTAGTCATTCCGTCTACTACTGGAATAGGAGGCGTGTTAGCTGGCTTGGGTGCTTCCACGGACATACCTGTACCAGGGGACTATGACAAAGATGGCAAGACGGATGTAGCTGTCTGGAGACCCTCAACAGGTCAGTGGTTCGTAAGTCTATCGGCCACAAGTAGTTTGGTTATGTTAGCCGGTTGGGGTGCCTCCACGGATATACCTATACCTGGAGACTATGACAAAGATGGTAAGACGGATGTAGCGGTCTACAGACCATCCACCGGCCAGTGGTTCGTAATCCCCTCCGCTACTGGTATCGGCATCATTGCGGCCGGCTGGGGTGCGTCTACCGACATTCCTATCCCTGGGTACGCATTTTTGAAATAATAACACTACAAGCGTCACTAGTCATCGTAGGGGCGGGTGCACACCTGCCCCTACGATTATATATTGAGATAAATAAGCATTTTCATAACCAGCAACGAATCACTCCGTATTCGATATTCGTGAAATTACCGGGAATGAATCATAAACCCCCCACCGAAAATGTCGTCGAATTGAATGCCTGTACAATTACGAGGCCTGGAAGAGCGCCTTCAACGAATTGTTAGAACTATCCCGTCTTGTAAAAATAATGGTGCCTTTATATTTTCCGCCAGAAGTTGTAATCTGATGGACAAACATATAACCAAGACGTATTATATTTGAATATAATCATAGGCACTGATGAACTCCATTCTTAATGAATCGGAAAGGCTTGTAGGATATTGATAGATACAGAAGTTAAAATCATTTCGGAAAGACCCAATGATTGTCCTAAAATTACAGCGATTATCTGCACGCTCAATGAGGAACAAAACCTACCCCATGTTTTACCTCAAATACCCGTTTGGATAGACGAGATTCTACTCATAGATGGTCATTCTGAAGATAATACGGTAGCGATGGTGAAAAAGTTATACCCTAGGGTCAGGGTGTTAGCTCAACCTGGGAAAGGGAAGGGTGACGCCATAAAATACGGAGTTCTTGAAGCTACCGGTGATATTATCGTGACACTGGATGCTGATGGTCAAAACGACCCCAAAGATATTCAAAAATTTATCACTCCTCTTCTCAAAGGGTTTGACCTGGCGAAAGGTACCCGCCTGTCTAGGGGACGCCCAAAAAACATGCCAAGATACCGCTGGTTCGGGAATAAGATCCTAGCATTCACTTCTAACATACTCTATGGAACAAGATATTCTGATGTGTGTTCCGGTTATAACGCGTTCAAGAGAAGAGCTTTCCAGAGTTTGAAACTCACCAACGATGGTTTTGCCATGGAGCAGGAGATGATGGTCAAGGCGAAAAAAGCTGGTTTAAAAGTGACTGAAGTCGAGCACTATGATGCTGGCCGATTGGCTTGTTATAGTAAGGTTTCGGGCATCAAACAGGGCTTTATCGATCTTTGGCTCATCGTCCGAGAACGTTTCTAATTTATTATATATACAATTTGCCAAACAATATTACCGGTTACCATTCTGAGAGGCGTATTTTGAAGCGAAATAACGAGTTAAATATTGGCATTATTGGCATGGGTAAAATGGGCTTATTACATGCTAGCATTGTGAATACAATCCCCAATACCAGATTATCAGCCATATACGATAAAAGCCCTGTTTTGAAGAGGTTTGCCGGGAAGGCGCTTAATGATATCCAAGTGACCGACAACTTTGATGAGTTCGCGGGAGTTAATTACGATGCTGTCTATGTAACCACGCCCATCCCAACCCATTTCTCAATTGTGGAAGACATATACGCACGGCGGATGACGCGGAACATTTTTGTCGAGAAGACCCTGACAGCCAGCTACGAACAATCCGCCATGTTGTGCCTAAAAGCGAAAAGTGCCGGCGGCGTGACCATGGTCGGCTACATGAGCAGATTTGCCCCGACGTTTCGGAAAGCCCACGAACTACTACTGAAGGATGGCGCCATAGGCAATCCCGTTGGATTTCAGGCTTACGCCTACGCTTCGGATTTTGTGGGTGTTAAGGGGAAATCCTTACCGGGGAAAGGTAGCCCAACCAGCGACCTGGGAGCTCACATCATTGATATGAGTTTATGGTTCTTTGGGGAACTACAGGTTGAGCCATCCACAACCGCGCAACTGGAGAATGGTTCTCATTTTACGGTGCGTACGCCTCAAGGACTAACCGGGGAATTTGATATCTCCTGGGCTAAACCAGGTTACCGTTTACCGGAATTTGGATTGGCAATTACGGGCACGAAAGGGGTTATCACGGTTAATGCTGATGCGGTTAAACTGGAAAAGATAGGCGGGGTGGTAACCATCTGGCACCGGCAGGATTTTCAGGACAATGTTCCCTTCTTACTGGGCGCGCCGGAATATTACCGCGAAGATGCGCATTTCATCTCAGCGATTTTAGAGGGCAGCAGCGCTGAACCGGACTTTGTCACAGCAGCAAAGGTCGACCTCTTAATTGACCGGGTGGAAGGCCGAACGGGTACCAAACAATGAATAGAGATAAAATATTACTGGTTGGTGATAATCCGTTCCACGGCGTCAGCCATCTTTCTCAATCTAGAGCCAGAGAAAGAAGTCTGGTTATCACTAACCCTGAATACTGTGCGAACTTAATAAAAATGGCCATGGAAAACGGCGCCGATGGTTTTATGTTCTCAGTCAGTGAGATGACCCTTAATATAGTTAGAGTATTAACCCGTGAAGGTGTTTCTCCCAGGCTTTATGCCATTGCCCCAGCCGCTTCAGACTACGTTAGACTTGCTTCTAAATACGGTACTCCGGGAATGGCGATGCATCTCGCCCGGCAGATACTGGTTTCAGGAAACCTGAAAGCCGCTGTTAATGGTCTCAAAGGCGTCGTCGGACAAGACCAGGTAAGTCTAATGAAAGCCTATCTTTATTATGAATTACACCGAATCAGAGCCGTTTCCAAGAAGGCCGCTAATCCATACTGCTTTTTACTACACGAAATAGTTACTGAAATGGCGCTGGCTCTCAATCTTGCATGGCTGTTTCAATCGTATGTTAAGTTTTTACTTGGGCTTAACATCAAACCGGGGTTTGAAACTCGTAATTCTCCGATGTTGATAGAGCGACTGACAAAGTGGGGCGTGGATCTGGACAAGATAGTAATCGTTGCTCCTTTTAATAAGGTAGGGTTTCAAATGAGTCCTTCCCGCGAGGAATGCGAAAAAACCTTACTGAAAATTCCGCATACCGAAGTGATAGCCATGAGCATATTGGCCAGCGGCTATGTCCCCCCTATCGAAGCAATAGACTATATTAAAAATGTCCGTAATATTAAAGGTATAGTGGTAGGTGTTTCCAAAGAACAACACTCCCGTGATTTCAAAATGTTCCAGGAAGCTCTGGGGAAGAATTAGTGAATGCGAAACAAAGTCCGTCACTTTCTCTGGTAATAACCTCTTATACTACGGAGAGGTTGAGTGATATTTACGAGCTATTGCTCTCGATAAAAAATCAGACCTGGAAAGATATGGAGACTATCTTTGTGGTTGAGCGTTCACAAGATCTACGGGACAAGATAAGTACATTCGCCAAAGAAAATTCGATCGCCTCTATGTCGGTTGTGTTCAGCGGCGACAAGCTAGGATTATCCGGGGCTCGGAATATGGGTATCAAGCAAGCGAAGGGCAGTATCATTGCCTTTGTTGACGATGATGTTGTTTTATTCCCCGACTGGGCGGAGGAAATGGTAAAAACTTATAATGATAATTCGGTGATTGGCGCAACCGGCCCCGGTTATCCAATTTGGGAAGATAAAAAAATGAATTGGCTTCCTGACGAATTACAATGGATAGTAAGTTGTACAGCCTTCACTGGATGGCAAACTACCAGAAAAGTGCGCAGTGCCTGGGGCATGAATATGTCTTTCCGCAAAGAAGCGTTCGATCAGTGTCAATTTTCGCCGAACTTTGGCCACACCACTGGAGGCAAGGAAGCATGGAAGGCCGGTCCGGTAGATGACGCTGAATTTTCAATGAATCTCCGAATGATGACCGGCAAAGATATAATATACAATCCGAAAGTCCGAGTTAACCACAAGGTATACAAATATCGTCTCAGTAATAAATTCGTGCGCGGACAATCTTATTGGCAGGGTTTTTCAAAAGCCATATTTAGGAAAATGTATCCCAATGATCGGGACACCAGAACTCTGGTACGAGAGCGTGATGTCCTACAACGAATAGTGTTCAAATTAATCCCAAAATCGTTAATAGGCCTGTTCAGTAAACCTGTGATATCCGGCAAGCGGTTATTTCTTATATACTATGTATTGTTTTATGTTACTCTTGGTTACTCGGCTGGGGCTTACCCTCAGCTGACAGGATTTACGAAAAGATATTTTACAACTTGACGACTATTGTTAACTGATATGAATACTGATTATTTGTTTAAGGGGCTAGGAGGAAGATAAGAATGGCAAAGTTTTTCGTCACGGGCGGCGCCGGGTTTATAGGTGGGCATGTGGTTGAGAGACTGATCAAAGAAGGGAATACTGTTACGGTTTACGATAACTTGGTGACTGGTCAGAAACAGTGGATAGAACACCATATCGGAAAACCAACCTTCAAATTTATTGAGGCTGATATTCTCGATATAAACACTTTGAAAAAATCTATGCAGGGACATGAAATCGTCTGGCATCTGGCAGCCAATACCGATATTGTGAAGGGGAATAACAATACTGACTTCGACCTGAAAAACTGCACCATCGGGACTTATAATGTCCTGGAGTGTATGAAGCAACTCGGCATTAAAAAAATAATGTTTGCTTCCAGCGCCACAGTCTATGGTGATGTACCACCCAAACCTCTTGCCGAGACAGATGGACCTTTGCTGACGATATCACTCTACGGAGCGGGCAAGCTCGCTGGGGAGGGGTTGATCAGCGCCTATTGCCATCTGTTCGATATGCAGGCCTGGATATACCGGTTCGGGAATGTCGTGGGAGGTAAAATGTGGCATGGCGTAATTTATGATTTCATACAAAAACTTAAAAATAATCCCAGAGAGATGGAGATACTGGGGGACGGTAAGCAGGAGAAGAACTTCTTCATGGTAGAAGACTGCATCGAGGGCATGTTAACGGCTTTTAACAAGTCCAAAACTCAATGCGACGTTTACAACCTTGGCAATGATTCCTATACCAGTGTGACACAAATCGCCAACATCGTTGTCGCCGAAATGGGACTCAAAGACGTCAGATATAAATACACGGGAGGCAGCCGGGGTTGGCGGGGAGATGCCCCGTTTGTTCATTTCAACATTGACAAAATGAAGAAAATAGGCTGGAAACCCAAGTATAGCTCCGATGAAGCTGTCCGGGTGGCCGCGCGAAGACTTATGGGTAAGGAGTAACCGGTGATTCCGGAAAAGGTCTGCGTCATTGGCATCTGGCATCTTGGTGCGGTGTATTCCACGTGTTTAGCCGAACTCGGCTATCAGGTAACCGGGGCTGACCCTGATGCCAAGAGAGTAGAGGATTTAAACAACGGCATTCCTCCTTTGTTCGAGCCGGGGTTAAAGGAACTGCTCGCTTTTAATATCGAAGCGGGTAGGCTTAAATATACTGCAGATATAGATGCAGCGGTAAAAGACTGTAAGTATGTGCTGGTGACGTTTGATACCCCGGTAGACGACAACGACGAGGTTGATTTGTCCCCGGTGCTAGATACCTGCCGGGAAATGTCCAGTCAACTGAGGCAAGGGAGTATCATAATCATTAGTAGCCAGGTGCCTGTGGGTACATGCCACCAGATCAAGTGGCTTATTCAGCAAAGCAATCCCTCACTAATCTTCGATATTGCTTATTGCCCGGAAAACCTCAGGCTGGGGAAGGCAATTCCATATTTCAAGAAACCGGACCGGATCGTGATCGGGGCAGACAGCAAAGCTACTTTGGATAGCGTGGAAGCCTTTTTCAGTGTGATTCCAGCACCGAAACTACGGATGGATTTAAAAAGTGCTGAAATGACCAAACATGCGCTCAATACTTTTCTGGCCACCTCAATAAGTTTCGGCAACGAGATCGCCAATATCTGTGACGAAGTCGGTGCCGATGCTCTGAAGGTAGCCACCGCCCTGCGTTCTGAATCCAGAATCGGCGGAGGCATTCCTTTGTTGCCTGGTTTAGGGTTCGCCGGCGGCACCCTGGCGAGAGATATTAAAGTCTTGAAGAAAATCGGTAAGGAAAAAGGTTACGAGACTTTGCTAATCGATAGTGTTTTGACTGTCAATCAGAGACAAAATGGAATCGTTCTGCGGAAACTCGAGCGCATCTTTGGTTCAGTAAAAGGGTTGACGATCGGCATTTTGGGGCTTACATATAAACCCGGCACTAGTACCTTGCGTCGTTCCGCGGCTCTGGAAATTATCCAACAACTTGTTAGTAAAGGGGCTAAAGTGAAAGCTCATGACCCCAAAGCCGATATGAATGAAGTAACACAACATATTGAGTTTGAATTCTGTGATGACGTCTATGCCGTGGCTAATGATAGCGATGCCATCGTGCTTATTACCGAGTGGCCTGAATTTAAGGACTTGGACTTTGACCGGCTGAAGCTAAACATGAAGAGACCGGTCTTCATCGATACCAAGAATTTGCTGGATATGGAACAGATGTCGGCGAGAGGATTTGATTATATCGGCATTGGGAGGGGTAAGTAGTATGTTGCTGAATGGAAAAGTGTCGATAATCACCGGCGGTAGCCTGGGAATAGGGCTGGCAATATCAAAAACTTTTGCTAAAGAAGGGTCAAATCTGGTCATCGCTTCGAATGATACATCAGAGTTTAAGAATACACAGGATATTGCTCGATTGAATTCGGTGCGTGTCGCGACGAAACAGACAGATGTCTCGCAACCAAAAGATGTACAAGAATTGGTGGATTTTACTCTCGATAAATTCGGCACAGTCGATATTCTGGTGAATTGCGCCGGTATCTACGGGCCGATCGGTCTCATCACCGAAATCGATGTTAAGCACTGGATATCTACTATCAACATCAACCTTTATGGCACCTTTTTGTGCATGAGAGCCGTACTGCCGACCATGATGAAGCACAACAAAGGGAAAATCGTTAATATGTCAGGTGGTGGCGGTGCCTCTCCTTTACCTAGGTTCAGCGCTTACGGTACTTCCAAGGCTGGGGTGATCAGGCTTACCGAATCCATTGCTGAAGAGGTAAACGATTATAAAATAGATATCAACGCCATTGCTCCCGGCGCGGTTAATACCCGGTTACTGGATCAGGCGCTAGCCGCTGGCGATGCGGTCGGTAAAGATTTTAAAGTTAAAATCATCAAACAGAAAGAAGAAGGTGGCGTCCCTCCCGAGAAGGTCGCGGAGCTGGCTTTGTTCCTGGCGTCGCCCCAATCGGATGGTTTATCCGGCAGACTTGTCAGCTTGTTGTGGGATAAATGGAGAGAATGCCCCGAACATCTGGAGAAAATAATGACTTCCGACGTGTATACTATGCGTAGGATCGTACCTGAAGATAGGGGTTATCAATGGTAATAAATAGAGGAAAGTTAAGAGTAGGGATAATCGGAACCGGTTTGATGGGCAGACGCCGTGCTGAGGCTTTACGATCATTCGATGATACTCGGTTAATTGCGGTTTCATCAAATCTACTAGCACAAGCCAAGCAGTTAGCCGAAGATATGCAATGCGAACTAGTCGATAATTGGCAGAAACTCGTAGTCAGGCGAGACATCGATGCGATTATTGTATGTACACCACCCGATTGCCACCTTCCGATGTGTAAAGCGACTCTGGAAAACGGCAAGAACGTACTGTGTGAGAAGCCATTAGCTCGCAACCCTGAAGAGGCTGAGCAAATTGTAAAATTGGCTCAGAAACAGGGATTGAAGTTGAAGTGTGGATTCAATCACCGTCATCACCCCGGCATCAAGCAGGCTAGAGAATGGTTTGACCGGGGTCTGATCGGTGAACCATTGTTTATTCGTTCTGAGTATGGGATAGGCGGTAAGCTGGGTTACGAGAGAGACTGGCGAGCAAACAAAGAAATAAGTGGTGGCGGTCAATTAATGGACCAGGGGATGCACGTTATCGATCTTTCCCGCTGGTTCCTGGGAGATTTTACCGAAGTCACCGGCTTTCTGCAAACAGGATACTGGGACATTGCGCCGCTCGAGGATAATGCGTTTTGTCTTTTACGCACTAAAACAGGACAAGTAGCTTCTCTTCATGTGAGTTGGACACAGTGGAAGAATCTATTCCGTTTTGAAATTTTCGGGAAGGATGGCTATATTACCGTGGAGGGGCTGGGGGGCAGCTACGGAGTCGAAAAAGCTATACTCGGGAAACGTGCTTTCAACGAACCCTTTAAAGAAGAAGTTATCGAATTCCGAGGCCGTGACATTTCATTTGAAGAAGAATGGCGGGAATTTACCAATGCAATAAGGGAAAACCGTGAACCAATGGCCAACGGGCATGATGGGTTAGAAGCTATTAAAATCGCTTATCAGATTTATGGGGTCGCAAAGAAAAGGAAATAATAAAGCATTCATTCGTAGGTGCAGGTGGAAGGAAGAGGGAGCGTATCACCAAAGCACAGGATAAAAACGTAGAAGCGATTGTGGGCAGCGGGACACCGGAAGACGCATGGCTTGATGACAAACAAGGATACCGGGTTAGGCATACGCACCTTGAACTATTGGGCTTGGCGTCATTAAGTGGCAAGAAAATCCTCGATGCTGGTTGTGGACCCGGGACCTACGGCTTAATGCTAGCTCAAACCGGAAACGAAGTGGTCGGGGTTGAAATTTCTCCTGACAGTGTTCAGGTGGCTAACCGGCGTGCCAAGGAAAAAGAAGTGAATTTCATAGCTCATGTCGGCGACCTCGAGAAATTGCCTTTCGAAGATAACACTTTCGATATTTGCTTTTGCGGTTGGGTTTTGCATCACTTCCCTGATTTCAATGCCTCGGTTTCCGAACTCTCTAGGGTATTAAAGCCGGAGGGGCTCATTGCTATTGTAGAGCCGAATGAATCAAACCTGGCCGTTCGGCTCAGCCGGTCTATCGAAGACATACCGCTGCTGAGGACCTGGGTACTACACGAGGGCTGGGATACCCCCAACCGGACTATCAACAAACACAAAACCTATGTCGCTGCCCTGACTAAGCACGGTTTTGCGGATATAAAAGTAAGCTCCTGTTTTCCAGGCGGGCTGCCACCCCTTCCTCCCAAGTCACGGAAGGGATCTGGGTATTTTGTTAGTAAAATAACTATTTATTTGTTATTCAATCTGCGCCGGTTTACGTTTATGTTGGCTTACAGGATATTACCGCGCCCGCTTAATGGTGCGGATTTATTGGTAACCGGTACAAAGTTATCTAATATTAGAGATTGAAAAGTAGAATGTTGACGGGTAAAATTCGAGTAATGTTCTGGATTATTGAGGTTGCGCTTACCGGCGTTATCCTGCTTTATCCAACCCACTTACATTATGAGTATCGTGCGATTGAGTCGCCATACATTTTCAACTATCTCCCCCTCTTTGCGGCGACATTTATAACTTGGATCGGTTTGCTACTCTTATTGCTTTTTACTATTAAAAGTAAGACAAATATCAACTGGGAAGGACTCGCAGTAGTCACCATTTTCAGCATTGTTTTTCTTGGTTTTTGGGGGATACTGGCGCCTGATAGGCAAAATGATGGCATATATAACGTCTCTTCAGCTGGATATATCATGGCAACAGGATCTATCACTCCTCATGCAAACGTTGGCTATCTGGACTTTCCCGGAATTCATATCCTAGCAGCAGGAATTTCACAAATAACCGGGATAACCATACTTACTAGCGCAACTGTGATACTTTTATTTCTTACAATATTATTAGCCATGATGTTGTATATTTTCTTCGCTAAAATGATTGAAAATCCCCGCCTAGCGAGCTTTGCAGTGCTTCTGGCCATTCAAGGGAACTGGACCCAATCCCTATTTGCTTTTTTTTGGCCAAGATACTTGGGGCTAATTTTTCTTGCGGTCTTCTTGGTATTACTCAATAGAAAAGTGCATCCCGCTCTCGACACTCAACAAAATAATATAGCAATGATAGTTCTTCTCGCGGCTGCAACTATGAGCTACTTCGTGACTTCCATGGCTTTTTCATTTATTCTGGTGGGAATATATTTGGTACAGAGGGTGAGCTTTAACCATACGAGAATCGCGGAATCACGTAACTACCATGAAACTATAATAGATTGGCTGTTCATCGCAATTTTCCTTTTAATTCCTCTGGTGTGGGAAATATACAACGCAGTAAATTTTTTTGGGGGGATAGCCCACTGGATTCCTAACTTTCTTAAGGACTTATCCGGAGGAGATATATTTAACAGGATTACTGTTATAGCTAGTAGGAACATTGGAGGGGCAGTCCCTTTGTGGGCTAATTTTACACGTTGGTTTTGGCTTTTAGCGATTTACGGATTAGGCTTTGCCCTAGCGTTATATAGTCTGTTTCATCTCAGGAAGTTAGGCTCAAATGAAAAAGTTATCTTAGGCGGACTCTTAGGTGTCATGGTAGTTGGTTTTATAGGTCTTTTATTGTCCCCCGGCGGATTCGAAGGGCAAAGACTTCTCATGTATGCACCGCTTTTCCTTGTACCGCTTATGATGTTGTATTTTTCCAGACTGAAAGGGAACATAAGACACATTGTCTTTATCTTCCTGCCTGTCACTTTCTTAGCTCTCTCATTCCCGACTTTTCTCGCTCATAACAGCCGCATCAATACGGATGCTTATTATTCTTATGATTACGCTTCAGGTGAGTTCATGGAATCTAATTTTGGGAATGGTAAAGGTTTGTATATTTATCATTTTGGAGATACATCATTACCTCTTTTCTACGAAGGAGTCCGCGATGCCGCTTATTTTGGGATGTGGGGAGGGGTTCAGGACGAAACTGAGTTATGGCAAAAGGCAAATGCAGTAGTAGCAAATTTTAATAATTCATATGGGTGGAATAACCTTTTCATTGTTTCCCAACGAGGGATGGGTACATATCAACTAATCGGCGTCCAGCTCACCGACCCTGGTTGGAATAAATTGGAGCAGAGTTTGTTCGATAAAAACCGAATCTACGATAGTATGTATGTACAGATATACGAGCAGGAATAAGTAGAGTTGTCCCTTTTTACAAGAGCAGAGTCAAATTAACTTAGAGAATGATTAACGAGGAGTAAAGATCTTGTCTTTACAGAAAAGAAGAAATAGAATAACCCTAAACCGCCTGATAGAAGCGTTGCTAAGACTTCCTAGTGTTATTCCTCCTCAAGTTCTCACCAAGTTATCTAATCTTCCAGGGTTACGGAAGGTGTATTATGTGTTTCTTCGGCGCTTCACTAGCGAAACTATGGTAGAAGTTCAAGGTAATAAGCTGTATCTAATCCCCTCTGCCAGCGGCGTAGAGTTAAGTTTGTTTTTGTATAGGCAACACGAGAAAGCAAAGACAAGGCAATTTAATCAATTGATAAAAAAAGGGATGACAGTATTGGACTTGGGAGCACATATTGGATATTACACTCTTCTTGCTGCAAAATTAGTTGGCCCTGAAGGAAAGGTTTTTGCGTTCGAAGCCGCTCCAGAGAATTTTTACTTTCTAAAACGAAACGTCGAGCTTAATCAATACCATAATATTAACCTAATCCAGAAAGCTGTTTCTGATAAAACGGGAGAAGCAACATTTTACCTCGATTCAGAGTCGTGGGGACATTCACTAGCACCTCTTGTTAAAAGTAAAAAGTCAATCACAGTCTCAACGATATCGTTAGACGATTTTTTGCAGGATGATATTGTTGTTGATTTCGTTAAGATTAATATTGAAGGGGCAGAAGGAAGAGCGATTAATGGGATGAATAGGTTGTTACGTAAAGGTAATACAAAATACATCATGGTAGATTTTCACCTTAATGAACTTGAGACTCAAGGTTCTTCTTTTAAAGGAACTTGGGATGATCTTACAACTCTTGGATTTCTTTTTTACGATATGCGTGGGAATAAAACGAGGTTGGTTAGTTTCGAAGAAGCTGTTTATCTAGCTGGCAAACGTGAAGGTGGGATCCATCTATTGGGCCTTAGGAACTAGAGGAAACGAAATTTGTTAACCGTGTCAGTAGTTGTTCCGACTAAAAACAATGTAAGCACTATCGGTCAATGCCTTTCCTCATTGATGACTTATATGAAACAAGGATATATAAACGATATAGTGGTCATAGATGCTAACAGTGTTGACGGCACTCTGGGTGTTATAAATAATTATCCTGTAAAGCTCTACTTTGATTATGGTAAGGGGTTTAATGTAGCTTGCGACATCGGTTGGCGTAATTCAAAAGGGGATTTGGTTATTTTTCTTGATGGAGATGCTTATCTTGCAAACGGTTTTTTCCCCAAAGTGTTTGATTTTTTTACTGATGAAAATATAGGAGTTATGGGTTGCCAACCACAAGCAGTTGTCACTAATAACTTTACTAAAACCGTGGGAGAAACCTGGACTTATATTACACCAGGGGTTGGAGCTGCTCCGCTTTGGTTTCGGCACATATATGATAGAATTGCCTTGGGAAAGGAAATGACACCTGGGGGACCATGCCAAATTGTGAGACGCAAGTGTCTTGAGGCAGTAAATGGCTTCACAATGTCAAATGCAATGGGTGGTGAAGACATTTATTTGTCAAAAATGATCATGAGTAAAGGCTGGAAGGCTATTTGGTGGGCAAAAGCTCCGTTATATCACCATCCACGGGCATCCTTAAAAGCCCTGATAAACGAATATCATAGATTTGGCCGCGAAGCTGTTTCTAGGGAAATAAGGGAATACCCACCTCGAAGTCGTTGGTATAGGATATTACTGAACGTACTTTCTCGTGGGAGTGCACCATTAGTTGGTCTGGTATTAGCTGTCCGATTCCGTAATCCTCTTCACCTAATTATTTATCCGCCCCCTCGCTTTGCCTGGGTCATCGGCTACCTTAAAGGTTGGTCAACCATCAAGAAGTCCACAAACCATAACAAGATAAAAATAAAGGTATAAATTTTTCTGGAATTTATAGATTTTCCCGGTGAGAAAAAAGTAGAAAGTCCTCCTAATATTAAACTTATATTCTATTTGAGGATAACTAAATTAATAATCAATCAATTCACCGAGTTTAACAGTTATCTCAATTACATTCGTCGTAAAAACCCGCCCTACCAACCCCCAGAAACGAACAACCGGTATGCTCCAGTTTCTTTTACTGTATTTTGATAGGCGATTCCAAAGAAGTGGTAAAACATGAAGAATGATACAATTTCTGGAAAAGTACAATTTCCGTTTTTTCAAAAAATAATTAATTCAGCCAACCTTTAATGTTGCTTATCCGATGTATAATATAGCCAAACGTTCTAAAGCCGATAAGACGACCGAGTTCTAAAAACTATACCGATGAAAAACATCTACCGAACCCTTTATCCGAAATATAAACTGCTGAACGATGCTTACTATGACGGGCAACAAAGAACGGGGTGAAGAAGACATTTTTGAGGATAGAATCCAAGCCCATCAGGTACGTTGTGATAGTCACTTACAGGTTTATATTTCAAGTAAACTGCACCTAGAAAAGTAAACTTTACCCGTTTGAAAAGATCAATGACTAACTATTGGCCCTATATCTCTGTTTTCAATATGATGTTGAAGAGTTTGAAGATGATAATCTGGCAATATTGCAGGTTTGAATAAGTAATGATATATCGGTTCCCAGTCTAAACTAGATTCTCTTAAAACATGCCTCTAACTCACCCCAATCGTCATTTAATATAGTTGCGTTTGCCATAATCTCATCGATACTAAATATTAAATGACCGGATGGTGGAGTCGAACCAGCTCTTCTTTTTTCGAAGAAGCGCCACAACTTGCATAATATTCTATGGTTCGAACGAATCTTTGCCCATCTTTCGAATGCTCCATCTGTTATTTTAAAACCAGCATCTTTCAAGGTCTGGAGCATAGTGATGGTCTCAGCTTTGAAGGCTGGGCTTTCTGTATTTCCAAAATGTATTTCAATAAGTAAAGTTAAGGGTAAATTCTTGTCTAATGTCTTTTCCATTCCTTTTATGATATTACGCTCGAATCCTTCTACATCCATTCTGATGACATTAGGATTTGGCTTATCTTTCAGGAAATCATCCAACGTTGTTATGGGTATATCTCTTCCCTTCATCGGATGAACATTTACGGTTTTTACCGATGATAAGTTACGATGGTTTGGGTCAAAATTCATGGTAACAGTGCCAATTTCGTTTCCGATGGCTAAATTATAAGCAACGATATTCGAATAACCGTTCAAGGTAATATTTCTGCTCAACAAATCAAAGTTTTCAGGGACGGGTTCGATGGCATATACTCTGCCTTTGTCCCCAACCAATTTTGACTCTTGTAGAGCGTAATAACCTATATTAGCTCCGATATCGACTATGATGTCTCCTTCCTTTATTTCATTGCGAACAGTTTCAGTATGCAAAACCTCTCGTATACCATCCAACAAAAGGTCACTAGATATTCCTAGATCTGCGGAATCAAGATACATTTTGTTACCGAGGATGTTTTTTATTATGAATCTTCGGTCAAAAGGGAGGTTTCTGTTAACAAAAGCCTGGTACCTATCAGCCATTCTGATATATCTTTGAATTATGAAAAGAGGAAAAGTATCAATAAGATATTTCAGTCCTCTCTTCTTATATAATGTTAGAGACTTTCGAAAAATCGACATTTTTTCCCTTTCTATAACTTCGTTGACCTTCAAATCATGTTAAAAGTAACTGGCGTTTCCGCCGTCCCCGTAGCCAGTTTACAATTACCACCAGGGCAGCGCAACTCTGCCCAATAAACCAGGCAATCCCAGCCCCCTTAATTCCCATAGACGGTAAAAATAAAAACGCGAGTACTACCGATACTACTGCAACAAAAGACGTCAACCCGATAATCGTTCTTAAATCCTTCTGCACTTGTTTTATCGCCAGGTAAATTATATTAATCGCTAGGGGCAAGGTACCGAGTGTAAGGATCCGTAGCAGAGTTGCGGAATTCTGCGAATAATCCCTGCCGAAAAGCAGGAGAAGTTTATCTGCAGTCAATAACATCACGATCACGGACGGAATGAGGAGTATGGAAACCAGCTTTAAGCTACGTTTAATGTTGGAACGCATTTGTTTCTCGTCATAAGAACCTTCGGCAAACAGGGATGTGGAAATGGCGCCCGGAATCAACGCCAGCACACCACCCATAGCCCACCCAATGGAAAAATAGCCACCGGTCTCTGCTCCTAGTATATTTACCACCATTATGGGAAAGAGTACTCCTGAAGCGCCCCAAAAGAACGCTGAGAGGTAATTAGCAAATGCGAAACGCACCATTTCGTTCAACACCCGTTTCTTGACTGTAAAGAAAAATTTGTATCCTTTTAAAGCTCGGGGGAGGAATAAAAAAGCACCAACTAGTAAACCCACGATCAACGACACACCCCAGGAAGCGAAAATCCCGAAGGACTTAAAGAAAACCGCTAGCACTATGGGTAAAAGCATCTTCAACACACTGAAAATGAGACCTTTAATGACGATATATCCGGTTCTCCGCGCGGCAATAAAGGCGCTATCTACAAATTCCGATAATGTCGACGATATAGTAAAAATCACAAAAGCCATGAGATATAAGGGGTTATCCCGGAGAAAAAGCAATGCTGGTGACCATAAACTTAGGCCGGCAATGAAGACCAGTGCAGCGGTGGAAGACGACAATATCCCGATAGTGAAGACTGTATTAAGCGTAGAATTTACGTCTTCGCCTGTTTGATGGAGAAATCTAACTAATCCGGTCCCCATACCCAATCGCGAAAAAGATACCGCCAGTCCCATCGCACCCAGTGTCGCGTAGGCCAAACCGACTTCCTCCGGCTTGTAAAATCTGGCGGCAATTATCCAGAAAACAAAGCCCAGCAGGGCGCTGGAAACACTACCGGCCATCAAAAAGAAGGCATTGGAATAAAACGAAATACTAAAAAGCCCCTTGACACTGTCCGGAGACGTACTTGTTTTGTACACTTCCATGAGTAGTTTATATAGTTGAGATTCTTTTATTTTCATATATCTGTTAGGTTGCCCTTAAATATAAAAGCGTCTTGGGGTAAAAATTATTACTACCGCACGTCTACCCATATATGGAGATCCAGGTAAGGGGAAAGCGAATCATCCTTAAAAAGAAAGAACTCCACTTTTTGATGAGCTCCTGATTGCCGAGGTGTGAAGGTCGCGGCGGTACTATATTTTTCATCGTTTCCAAGAAGTACAGGACCAATGTTGCCTGTAGGTACTCCTTCAATCTGAATATCAATTCTGTAGCTTACTTCCTTTTGTTCGTGATTAGTAATACTGAGAGTCACCTTCCCGGTATCGCCCAGATTGAGTTGTTCGGGATAGTTACTCGCTTGGCCTCCGGCGTTTAGCACGTAAAATTCGGTGTAACTCTCGTTTCTTTTGGGCACTGCTACCGTGTAAACAACAGCTCCTATCAAACCAACTATAACGCATACCAAAATAACGGAAAGTATCTTCTCGACTAAACTGCGCTTGCTAAACCACGTGATGCGAATTTGAAAAGAAAAATTTTCTTCATCCGGTAACTTCCATTGCCTGAACCATGCCACTATTGAGGTAATAAACATAAAACCGGCGAGAGTATAAAGAATGGAATCTAGAGTGATCCCCCAGGGTGTGTAATTCAAAGCCAGCCCGATAAGCGGCACTACAGCTAGGCTGATCCCAAAGTCCAGAGCGAGGCGCTCGATGTCGTTGAGGCTACTTTTTCTAGGAAACAAGGCGGCAAGCAAAACATAACCCGGGAAAAATAACACAAAAGGTAAACCAATAACAATTCTGATGACATTGTTCGGAAAAAGCGCGATAATAACGCATAGCACGACCGTCAGGATAATGATGGCATAAAGGATTTGATGAGATTTTACCCTCAAACCGGACTACTCCTGCAATCAAAGATATTGAATACACTATAACATAACAGCTAGGCGTACAATAACACTTCGAATCCAATGATAATGATCTCCCAAACCACCGTCGACAATATTATCAATATTGACCCAATAAGGGGTGGCGATCTTTATCGCCAAATGTTGAATGATTACGCCCGTTTTCGGCGTGGTTTTCCCTCGAGCCTGATAGGCTCGGATGAATATTTATTGTCAATGAGAGCTTCCCCGGTCCGCGGGTACTTAGGGAACCGTCGGATCTGGCTTTCTGCCAGATAATCAAGATCAATATGGCTGAAACGGGTGGTCATCTCCCCCAGCCTCGATAAATCATGATCTTGCAGCGCCTCAAATAAGGTTACCCGTCTCCGCAATCTAGCTTCATAGTAGGTGGACCGTGGGTGCTTGACTATCATTGTACGCAGTAAACGGTAGTTCAAGCCGAGGGGATGTTTGGAGCCCGTAAAGACCAGTTCCGGACTTAATATAATTACCGGATCAGATGAAATGAACCGCCACCAACCCGGACCCCCACCAGTCGGGAGAGTCGCCTTTTTATCAACAGTCAACCCATCGGTGTTGATACGAAGAACATGATTCTGCAATTCATGCTGGTAGATGAAAGTACCGACCCGCAAACGCGTGCGCGATGTGACCAGCGCGTGCATGATCGGATTAAAGTAACTACCCAGACCACTTTCTGGATAGTGCTGGTGAAATAAGCCCACGATGCCGCTAGGAATACGCTTTAGGAAATGGTTCATCAACGGCGGAGCTGTTGTACGCAACTCATAAAGTTTTTGTATCAGGTTACCCAAAACGGGCGCTCCAAAGCGGAATTTAATAAACCAGCCACCTTCAAGTTCGAAAGTACCCAGTTCGTAGCGTTCCAGAAAATTAACCTCGTCCAACGTCAAGTAGGTTTTCCAGCTACCAACCGGACCAATAAGATGGCTTTCACCGATCCGGGTTAGAATAGGAGAAACCAGCACATGATCGTGAAGAGTGACCTTCCCTCTAAGGAAACCCTCATGGGCTCCATGTACGTACTCGCGCGAATAAATATAATCTGCTTCGCGGAGGTCAGCCAAGTACATGGCAATACCCCCATAAGCACAACTCAAATCATAGGCAAAAGACTCGCCATAACTCCAATGACCTACCGCAAAATTTTCAACCCATTCTTTGTTATCACATTCCTCGGCAAACATTTGAGATTCCATGAACCTATCAGGCGTGTCATTAATATTCGGTAGACTGGGAAGCTTCCCAGCATCCCGGAAAACACCGATCGGGGATATCAGACGATGGGGGACGATTCCCAGATAGGTCTGCAAACCGTGTAGTAATTCGTTGCCCAGCCTTGCCATCTGTAGGGCAGTTTCCGGTTCGGGTTGATCGTCGGCGAAAAAACCGTCGAGTCCATAAATGGATACTTGCTGCCGGGACGTGTGACCACCAAAACCTTTTTTTATACTTAATAGCTTATTGGGAAGATAAAAGAGTTCATAGGCAACGTCACTGTCAACATCACCAAAGGTGACTTTGTGGGTAGGACCGGCCAATCCTCGGCAGATTTTTCGATTCAACAGGCGGAGAACGGGTGCTATCCCAACATCCAGGCCCCAAAAGCATTTAATAGTGTCCGGCATTGGTTGTAGTAAGAAATCCAGCAATTCCGCGTAATTGTTGCTGCCCACACTCTGCCCGGTGGAGTTGCGGATAACGACAACATTTTCACGTGTCTCTACCGAGAATGCGATTATCTCCATCCGACTGTTCTCAGCAGTTTTTCTTTGGCAGCCTTGAGCTGCTGCTGTCTCAGACCGCTAGTGCTCTGGATATTTTTGTCGAGTTCTTCGATGGTAGCCCGTAAAGTGTCCCTGTCCCCTTGTTGGCTAGCTCTCCGGGCACGCATTAGCAGTATTTGCCCCATGTCAAGCTTCCATTTTATACTCGTTATATTTTCGTCACCGGGTGGTCTCCATGATTCTCCGGGGGTATAATAGTAATTCCGCGCGTAGTGTCTGTAGAGCGCAAAAACATTTGGCTCCCCAGCCCGTGGCCCGTGGCCGGTAGAGTGATCGTGTTCTGCTATCCACCCTCTTTTTTGGTACATCCGGCGGGTTCTTTCTTCCCAAATTTTCTGCCGCAGCGGAATATTCCAGCCTTCACGGTTGGCTTCGCGGGTTCGTTTCGCCTGTAGCGCCTGCCTTTTCTTGATGAGGGTACGTATGATCCGGTTATTCCGGAACGGGATAGCTGCCAACCATTCGGCTTCAAAAGTTTGGAAGCCCGCCTCAAGTAGGTACCTGAGTTGTTTTATTCTCGTTTTTTCCTGCATATACGTTAAGTCTCATCCTCTGTTTCACCGACCACCCGATTACCCTAGCAGATACTATATTTTTCAACGCCTTTATTATCAGCTGGTAATCGAAAACTTAGGTCAGTCGACTACTATTCCAACCTTTGCACACCCTTATAATGTGTATGGTATCCCTAAGACACATACATGTTGCACTGATGCACCGTGCCTCTGTTTTTTCATTTTGGTTGCATATCAATGAATAATTTACGCTGTTTGGCTTTCTCTCGTATATTAACCAGATCCATTTGCCTCTCTTTAACATATATCTCCAATAATGTAGTATCTCTAAGGTAACGGTAAGTAATATTCGTCTTGTCCAAATCAACGTTTCTAGCGGTTGTCAGAAACCACTCAAGCCCCAATCCTACCAGCGTTACCATCGGCATACCCAGAACCTCAGCGTACTTTGCCACCTCAATCCTGAACCACCCGATAACCCGTACCTCCTCCATTTTATGAGTTGGTTCTGGCACACTGAATAGTTTTACTTGGAGTTGGTCAAGTAATGTTTTTTGTAGGTAAGGCTCTTTAAGGTCTCGAACGTAAGAATCGGTATCGTTGAAATCCTGGACCAATTTATCCAACTCTAATTTGTTCACAAGCCAGAAAATAATGGGGTAGACGGCACACTTCGTTAGCGTAGCTCGACTGCGAGCAGGTGTAGCATCCGCGAATACCTCGAGCGACTTGATTATAGAACTAGGCCAAGTCATACCACGTACTCCGACATCAGCACGCGCTCTTGGCTCCCTGGTCCGACTACGTTTAGATTCCTGTTGGTAGTACACTTCCACTACCTCCTCAAGTGAAGTTTTTAATAGATCCATCCCTCCTACAAATTCGGCATCCTGTTCGTCAATGACGCTACTAGGATTGAATCGCAGTGCTTTTGTTGCTCCCATTTTTTACCATCCTTCTTTCTTTCGGTTTATTCCAATTTTCTTGCAGTCCGGACTTTTTTACATTTCAGCACAAGGGTTTCAAATATCTAAGCCTAGTTGGAGATTGGTTTTGGGACATCAATCATGACAACCCCTTTCAGTTACGAAGACAAAACTTTTTTCGTTACTATTCCTTAATTTCACCGTCTTCAGGAAATAATACTTGCTCTGTCACTTTGAGTACACGAGCAAGTTTATGTTTTACCTTTGCCCAGGGCATTAATCGACCGTTCTCAATGGCATTGAGATTGGTTGAAGCCATACCTGCCCGTCGAGCTAACTCTACCTGAGATAAATTGGCTTGCTCCCGGTATTTTTTTATTCTATTGGTAACCATCATCATCACCCCCTTAAAAGTTTTGCTTGACAATTTCATATTAAGGTATTAATATTGATATTGTCAATACATTAATATCATTATTTGGGACTAAAACAAGAGGCTAATAAATATATTTAGGAATATATAAAAGGAGAGGAAAATGGGGCGCAAACCAATTAATAAAAAGGTTGAACTTCACATCAGGACTCGGGCTAATGCAGAAAAAAGAAAAAATCGTACTACCCTCGCTAACGAGTTAGAGGCGTATTTTGAGAAAAAAGGAACGCCAAATGTACCATCAGTTGAAGTTATGAAGAGGATTATATCTAATGCACGGGTGAAAGCCGAGGCTAGAAGCGATGAATCTAAAGCCCTCGATGAACCTTGGAATTTGGGGATGTCAATAAAATACAATTTCCCACCAGAAGCAACTAAAGATTTGATTGATGTTTGGGCTCTGTGTTTAGCCGCAGGTCGCGAGTTCGCTGTCCGGCAAGCAAGATGGGTTTGTTATCTTAGACTTACCGGATTGGTGGAAGATAATGAAATGGTAATAAAGGCCGGTATTTTATATACCAACGCATTTGAGTATGCAAACAGGGAACTAATCTGCGAAGCGATGGATGAGAGATTAGATACACTTGACCTGGACGTTGGTCTAGGGATAAGCCAACCAGAGCTTTTACTCGCGGACAGGCTAGGCATGCTAGACAGGAATCAATTCGATACTGTTCCAACTGTTTACAGAAAAAGATGGAATAAATTACCAAATCTTTTCCCCGAAGCTGGCAACATGGCGCTTAGCGATTTAGGGTTTACCTACGAAGAGATTGAGTCGGAGGTTGCACTCCAATACTACATTGACGATTTAAAGAACAAGAAAAAAATTGAAGCTAGAATACTTGCAGATAAATTACATGCATATTGGCTACGATATATAGCGAAAGGTCCAAAATGGAAAATGTTATCTCACGAAGAGCAGAAAGCTATTGTCATTAAACTAAAAGTTGATATTGAAGTAAATTTGAGAAATAAAAGTGAAGAATTTTTTGAAAGTGAGTGGGAACCAAGAGAAGTGATCAAAGCTGTAGGATATAATATTAATGATGATCAGATGGAGGCTACTTAGTCACGTTGTATTGGCTATAAAGATTATAAAGAGACATTATTAACGACAATGAACACTTACAAGAAACTGAAGTCCAAATGGGAAACATTGGTTCAACAGGGTAGAGCCGGCGGTAATTTTGACCCAGAACTACTCACTCCGGGAAGGTTCTGTATCCATTTGACCGACTGCGGGGGAGAATCGATGTCGTGCTGCTCGAGCATTGAAGCCACGGGCTATTTTGATAGTTCGATAGATGCGCTAGGATATCTCCGTTTCGCCGAAATCCCCCGGATTTTAGACTTCGATTCGGATAAAAACAAAATACCGCATCCTGATGTGGCGGACTTTTATTTACTGAGATACGAGAAAGAACAGAGAGCACAGATTGACCATTTGATTGGCGTATTGGATAGGGCGTTAATATCCCGTTCAGTATCTACCCCCGAGTTGTGTTTGATCCGTGAGGAATTCAATACAATCTTCTCAGCCACAAATCCGACAGTAACGATACACGCCTGGGGTACCATATTGGAGACTTTGAGCTCTCCTTATTTCACAATGGAATATGAGGATGCACAACTCTCTCCCATGCTACAGAAATTACTTGATGCCGGTAAATTTGATGAAGGTAAACCAAAGCATTTAGCTATGGCAAAGTCCTTTTTCAACAGCCGATTCAATGCGTGATTGGCTACCGCATAACATGAAGGTCAAGTATTAAATAGACCAGGGCGACAATTATGTTACCAGTAAATTTGAACTACCTGACCTTGAATGAAGCTCTGTAGTCTACATAGACGATCTAAATACCCTATTGTGGTCCTTTCAAACCCATTTTAGCTTCATTCGGCCCAAATGTGCTTCCTAGTGATTAGCTCTATCATTGTTAAGTAAAGTGAAGAAAAGTAATGTTGACAGATTATAGATATTCGTGTAAGATTATCTACCCAAGCCTGTATACCAATAGGATGAATTCACGGGCTATTTATCTACGACAACAGAAATAGATAAATTCGTTCTTTTAATTGATGGCTATATATCAGTGGAAATTACACTTTTAGTTGTTGAATTTAGAATCTGGAGGTTAGTCTAACCAGTAAGCAAGAAACCGCTACTTAGGAAGCAATGACCTGACGTCCGTATATGGTCACTTAGATGTCAGCAAGCTAACAGTGAAACCGGCCGAGATAAATAATTGAGCCGGTTTTTTGTTTTATCAACACAAGGTCAAAAAATAATACCCATAATTCTTAAAATAAGAGACCCCTTACCCGCCTGGACAGTGAGAAAGGGGCCCTTAGGAGCTGAGAGGTTATGCCCAGCACCTATTTTTATTTTACCACAGTTTGAACGTAAGGTAATCTCTACACCAAAGTATTGGAGGATAGGAAACAAAAGTAAAGTGATTCAGACAAATTAGCGTGTTCATAGCCTCAAGACTTGAATAAAATACAGGTCTAGAGGCATTTAACCGTCCTTGTGTGAAAGCTACCGAAAAGGCGAAAACAGAACGGGGCCGATTAGTGAAACCATAGGGGCAATATGAAGAAACACGGGATATTAAGTAAAGAATTAAATTAGGAGTCGAAATGAAAAAATTATTGACCATAGTTGCAATTTTAGCCATCGTAGCAGCAATGGTAGTGCCGGTAGCAGTGTTCGCTGATGACGTGAACGTTAGTGGTAATGTACTGGCAGTGCCAACCGTGCTTAACATGATCACTCCCTCTCCCATATCATTGTGGTCGCTAAGCGCATGGAATAATAACGATTATCTCAGGGCAGGGACGAACTTTGCTTCTTCGGTTACTCCAGGTAGTGTGACATATACACAGGGAAACGACGGAGTGACCGGTTGGGGGTTGACTGTCGCTTGTGCTCCAGGTTATGTTGGCCCAACCACGGCTGGGCAGATGTATCTCGCTGGCAATTGGTTGCCAAACGCGTTAGCAATTAGTCCCGACGGCAGTGCCTGGACTTGGGCCGCCTCAGGGTTCGGGTATAGTGGCACTTCCGATGGTATTACTCCCCTTAATCTTTATGCCCAACAGGTGGTAGGGACAACGGACCCGCCTGGTGTCTATTCCATCGTATTAGTCTACACTCTTACCCCTACACACTAAAAATATGTTAATGTAAACAGGAAATGGCTGTACGGTACGCTATCTTCCGCACAGCCATTTCCACCTGATGGAGAACTCAATGAAAACGCTTGCAAAGTATTGTGTACTGATCGTAATCCTACTGGTAGCGGCAATGGCACTGTCACTTGTGGCAGTCCCGGTGTTGGCTGCTTTCTCCGGTCTATCAGTTAGTGGCGCTCTAATATCAGCTGATGTTACTCCGGGGGAGACGGTCACTCGCACGATAAAGTTGAGCATCGGCGCTTCCGACCAAGCTATGGACATATCGGTTCAAGTGTATGGGATGGGCCAATCCCCTGACGGCACATATGTGCTTCTGGATGCTACCCACGATACAAGCGCATATTCGGCGCGATCATTCACCACTGTTGACAAAAGTTCGTTTCACCTGAATCCGGGCGGTTCCGAGAGCGTGACAGTTACCATTCAGGTTCCTCAAAATGCTACTAATGGCGGTCGGTTTGCGATTATTTATTTCATGTCGCAACCAGTGGCCAGTGGCCAAGGGGTAGGCATCGTCTCGGCGATAAATGCACTGGTACTTCTAACGGTTAAAGGTAGTCAGCTCAATCAAACCGGCACGATCTCTGGAGTAACTACAGGTACAATCACCAATGGCCAACCGGTAGCTATTACCACCAACTTTAAGAATACCGGCAACACCTATTTTAAGGTGGAGGGGTCGGTTACAATTACTAACGACCAGGGCATAACATTAGACACCATACCGGCCCCACTTACAGAATCCTCGATAATACCCGGTATGTCTAGAAATTTAGAAGCTATCTTTACTCCAAGTGTTGGATTACCGCCAGGTACATATACTATCAATTCTAAAATCATGTTGTCAGACAGTACAGTGCTAGATCAATCAACCAGTAGTTTTACCGTGAAAGCTCCTTATGTGCCACCACCGGCATTGGGTAATGTCAGTCTGGCACCGACCGGCGCTTCAACTTTGAGAAATGCAGATGGCACAATTTCTATCTTTTTCCCTGCGGGAGCAGCCGCAATACCGGTAGACCTTGCGTTGAATGGTATTGCAGCCAATCAGCTGCCAGCCGCACCCACAGGGTTTACATTCATCGGCAGTAGCTTCCAGGTGAACGGCCTCACCGGCTTACTCGCCAAGAATGCGACCGTAATTGTGAAATATACCTCGGATGATTTGAATAAGGCAAACGGTAAAGCAGCCAGTCTTGTATTGATGCGCTGGGATCCGGGGACAAATCAATGGGTAGTGTTAAAAACAAAAGTAAATACCAAGGAAATGACCTTGACCGCTACCAGTAAGCAAATGGGTATCTGGGCAATCGCTACAGGGACAATCAAATCTTCTGCCATAAATTGGATGATTGTCAGCATCATTGCTGTTGTTATAATAGTTAGCGCTGTAGCAACGATATTCCTGATACAGAGAAAGAAACGACAAAAAAGACCAGGAAAAAAGATAGTAAGATTGGAACTACGACGACGATTATCCCATTGATGTTAATTTAGAATGAACCCATACTCGAAAAAGAATAGTATGATGAAAAATAAAAAATGGACACTCCTCGGCGGCTTGATCTTGTTAATAATAAGCATGATCTTACCCGGTGTGTCCACTCTGGCATCAAGTTCAACTACCGTTGCGGGTACTATTCCGCTTAACGTATATAACGTACAGGTGATCAATATTACCACTACCTCAGCCACTATCTCCTGGGATACAAACAACCCAACTGGCGTCTCAGTCACTTCTCAAGTATCCTATGGAATCACCACCGGTTATGGCAAGAGTGTTAGCGATAATTCATCCGAACATCACAGCGTCGATATCAGCGGGCTTCTACCGGGCACCGTCTACGATTACCAGATACAGTCAGCGATTGTTGGGTTTACAGCCACTCCATTTACTGGTTCGTTTAAGACTCTGGCTGCACCACCAATCACACCCACTAATATAATGCTTACCTCGTTCCCCAACCCATCCTACTGCGGCCAGACGGTATATTTTGGTGTGGTTGTAATGACATCCAGTTTAAAGAGTATCGCTACCGGCACCGTTACCCTCATGGATAACACCACCAACAAAGTCTTGGGCACCAGCCAACTTTTATTCGGTCTGACATTCTTTAATATTAATTCACTCACAGTAGGCAGCCACAATATCACGGCGGTATACGCTGGTAATAGTAACTTTGCCAGCAGCACCTCAAACGTGGTGGTAGAGAAGGTCATGGCGAAAACGGTTTGTACCTGGCCAATAAAACCGACTCCATGCAATTTTGGTCAACTGATCAAGTTCGCGGTCCATATTGGGGTACAATCACCCGGTACAGGTAATCCAATCGGTAATGTGACATTTTATGATGGTGATCATAGCCTGGGGACGGGCAGCTGGTCTGGGGATGTGGCTGTTCTGAATTGCTTCCTGTCAGCTGGTTCGCACAATATCACGGCTAAATATAGTGGCGATAATAATTATGACGCCAGCACCAGCGATGTTATAAATCAGATTGTGAACAAGGCTAATTCTACAATTACCCTAAACTCCTCTCTTAACCCTGGCAAGGCGACGAATACGGTAACCTTCACAGCCAAGATCACTCCCAATACGGCTACAGGTACCGTGACGTTCAAAGATGGCGGGAAAACCCTGGGTATTGTAACTCTGAGTGCTGGACAGGCCACATTTAGTACCAAACTCTCAGTGGGAACGCATTCTATCATCGCGGTTTACAATGGAGATGGTAACTTCAATACAAGCGCCTCAAATACGATCAGCCAGGTGATCAAGTAGAAGTGGGACGGCGTTTACTTCTGTTTTTAGCTGACAGCAAAACTTGATCTATCTTTCGATTTAAACCGCAAATTAATGACGTTTTAAATTCAGCTGAACCGCGTTTTAGGGACAGACCAACTTTCTCCCTCTCCCACCAGAAACACCGTTCCGTTCCGCTTTAAGTAATGATATGATTGAAACAACGTACTTGGTATAAAAGATGGAGTACACGATGAAAATCCTGGCGATTGTAGGCAGCCCCAGATTAAATGGTAACACCAACTACCTCGTAGACCAGGCACTTCAAGAAGCATCAAAACTGGGAGCGGCGACAGAAAAGGTTATTCTCAGTGAACTTAAGCTGAGTCCCTGTGTTGGTCACGAAAACTGTGCCTTGCAGAATACGTGTTTACAAAAAGACGATGGGATGGAACTATTAGACAAATTTTGCCAGGCCGATGGGTTAATACTGGCCAGCCCGGTGTACTATTACGACGTGACTGCATGGATGAAAATATTCATTGACCGTAACTACTTCCTCTACCGTCATGGAATCAAGTCAAAGGCCAGAGCAGTGGGGATGATCGTTGTCGCCGGCGGCGCCGGGATTGATGACACTGTCCGCACCTTGAAAAAATTGGCCATGGCATCTACGTCAAATATTGTTAAAGAAAGGCGTTTTCTGGTCACCGGTTATGCCAGCCGGCCAGGTGATGTGCAGAGTAACATCGTCCTGGTAAACGAAGCCCGACAACTTGGCCGGCAAATGGCAGAATGTCTATGTTAGCCGACCGCTTTATCGATCACCCATGTTTGTAATATTAAATGAACGTAACAAAATAAAATACCCAATAAATAAAAGTTTAAAAAACATATTTTTCTTATTCTTGACTTGAGCGTGAATTCAGATTACGATGATACAAGAATCAAATTCCGGAAAGCGCAGTATTACTTTATGAATAATCCATATCGCACTCTGGGGATTGGTCTGGCCATCGGCGGGGCAATGTTTGTGCCCATCGCCTATTTTCTTATTTCTTCCGTGCCACTTACCGCTGTTGGCTTGTCATCGATTATCTTGGGGTTTACAAGTTTAGCTTTAGCCAATGCCAGACCTTATGTTTCGCCCGCAGCCGCTGAAGTCATTTTGAAAACGGGCATGGAGAACACGGCTGCTCTCCTCGAAGAACTGGGGTTGAAATCCAAAGCCATTTACCTTCCATCGTCCGTGAGAGATGGAAAACCGCAAGCCGTCGTCCCCCTAATCGACATGAAAGAGTCAACGTTACTAAAAAACAAAATTACGGGGCGGTTGATCGTTCGATACGGAAATAATCCCGAGGACATGGGAATTGCGGTGACGACTCCCGGCAGCATTAACTATAGCCAGTTGCCCAATAAGCCCGGGGCAAATCCCGAAGAGATACAATCCGCGATTATTTATGTGCTGACAGGTTTGCTGGATATTGCTAGTTCCGTGATAGTAAATATTTCCGAGAACCAGGTTAAGGTAGAATTGAGCGGCGCAAAATTAAACTATGAAGACATCTGGTATTATCGTTGCCTGGGTAGCCCGGTGGCGTCGATCGTTGCCACCATAACGTGCGAAGCGCTGAACAAACCCGTCAGAATTGTTGAGGAAACCTCTTCAAAGCAAAACAGCCGGATTTTACTCGAGGTACTTTGATGAGGACGTTCAACCGGTACATCGTGTCTCTGGCCATTGCTTCAGCTGTCATCAATATTTTACTGGCCATGTTTAAGCAAAATGACCTTTCGGTGTATTTTACTCTCAATGTCATCGCTTACTTGATAATTACATTGCTAAATATCTATTTGAACCCGAAAGCGCGTCGGGCACTCAGCAGTGTCACCATTGTCCTGTTCTCCGGTTTTGTTGTTATCGTAGCAGTCAAAGTGGCGGAGATATTATCCAAGTGAAGACACACTTGAAGAGACTCTTACGGATTACCATACTACTCACACTGGTGGCTACCTTTTTATCCACCGCGACACCGGTTTGGGCCGCCGAACCTCAAGAAGATCCCTTGACCGCGAAAATAGTATTCAGTGGTACCGCCTTATTCAATTATTATGCAGATACCTTGGTATTCTTACTTGGTAAATACCCGGTAACAGTCGCCCAACGCATGGACAAAATGACCTTTGCCAATATACCAGACAACCTTGCGGAGGCAACTGGCAATTTCTCCAACGCCTCCACGTCGATAGCCGCGGCGGTCGTAAAAATAGATTATGACCTCGAAAAGTTAAGACTATTACAATCGCAATCCAGGGTAGTCGAAAACCTTCAACTTGCGAAACAGGTCTGGGCGAATATTATCCAGGCGAAATCAGATTTGAATCAAATGGAAAAGGCTACCAGCGTCGGTGGGACGTCTTTTAATATCTCCTCAGCAACGCCCGGTAGTGATATCAAACTCGCTTATAACAGGTTACTGGATTTAATCAACCAAATTGGAGCTTTGCTTGATCTGGATCAAAGACTGCTGATCAGCGTTCTGCCAGCCCAGATATTAAATACCTCGGATACCGCGGCCTTTTTAAAAATCCTTGGTACATTAGGTATCACGCCTTCATTAGACAATCTGGCTAGTGCCGATGTTTCCACTATTATTAACAGCCTTGGACCCTCTGATCTCACCGAGCTTTTAAATGACCTTTCCACATCTGATATTACTGACGTCATAAAAAGTTTGGGCACGACTAACATCGCGGTCACCATTCTTACGTTAATTATCCAACCAACGACGGTGTACGTCGGTGATAGAGTAAATTTGAGCGGACGGTTGACATCCGGCAACCAGGGGTTGTCAAACCGGAAGATTACATTTTTACTGGATAGAATTTCGGTGATGACCGTTAACACCGATTCCCAGGGTTACTACAGCGCCAGCTTGCCGATTCCTTACCGGTATCAGCCGGAAATGTTGATCCAGGCTCTTTACTATCCTCAAGGTGTTGATATTGGTAGTTATACCGCGTCCTTAAGCCCTGGCGAAAAAATCAACGTGCTTTTTTACCAGACCAAAATTACCCTAAGGACAGAGGAAAATGCCTACCCTGGCAGGGATTTCTCCATTCAGGGAGAAATCAGTTATAACGATTCCGAAATTGAACCGGTTAACCGGGACCTGGAAATATATTTTGATGGTATCCTAGTTAAGGCCATAACTGGTTTCAGTGATTTTATTTACGCGATGGCGGTGCCATCAGACATTGATTTAGGTAGCCACCATATCTCAGTGGTGGTTTCGGCCAACCAAAGATATGCCCCAACCTTCGTTGATAGGGAAATCAATGCGGTCATGGCCAAACCAATTTTTACCGGGACCTTGCCGAAACTGGTCTTTATACCGGGCAGCTTTCATTTAAACGGCACATTTCGCTCTGAAATCGGAACCCTTTATGAACCCGCAGTCAATGTGACACTGGGTCACAATCGTTTTGAGCTAAACGGAAATGACCAGGGAGCCATTACTACGGTCAACCGAACGAAGTACGATTTCAGTCTGTTCGGTTTCCAAACTTTTGAAATGGTGGTGACGCCAAGGGAACCGTGGAACGGCACGTTACGTATCGTCAAGTCCGTCGCGGTCATTAATACGATTAACTGTAGTGGTTTTCTGGTTCTCATTATATTGTCAATCATATTTGTGCCGCGAAAATTGAGATCCACAATCAGTAACATCGTGACCAGACGACCTTCACGGGAATATACCCCTGCTCCTACCTCAGTACCGGTATACAATAAAATAGCCGATAGCCCTACACCACCCGAAACACCCTCCTGGAATGAATTTATCAGCAAATTTTCACCCCTGGTAAAAACTTTTTTTCTTTACCGGCTGATACTCAAATTGATCCAGAATATCACCCATATCATCCTTAGACCACAAATGACTTTAAGGGAATATGCCCGTGAAGTTAGCCCCCCACTTGGCCGGGCGAGCAGTATTTTCCTAAACTTTACGCGGCTGATTGAGAAGTTTATCTATTCTCCTAGAAAAGTTACCGACGAGGACTCCAGCGAAAGTGAACGTATGGTGCAGCAAATCGAACAGGCATTAAAAAAATGAAGACTTGGCAACTTTTAGGCGCCGTGCTGGGCGTTGTATTATTAATATCCATATTTTCGGTTTGGTTTGTACCATCTTTACAAAGTTTTATGACAAGCAACTCGCAGTGGAACGGGATCAAAAATAGCCTCAAGGAGGTTAACGGGAAGCCCATCCCCTCACTCGACGAACTAGATGTTTTGCCCGAAGAATCTATTATCATCTCGGTACCCTATCTTGAATACACCCAATCCGAATTAGAAAAAATCAAGAATTACGTCATGAGTGGCGGTACCCTGATGCTGGTTGACGACTATGGCTTTGGCAACGAGGTTTTGGTTTATTTAGGGACGACGATTCGTTTCGATGGTAAACCATTACTTGACCCGCTATTTTGTTATAGTAATCCGTGGTTACCCAAAATAACTGACTTCACATTTCAAATGAACCTGTTAAATAAGCCAAAACTTGTTTATCTGGATCCGGGGCCACCTGAGCCACCGGTTTTACTATCAAAAGATTCCGCCACGAAAATCTCTTTAGTCGTCCTCAATCACGCGACCGCCCTGGTTAATGTTCCAGATGAGTATATTCTGGCAGAATCGTCACCCACCAGTTACATAGACCGCGACAATAACGGCGTTTTAAGTCCCGGGGAACAAGCGTCACCTTACCCGGTAGCCGCTAAATTGCCACTGGGGAAAGGGACAGTAATACTTGTTTCTGACCCCAGCATTTTTATTAACGGCATGTTAAACCAATATGATAATCTAAAGTTCATCGAGGTGATTTTAAAATCGGATGATGCAAAGGATTTATTTATTGATGTTTCGCACTTGCCAGAGGCTCCACTGGATAATGTAAAAAGCGCCCTGGTTAGGGTCCGCGATTTTCTCGGCCAACCCTATCCGATACTAGCTGTCGTCGGCATTACCTTTGTTTCGATATCATGGTTGGTATTAAAAAGAGGAGGCTCAATTGGGAGACAATCATAATATTTCAGACCTCTATAATAAAATTACGAACGAGTTATCCAAGGTTATTGTAGGCAAGGGAGAAATTGAAGCGGCCTTA
>Ga0209777_10000424_pt1 | contig 70469 bp, 49 predicted proteins | sample FrelakmetHBP12HB_FD_187147 | JGI IMG/M metagenome (GOLD analysis project Ga0209777, IMG submission 187147) | Freshwater lake sediment microbial communities from the University of Notre Dame, USA, for methane emissions studies -HBP12 HB (SPAdes)... | ecosystem: Environmental > Aquatic >...
AGGAGAGGACATCTCTAGCCACAGATGGCAACCACGAACCACACGAAAGACACGAACGGGCTGTCGCCATTGCTGGGATTCCGTCGCTGGCGCAACTCCGCCGTACGCGGACGCTGGCGCATCCATCCGCCAGGCATACGCCTGCCGGGTGAGCTGCGTAGGTCTCCGTTCTGCAAGCGAGCTTGCTCCACGGAGCCTTGCTTGCTCACGGGACGTACGGCTCCGCATGCGGTAATCCCTTGCCCTTTTCTCTTCACATAGCAGGCGGATTCAGACCCAGCCGAAGCCGTGGATCAAGACGGCGTACCCTCGCACACGCCAAATGCCCCGCATCAGCGCCAGCGTTCGTGGGTTTCGTGTGGTTCGTGGTTCCAAAGAAAACGGATAATCATCCCAGCCTCAGACCGTGGCGGCCTAGCCGCCCACTCGGACCGTCCGTCTCACTGTCCTACCGTCCCACCCCGCCTTACAGACGCAGAAGGTAGGAAGGTGAGAACGTAAGAAGGTAAAACGGGATCGCGGAGCCGCGGATCAATAGCAGAACTTGTCGGACTTCTTCTCCATGGCGTTCAGCATGCCAATCATGTCCTCGTACTCCGCGTCCATCCCCTGAAATGTCGGCCCGGAGATATACCGACAAGCGTCGGCGAATTCCAGCCAGCATTGTGTCTCTGACGCTTCCTGCATGGCATCCGTGATCTTGTTCCTGAACACAGAAGGGTAACGTCTCTTACGCCAGGCCTCAGCCAAGTTGGCGCACACTGACCTGGAAGACCTTCTTACTTGATCGACCATGGAGTACCTCTCTTCGATCGGGAATGTCTTGGTCATCTCGAAGATGTTCATCGCCGCAGCGAATGCCCTCTGGTAGACATCCAGGTCTCGATAATGCCGGATAGCCTTATTCCTTACCTTGCCGTCATCCATGCCTTCGTCCTCGTCCTCTTCCATGTCCAGTAGTCGTGACTTCGGCCGATACTACCCCTCAATCATGAGCAGCCAGAACAACTTCCTACCCTCTCACCCTCTCACCCTCTTACCCTCTTACCCTCTCACGGTCTCACCGTCTTCTCCTGCTACCTTCCCACCTTCTTACCCTCAAACCTTCTCGCCGCGCCGCGGCACCCTCCCACTGTCCTACCGTCTCACCGTCTCACCGTCCCACCTTCTTCCCTTCTCGCCGTTCTCACCCTCTCACGTTCTTACCCTCAAACCTTCTCACCTTCTTCCCGTCTACCCTCCTCCTGTGCCAGAAGGTACGCGGTCAGGGCAAGGAACGCCCATGCCTGGGACCACCGCATGTAGGGGATACGGTTCGTCGAGAACCTGCCCTTTCTGAAATAGAAGTACCCTCTCCCGCTGTACATGTTCTCCAGCATCCAGTTCATGATCCTGTCCGTGAGATCCCGGTATCCCTCGCCTTCTCTGGAAAAGAAGCAGATGGCCTGAGCAGGGGCGTGAATATCGATGGGATAGACCTTGTCGTGATAGTACTTGGGTGTTCCGTCATTGAGAAAGAAGGTCCTCGCGTAGTACTCGACGCCCCTGCGATAGGCCGCCCGATACTCGGGTGCCAGGCCCGCATCCAGGATGTACCGGATGGCCAGCAGGTTGAAGCCCGTGTGAAAGGAATCGATCCACCTCTGGGATGGATTCTCACCATAATACCACGATCCGTCCTCGTTTTGATGACGCATGGAGTAGGCCAGGCTGGACAGAGCCGCGTCTGTGCAGGCCGAGTCGTGCCCATACCCTGACAACCTGGTGAGAATGGAAGACCCCAACAGATTGACGTTGTGTACCACCTCGGTATCCACCGGCGTGTAGCTGAAACAGAAGGTATCTCCCTCCTGGGTTCGATGCAAGTCGGTCAAGATGAACTTCGTGATCGAGACCGCCATATCCAAGGCCCGCTGCATGCCTGTATAGTCGTAGCAGTCCAGCAGGGCGTGGCCGATGAAGGAGGTATTGACAACCGTTGGAACGCCCTTGGGGCGAAAGAAGGTCCTCGATTGCCAGTCGAAGTTGTAACCCCACGCATTGCCGGAGCAGTCTCTTGACTTCAATGCCTCAAGCAGATCAAGCAGGTATCGGATTCGCTCAAGATCCTCCTGTCGGCCGTGGATCTTGAAGAGCCGGCAGTATCCCCAAAGAAAGAGGCCGATCGCCTTGGGATTGTGCCCCTTGTTCACACCCAGTAGAGGCCGCAGGTTCACAGGGCATCTGCGCATGAATTGAGTAAGGGCCATGCGCAATCCCTTGCTCTTTGCACTGAGCGCCCGCAGCAGGGGGCTATTCAGGGCGTCATAGGGATCATACCCGGCGTAATTGCCCGATTCAACGTAGTCGAGCAGTCTGCCGGTTACCTTCGCAACGTCGGGTCGCATTCGCTATCAGCCAGGACCTACCAATCGAGCATAGGTGTAGGCAATCCCCTCTGACACGACTGTCCTGAATCCCTCGCTGGAAGCCCACCAACGGTGCGGGTCATAGTCGCTCGGAGGTATGGCATAGACTCCCAATTGAAACGTGGGCGGCAGGACCTTCCTGAACACAAGGAAGCTTCTTCGGGCGTGGGCTCCTTTGGTAATGAGGTTCGCACTGGTTATGGACGGATTCTTCAGGAGCCATTTGCGAACCTCCAGTGCCGCGGCGTAGGTTCGATCCCTTTCCACTTTGGGATTCGGGACCGCCACAATCCGGCCTTCACTAATGCCGAGCCTCATGAGCCGTGCTGCTGCCAGCTCGGCATAGGTCTTATACTGAGACAGATCGTATCCAAGCTCGACGGGCCCTCCTGTTGTGACAAATAGCCGGTGGTCGTCTTCCTTGAACAGGGCAAGACCCTGTTCGAGAACGTCGTCCGGGACCCAACCCTCAATGATGCACACGTTGGCATTACCCGGATTCTGGTAGGCCAGGAACGAGTAAGCATGGCATACGCAGAGCAATAGCAGAGTAGCCATACATCCCAATAGGCAGAACCAGCCAAAGATTGTGGGTACGTAAAGCTGCCTCTTGGCAAACAGCCTGAATCTCGTGGTCATCTCACCTCCGTGCGCGCTCCAGCCTCGGCAGAGACGAGCGCCGATACTCTCGAGAGTGTCAAGGCCAGTACCGCAATGAACACGCAGAACACGGTGAACTGGGCCGCCAGGATACAACTGTCGGTGCTTTTCATTATGGGGTTGTACTTGATCAGGAAGACACCGTGCAGCAATAGGATTTCATAAGCGTACTTTCCGAGAACGCGGAGAAGGGCGATCTCTATTCCCTGCTGGCCAAGATATCCGAACAATACGATCAGGGAGATGGCAAACACCACTCCAAGGCATTCCCGAAGGCAGGTCAATGCCGGACTAGGCAGCCATTGGGTCACCGCGGTGTATGTGGTCCCACGGCCCGTCGCACACTGGTAGGCCAAGACAAGCAGTATCCCAGTTGCTGCCGCCACGAGGCAGCCCATGTTTCTTTCACGGAAGACACTCCTGAATTTATCCCGATATATTGCCAATACGCACCCGGTGGGAAAGGAGAGAAAAGCATACCAGCCGCAATCCATGTAGTGACGCTGTACTCGAGACAGCAGAACCGCCATCGACAGCAAGAACACCACGTTCTGCTTGTCGGTTAGCACTGTTCCGCCGAGATAGAACAGAAGATACCACAGCAGTATGAATGTCACAAACCATCGGACGTGATCGATATAGCGGAGTTCCTCCGTAAGATTGATTCCCACCATGGTTGTAACGAGGCTGCGAAGCGACAGCCCTTTGGCCAAAAGAGCATAGTCAAGTGCTATTATGATGACGGTGGCAATCCAGTATGGGACCATCACCTTCCTTATCCGTCTAAGGCAGAATGCTCCGAAGCTCAACCGTTGTCGACGATTGGACATCGTCAAGCCGAAGCCGGATAGCAGCAGGAAGACGGCTACACTGTTGTGCGCGAGATTGATGCTGGCCTTTGTCGCTGACACATGTGTCCAAACGTGCCCTAGGAGAACGAAGAAGATCGCCAGGCCCTTTATCTGCTCGGTCTGAACGACATCCAGGAGACAGGATGAACCGGCAGCGGTCCTCCGTGAGGTGGCTACTGCCAGCATGGCGAAGATCGCCAGTATGGCCAGGTTGACCAGTTCGGGGTGCACTACCCCGAGTTTGGTGGATTCGTAATTGGCGAATAGGCTTCCTATGACTTGACTCACCCTTGCTCCCAATGATTCACCGGCATCACCTACTGACTGGTCACCTCTGCTCCAGGGCCACGGCCTGGCGGGTCTTGATCGATTCGAGAGCTGCAAAACAGGCCAGTGTCACGGCAAATAGCCCTTCAGCGGACATCAGCGGCTCTCCACCTGCCTTGACTCGCTGCAGGAATTGCGTCATCATCTGTGACTGACCCTTGTCCTGATTCATCAGACGCCTGCGCACAGGCTTGCCCTTGCCATAGATCTGCATCTCTTTGAAATCCTCGATGATCCCGGTCAGGCCCGAAGAGTAGATCTCGATGTGCTCCTTGGGCAGTTCCTTTGAGCCGTTGGCAAAGTAGTCGATGGTCCCCAAGGAGCCATTCCCAAAGGACAGATTGATTGAGACTGTATCATTGAGCCCATGAGGATCGGGCAGGGCAGTGGCGAAGACCATTATCGGCAGCGAGCCGCACATCCAGGTCAGGAAATCCACAAAGTGACATACCTCCCCCAGGATGCGGCCTCCGCCCATGTCCATATCCTGAATCCATGTACCGTTCGGGATGGCCCCGGCGTTGATCCGGTAGAGCATGGAGACAGGGCCTGGTGCCATTCGACTCTTCAATTCGACGGCCAAGGGGGCAAAGCGGCGATTGAAGCCTACTGCCAGACACCGATCAGGGTGTTGGCTGTGCGCCTGTCGTATTTCGTCCAGGTCCTCCAATTGGATGCACAGTGGCTTCTCAACGAAGACGTGCTTATCCGCCTCAAGACACTGCCTGACATACCGGGCGTGTGTGTCGTGACGCGTGGCGATGAAGACGGTGTTGATGTCAGGGTCCTTCAGGATGTCGTCTTCTGATTCCGTGCAGATCTCGAACCCAAATCGCTCCGCCACCCGCTTGGAGGTGGTTCCGCATTGGGTCATCACGGCCTTGCACACGACGTCCGGATCTCTACGGGGGAGGTTGGGCAGGAGATACCCCTGTGCATAGCTACCGGCACCGATGAAGGCCAGGTTCACCTTGCCTGTACCCCTCGGCGTCCCTATCCGAACCCGCTGCTTGTCCAGAGGTTGGGCAACATCGTATTTCAGCACGATACCCAGGAAAGGTTCGGACCGGTTCAGGATCATGGTGTAGGCCTGGGCGGCCTTTTCGAGTGGGAATTCATGAGTCGTGAGATAGTCGATGCTGATGCGGCCCGAATGCACGAGGTCCTGAAAGGCCTGCATGTTCCGGGTCTCCGTCCAGCGCACATAGGCTGCCGGGTATTCCACACCCTTCTCCTCATAGTCCAGGTCGTATCGCCCCGGGCCGTAGGAGCACGACATGCGCAGTTCCAGTTCCTTCCTGTACCAGTATGGATCTCGATCGAATCCCGTGGGCACCGCTCCCACAACCACTACTCGGCCGCGCTTACGCGCCAGTTCACCTGCACAATTGATCGGATCGAGGCTGGAGGTCCCTGCTGTGATGATCACCGCATCGGTACCCAATCCGCCCGTTTGATTCTCAATCATGGAGGCCAGACCAGGTGTCTGCCGGGTCCAGGCTTCGTCACAGCAGTGCTTGGCCGCCGTGTCCACGGTGTTCTGATCCACGTCGATTCCGAACGTCCGGACCCCGCTGGCACGCAGCATCAAGCAGGTCAACTGTCCCAGCAGGCCCAGACCGATTACGGCACAGTTTTCACCGAGCCGCAGGTCGGCCTGCCTGATGCCCTGCAATGCAATCGCGCCCAGCGTGTTATAGCTGGCCTTCCTCAGGTCCACACCCTCTTGGAGCTTCACGCACAGATTCCTGGGCACGGAGACGATCTCAGCGTGGTTGGCATACCCTGCACCGGCGCAGGCCACCTTGTCACCCACACAGAGGTCATGGATGCCCGCTCCGACCTCGATAACCTGCCCGGCACAACTGTAGCCCAGGGGTGAATACGCATCCAGCTTCTTCATCACCGCTCGGTACGTCTGCACAAGGCCCTGTTTCTTGAGCGTATCGATCACCTGCTTGACTTGTTGTGGGCGTTCCTTTGCCTTACCGATCAGGCCTTTGCGCGCAGTCTTGACGGTAGATCCCTCAGTCCCGGCACTGATCAATGAATAGTGATTGCGAACCAGGACCATTCCGGGGCCCACCTTGGGCCAAGGAAGCTCCTGTATGATGATCTCACCCGACTTCAGTTGCTGTGTGACTTGTTCCATGCTCCACCAATCAAGATCAATGCCTCAATGGAACGGATTGTCCTGTAACCACGAACCACACGAAACCCACGAAAAGGCTGACGCCATTGCTGGGGGACCCTTGCTGTCGCGACACCGCCGCACGCAGACGCTGACGCGTCCACCCGTCAGGCATACGCCTGTCGGGTGAGCTGCGCAGGTCTCCGTTCTGCAAGCGAGCTTGTTCCACGGAGCCCCGGTTGCTCACGGGGCGTACGGCTTACTCTGCGTCGGAGTGTCCGGGCCCTCCGTCGCTTGCCGCTTTGCGCACTTCGCTTACCGCATTCGCCTGAGCCGTCGGAATGTGGCCGAGTCTAAGGCGGCGCCGCAAGCTAGCTTCCAGAGCCGGGTCAGATGAAGGCCACCCTTGGAGGCAAAGCCTCCAAGGCACGGCATCGCCGTGGATCAGACGGCGTATCCACGCACAGGCCAAATGCCCCGATCCAGTGCTAGCGTTCGTGTGTTTCGTGTGGTTCGTGGTTCAGAGTCGCGGTGATGTGCGGCCTACATCTTTGTTCATGATCCTTCTTGTGACTTCAGCTAGCGTACTGAACCGCACCCGGCCCTGACACTCCGTCTTCACGAACCTCAAGAAGACCTCCAGATTCCGGTCATTCCAGAAATCCTTGCTGTGCCCCAACATCACAACCGGCGAGCCGACGTGATCTCCAAGTGTCTGGTCGTCGTCAATGGCTCGTCTCAGTCCACGGATCATGTCATGCGCACTCAATTTGCAGAAGTCGTACTTGAACGGCTGCAGCGTACCGAGCTTGCGAAGGATTTGTCCAAACGAGTCCCTGCTCTTCCTGGCATCCAACATGGCGTGCCGGTGTGTATCGGCCCTCTCCACGGACCGCCTCTTGAGTGAGGCACTCAGCTTGGTCCACTTGAGATTGCACACGTAGGGTCTCAACTTGGACCAGACCGGAAACTCAATGATGTGCTCGCCAGAGGGGCCCGGCTGGCTGATATCCTCTCCAGTCGTCCACCAGTAGCCGCGAGCAGATGGGGCGCAACGATAGTCCGTCGGCACTGGCGAGGTCTCATACAGACCGTGGATGACGGATGAGTCGGCAACCAAGCCGGCCATCTTCAGGCCCCGAATGAGCTGTTTGGACGGCTGGCCCCAGAACATGGCCGCCCGGTATACAAGACACGCATATTGAGGACACACGGGCTTGACGACCGCCTCCAGCGTATGCTTGCCCTCAAATAGCACCCCGACAACGGAGAGCGGGTCGCCTTGAGAACCCATTCCGTGGGGCAGGTCGGTTATTCGTGAATACTCCGGATGTAGCTGCCAACTGCCGTCCTCGAATGTGGCTCCTACCCACCATGGGTGCAGGTGCAGTTGCGCGTCGTGTCCGGACCTGACGGCATATTGGATTTGTTCCGCGATCTCGTCTGACGGGCTGTACCCCAGGTGCAGAGAGCCGGCCTCTTGGGCCTTCCTCATGGCCCAGTACTCTCCCACCTCCAGCATGATGGAAACCCTGGCGCCGTACCTCTCGCACAATGACAAGAGGCGGCGCGTCGGTTCGATCATATCCCGCCGGATGTCGCCCGAGCCATTGCCAAAGAGCTCGTAGTCGAGGGTCAAGACCAGATCTATCATGGCATCTTCGGAATCCGCTGGTCCACGTAGATGGCCTTGCCCCTTGCGGAAAGAGGGATCGCAGCGATAAGCTCAATGGAAAAGGTAATCTGGCTGTCCAACTTGTGCCCCAGATTGCGCTGTATCCTGACCTTGTCGTCTCCTGCGAACCCATCGGCTGGCACGATACGCAGTACCGCTGTCCCTGGAGTCTCCTGCATGAACTGGAACTGCCTGACATGCAAGAATGTGTCGTCATGCATGTTGAGGGCGGTCCAGGAGATCTCAGTGCCATCGGCGGCGACCAAGACCTCCTGAGTACGGTGGCCGCGGATGTCCCGAATGATAACGTGTTCGCGTCCACAAGCATCGCAGCGGTCGCCAACATATGTCGCCCAGTCACCAGTTCGGTATCGAATGAACGGCATTACGGTATTGATGAATCCGGTGCCCACAATCTCGCCCCGCTTGCCCGGGGTAGTAACGGGCTGCCCCCGCTCGTCGAGCAGCTCAAAGTAACCGTAGGTGGGCCAGACATGATAGTCAGTCGAGTGTTCGCACTCAGCAGCCAAGACCAGCTTCTCGCTGTGGCCGTAGCCGGAGAAGAGTCGGCAACCGAAAACCTCTTCCACCATCTCACGCTGCTCTGGATACACGATTTCAGACTCGGCTATGATGCTTCGGACATTTCGTGGAGGCTGAGCATCCCTACGTCGAATGAACCGGGCCAGGGCCACAATACTGGAGGGATAGACATGCATGAAACAGGGTCCGATCGCGGCGATGTGCTTCAAATAACGTGCCATGTTCCCATCGGACATATGAAAGGTGCTGTAGTGATGGTGTCGGAGAATTGGGTCATACTCATGATACAACCCATGTCGATCTCCCTGCACCGGGCGGCCACGCAGTGTAGCCATAGGCATTCCGAGTCTGTAGCCGGCACGTCCCCAATTTGTCGTGAGATACGCGTATTCGATGGCCGAACGGCTCGCGTTGGAATAGAAATGTAAGGGAGAGCCGCCCACTCCCCCGGTGGACCCGAAATCAACATCTATGTTACGAGTGCTCTTGGCACACATGTCCTTCAGATTCTCACAAACGACCTGACTATCAATGATGGGCAGGCAGGTCAAGTCATCCAGAGTCCTCGTATCCCCCGGATGGAATCCAAGAGAACTGAACCTGTCATGATAGAACCGGGTCTTCCCGTAGGCAAGGTTCAGGACTTCGCGAAGCCTTTCCAATTGGTACTCTCTGGAGCGTTCCGCTGGCCACCATTGCGCATTTCGGGCGAACTCTCGCTGCTCCCTGAACACCCTTCCCAACAGCCATGCCGTTGGTATTGGCGATAGAATTCCTCCGATCAGCCGCTTCAGCGGTGTCGGAGTGCCCTCCCAGATGTTCTTACGTGATATGGCCTTCTTCATCGGGCGTAGATTGCAGATCACGCCAATCGCGTGTGACGGTGGTACATCTTATGCTCTGTAGTCCGCCTACCCGGTCCCTTCATGAAGCTCAACATGACCCTGCCAGCCGAAGTGTGGCTTGAAATGTAGCCCTCGTGCATCGAGATCAGCCAGAGGCTGTCCGCCGGGCGTGTCTGCCGATCTGAAGACAACCTTGTCTGGCTCAAATACTACAAGAGGCAGTGCATGTGCATGGAATGCATGCCACAAGAACGGCAAACGCTCGTAGTCAAAACCCATCAATTTCGCGCACGTTAGATCAACGGCTACGGGGTTTGCACCGGCGATCATGACACCTGAGGCCTTTGGCGTCGGATCCAGAGGGCCGTTGCCCTCGCCGCCGACAATCCCATCAACAACGCAGAACACTCGCCTTGTAGGAGTGTCCCCAAGGTATCCGGTCTTCTCCGCGTACATCAAGATCCTGTTCAGATCGATCACCATCCTCCAGGTCGTGTCATTACCGTACCAGTTTCCCGATCGGATGGTGTCCCTGTTTGTGTCACCGAAGACGCCTTTGCCAATAGCCTTTAGCGGCCTGGCCACGATGCCTCGCAGAGGTCCCAGCAACGGGAATATTTGCCTCACGCAGGCCATGGCCCTCCGCTCGATTCGGTGCATTGTGCCGTTATCGGCGTATTGATCGCCACCCTGAGAGGGCGTGCCTTCCCGATGGTGGGGCAGCCAGTTCTTGTTTCCGTTGATCCCCACCAAGTTCTTCATGCACACGGTGATGCCGGTCTTCTTGTGGGTCTTCAATTTGGGCAGGTCAATCACGCAGTCGGCATCCAGGACGGTTCGGGAGATCAGGTACTCGTGGACGCCTCCCGTGTGGTGACTCCGGATCTCACTCGTATCGTACTCGGAGCCGTAGAGCAAGTGGCACACGTGCTCGACCTCTGCGAACATGGAGCGGCTGCCGAGGTCCACCTTGACGTATCCAGCAGGATCGCCGGGCAGGCGATCATGCCCGACAATCACGCCGTCGACTTTTCGGGCCTTCTCGGGCCTCAGGTCGTATACCTCCACCTCGAAACCTGCATGGTGGCGGTAGAACTCCTGGATCTCATCCAGCCCGGCAATCCTTCGAATCGCAGCGAAGTCCGCATCATTCTGCGGAGCATCCGCGATAATGGCCCGGCCCTTGCCCCTCAGGGCGATGTAGACATAGTCCAGGGCCGCTCGAATGACTGAGCCGTGGGTTATCAGGCAGTCGCCATGACCCGGCTGCGTCTCGCGAAACTCCCGAATGAAGTTGGGCTTGAGCACGACTGTATCACCTGGGAGTATAACCTCGCCAAGCGGATTCCAGGCCTTCTGGCCATAGTGTACTGCGTCGAGCCCGAGTAGTCGCAAGGCATCACGCACCCCTTCATATGCCTGATTGGCCTCTCTGGCAAAGGTGTTGGAGCTAAAAGGATACTCCGGGCACGTAGTTGCCGGGGAATAGGGCGGCTCCCCTGCATATCTACTGTTGCCCAGTCCTATGGCGACTTCCGTATCTGCCATGACACCTGCCTCAAAGGCTTATTGTTCAGGACTTCTCCTGCACGGGTGGCTGAAGGCTACCGACCGTCTGGTTCCTCCCAGGCCTTGAGTTGGCCGAGGTCAACCATGCGGTGGCGTTCCTTCCTCTTGAGCATCTCGCACACTTCCTCGATCACGACAGAGCTTCGGACGAAGTCTCTCAGGCTGTACTTCGGCCTTCCCCCCTCCACACAGGCAGATGAGAAGGACCGGTACATCTGGACATGCCCCTTTTCACGAGGCCATGATCGATATGCCATCTTGCGGCCGCCGTCCAGAACGGTCATTTTGAGGAAGTCATCGATCTTGATGGTCAGATAGCCTGCACGGATGTCAATGTACTCCTGCACGCCACGCAAGCCATTGCCTATGACGCCGCTGATGAGGTTGACAACGGAGTCATCCTCAAAGCGTATGGAAACCTCTGAAGAAAACTGAAAGTCTTTTCCAGCCATACAGACGATCTCGACGGGTCGCTGGCCAGTCATCAGTACGCCCAGGTCAATCCAATGGCAAAGATTCGCGTGAATCCGCGTCCCTTCCGCCTGCCAGTAGTTCCAGTGGGCATCCGTCATGTCATCTTCGCGAATGATGCACGTGACGAATAAGGGCCCTTGGTGACCCTGCAGCAGATCTACTGCGCGGCGAATCATACGAGCATATCGCCGGTTGTAGCCGATTTCGATGAAGCGAGTTTTGTCGCGGAGGTAGGGTAGGAGCCTCTCGAGTTGGTCGTAGTCAATGACGGGAGGCTTCTCGATCAAGACACGGGTCTTTGAGTTGGCCTGCATGAAGTCGATGGCGATGGCTGTATGGGTAGAGTGGTAGCTCGCAACGACGACTGTTGGGCGGTCCAGCAAGGCAGCCCGATCCAGTACTCTCCGGTAGTCGGTTTCAATATGCCGAAAACCGAATCGTTTGCCCAGTTGTTCCGCTCGAAGCGGGTTGTATTCTACAAGGGTATCGAAGATGTGGCCTCGCATGTTGGGCAGCGTATATACACATGGATAGTTGCCGCCCCCAACCTGAATCAGCGATGGAGCCTGTCCATCCTGCCCGCCGACCGGTACGGAAGGCGTGCCGGGCTGCGGCGGGCAGGCCTTTGCGCACCAACTGGCTTCCGCATGGGGACGCCCAACGTCCAAAACAGGTGGTGGCTCCTGTGAGTACTGGCTGTGCTCCAGGAGGCTCCTCAGCAGCCGTGTATCGCGTTTGAGCATGTGGAGCAACTGCTGTGCCAGGCTGGCGGCGTCTGCCTCGTCAGCCGCCGGGAAGACCATCTCCTGCCGGAAGAGCAGTTCGGGCTGCCGAGCCGAGTACTGGCGACCACATGCTGTGCACCACTGACTTGTGCCGCGCAAGCGGCCGGCGACTACAAGCAGGGCTTCTTCAGCCTCTGACTTCTTGAGGGAAAGCATATCCCGTACCTTCCTGGCTGTCCGGCCAGGGCCTTCAATGCAGATGAATGCGAGAACCTTCCGTGCCTGGTGGGGGTACGATCGAGGAGGCGTAGGCGAGACGCCAACAATACGGTGGATGAGAACAGGGTCGACAATACATGTCCCTGAGAGTTCCGGAGGTCCGAGCAGACCGCTGCCCGTGCTATTGGATGCCCTCCTGTCTATCATCACTGCGGTCCAGTCGGCATTGGGCAATGCTGAAGCCTTGTTGTCGGACTTCTCGGCCTTCTCCTTCATCGTGGTGCTCCCCAAAGGTGACGGCTCTTCATCGCTCACCGGAGCCGGGGCTATCCGCGCCGAGGCTGGAGCCACCAGATCTGCGGTGCCATGGTCTGCCTCAAGAAAGTGGCGCGAGGCGCGGAACACGGCATCTTGTATTTGGTGCCCCCACTTCACGGAAACCATTTTGATGTCACAATACTGGGTGGCCGATTCCTGGGCTCTGATCGAGAAGTCTGCCCGTATCGCACGGTCCTGCAACAGTTGCACTACCTTTTCCGCGTATTGGGCAATGACGTTGGGCTCAACCAGATAGCCGTTCACCCCATCGGCCACTAGGTCACTGAGTTCCCCCACGTTTGCGACAACAGGCACGACGCCGGCAGCCATGGCCTCGGCCAGAGCAATCGAAAGACCCTCGTATTGCGAAGTCAACACAAAGACCTGTGAACAGGCGAGAACCGACTGCACATCTTCTCTCTTGCCCAGAAATGCGACATTGTTGGTAAGTCCCAACCGGTCCACTAATGCCTTCATGTCTCCCATCAGAGGACCATCTCCTATGATGGCAGCCCTGACAGATGGGACTACACGGGACACAGCTTCCACGATGGCAATGAACTGATCGACTTGCTTAACTGGGGCTAGCCTTCCTACAAAGACAAGATGAATTGCCCGCTCAGCCTTCTCGGGTTGACGGCCGTGTTGGATGCTCCCAGTGATAATGGCAACGGTCCCTTTGACGTTGCGGGCCGTCAAGTACTCCTTTGCCTTTCTGCCACGGACAACGATAAGGTCCATTAGATTGACCACAGCCCAAGCCATTCCCTCAAGTAGCTTGGATGGTCGCCCAAGGTATCTGCCAACACACTCAACGTCTTCAACTCCGCCGCCTACAAATTCGACCGGTCCACAGGTCATCTGGTAGCAGGACGGCCGCCCAAGAAGCCTGCCCACTATCAGCGCCGTGCAAGCTCCGGGTGCAAGGTGGTATCCCATATACAGATCTGGCCGATATCGAAGGCCTGCAAAGAACATCCAGATGGCCTTGGCCCCCGCCCGGCTCGCGAGTCTCGCCAGCCATTTCGGAGGGCACACAAACCTGACCCCTTCAAGAGGTAAATTCGGCTCATCTGCGATCAAGATCACCTCTCTCACACCACAAAGAGACAAAGGCGAAAGATGCGACATGTACCAACCAGGGTTGAAGAAGGTTCCTGTGACCATAATTCGACCTGTCGGCTTCCACGGCCGGCGTGGAATCCTTCGGCCCAGACTGGCCGCAAGCCAGGTGAAGCCATATACGCAGACTAACAGAGCGTATGCTGCCAGACTTTGGACTTTACGCATGGTGGCGGTGTCGACAGACTCGTGTCGCCTGTGCTAAGCACCCTCAGAGATCCGCCGATAGACAGCCCTCGTCTTCTCAGCTACAGTGCGGGGGTGGAATCGGTCTATTGCCACTCGGCGTGCAGCCTGGCCCATGTCTTGGCACACCTCTTCGGAATCCATGAGCCTGGCCAGCCGATCGGCAATCTGTTCGGTTGACTCCGGGTCAACCAGGAAACCTGTCCGCCCTTCTTGGATCATGTAGGGCATCCCACATCGGTTTGACGCAATTGCAGGGATGCCCGCGGCCATGGCTTCTGCGATTGCCATGGGCGAGTTCTCCTGTCTTGAAGGCAGGAGGAACACACTGGCCCTCGCCAATTCCTGCTTCAAGTCAACGTGGTTGATGTGCCCGGGCATCTCCACCCTGTCCTCAATGGCGTGCCGATGGATACTCTGCTTGATTAGAGAGAAGTACTCCTGCTCCTTTGGCGCACCGGCGATAACCAACCTCGCAGACGGGTAGCTCCCCGCAATGCGGGAAAATGCCTCGATGGATCCTAGTGTGTTCTTCCTCTCGTTGATCCATCCAACACACAGGATTCGGCCAGGTTCAGGATGACGCGGAATCTCGAAGAACCGCTCGTCAACCGGGTTATCGATGTCATAGATGTTCGCGGACGTATTCGCCTCGATCATTGCCCTTACGTAGGGAGTAATCGAGATGATGTGTTTCTGCGAGGACAGACCTCGCCGCTCTGCGTACTTCCACAGCCGAGACCGGAGCCATGCGTGCTTCGCAGAGTCAGCGACAAGATTGGCGTGGTCGAATCCGTGGACCGTGAAGACGTGCGGGATCGAGATACTGCCAAGAGCCAGACCATATGTCTCGTGTGTGTGTAGAACGTCCGGCCTCAGGCTCATCACGTAATTGACCAGGCATCTTCTCCCTGGCCCGGCGAAGATGTCCAACATCTGCGGCCAGTGAGAACCGGGTAACCGGTGGACCGTGATGTCCCCGTGCCGTTCCCGGGCAACCTGCGTTCTCGTCTTCTCGAGTGTGACCACGTGGACATCCAGATCCCCCAGTTGGGCAAGGGCCTTCACGAGCACTACTGCAACAGACTCCACCCCGCCCCTGGGATGCTCGGAATCACTCGGATACCGGCTGAATATGGCTACCTTCAATCCTGCACCTCAATGGCAGATGCCGCTCAGATCCTTGGGAACTCCAACGAAGGCCAGGGCAGGGATACGCTTGGCCGGCCTGTATGATCCGCGGGGTTTGCCCTAAGGCTCCCGACTTCTCTCCCGTCTATCGCCACACTCGCTGCCCTGGGGTCAGGGACATAGAAGGTCAGACCTGACAGATCAGCCACAGGCAGTTCTCCAGCCCAGTTCTTCGCCGTTTGGGTCCTAAGATGGATGCACATGCCTGCCCCATCCTGCTGCACGTCAAAGTCAGCCTCTCGAAGAGCACGGTGGTACCCCAGCAATCGGCGGGTCGTGGTGACCAGAATCTCCCCTCCATGGGCCTTGTCTGCCAGCCGTCTAAATGCCGCCACCGCCTTCTCGTTCAACGGGACACGAGGATCATCGATCTTCCCCAGATGCGTGTAGAGTACGCACGTACCGCCTCTGGCTATGAGGCGGTCCAACGTGTCACTGGTGAGCACCTCGCCAATGAATCGGCCCTGGTCGCATGAGCTGACACCGCCCCGGTGGGGATTGCACCGCATGAACTCGTAGACTCGGTTTCCATCCCGCAATACAGATGGCCGCATTGTCGCATTTGGCCCGTGCATGGCATATCTCTTGTTTCCGGCACGAGCCAGCCCTTGCTTGGCAACCTCCTTGAGCAATGCCCGACCTGAGGCAACAGGATGGTTCCAGTTGAATATCCCGCCAAACTGGGTCGCAACGTCCTGCCCAGTAATACTCGTTGTCCGTCCGCGCCAGACGTACTTGATACCATAGCCAATGGTCAGATCCGCGTGGTACGCCGGATGGCCAACCTCATCGCCATGCCCCTGCATGATATCAGGTCCAAAGTTCGTCGCAGCGCCGCCGTGATCCACCCAGACCTCAAGACGACAATCATGCTGGATGAAGTCATTGAGGGCCCGTTCAGCCTCGTCGCGTGTGTACACACGTTCACCAAAGGAATGGAGGCAGTCGATATGGCCGCTGCGGATCAGTGTCTGCACCATTTCTCGCCCCGCATCATCGGTATCCCAGTACGCAAACTGGGGCGGGATAGCACGGAAATGGATCGAGTTGCCCACCTCCAGGCCTACGCCCGGTCCCATGGCAGTAGCCTCGGTCGTATTGAGGAATCGCATGATCTCCAGATAGACGTGCCTGCCAGGGGTGCTATCGAGATCACTGCAGATCACCAGCATGGCCCGATACGGAAATGGTACCTTGCGCAGTTGTACATCAGTACCCAGGCAGACGGTTCCACTCTTCCGCATCTGTCTCACGCGGGGCTGTCCCTGAATCCCGCCACCTCCAACAATAGGCGTTCAAATGCCGGCAGGCATGCATCGGGCGTGTGGTTTGCCAGGTAGTACTGCTTGGCTGCATGCGACGCTTTGCGCCATGCGCCTGGCGCGCGAGCGAGTTCCCTCAGGCACGCCACAATTCCTTCCACGTCGTGCGGCACCCACCCCAGACCATTCGCCGCGATCACGCCATCGGGATCGAACGTGGAGACTACCGGTACCCCCTGACTCCAGGCCTCCAGGAACGTGTTAGGAAAACCCTCGTATACCGACGTACAACACAGAATGCGGCACCCCTGGTAGTACCTCGTCACTTCGCTGTAAGGGACTCGACCGTGCATCCGGACATTGGGAATACCGGCAGCACGTTCCACCAGGGATGAGGCGTAGTCGGAATCGGCATTTGCTGCGCCCACCACATCAAAGGTGATCTCAGGGCAGCGTTCCGCGAGGTCAAGGAGCCACTCGAGTCGTTTCTGTTCCGTGATGCGGCCTACCCAGAGTACACGAATGATGCCAAGTGCCTTGGTCGGAGGCTCCTGGCAGGACGAGTCGGCGGCCGAAGTTTGGCCGCAGTTGCGGACCACCACAGCATCGACTCCCATGTTCTCTCGCAAGAGCCGTTGCTGAGTTCTCGTCTGCGCAGTCACGGCATGCGCAAGCCGCAGGCCCAGGCGGTAGAGCCACCTCTCTCTCCACGAGGTTAGGGCATACAGCGGAGAACTGCAGTCCGAATCATTCGCAGCAGCAAAGATGAATCTCCGGCCGTGCAGGCGACACCAGAGTCCAACCTGACCAGTCTCATACTCCGCGCCTCGCTGATAGTACACATCTGCATCAGCCCGGGCCATGGCCCTCCAGAGACCAGACCAGCGAGGATGGATGAATCGCAGGCCCCGGATTCCAGCCTCCTTAGAATACGCCTTGAACATCCTAATGCCCTCGCGGTCGGTACGGTCGGGCTGGCCGTGATCGAGCGTCACGAGGCTCACAGCATAACCTTCCTGGACGAGCCAAGAGGCGATCAGCACCTGTTGGACCTCCGCACCGCCCGTGTGGCAGATGTCTTCTCGGCCCGAAAGCAAGTCATATGCGTTGGGGGCAACAAAGCAGATACGGGGCCTCTGCCTTGGTGAGAGTATGGGCCCACAAATGCGCTCTTTGTCAGTAAGAGTCACTCCGTTCAGGCCCCTCGAATGGAGGATCGCTGATTACGCACACGCCGGACCAAAGGATGTTGTCAACCAGACTACATATCAGGAGTGAGACGACCTTGCCTCGCCAATAGTAGCAGGAGAGATCGCGGCTACAGTATTCAGGAACCTTGTCCGCCACATTCGCGTTGGCGTCTCCCTTACTGGATAGCAACCGAAGGCAGAGCCAAGCATTGCCACAAGGATGAATCTGGCGCCATGCCAATGCGTCCTGCTGACGATTGCCAGTCTCAAAGACTGGCCCAACAACTGAGATACCGGGGTTATGCTACCTGCAGCGGGAACGCTTCGCCTATGCCCGAGCAGATGTCCGCACTGGTCAACGAAAAGAGACAGCTTGCTTGCGTCGGCATATCTGCCTTGTCACCAAGGCATAGGCGAGACCAGATGCCTCCACAAGGCGATTTCAGACCTCTGTGTGCGGAGTAAGATCACGAGGCACTTTTCAGATCGATCGGTGCCAAAAGCCTGCCAGAGTTGTCCTCAGGATACTCACACTCCGCCAGTAGTCCTCACCGCTGGTCGGAATCGCCCGCGTCCAAAAAGACTGGACCAGCCCATTTGCGAAGGGTGGCCGTTGTCACTGCAGCGAGTCCAGTTCTGCCCCCCGGCTGAACAGAACGTTGGAGCCCTCCTTCGGTGGGTTACTTGCCGAGACAGGAGTCAGGTTGAATCTCCATCCAAGCCTCGGCCGCTTTGGCTGGAGCATGAACGCCTCATAGCCCAGTTGCTTCATGAATCCGTACATCTCCTTCCAACTCTCTCCAAGTTCCTTGAGAATTCGGTCGTATACCTCAGCTACCACAATGATTGACTGTCTCGCCAGAAGACTACAGCTTCCTCGGATCACGCGAAAATCGTACCCCTCTGCATCAATCTTAAGGAGGGTCCTTCTTCCGGCCGGGACAAGCTGGACGTAATCGTCGAGGAGAGCTGTCTTGATTTCGAAGGATTTGGCGACATGGGCATGTGCTGGAACCAATGTGCCGACGCTCGATCTGTCTCCTGAGACGCTCAGGGTGAAGGTGGCTCGTTCGTAAGACAAGCCTTTCTGGAAAGTCTGTACCTGTTTTAGGGCGTTCATATTGACATGCATTTGCAGATGTGTCCAAGCTTCGGGGTTAGGTTCAAAGGACAGGACTGTACCGTCCTCGCCAACTGCTGCTGCTGCCGAGAGAGTCAGCATCCCAATGTTGGCGCCAACATCGATGAACGTATCGCCCGCATTGAGGAACCGTCGGAGCAACGCTTGGACTTCCCACTCGTAGAACTCGCCCAAGTAATATGCCTCGCGTTGAAAGCAATCGCTCAAGTCCAGAAGCATCTCGTAACCGTGCTCCGACCCATATGTAGTCCGCCAACCTGGCTTCCTCCGTCGGGGAGAGGTGCGATGCCCACCGATCAACCGGTACAACGTCCCTTTGCCGATGGGGATTCTTCGAAGAAAGGGCCGGGCAACATCAAGTGCAGTACTTGAGATCATGAGTACACCCCATTTCAGTATAGTCCCCTCTGTAGGTCGAGCGCTCGTACTCCGTCGCGTATGTCTGAAGCTTCTTCAAGGGAGGAATACACTGCGGGCATTAACACCCGGCGACGATCTCGGCCGCTTGCGATGGCCTATCGCCAACAGAAGAGGGTACACAACCCGTTGCGGCAGGGCTGCACAAAGGGCCCAGAAGTCCCAGACATCGGGGTAGGAATGCGTCGGCGGAGCAGCAGAGAATCACTTCTGACACACGCCCTAAATCCGGGTGGATGCTAGCGAGGCTGCCCTTGCGGAGTGGTTCGTGAGTAGGAGTCTGTAGGCCGCAAAGACCCTATCAGCATAGACTTTGACACTGAATGAGTTGGAACGCTTTGAAGCTCGGGCCGCGAGTCTCTCCCGCAACGACTTGTCTTCTATCAGTCTAATTATATGTCCGGCTAATTCTTCCACGTTCTCTCTGGCAAAAAGCAGTCCATCTTCTCCGTGAGTGATCACTTCCGGAATCCCACCGACCCTTGCTGCCACACAAGGTAGGCCAGAGGCCATCGCCTCAATCAGTGCGCAACACAGCCCATCGGACCGCGATGGTAGGATGAATACATCACTTGCCTTGAGGATTTCGGGTATATCATGACGATATCCGGTAAAGTGAATGCTATCTGAGACATTGGACTCACGTGCGAGAGATGTGAGACTCCGACAGAATGCCGTCTCTCTATGAGCCGTAGTGCTCCCAACGAGAACTAGATGGACATTTTGAAAGCGGCTGCGGACTCTGGCCAGAGCGCGTATGGCTATGTCCCATCCTTTTAGGGGAACTGCATGCCCAACAGTGGTAATCACGGTATCTGACGGGCATAAGCCCACCTCACGCCTGATCTCTCCCCTGGCAGCAAGGGCCAAACGGTCGTGATCCACAGGTACGTAGACCGTGTCAATGCGATGGCCAAAACCGACGGACTCGATCAACTCCTGGCGAACTCGATTGCTGATGGCGAAGACCCGACTGGAACACAAGCACGATATGCGTGTGCTCAGCATCAGGCGGTGTACGCCTCTTGGCGAGACGCCTTCTTCATAGTAGGGTGACATTGAGAGTTTTGACCATATGCGGACAGGAACTCCAGCAAGCAGGGCGCCGATCAAGGGACTAGTATGGTCGTTGTCGCAGTGGAAAACGTCGCATCTTAGATGCCGCAGTAACCTACCGTATCGCAATACACTTGCAGGGTCAAACTCGCGATGTGATCGCGGCTGAATCACGATTTCACAGCCGGCTTTCCTGAAGGGGTCAACTAATTCGGGATTCTCAGGCATACTATACCAGACAAGGTAGGTCCGCCAGCCCTGTTCGTGGCACCGCTGGATAACCGCCAGAGATCGTTGCCATTTTGACGTCGGCGATTTGGGACATCCTCCGTAGCATTGAACGACTGTAATCGGCTTGTTCATTGATCTGAGGTCCGCCACCCTCTGGAAAGGGAGATTCGCGATCTAATCCTATCTGGTAGCGCATGTCGGTAGTAGACCACCGCCAGCGACAGACCACCTGCTGCTCCACCGAACACCAACCCTGTAAGCGGCCTGCTGTGGGAGATGATTCGGGCCACGATCAGACATGCTACAAAGGGAAGGACGTGAACCAGCGGACCAGCGGCAACGGACAGGAAATACCGCCTCATGTCTATGCCTATTCGCCTACAGACAAGTCGCGGCAAGTATGTCAGGTTCATGACCGTTAGAGGAAGCGTGACTGCAAACGCTACGCCAGCAAGCCCCCACCTGAGATACTGAAGGACTAGGAGGGCCAGCCCGACAGAACAAAGGGAGGCGACTAGTTCCGCCATTCCTGCTCGGCCGTGTGCATTCAGACCCACGAGAACTCTCGTGGCCGATGTCTGGCCGATGGGGACTAGGAAGCCAATGGCAATGATCGCCGGAAGCAGGCCATTTGCGTACTTCGGGCCCATCCACAATTCAATGATTGGCCCGCCGAAGAAGGTCAGCGTCAAGACTAGGGGGAGAAGCAAGTAAAGTGAGTATCGCACAGACTTGACCAAGAGTCTCTGGATCTCTTCTAGGTGCCCGCTGTGTTGGAGTGAACTCGTGGTGGGCGTCAGGGTCGTGGCCATTTGTTGCACAAGTTTGTCTACCTGTAGGATCAGTGACCTTGGCCGGGAATAGAGGGCCAAGGCTGCAGGTCCCAAATAGGCAACGATCAGAAGGCTGGTAGTCTGATTTAACAGCAGTTTCGATACTATCGGGATCAATGACTTACCGCCAAAGACATAGAGTTCCTTGACTGTTTTCCACCCCACCAAGGAGCAGTTTAAATGTAAACCTTTGCACACCCGGTATGCCAATATCACGGTTGTCACGCGGTCGAGGATTAGTCCCACCAAGGTTACAGCGGCCAGGCTGGGCAGCCCTTTGCCCAGAAGCAGGGCTAGGATCATTGCCACTACTGTCACTCCATACCAGCCACTGCAGACCATATTGGAGAGGTTCCACCGGTGGCAACCTGTCAGGACTCCGCTGAAGGCACTGCAGGAGACTTGGATGCCCATGCTTACTCCCAAAGCAAGAAGCACCCATTGGGCAACATGAGTGTTCTCTCGTAGCCGGGTGCCGAATAGTTGAGGCAGCGACAAGGCAAAGGCGACTGTCATTACCAGCACCAGCATTCCGGCCACGGCTAGCACACAGGAGGCGGAACTCATGATTCGGTTTAGACCGGAGATGTCCCCAGCCATCCGGTATTTGGCTACATAGCGACTAACAGCCCCGCCGATCCCGGCTTCAACCATGTTGAAGTAGCTCACAAAAGACCAGGCAAAGTCCCAGACGCCCAAGACGGCCTGTCCCAGGTGCTGGTTGATCATACGCGGCATGACGAATCCAGCGGCAATGAATACCAGATTGGCCCCCCAACTGAAGATCACATTGGAGACCAGTCGATCTCGACCGGTCAGGTCCTCCTGTGCCGTTTCCTCCCGGTCTGGGTTTGGGATTTGGACTGCCATTTCGTCGGGCATTGGGGGGCTATTCACTCTTCATGCTTGTGCAATGAGGCGTGGATGGCTGTGTCCAAGAGCCTGACATCGCTTACCTACTTGCTCTACTATCTGGGAGCATAGGCATTGGTCACCTGGCTCTCCAACGGTGAGAGCTCACTCGAAGGCCCCTCCAATTCGGTTGCACCTGACTGCGCCCGATTCTCCTCAACGTAGACGCGCAGGGTAAGGAACATGGCCGCCCACATCCCAACCGTCTGCTCGAGAGGATAGACATGCTGGCCCGATATGCCTCCGAACAACTGCGTGAGCACCAGTGCCAGGGCCATGCCGCCCACTGCCGAGTAGAGACGGTTGGTGGTGGCAAACAGCCTTGCCGAGCGAACGGCCATCACTATGAAGAGAATAAGGATGGGTACTGATCCGATGATCCCGTTGTCGAGTAGTGTCTCAAGGTACATGTTGTGTGGGTGAGGAGCCCCTGTCCCCGGATGCTCAGTTTCGATGAGATCATACAGACCGATACGTTTCATCGCGAGCCGCCCATAGCCAACCCAGGGCGATTCACTGATCTTGTCTATGACATACGGCCAGATCAGTGTCCTGCCCGAGGTGGCCAACTCCTCGTCAATCGTAGTCTTGCCGGCGACATCGGTCTGTCCGAATCCTGCCAGCATCCGTTGAGTGGCTCCTGGAAACACGATTGGCAGCAGCATGACAAGGACCGGTGCAAAGAGCAGGTACCTACGCCACTTGAGCAGGGACATCACCAACCCCGTGGCCCCCCAAGCAAGATACCCACCTCGGCCGCCCGTCAGGGCCTGGGCATAGGCCAACATGGCTGCCGTGCCCAGGACCATGAGCTGGTGCGTCTTTCGGCGGACCAGGGATGCACCCGCCACGGTTCCCCAGCAAGCCCCTGCTAGCATGACGGACAGGTCCGTGCAATGATAGCCGATCTGCTTGCGCGCGTTCAATTGAGCGTGGCGGATTCTCTCACCACCACCACCTAGAGCCGCCTGAGGCGGTATATTCCTCATGACCTGGACAGAGATCAGCAGATACATGACGATCAGGCATACGAGGGCCATGACCATCTGCCTGCGGGTCCTGCACCCATCGAAGAGCAGGACACCGGGCAGCACCCATTTGATCGTGCTGATCAGGTCGTCATTGACCAGTGCGGTCAGGGGATACTCCTCGTACTGCCCAGGATCGAATGCAGCTCGCAGCACACCGATCACTACTACACCAAGGAACATGAGCAGTAGCATAGTGACATGCCGGGGCATATCCCATGTCAGCCCATCACGGCGGCGGTTGACAGCCCAGGCCACGACGATGCTCCCGAACAGGACATTCCAGGCATTCAGTCCGGTTACGTCGAACAGGGTCCTTGGCATGTCCGCATTCGCGAGAACTGCCATGAGCACGACAAGGCCGCAGAGGCTCTTGTACCAGTCCTTCCAGGCATAGATGGAAAGGCCCGCGACCACGGCGTACAAGGCTAGGATGCGAATGCCCATGTTAAGAATCAGGTCTTAGGTTTTCGGTGTGCGGTTTTCGGTCTCGAGCCACCAACATAGGGGCTGAGGGATGAAAGCTAAAAAACGAATTAGGGATGAGGGATGAAACCTGAAAGCTGAGGGGTTCTTTTCAGGTTTCAGGTTTCAGGTTTAGGTTACCAACATAAGGACTGAGGGATGAAAGCTGAAAGCTGAGGTGTTCTTCAGGTCTCAGGTTTCAAGTTTCTGGTTTCAAGTTTCAGGCGACGCAGGGATGCGTTGCTTGTATTCACTTGCGAATGATTGACCTCAGCACGGGGATCCTCTTGATGAATAACTCATACATGACGATGGGCAGGAACAGTCCGCTGGCGAAGAGGATAGGAGCAACGACAAGGAACCTGGGGCCGTCCCAGGACCAGTACTTCTGGACTAGGACCCGGCAGACCCCGATAGTTAGGGTATTGAGCAGATAGATCGGGAACACGTAGTCTCCGGCCAGTTTGAGAAGATGTGCCTTCTGTGCCCATCTTGTTCGAACTGTAGAGTGCAACGCCGGTATCGCGGCAAGCCCGAAGAGCAGCTTGGGGACGTGCACGACGAAGTGGAGGCAGACACACATGCCAAACGCCGTGATGAATAGCCAGGACTTGCGGTCGATCAGATCCAGATATGCGTCGTAGTGGCGGCAGGCGTAAACCCCCAGGAGGAATACAAAGAGATACTCGCATATCTGGCTCTGCGCGAAGTAGTTGGACCGCGGCACGAAGTAGACCGCAATTGCCAGTAGCAGCAGGGCCCCAAGACTCCGTCTAAACAGCACTAGCAGCAGGGGGATCGTGACGAAGTAGATGAACACCACGTAGACGTACCACACACTGCCACAGTAGCTCTGTGTAGGCCGGACCAATACATCAACGAGATCAGCCAGGCCGTTCACCGGGTTCTCAATCTTGGCATACCAACCCGCAACCGTCTTGCCGAGGGCAATGACCAGGGCCATCAGGAGGTAGGCCGGCACAAGTCTGCCGAACTTCTTCTTGACATAGGCTCCGTAGTCCCTGAGGGTGTGGATCTGCGGATAGGTGTAGAACATCACCACTCCGGTGAGGAACATGAAGAACGCCATGTGGAAACTGTATATGATTCTCTCCAGGTGGTAATACCACTCATTATGTGGAGGATATTCATCTGCAATTAGGTGTCCCAGAACAACCAGGATGATGGCCAGGCCCTTTGCCCGGTCTATGTCGGTCAAACGATCTCTGGGTCGGCTGGTCACGGTAATCACGTTAGGGATGAAGGACCCATTAGGGCTGAGGGATGAAAGCTAAGGAACGAATCAGGGCTGAGGGATGAAAGCTGAAAGCTGAGGGGTTCTCAGGTTTCAGGTCTCAAGTTTCAGCGTTGAAGTTTGGTCGTTCTTGTCTTGACTTTTATTGACATTGTGACGAATATGGCTATGAGTTCATTTGATTTAGGCAGGGTACAATAGAATCTGATAGTCTTTGATGCGAACTGCCTTGTCCGCTGCCGAAAGGCTTCCTTCCGATGCTCCGTGTTGGTCATGCCTCGTCTCGCGGTATAACATAAGGGCTGAGGGATGAAACCTGAAAGCTGAGGGGGCTTCAGGTTTCAAGTTTCAAGTCTCAGGTCTCAGGTCTCCAGTTTCAGCTTTCAAGTCTCAGGTCTCAAGTTCTAGGTGTTGAGACAGAGCTTTCGGCTGTCAGCTATTACCGATTGGCTACTAGCGGTTGGCTGCCGGCCAGGTACTCGCTCGATCACCCTGACACAGAAGATCTCTTGGGCACCCCGTATGACTACCGAGCCTGAGTCATTTGCTGTTCTGCTCGACGACGTGCCGCTTGAAAGCGGTGGCGGACCGTTTCGCGATCGAAGTAGGCCAGGACTTCTCCGGGCGACATTCCGCTAGTCTCCTTGGCGATGCCTTCCTTCCATTTTCGGGACTCGCCTACGGCATCAAACTTCTTTGTCTTGGTCTTCATAAACAAGTTCCAAGGGGCTGATGATTCTGAGCATAGGGTAACCGTTGTCGAGGTTGATTCGATTGAATCCAGCCTCACGGCGATAGTTCGCCAGATGTCGGAAGTTCCAACTGACCAGCACACCGATGCCGTGGGTAGTGGCAATCGCAACATGCCGAGCATCATCGATGTAGTTGCCGGACACCACACCCGCGGCCAGATAGGCTGCGGCCAACTCTTCTGCACTGAAAGACATACTCAGCCTGGCTTAAGACCTCGTCTCTGAAGAAGCCACTGATCGCCTCCGGAGTGAGCAGATCCACAGGCCTACCGAGGCAGGCCTGCAAATGCCGTTGGATGTGAGCCAACTTGAAGTATCCAACTTTCGCCTCAGGTGCGAAATCGATCAGCACATCTACGTCACTCTCGTCCGTTTGCGTGCCCCTCACGTGGGAACCGAATACGGCTACCGACTGGATGTCCTCAGAATGCGGGCCCTCCCTAATCGCCTCCGCCAACGCCTTTTTCAGTTCCTCTTTGCTCATACCTTGTATCATACCGACATTATGAAGATTGTCAACCGGTCATCGCTAGGGTCAGCCTTGAATCGCAAATCAAGCCAATCGGTGTTTGGGTGTTCGCTCCGCTCACCCTTTGGTAAGGAGCCGGGGGCTGCGGCGGTAGGCGGCAAGTAACAAGTGGCAGGTGTTAGGTTTTCGGTTTTCGGTGTTAGGCTTCAGGTCTCAGGCTACGAACATAAGGGCTGAGGGATGAAAGCTGAAACCTGAGGGTCCTTCTAGGTTTTAAGCTTCAAGTGTTAGGTGTTAGGTTTTCGGTTTTAGGTTCTGGGTTTTAAGTGGTAAGCGGTAAGGGGCCAAGGGCGCCAGGGTCGCCCATGCTAGATCTTAGGTTTTCGGTTTTCGGCTTTCGGTGGTAAGCGGCCAGGTTCGCTCCTGGCCTGGGCGTTAGGCTGCCGGAGACCGCGTCGCCACGGATGCCGAATTAGTTCAGCTTCGAAGGATCGAGAAGTCTTGCACCATGATGCACTGTCAAGATCTCTGCCACGTTCGTACGAAGCCGGTAGATGATACGATAATTACCAAGGATGATCTCGCGGATAGCCGCATCGTTTACCTCAGGGACAATTCGTCCAAGACGGGGCATGTCAACCAGATGCTCAGCCGTTTGAAGGACATCCATTACGAAGAGACTTGCATAGTGTGGGGAATCCTGAGCGATGAATTCAGCAATAGCATCCAGGTCGTCTGCCGCCTGAGGTGTCCACCTCACTTCAACCATTTGGCCATTCTCTCCTTGACCTGAGAGTGCGGCATTGTCTGCCCGGCATCCGCCTGCCTGAGACCTCTTTCAACCTTTGCCAGGAGTAGAAGTCGTTCCATGGCCTCCTCGATAGAGGCATTATCCGGCAGATCCTGAACGGCCTGGAGTACTCTCTCTTTGATTGTCATAATGTATAGACTAGAAGTCTAGCTCCGGGAAGTCAAGTCCGCATCTCAAAGTCCAGCATATCGAGCTAACTTCCTGTGCTCTTGCCTTCCTATCCTTGCATGGGCGGATAGTCGGACGGTTAGGTCTGCGGGTTGCCTTCCGGAGGTCTGCCTTGGGGGCCGTCATCCGGGGCCTTGCCGGAATGGGGGGTGCCGTGTCCGTAGCCATAACCGTAGCCGTACCCGTATCCGTAACCGTGGCCTTCTCGCCCGGCTGAGCCGACGAATACGGTCCCGAAGAGGTGGCCTCCAGTGGCGCTGAGACGGGCAAGGGCATCCACGACATTCATGCGTCTGGACACGTGCTGCCGCTCTACGAGGATGGCGCCGTCGACCTGGCTTGCGAGTATGGTGGCATCGGCTCCGACCAGAATAGGGGGACCGTCCAGCAGTACGACGTTGAAGTCCGACTGTGTGGACAACTGGTTCATGCACATCTTGAAGGCCCCATTGGCGATCTCCTCTATCGCCGTGGCGTTGTCACCCTGCTTTCCGGCCGGCATGATACTCAGGCCCGGCGTGTCCGTCTCAAAGATGTGGCCCGGGTCCACGGATCTGGAGACCAGGGAATCCGTGAGCCCCGGCTTGTCGAGGAGGTCAAACCGCTTCGACAGGGTCCTTTTGCAGAAGTCCGCATCGATCAGAAGAACCTTCTTGCCGGCCTGGGCCATGCTCCTGCCCAACATGGCCGTAAAGGTTGATTTGCCGGTCCCCGGCGTGGCGCTGGTGATCACGACCGTGGTGCTGCCGTGGCCATCCAGGCGAGCCAGTAAGGTCGTGCGTATGAGTCGTACGGATTCGGTCAGGACTCCCTGGCTGTGATAGGTGTCGTCGCCCACGGCACCGGGCAGAGATCTCCTCTCAGGGATGAGGGGCACCAGGCCAAGGAACGGGACCTGCATGGGCTGGGGCATGTCCTTGGGTGCACAGATGTCCTGCGCTCGACTGGCCCTCAGGTAGGCCGTGCCCCCGCCTACACCCAGGCCAAAGAACAGGGCCATGGCCGTGAACACGATTCGACGGTCCTTCTGGGGTCTGGAGGGCGTGAAGGCCTGCATCAGGACATCGATCGAACCGGGGACGTTTCGCTCCATCCTCTTCTGGTCCAGTCGCTGGCGCACCGCGTCGAACAACTCGCGCTTGTACCGCAGGGCGGTGTTCTCCCTTTCGAGTGACTGGGCGATCTCGAAGACCCCCTTGAATTCCGCCTGCTGCTTGGCCAACTCGGCTTGGAGGACCTGTTCCTCTCGCCTTGCGCGGCCCAGTTGATGCTCCGCGGATAGGGTCCCGTTCTCCCGAACGGGGGCCCTGGCCTCTGCGCCGACCTTCGGCGCCATGGACACGAGAATGGGTTGGGATCGCTCCTGTGCATCCAGTTGTGCCTCACGCCGGTGAAGCAACTCCTCAGCGAATTCCAGGTCCTTTCTCAGGCGCAGGGCATCCGGATGGTTGGGACCATATAGGCTGACTTCCATCTGGTGCCGGACGGTCCTTGCGTTCAGATCCAGTCTCCGCCAGTCGGCGTCGTACGAGTACTCCGACTGCCTCTCGGCCGGGCCAACGGAAGCCGTACGCACGGCGTTGCCGTCATTGGCAGGGGCCGTATGGATAGCGTTGGCGTCATTGGCGGAAACCACGCGCACGGCGTTGGCGTCATGTACGGAGACGGTACTGGCGGCATTGGCGTCACGGACGACGGCTGGCGCCGCATTGCCGTCACGAGGCTCGACCTGCCGGGTCTCCCACTCCAATAGGGCGATGGTATTGTGCAGGTCGCTGAGACGGGCCTGTATCTCGTCCAGGCGGATCCTCTTGCCCGAGACGAGGGTCTGCGGGGCCTCTGTACCAAGCGACTTGCAGAGATCGGAAATGGTCTTCTCTCGCGTCTGGATCTCGGCCTCCAGAGACCTGTACTGATCGGCCAGTTGGCGGTAGATCGCGTCCTCCGTCTCATTGGAGCTCTCACCGACGTACCGCATATACTGCTCCAGGACGCCGTCCACAATCAGCTTGGCATCCGTGGGGCTGGAGTACATGAAGGAGACATCGATGATCTCGGTCTGGGGTCGAGGCTTGACGGAAAGACCATCCCTCAGCCGCTCGATGGCCGGCGTCTTGTCCTCAGCCAGTCGCTCAATGAGCGACCTCGGCTGGTTCTTGTACCACGTCGTCTCCTGGGTCTTAGGCTGATCCAGGACTCGCTGCAGGACGGTCAGGCTCCTGATAAGGGAGACCTGGGTGTTTACGAACGAGGCATAGAAGGGGATCGTTCCATTGTCGTCCGTCTTGAAGACCAGACGGGGGATGATGGGTCGCACGCGGATCTCGGCCCTGGCCTCGTACTGAGGAACGATCAGCATCCATATGGTGGCAACGATCGGAACGGCCACCAGGGCAAAGACCGCCAAGAGCGTCCACTTGAAACGTAGAATGGACGCCAGGACATCGGTCGGCGACTGCGCAGACTGCACGGGGTGATTGAGCCCCATAGGCTGATCATACGCCGATCGGGTGCGAGCTGCCAGCACCTGGACTCCGTCGCGGCGGTAGATCTCCGCCGTGTGCGCGGCCTCCTCAGGCCTGGCTACGTCCTTGTCATTGCGTGCGATCTTGTCCAAGACCTGTTCGAGGGGATTCTGGGGCACAGTTCCATCCGTCGAGGCATTGCGTCTGATGTGTCTTCTTGATTGGTCCATGGCCATGCCGTAGCTTAGAGGGAGTTAAAAGAGAAGGTAGGAAGGTGAGACGGTGGGCGGCGGAGCCGCCACGGTCGGACCGTCAGACAGTCGGACCGTGGGACGATGCTTTTCGTTGAGGTTCTTACCATCTTACCTTCTTACCCTCAGGGCGTAAGACAGTGACCGCCAGACCGCCACCCGCGCAGACTCCGTCCCCGTGGGCTGCGATGGGAGGGTCTTCGATCGTCCATACAGCACCCACTGAGCTTCGCTCTGCCTGACCTTGTTCAAGAAGCTCAGGCGGCCCTTGCCCTGACAAGGCCCACTGTCCATTAACCATGCCTATCCACCACGCCCTAACCGTGACAGTATTCCATCAATCGTCACATTTCGTCAACCACTTTCCCGCCAGTCCATGCAGACGAAGTCATATAATGCGGGTGTGCTGCAATCCGTTCAGGACCTTGTTAAGAGGATGTGGCCCGATCCCAGTGGTCGCCTCGATAGCCGCCCCCAGCGAGACGTTATTCCAGGATTGTCATTGTGCCATTTGACCCCATTATGGTTCGGCCTGCCTTACGCCCCACTGACCGGACTCAACGGAGCCCGACAGTTTCCTGCCGATAATCCTCAGCATAAACGGGAAGTAGACCTTCTGCCTCTTCCACCTGGTCCGGGGCTCTGTGATGAGCTGAAACAGGAACTCGGTGCCGGTCTTTCGGAAGATGCTCGGTGCCCTTTGAAGGACGCCGGATGCAACGTCGAGACTGCCTCCCACTCCCATGCAGAAGGCGGCGTTGATCTCTCTTCGGTGCTGCCAGAGCCAATACTCCTGCTTCGGTGATCCCATGGCCACAAACAGCATGTCGGCCTTGCTGGAGTTGATGCGATCGATCACGATCGATGAATCCTCGAAGAACCCATCCTGTGAGCCGACTATCTGCAGACCGGGGTATTTCTGGCGCAGTCTCGAACATGCGAGAGAATTGGATTCAGGAGAGGCACCGAGCAGGAACACCCGCCACCCCCTTGTCGCTGCAAGCGGCATGAGTCTGAAGAAGAGGTCGCATCCCGTACAGCGAGTGATTGTCCGTCCATGAAGTATCCTGGCTGCCAGCGACATGCCCACGCCGTCGCAGATTGCGACGTCGGCACGGTTCAGGATGTTCAGTAGCTTGCTCTCATGCCAGGCACGGAAGCACTTTTGAGGATTGACTGCCACCCAGAACGCCCTGTCGCCTGACTCGATTGTGCTCTCAATGCACGCAAGGGCGTGATCGTAAGACTCGAAGGGAACCACCCGAAGGCCAGCCACATCAAGTGGCCTGGGGGCAGTTATCGGCCTGGCGACAGTTACCGGCTCGGCCACAGGTACCGGCTCGCGGACAGGTACCGTCCTGGCGGCAGTTGTCGGCTGGGTTGACGTCCTCTCCCTCTGAATCAGCATGATGATTTGCCACCCTTTCTCATCTCATCGGCTCCACCACCCTGAACCACTGGGTTATCGGCCCAATCCCGGGCATCCTCCTCCTCGTATACCGCACGTCCACAGTCTATCCGGACCTGTCGCGGCACAATCCAACCCGCACAGCGTACAAATCGCATCCCTACTCTGGCGGATAAACCTCGTCAAACTGAGCCCCTCTTGCGGCCATCTCTCCCTAGGTCATGGCCAAGTCTTCACAACTCTACCAGCCCAAGGCACCTGCATGCAGAGAAGCATCTCTTTATGTTGCTTAACCTTATCAGATTTGGTCCTAGAAGTCAAGATGGATAATATGGGGCCATACGGCATAAGGCAATGCTATAGGCATAGCTCATGTTCAGCCTGACCTACTGAGATTTACTCTTACCAAGCCATCTGAGGGGATGTGAGCAATATGAGTCTGTGCGGCAATAGACTGAAACGAAGCTCATGTTCTGCGACAACAGGGTTGAGGCATGCAGACTGCTCTCTGTATGTTGCTTACCTAGCTGAGGTTACGACTGAATACACCGGGCAGGATGGAGTTGGCGATCTGGGCGTGTGGTCCCTGGCTTCGGTACTCGGTGTTCGGTATTCGGGGTTCGGGGTTCGGGGTTCCGACTTGTAAGCCCGCGTACTGAGCACGGGTTCGGGCGATCAGGCCAAGCCGCGTTGGCCCGCGGCCTGGCGTCCCGAAGTGGGTGTATCTGAGTGCCAGGAGCTACCCAGGCGTCCTGGGTCAGGCAGCGACCTAAGCTACGGAAAGCCGCTTCCTCAGACCGATAATGGCCGCCAGGCCAGGAACAAGCAGGAGCACCGACCCGGGCACCGGGACGACGGGCGAGGCTGAGAAGTTGGGGCCAAAGAAACCTGTCTCCCCGCTCCAGACCTCGGGGTACGTGAGTACCGTGGTCGGATCATAGTGATCTGCGTCGAATAGGTAATTGATGGTCGGGTCGGAGACGAAGCCGGTCGGGTTGTACGTGTACTTCTCAGACCCGGTCACTGCGGCTATCCGATACTCTATCCCAGGGGTCAAGACCGTTGGTGTCGCATCGGTCCACCGCCACCAACTTACCAGCGGATCGCCAGGCGTAACCTGTGCGGAGACCACAAGATTCTGATCCGCATCAAAGATCCCAACAGAGTGAGACTCGGTCAGACCGTTCTTCTGATCATCGTAGAAACCAAGCGCAGTCACCGTGATAGGCTGGTTGACGCTAAACGCCCAGCCCAGAGAGTAGCTGCCGGACCAGTCTTGCCCTGGACTTGTAAAGTCCACGGTAAGGGCAGCTTGGGCAAATCCAGATCCAATAGCCAGAATTACCCATGTCGCCAATATTAGAACTCTAAAGCTTCTCACGTTCATCTCCTCCCAATATGTAAGTCTGTTTTTACTGCCTTGTGGCATCCGTGTCACAATCCTCTTAGGCCCTGCCTTGTCCTTAGTTCCGAGTTGCCTGTAGGGCCAGCTTCTTGAATACACTCATCATTATCGAACCTTGCATAAGCATACCATATGAGACCATGACATGTCAAGATCTATGGTCCGAGAACAGCGAGATTCCGCTGGGGGTCCGGCCGAGGCTCCGCTGCATGCGTGATCGCTGGAACGCACGTCAAGGCCGCGGACCCTGGGGCTACAACAAGGCGCAGGTTCCGCCTAGGTTCGTGCGAATGGGACCTGGATGGGCTGTTGGTAGCGATCGGAGTGAAGCAATGTTCATCTGTGGTTCTCAGAGGAGATTCCAATCCCCAACTCCCCGGCCCGCGCAACTGGGGTGGTGCACCTGGTCCGAGAACGGGGAGGTTCTGGTTAGTCCGCTGGCGAGCTGGTGGGCGTCGCTAATGACGGTAGTGACAGTCATCACTGCAACGGGGGGTAGAAGCTCGCGATGAGCTCGAGATCCAGGACCAGATCGCTGGAATTCGCCTGGGACTGATGGACTTCCACTGCAATGACGTTGTCGCCCGCGACCAGGTCGCGGACCAGGTCCTCGCCGACCGGCATCAGGGCGAAGGCGGATTCCTGTGCGCCGTCGATCGTCCCTGTGGCCAGGGTGGAGTAGCCGATGAAGCCGCCCTCGGAGATTCCACTGTCGATGTTGGTGCGTCCGACCTGGTTGCCGTTGAGGTAGACCACTGCGCCATCGTCTCGCATGAGGCTCAGGGACAGCGATCGCACGGCATTGACGTCCGCCACCTGGAAGTGCCGGCGGAAATACACGGTCCGGGTGCGGTCTGTGGATGGGCCTTGCTCCGTTGCGCCGAGGACCGTGTTCAGGGTGACGTACGCGCCCGCTGCGCCGATGTCGCCGAAGCCGATAGGCGCAGTCCGATTCTGGACCCAGCCGGTCTCTACGTAGTCCAGACCTCGCCAGTTGCCGCTGGGCTCTGCTCGCAAGGCCTGGTACATCCAGTCCGAGGCCCCTTTGGGGATCAGGACCGCATCGGGCGGGGCTCCCGCAGTGGCGACGAACTCGAGGTCATCGCCGGTCACCTCCGCGTTCTGTGGTTGGCTGAGCACCAGTCGCACGAGGGCAAAGGCCGGACTGGTGGGCAGAGGCAGGGTCAGGACCCTGTAGGTCTGGCCGGGGTCGAACAGGACGGTGCCCGCGGCCACCGCAATGCGCTGCGAGGCGGGTGGTGCGGTTGTGCCGAACAGTACAAACGCTACGCTGACGGGCCTTGAGCTGAAGGTGCTTAGGCGGACGTCGAAGGTCGAGGGGTACTCGTCGAGGGACGACCGGGTCGGCAGGCCTGTGATGGCAACCCCGACGTTGCTGTCGGCCACAGGCATGAAGGCCTTGAGCAGTTCGCCGTCCAGGACTGGATCCCAGATGGTGTTGGTCGGATGAAGGCTGGTGAGCTGGGTGAGATGGTTGCCTTCTATGGTCATCCGATCCGTGCGATAGGTCCACGAGTTCCACTCGTAGCCCCACACGTCGTGGAATCCATTGTACAGGCTCAGGCAGTTCCTCGCAGTGATGTGCCCGCTGTAGTCGGTGAACGTGGGCGATCCGTAGTTGTCACCGCTGCGAATGCCCACCATGCAACCCAGCATCAGGCAGTGGTCCGCGGCGACCACAGGACCGCCGTAGCCTTGCTCCAGTCCCTGCCCACAGTGGAAGAACACGGTGTCCTGGCTCTGCGAATTGTGCCCCGTTACAGAGGGCGAGAAGCCTTCGTGGAAGCAGTTCTCGATCCAGCATCGCTGTACTGTGATCCGGCCTGCGCAGGAATCGAGACCGTCGTCCTTGGTCGAGGCGACCATGCATCGCTCCAGGGTATACAGGTTCCCGGTGCCTGGGACCAGATAGAGGCCGTCGTTGTCGCCGTCCACGAAGTTGGTCGTGGCGTCTGGGAACTCCAATAGGCCGCAGCGCAGAGCGGTGAAGGTGCCGCCGTTCAACTGGCCGCCCGTGGTGGCGTGCTGAACGAGGCAGTCAGTGAGACTGAGCACGCCGCTCATGGTGTTGAAGGCCTGACCGGCCAGTTGCACCAGGAAGCAGTGGGTCAGTATGGCCTGCGCACCCTTGTCCACCAGCACACATGCCTCCTCCCGGCGATGCATGGTGTAGCCGGAGTGGGTGTTGAACCACGTCTGATCTGCACCGCTGCCCGTGAAGATGGCACCCGTGGCAGTGAGGCGTGAACCGGTTGTGCTCTTGAGCTGGATACCACCCCACGGCTGGGAAGGCGACTGGGGCGTGAACACGACCGGCTGTGACAGGGTTCCGGAGACGTTCAGGATGCCGCCATCCACAATGATCTCCGCTCCGGGGGCCAACTTGACCACGCTGCCAGCACCGATTTTCAATGTGGCCCCCGAACGGATCGTCAGGCTGCCGGTGATGTGGATACGGGCGCCGGTGCCCCAATTCTCGGAGCCGAGCGTGCCGCTCTTGGTCGTCCACGTGGTGCGGTCTTCGATGTGGATGGGCGTATTGACGTCCAGTGACGCCATCTGGCCGTCGTACGAGTAGTCACCGGCCGCAGTGATGCCGGCCAGCAGCACAGAGCCCCAGCCGCGATGCAGCGATAGCGGTGCAGATGCAAAGTGAGATGATCGCACGGTGCCATTGAGCCATAGGGGATCTCCGGAGCCATCTCGCAGAAAACCGACCACCGGCACAGCCAGGCCTTTGGGATACTCGGCCGGCGCAACCAGGGTCAGTGTCGCATCGGCAAAGGCCGAGGGCGCGTCGGGGACTGCCGGGGGTGGCGTGAAGCTCGGGATGCCGTCCTCTGTAGAGATGCGTTCGGAGTTGCGGACGATGAATCGAATCCGTAGTGTCTCCGCTGCACCGCCGCCCGTGGGGTGCCTCGCAACGACGAGTTCGTGATACTGTATGCTGTCTACAGTGACCGGCACCCCAACAGCCACCGACTGGCCGTCAACGGCAGCCGTCGTGTTGTAGCCGGCCTGGGCCACCACGGTGAACGTGACCGTGTCATAATAGCGGGTCTTGTCCTGTAACCCATTGACGGTGATGGCCGCGTGCGCAGCAAGGCACGGAACCAGACACAAGAGAGCGAGAGAGATCTTCATGTTCACCCCTATCCGACGCATGAGGTCTGTACATATACCTTGGCCGATCGCGGAGTGGCCTCGGCGTATCGAGTATTCATTATATCACGTAGGCCGCTGCATTGAAAGGACAGACAGCAGCCACGGTGCATGACCGCTCCTGCGCAGTCGCGTGTCTGGGTACTGATCCTTCAGTCGAATCGAACTGATCTCTTTGCCGCTGATTTCGCTGATTTCCGCGGACACGGGTATGGATGGGCGGATGTCGCCCTGCGAGGGCGGACGTAGCAATGCAAGGATCAAGAACCAATGCATTGCGGCCAGGACAGCGCGGCGAGAACGTGGAAAGTGCTCTTTGAACCACGAACCACACGAAACCCACGAACGCTGATGCGGGGTCGGGGCGTCTGTAGCATTCGTGGGGCCGCCGTCTGATCCACGGCTGCGCCGTGCCTTGGAAGCTGCGCCCCCAAGGGTGTCCTTCATCCGAGCCGGCTCTGCAGGCAAACCTGCGACGCCGTCTCGGACTCGGCCACGATCGGACGGCTCAGGCTGGGGCCGAGAGAGCCTCCGATGCCAATGAAGGACCTGATGGGACTGCCCCATGCAGACTAAGCCGTACGCCTGTGAGCAAGCAGGGCTCTGTGGAGCAAGCTCGCTGCAGAACAGAGACCAGCGTAGCTCACCCGGCAGGCGTAGCCTGACGGATGGACGCGACAGCGTCCGCGTAAGGCGGTCCCAAAATCGCGAGAGGTCTCCCGCTACGGCGACAGTACGTTCGTGGATTTCGTGTGGTTGGTGGTTATGAATCTCTTCTCAACCGCAAACCGGCTGCCGTGCGGCGACCGGCGTCCGTCCGAAGGGGCCGAGCGTCCAGTCCAGTGTCAGTGATCCGCGTCAATCCGCGTCCATCTTCGGCTCGAAAGAGGCATTGAGGTGATGGTTACCCAACCATGCAACTACGGTCATGCACCCCGGCAACCAGCCCATTATCCGACGTCGCCGGAGGTGATAGCGGCGGGTTTGCGCGGACCCTCGGTATTTCATATACTTTACTCGACGGTCCGGAAGGGAGATCTCCGAGGCTCTTTCCCAACGGACCGGGTCCGCCGCCCGATAGGGGACGTGCAAGGGCAAATACACGATATTATGCTGAAGCAGTTCACCATACTGGGGATTGTCCTGTTGATTGCCGGCAGCATTGGCCTGGTGCGGACCCTGCCGTACCATTCTGAGTGGGCGGCGATGGGCTTTACCCCAAAGACCTCGCTGCTCGGAGAGCCACCCAAGGTCACCGAAGCGGTACAGGAGTGGCCGGTCGCCCTTTCAGAGAATCCGCAGGACCTCAATGATGAACTGGTCACGCTCCGGGGTATGTCTCCGGGGGCATTGAAGACGCAGCAGCAGGCCAGGCTCCAGGCCGAGATCGACCGGCTCGCGGCAGGAGAAAGGCCGGACCCGACCCTGGCCAGAACACTCTACGGCGGTGATTGGCAGGAGCAGGTTGCGCGGTACAAGACCGGCAAGGAGCGAAGCGAGTCCATCCTCACCGGCTCATTTGTCCTGGCCTTGACGGGCCTGATCGTGTTCGGGTGGTGCCTGTTGCTGGGCCTGGCCAGGCTCGTTATCCGGATCGCCTGCTGGCTGTGGGAGAGGATCACCCGGACCTTCAGGAGGTCTGGGCAGGTCCAACAGCAGCCGCCATCACCGGAGGCTGCGGAGGACGAGGTGGTCTGTGTGCAGGAGTCAGGCAGACCCAGGGCGGGCCGGCCGGAAGGGGGGCGCCCCAGGCTCGCGGTGGATGTGGGAACCGCGCCGGCGGACGACGAGCCGATCGGCTATCAGCGGACCTATCCATCCGACGAAGACGCAGGTGACCAGGCCGTCCTGCCGTGCGTGTCCGAGGCCGCAGTGGAGAGACTGCTGGCGGACGACCAGTCACGACCCGCCGCCTCCGCCCGGATCATGAGTCCTGCGTTGGAGCCGGCGGAGGCCGAACCTGACGACGTCGAGCACGCCGAGGTGACGGTCGTGGCCGAGCCGGTGGAGCCTGCCGTTGACGCGCAAGGGTCCCTGGCCGTGCAGACCGCGGACCTTGAGCGACAACTGGCCCGATTCAAGGAGATGGTCCAGACGGTTCCTTGCGCCGAAACGCCCCTTGGGCCGGAGTCCTCGGAGCCCTTCAACAAGACCCTGCTCCAGTTGAACGAGCAGATCTCGGCCATCCGGGAATACGCGGCCGAGCAGCAGGAGAGGGTGGAGAAGCTCCAGAGCGGCTATGACTGGAACATCATTCGCACGTTCTGTCTGAGGGTGATTCGCTGCATCGACAACCTGGAGGACCGGATTGCGCGGTGCTCCGAGCAAGGCGAGTCGGCCGAGTCCCTGGACCAGATCCGCGAGGAGTTGCTCTTTGCCCTGGAGTCCAGCGGCGTCGAGCCGTTCGAGCCGCCGTTGCAGAGCGTGTTCCGGGGACAGGAGCGCTGGGCCGAGGCGATCAAGGACCGGCAGGCGTGTGACGATCCGAGGCTCAAGGGCTGCGTCGCCGCGGTCGTCAAGCCGGGGTATCAATACGTGGTGGACGATCAGAACGTGAAGGTCGTGCGCGCGGCACGGGTGAGGTTGTACGGCTGATCCAGGCCAGGGGACTGGACTATTCGAAGTGTGCTAAGGAGCTGTACCATCTGGTTCCGGCTTGTCCGGGTTAGAGGGTCAGTATGAGGACTATTGCAGGTATCGATCTGGGCACTACGTACTCGTCGCTGGCGGTTCTGAACGCCATCGGGAAACCGCAGATCATTCCCAATGCCGATGGGGACCGGATCATGCCGTCGGCGATCTACTTCGACGACGACAATCCCGGCGTGATCCGCGTGGGCGTCGAGGCCCTGAACTGCCGGTACATCAACCCGGACCGCTCCGTGCGGTGGATCAAGCGCCACATGGGGGACGCCGGCTACCACAAGACCATCGACGGTCACGACTGGACGCCCGTGGAGTTGTCGGCCCTGATCCTTAAGAAGCTCAAACAAGATGCCCAGGCCGAGGTCGGGGAGGTCCACGACGCGGTGATCTCCGTGCCGGCCCACTTCGACGAGGTCCGGCGCAAGGCCACCATGGACGCCGGGGCTGCAGCGGGCCTCAACGTCATCGGCATCGTCAATGAGCCGGTGGCTGCGGCCCTGTTCTACGCCACCAGCCACGAGGTGTGCGGCAAGGTCCTGGTCTATGACCTGGGCGGCGGCACGTTCGACGTCACGCTCATGGACGTCCGGGGCCGCCAGATGAACATCCTCTGCTCTCACGGCGACCACGAATTGGGCGGCGTGGACTTTGACCGGGCCATCCTGGAGATCTTCGAGGCCAGTTACCGCGACCAATTCAAGGCAGACCTGATTACCTGCGGCGAGGACCGGGCCAAGTATGAAGATGAGGCCGAGGACGTCAAGAAGACCCTATCCCGGCGGCCCTCGGCCAAGAAGATCCTGTATGGTTCGGCCGGGAGCCTCAAGGTGGAGGTGACCCGAGAGCAGTTCGAGCAGGCCATTGCCAACCTGTTGGCCAGGACCGACATCCTGATCGAGGTGGCCCTTGACGAGGTCAAGCTCAGGCCGTCGGATATCCAGCAGGTCCTGCTGGTCGGCGGGAGCACCCGAATCCCGGCGGTCAAGGAGCGGTTGGAGAAGACCTTCGGCTACCCGCCCATCGCGGCGGTCAACGTGGACGAGTGCGTCACCCTGGGCGCGGCCCTTCACGCGGGCCTGACGATGATCCGCGAGAGCCCCTCAGACGTGTCGGCCGGGATCGCGAGCGGTCTGGTGGACGTGAAGCTGACCGACGTGTGCAACCACAGCTACGGCACGCTCTGTGCGCCCATTGACAAGGAGACCGGCAGGCGGGTCATTCAGAACCGCATCATCCTCAAGAAGAACACGCCGCTGCCGTGCGAAGACACGCAGACGTTCTACACGGTGCGGGATGGCCAGACCGAGATCGAGGTCGCCGTTACCCAGGGGGAGGACCCGGACCCCCGGTACGTCAATCGAATCGCCACGTACAGGTTTGAGCTGCCTCCGGACCGGCCCGCGGGCCGGCCCGTCAAGGTGGCCTACCGCTACGACGTTAACCAACGGATGCACTGTCGATTCGAGGACGCCGAGTCGGGGCGGGTCCTCGAGGTGGACCTGTCTCTGGACAGCCGGGGCAACCCGGTCGCTGCGCCGGCCGATCCAAAGCCCAATGCCGTGGAGGCCGTGCAGGTGCGATAGAAGGGGCCTATGTCGGAGTCGACGCAGACCAGCCCTGAGAGGCAGTCCTTGCAGTGCAGCGTGCGCCTGACCCAGCGACCCGAGCCGGAGCCCGCGGATGCCTTCGTTGTGGAGGTCCGGGGACCGGCTGCGGTCTGCGGCGGCGGCGCGACGCTGGGCCTTTGGATCGAGGACCTCACCGACGGCTCCCACGCCAGGGCCGTACTGGAGAGGACAAGTGGTTCGTCGTCGGCAGGCGATCGATCGTTTCTCTACAAGGCCCCCCTGACGGATGTCCAGGCTGTCGATGCATCGTTGTGGTCCGTCACGATCCAGATCGATGCCTCCAGGCTCTGGTTTGCCCGGCAGGGGAGATGCACCCTGGCCTTTCGGGCGGAGGTCGCCTCGGCCCAGGCTGAAGCACCATCGGCCCAGGGACAGTGCTCCCTTGTCTACGAGAACCCGGGGACTGGATTCCTGGAGGCCCTGGAGAACCTCCAGGAGAGCAAGACCCAGGCGATCGCCTTGGCCTTGGCCGTGGCTGCGGCGGATGGAGGGCTATCCGGCCGCGAGTTGGGCTATGTGCGGGGCTGGGCCCTGTCCGGCCTGGACCTGGCCGCCCTTTCCCTGGACGGCAAGCGGCGTTTTGAGAAGTCCCTCCAGCGGCTCGTGCGGTTGTTCACCAAGAAGGTCCCCGTGGATATCCAGGACCTGTGTGCCCTGATCACCCAGAGGACGCCACTGGCCCGGCGGTACGACATCCTGGAGTTCTGCGTCGTGGTGGCAGGCGCCTCCGGCCAGGTCGGCGAGGGCAAGGTCTCAGTGCTCAAGGACCTGACTGCGTGGCTGCAGTTGGATGATGAGCGGTTCAGGGCCATGATGGGCAAGGCCATTCCGGTCGAGGCATTCAAGGTCATCGATGCGACGGTCCTCTTGGGCCTGCGGCCCGAGATGCCCAAGGAAGAGGCCCTCAGACAACTGAACCATGAGTACGCCAAGTGGAACGCCCGCGTCACCAACCCCGACCACCAGGTCCGCACCCAGGCGGACCAGATGCTCGACCTGATCGCCCGCACCCGTGGTCACTACGCGGGCTGACAAGTCGCAACCCCGAACCCGGAACACAGAATCCAGAAGCCAGAATCTCGAACCCCGAACACTGCTTCTCGGGCGCTCACTGCGTTCGCTCTTCGGGATTCGGGCGCTGCGCTCTTCGGGCGGTCGCTTCGCTCCCTTTTCGGCAGTAGCGAAAACCGAACACCGAATACCGAATCGCTCATGGCGATTCAAAGTGTCTCTGCGGTGTCACCCGGTATCCAGCCCTCGCTGTCGTCGCTGAGGCGGATGTGCAGCCAATGGGGACGCCCCTCGATCAGCTCGAACTCGGTGCCTGCGTGCAGGGGGGCCTTGAAGCTCTCGGGGTAGTTGGGACCATCGCCCTGGCGGGCCACGACCTGGCCTGCGGTGATGACGCCAAAGACCTTGCCCGCCTGCTGATGGGTCTCTACTACCACTGAGCCGGCCAAGAGCACCCACAAGACGGCAGCGATCACTGCTACACCAACGGCCGCTGTGTGGCGCCCTCGCCAGACCATCGCGGTCAGGCTCAGACAGAGCACAGCGAACGAGAGGCATGCCCCCAGAAAGCGGGTCCTCGTGGCCAGATCATAGTGCCAGAACAGCAGGGTCCCGAGGACCTGCTGCTCGGTCTTGACCACGATCTTGTCCGGTCGCCGACTGCGGGCGAAGGCCAGGTTTTTCCGGATATTGGTGTCGCCGTTATCGAGCCTCTCGGCCCGGAGATAGTTGAGAACGGCCTTGCCGACGTCCCCCTTGAGCAGGTAGGCGTTGCCCAGGTCGTAGTAGAGCCTGGCATTGTGGATGACGCCGGCCTCGATGATCTTCTGGTAGGTCAAGGCGGCCTGCTCATAGAGTTGCTGCTGGACCGCAGGATCGGTCTGTGCATTGGCGGTGCGAAAGGCCTGGTTGGCCTGTCTGAACAGGTCCAAGGCCTCCTGCCGGCTCAGATCGGCCCAGGCACTGGGGCCGGGGCCGAGTCCGGCCCAGGTCACCCCTAGGATCAGCAGCAGCGTCCGCGTCACGGCCTTGCCCTCCTGTCTACGGCACGAACCAGATCGATCGCCTCCTGAATCTGAGGGTCGCTGATGGGGGTCTGGCTGGAGGCGTAGCGGACAGCCTCGCAGTCTGCGACCAGGGCCTGGAGGCGGAGGGCCAGGTCTCGATCGCCCGTGGCCTGCTCAACGAGATGGAGGCCGTCCGTTGCGGTCAGCGAGCCGGCCGGGCGGTCAAACCGATCGCCCAGGAATTGCCGCAGGGCAGCAGCCAGGAGTTGATGACGATCCTGGGGCCCTTGGGCGGCCAGTGACTTGAGCTGTGCAATGGCCTTGGCCGCGGCCTGACGCCTCCTCCGTGCCGCCTGTCTCTCGGGGGTCGTATGCGTGATCGCCTTGAACGACGCGCTGCCCGTCAGCAGACCCAAGGGCAACAGCCAGAGCACCAGGACGCCCGGACTGAGCAGGGCGGCAGCAGGGGAGAAGGCCTGATCGGTCAAGGCCGCGGGGTCCTCCTCATTGGCCGCCAGGCCTTGTTTGATCGCCTCCACCTCCTTGTTGACCGGCTCCGACGACCGGCCTCCCACGTCGGCGTCAGTCAGGACCCTGGTCGGACTGACCTTCAGTGGGATCGGATCGGTCTGGGCCGTCACGTAGGCGCCCTTGTCTGGGTCGAAGTAGGCCAGGGCAATCGGAGGAATCCGCGTGACCTTGTCGTCGCTGGCGCGGAGGGTCTGGGTGAAGACCTTGAAACCGTTGTCTATCGCGGGCGACGAGCGTTCGCTGGGGATCTTGAAGCTCGCCGCCATCTCGGGGATCTGGTCCAGGGCCGGCCACTGGATGGGCTTGAGATAGGGATTGCCGCCCACGCGGACCGTCAGGGTGATCGGATCGCCCACGCTGACCTCGGTGGGCGAGGCGGAGGACGTGATGGTATAGCGACCGACCAGACCATAGAACCCGGGGGGCTTGCCCTGATCGGGCAGGGGGGACACGGTCAGCGTGACCGCAGCGGACGTGACCGCGAATTGGGCGTACTGCGCTCTCGATCCGAAGAATCCGAAATCCGCAAAGGGGTCCGTGGACCGCTGGCGGCCCACGGCCAAGGCGACGTTCGCGGAGGTGGCTCCCAGGTCGATCGTGCCGGGCTGTTGAGGGATCAGGACCTTGCTGAAGCTGACCAGGACCCAGTCGCGACCCTGCCGGTTGACCTGAGACTGGGAGACATAGGCGGCGACGTTGCCCGCGATCCGGGCGGGCTTGGCCCGGGGATCGACGGTCTGTGGGTCCTCCAGGAGGAATCGATCATCGGAAAAGGCCGGGATACTGAACTCGACTCGACCGACGTCCGCGTCTGACGCGATATAGAGCTTGATCGTCATCAGTATGGGCTGACCCACCCAGCATTGCCTGTCCGCCAGGTCCACCTCCAGGGCCAGCTTGTCCGTGGTCCCCGGCCTGAGGATGTTGACCTGGACCGCGTCGGTGTGATAGGTCTTGCCCTCGATCCGGACCGCCACGGACGGCAGGGTGACGGCCCCAGGCGATCCGGCGACCAGCGAGTAGCTCATGACGAAGCGTTTGACCTCCTGCTGGGACGTGCGGCCATTGATGATGCGGATGGAGGTCTGGGACACGTCTTGGTTGCCCTGCGACTGAGGGCTGTAGGGGGCCAGGGGCGTCAGGTCCACCTGACCGGCCGCGTTGTACCCGTCGATCACGATGGCGTAGGTGAACCGCTGGCCTGCATAGATGTGCCCGGAGGTATCGACCTGGGCGGAGACCTGGATCTCTTGTCCAGAGGCCCCTGCCCAGGACGCACAAAGGAGCCAAAGCAGCCCCCATCTGGCTGGAGACATCCCACACGTCATTAGGATGGACCATTTTTGATTTTTGATTTTTGATTTTTGAATTCTGTTCTCACCAGTCCTTGTCCACGGGTATGCGCCTTGCCTTGACCTGCATCTGCCGCTGCTTCTTTTGCTGCTGTTCCTTGTCCAGGATCTGTTGGGCCGTCATGTCAGAGGCGACCTGTTCGGTCTTGGGTTCTGGGTTTTGGGTTTTGGGTTGTTGGCTCGGATTCTGCTGCGACTGTTGTTGCTTCTGTTGCTGCGATTGGTTTGGGTCTTGCGGCTGGTTGGGTTCCTTGGCCTGATTCGGGTCCTGACTCTGCTGACCTGATTGAGACTGTTGGTCCTGTTTCTGTTGGCCCTGTTGAGGGTGGTTGGGGTCGGACTGCTTCTGTTGCTCCTGCTTCTTCTTGATCTGGTCCAGGATGTCCTTGATGAGCAGGCCTGCGACCTCCTTGTTCCGCTTGGCGTTCTCGTTGGTGGGGTCGAGGTCCAGGACCGCCCGCCAGTAGCCGATGCTCGTCTTGAGGTCGTCGAGGGCCTTTTCGAGGTCGGAGTCCTTCTGTTTCAGTCCCCGCTGAAAGTGGGCATTGCCCAGGTTGTACTTGGCCTTCCTGACCAGGTCCATGTCCTTGCTCTGGGCCGAGACCTCGTTGTAGATCTCGATGGCCTTGGCCAGGTCGTCCATCCGGTAAAAGGCGTCGGCCTTGTTGAACCGGGCCTGGTCCAACTTGGCGTCTTCGGTCAGGGCCTGGTCGTACTGGCTGACGGCCTGGTTGTACTGGCCCTGGCTGTAGAGCTTGTTCGCTCCAGCTACCAGATCATGCGCGGACTGCGAGGCGGCGGCCATTCCGCCGCACGCCATCGTCAAGACCCCCACACAGAACAGACTAAGCCTTCTTGCGTTCACTGACGAACACCTCACCCATCAACAGTCCTATCCCCAAGGCCAGGAAGATCTGGAACCTCTCATCATAGGCGGTCATGGTCACCGACGCAAGGTCACGTCTCTCGGCAGACGCGATCAGGTCCTCATAGATCTGACCGAGGTCGAGCGTGGTGCCGGGCCTGACCAGCAGGTACTTGCCGCCCTCGCTGCCAAAGGCGATCTTGCGGAGCAGGTCGCCGTCGAGCCTGGACCAGACCTCTTGGCCCTGGTATTTCAGGAAGTCCCGTGTGCCCGCCGCCTGCGTGACGGGGATGCGCGCGCCTTCATCCTCGTTGCCCAGGCCCACGGCGATGATGCGAATCCCCTCCTGAGCCGCCTTGGCAGCGGCCTGTTCCGGGAAGCTCCCGTGGTCCTCGCCGTCCGTGATCAGGATAATGTCCTTGTACTGGCGGCTGGTGCGGTCAAAGACCTCGGCCGTGGCGGCGCGGATCGCGTCGCCGATCATCGTTCCGCCCTGGGAGTTGCTCTCCGTGGAGAGGTCCGCCAAGACCTGCCGGACAAAGGCGTAGTCCTGGGTCAGGGGGCACTTGACTGCCGCGTTGCCGGCAAAGGTCACGATGGCGATGCGGTCGCCCTGCAGCCGTTCCAGCAGGTCGCGGATCGCGATCTTGGATCGCTCGAGCCGATAGGGCTTGATGTCCTCTGCCAGCATGCTCTTGGATGTATCCAGCAGGATGCACACGTCCCGACCCTGGCGCCGGATGGACTGGGGTCGCGGGTTCCACTTGGGCTGCGTTAGGGCAATGACCAGGCTGACAAAGGCCGCGATCAGCAGAGCCGCCTTCAGGACCTGGCGTCTGAGGCTGACGAAGGCATTGATCTTGCCCAGCATGGCCTGGTGCGCAAGGGCCTTCAGGGCCTTGGCCTTCTGCCAAAAGCACCACAGGTACGCCGGCGCCAGGATCGCGGGTACCAGGAACAACAACCACAATGCCTTGAGGTTTCCGAGCATGGCGGTTAGTTAAATGGTTAAAAAGTTAAAGAGTTAAAAAGTCAAAAGGCTAAATGGCCAGGTGGCGTGGTTAGTCATGGTCGTTCTCCTCCTTGCAGTGACGTAGGTACTTGATGTAGCCATTCAGTGTCCTCAGCACCACGTAGCCTTCCTCTTTCATCTCGTTGAGGTCCTCCGGTTCTGCGTACCGCTCATCGAGACAGATGTTGAGATCGTCAATCAACTCCTGAAGTGACCCGCGTGACTGCCTGAGGAACTGGATGGTCTCCTGATAGTGATACCTGCCGTGTCCTTCGGCAATGCAATTGGTCAGAGATGTCGCCGCACGGCGCATCTGACTGGCCAAGTTGTACTTCTCCTGCTCTGGCAATTGCCTTGCCAGCTCATAGATACGTACCCTAAAGGCACGAGCGGCCTTGTAGGTTTCCAGATCTTCAAATGTCCTGAACCCCATCTCCATCTCGGATTCAACCATTTAACCTTCTAACCTTTTAACCATTTAACTTCGCAAGATTCCTACGGAATCTTGCGGAACAGAGTGCAACTTGCCAGGATCTCCGCCGCCAGAATCGCCAGGGCCGGCCAGGTCCACCATTGGAAGCACTCGGCGTACTGGATCACCTGGGACTTGACCGCGGTCTTCTCCAGGGAGTTGATCCTCTCCACGACCTTCACCAAGGCCTCGGCGTCGTCGGCCCGGCCATAGAAACCGCCGGTCTTGTCGGCGATGGCCTTGAGCAGCCCCTCGTCCAGGTCGTCCTGTGTGGGGACCCTCATGGTCCCAAAGGGGGTCTGGACCGCGGCAAAGGACTGGGACGAGCCGATCCCTATCGTGTAGATCTTGATGCCCCATTGTCTGGCCAGGTCCGCGGCAGCCAGGGGCTGATATTCGCCCGCGTTGTGACGGCCGTCGGTCAGCAGCACGATCACCTTGCTCTTGATCTGGAAGTCGGGCGAGCCGGCGGTCTCTGCATCGGACGAGGTCCCGAGTTGGGCGCGTCTGCGGACGATCTCCTCCTCTGCCTTCTTGAGCCTGGCGGCGGCCAGGGCCAGGGCGTCGCCAATGGCCGTGCCGTCCTCGGACTCCAGCTCCACGTTCCGGGTCTGCTTCAAGAACTCCAGCAGGACGTTGTGACTGTGGACCAAAGGACAGACCGTATCGGCATACCGGGCGAAGGTCACCAGTCCGATGAGGTCTCCGGCGCGGCCCTGGAATCGCTTGTCGTCGCCTTGGATGAAGTCGGCCAGGACCTGCTTGACCGTGTCCAGGCGGGTGAGCTTGCGCCCGTAGTAGTCCATCTCCGTGCGCATGCTTCCCGATCGGTCCACAACCGCCTCGACGGCGATTCCCTCGGTGGAGACCTCGGAGAGGACCGTGCCCTTGCGGGGCCGGGCCAGGGCGACGATCAACAAGGCCAGACAGATCAGTCTGGCGCCGATCAGCAGGGGCCGCAGCCGGACTCGCCACGAGACCGGACAGGCCCGCACGGCCGCCAGGCTCGAGAATCTTACGGAGGCGGACCGCTTGGCGCGGTGCATCAGCCAGGCCATGACCGGCAACAGGAGCAGCAACCACAACATCCACGGCCAGGTGAAGCTCATGGGGTGACGCCCTCCACGACGGCCTCGGCCGGCGTCTGGTCGGTGACATCCAGGACGTGCTGCTGGGACCGGGTCTTCTCGATGAAGGCCTTGACCAGGTCGAAGGTCTGCTGGATCTGCTCGGCCGTGGGCTGGTGCCTGGCGAACTTGACCAGGTCGCAGTGCCGCAGGAACTCGCCCAGGGCGGCCTTGTCCGGGGCGGGCAGGTCATTGCTCTGCGAGAGCGTGACCAGGAATTCCTCCGTGGTCTGCTCGGGGGCCTTGAGGCTGAATCGGTCCTCGATGTAGTGGCGGAGGATGTCACTGACCGCCTGGTAGAACTCCTTGACCCGCCCGGCCTCCACGAGTCCCTGCCGGACCAGGGCCCGCAGCCGATCATAGGCCACCTCATGGGCGGGCTTGAAGAGGCGGCGGGTCTGCACGGCCCGCCTGCGGCGAAGGGCCATGCCGATGCCGAGGCCAAGACCTCCCAGGCCCAGTGCCACGATCGCCGCGACGACGGCGTAAGACCGCGGCCGTGGCACGCCCACCACGCCCTCGATATCCGCGATCGTGAGCTTGGCCCGGTCATCACCCAGCAGGCTGGTGACCTCCACGTCGATCGGCTCGGTGTCGAGCGTGTAGGCCTTGTTCGGGTCGTTGGCGTCCTGGAAATGGAAGGTCAAGGCCGGTATCTGGTATTTACCAGAGACCATAGGCTCCAGGCGGTACCGATAGGTCTTGATCAGGGTGTTCTTCTCGCCGAGTCTGTCACCCGGGCTGTCCCAGTCCGCCAGGCCAAAGCCCTCCAGGGCCTTGTCGATCTTGGGCATGGTCACCTTGTACCCAGGCTGGCTCTGGGCCTCCAGCTCAAGTCTCAGGGTCTGGGCAATGGTGATCTTGTCGTGGTCCAGGCGGACGTGCACGGTCAACGGCCCTCGCTCGACCTTCTTGTCCACCCCATAGGCCGATTCCTTGACCTCCGGTGCCTTCCTGGCCTTGCACCCAGAGACCCCATACAGACTCGCCCCCAGGAGTACGGAGCCTATCAAGAGGCGTTGGATGGCTGTCACGGTCATGGCGCGAGTTGGGTCAATGGTTAAAGAGTTAAAGAGTTAAAGAGTTAAAAGGTTAAATGGGTCAGGGTCTCGTCTTGTCTTCGGGCTTGGGATCACCGAAGGCCGAGGTGTGGATGACCACCTGGTATTTGTCCATCATCTGCTTGAGGGTGTCCTGCTGCACCTCCTGGCGTTTCTGGTTGGCGAGGGTCTCCAGGACCTCCTGGCGGACCTCGTCGAAGGGCCTCTGACGACTGGGCTGGAGGCTCTCGACCTTGACGACCTCCCAGCCCTTGTCCGTCTTGAAGGGCCTGTCCAGCAGGGCAGGGGCCTTGGCCTGGAAGATCGCGGTACTGAGTTCGGCGAGGCTGCCGATGCCGGGGATGGGGTCCCTCTCTGTGACATCTGCATCGAGGGTCCCGCCCTTGTCCCTGGTGTCCTGATCCTGGGACTGTTCCTTGGCCACTGCTCCGAAGTCCTGTCCCTGCTGGAGCCCCTGCAGGACCTCCTTGGCCTTGGCCTCATCGGCCACGAGGACGTGGCGGATACGGGCCTTGGCTGGCTCGACGAATCGGTCTTTGCTGGCATTGTAGAAGGTCTGGAGGTCGCCGTCGGTGATGTGGATCCTGGAGGCCAGTACGCTGTTCATCAGTTGCTGGGCCAGGACCGAGCGGGTGACGTCGTCAAGGACCTTCTTGGTCTGGGCCTGCTGGGCCAGGCCGTCTTCCAGGGCCTGGCGATACAGCATCTCCTGTGCCAGCCAGGTCTGGAGGAACTTCTGCCTGCTCCCCGCGGTCTTGTACTCTCCCAGCAGTTGTTGTTTCTGCTGTTGGAGCTGCTCGGCCGTCATGAAGGCAGCCACTGGGGCCAGTTGCATGTCCACTGCGCCCTCGATGGCCGCTGCCAGGTCCGCCTCGGTGATCTTCTCCGGGCCGACCTCAGCCACGACCTTGGCAGCCGAGTCCTCCTGGGCCTTGTAGCTGGTTCGGGCCATCACCTCATAACGGAGCGCGGAGAACCTGCCCATGCGTTCGAGGCAGTCCTTCATGTGACTACTGATCTGCGAGGCCAAGTCGTCCACCCTGGCAGTCATCTCGCACCGATAGAGGAACTCGACCGCCTCTGCATAGCGGCCGGCCTTCTCCAGGCAGGCGGCGACCTGGAACAGGACCTTGGCGCGTTCGGCAGGGGGGATACTGGCCTGATCCAGGTACTCCTGCCAGACCTTGGCCGCCTGTTCGTACAGGTTCCGCTGGGACAGCTTGTTGGCCAGTTCCTTCAGTTGTTCGGCAGACAAGGAGGTCTCCGAACTCGGTCGGTCGGGCCGGGCCTTGGGTGACCACATCCCCATCACCAGGTTCCCCAGGCCAACCAGGATCGCAACCAGCAGCAGCATGGCCATGGTCCTGGTCCAGAAGCCCCCCTTGGGCCTGCCCTCCGGCAAAGAGAAATCGAGTTTCTGTTCCATACTATTCAACCATTTAACCTTTTAACCATTTAACCATTTAACCAGACTCCTACCTCCTGCGGTGTCGCGTGTGGAAGAACTGCACGAGGTCTTGCATGTAGGGCCGGTCCGTGTAGATCGGGATGCAGTCGACCTTGATGGACCGCAGAGAGCCCTTGAGTTCATCGAATCGCCGGCTAGTGGCTGTGCCATACCGGTCGCCAAACGAGCCGCTGGAGGTATCGACCAACAGGACCTCACCGGTCTCCGCGTCCTGCAGCTCGATCAGGCCCACGTTGGGCAGGCCGATCTCTGCGCGGTCGCGCACGGGCACGGCGATCACGTCGTGACGCCGGGCGAGCAGGGTCAGCGGCTTCTGGAAGGGGGCCTCCAGGAAATCCGATACCAGGAAGATCGTGGCCCGCTTGCGTGTGACCTTGGCCAGGTAGTCCAGGGCCATGGCGATGTCGGTCTTGCGCCGCGGCATCTTGAAGTACAACAGCTCCCTGATCAGGCGGAGGACGTGACGGCTGCCCTTCTTGGGCGGGATGTACAGTTCCACCTGGTCCGTGAAGATCAGCAGCCCCACCTTGTCGTTGTTCTTGGCTGCTGCAAAGGCCAGGACTGAGCAGAACTCCGCGGCCAGCTCGTTCTTGAGCCTGTTGACCGTGCCGAACAGGCCGGACGCGGACAGGTCCACCGCAAAGACCACGGTCATCTCTCGCTCTTCCACGAATCGCTTGATGTGCGGCCTTCCGGTACGGGCCGTGACGTTCCAGTCGATGTCGCGGATGTCGTCGCCCGGGAAATACTGGCGGACCTCGTCGAACTGCATGCCCCGGCCCTTGAACACGCTCTCGTACTGGCCGGCGAAGCTGGCGTTCACCGCTCGCCGGGTGTAGATCTGGAGTGCCCGAATCTGCTTGACCAATTCCTGGGGAATCATATCAATCCAGCACTCCGAACACCGCTTCTGGGGCGCTCACTGCGTTCGCTCTTCGGGATTCGGGCGATGCGCTCTTCGGGCGGTCGCTTCGCTCCCTTTTCGGCAGTGATAAAAACCGAAAACCGAGTACCGAACACCTAACACCCAACACGTTACCGCTTACCGCTTACCGCTTGCCACTTGCCACTTACCACTTACCACTTACCACTTACCACTTGATACTACGGCACCTCGATCGTGTCGAAGATCGTCTTGATAAGGTCCTCGCTGGTCTTGTCCTCAGCCTCGGCCTCGTAACTGACGATCACCCGGTGGCGGAGCACGTCCATGCCGATGCTCTTGACGTCCTGGGGCGTGACGTAGCCCCTTTGCTGCAGGAAGGCATGGGCCTTGGCAGCCAGGGCCAGGTAGATCGTGGCCCGCGGGGATGCGCCGAAGCTGATGAAGTTTGCCAGGTCCAGGCCGTACTTCTTCGGGTCGCGGGTCGCGACGACCACATCCACGATGTAGTCCTTGACCTTCTCATCTATGTAGATCTCATCCACAACGGCCCGGAGCTCCGCGATGTCCGCCGGCTTGATCACGGGCCTGATATCCATGCGTTTGTCCGTGAAGGCCTGCCGGTCGAGGATCTGTCGCTCCTGGTCCTTGGTGGGGTAGTCGATCTTGACCTTGAGCATGAACCGGTCGAGCTGGGCCTCGGGCAGGGGGTACGTGCCTTCCTGCTCGATGGGGTTCTGGGTCGCCAGGACCAGGAAGGGTCTGGGCAGGGGATACGTCTCTTCGCCTATGGTAACCTGCCGCTCCTGCATGGCCTCCAGGAGGGCGCTCTGGACCTTGGCGGGGGCCCGGTTGATCTCGTCGGCCAGGATGATATTGGCGAAGATCGGGCCCTTGCGGGTGTAGAACTGGCCGTCCGAGGGCCGGTAGATCTGGGTACCGATCAGGTCTGCGGGCAGAAGGTCGGGCGTGAACTGGATGCGGTGAAAGGCCGCGTCGATCGCCTTGGCCAGGGCCGTGACGGCCATGGTCTTTGCCAGGCCCGGCACGCCCTCCAGGAGGATGTGACCATTGGCCAGAAGGCCGATCACCATGCGCTCGAGCATATATCGCTGGCCCACGATGACCTTGTCCAACTCCCCAAACAGGGTCCGCACAGACTCGCTCTTGGCCTGCACCAACTGACTGATCTGCTTGACGTCGGTTGCCATAAGGCTTATACCCTCAAAGCGTTACTATCAACCTCGGCGGCCCGGCGTCAGGACCGACCCGCCATTGGAAGCAGAAAAACATTGTACCTACGAATCAGGATTTGAAAAGGTTCGGCCCTTGCCAGGACAAAGAACAGCCCCTATGATGGCCCCCATAGTAGGTTAAATACGATCAAGTCGTATGTCGATCAGCGTATTCTTTCCATGCTATAATGAGCAGGACAACATCCGCCGCGTGACGGAAGGGGCCCTGAAGGTCCTGGAGGCCCTGAAGGTCGACTACGAGGTCATCCTTGTCAACGACGGCAGCCACGACCAGACGGGCGCAGTGGCGGACGCCCTGGCTGCCGGCAACCCCAGGATCCGGGCCGTGCATCACCCCACCAACCTCGGTTATGGGGCGGCACTCCAGTCGGGTTTTCGGGCTGCGACCAAGGACTTGGTGTTCTTCACCGACGGTGACGGCCAGTTCGATCTGGGAGAACTTCCGCCGTTCCTGGCCCTGGTCGGGCAATACGACATCGTGTGCGGGTACCGGGTCGATCGCCGGGACCCGCTGGTCCGCAGGATCAACGGGTGGTGCTGGACCCGGTTGGTGTGTCTGTTGTTTGGTCTGAAGGTGCGTGACATCGACTGCGCGTTCAAGCTCTTCCGGAGGCAGGTCATCGAGGGCATGGAGCTTCTGAGCACCGGCGCCCTGATCTCCACGGAGGTCCTGGCCAGGGCCTCCCGCAAGGGCTGTAAGATCGGTGAAAGGCCCGTGACGCACTATCCCCGGCTCGCCGGGCGCCAGACCGGGGCGAACTGGCGGGTGGTGTTTCGCGCCTTCAAGGAGCTGCTCCAGTTGCGCAGGCGTATCCTGGGCAAGGTCTGACGGGCTTGCCGGCGCCGAGGCGGGTGACCATGGGCGATGAACAACTGACGGTGAATCTGTTTGTGTACGGCTCGCTGCGGGACAGCGTGGTGTTCCGCTCCATCTGCGGCCTGGGCTTCACACGCAAGGCCTCCCGCGTGGATGCCGCGACGCTCTTTGCAGAGCTGGCGTTTCTGTCAGGATATCGGCGAGTCAGCCCCGACAACGTGTACTACTACGCGGTGGCAACGCCAGCCGCGAGGATCGAGGGGCTGGTCATCCACGACGTGACCGGCGCCGCCCTGGAAGACTTTGACCGCTACGAGGGGCGATACTACAAGCGGGACACGGTGACCGTGCATACGGCCCAGGGCCCGATCACGGCCGAGGCCTACCTGGTCAGCCCGGAGTCTATGCAGAAGCACTTTGGAGACCGGTTCCACGTCAACCTGATCCACGAGCTGTGGCTCCGCAAGCGGATAGGGCAGTTCATCCGGCGGCGGACGCGTCCGGGCGAGCGGAGTACGGACGCCAAGATCGAGCGCCAGGCGGATCGAGAGCTGCTGGCCACCACCGAGCGAGACCTGGTGATCGCCCACTATGGGACCGATTCCATCAGCGATTACTACCTGGAGCACCAACTGGACAAGCCCAGGCCCAGCATCGGCCACCTCCAGGAGGATCCCCAGGCGAGGCCCTTCATCCGGAACTACCTGGTACTGGTGGTCAGGCAGGTCCTGCTCAACCAACTGGACGAGAGGTTTCAGACCCAGTACCGCTACGAGCTGGAGCACTGGATGGCGTCCGAGCGGTACTTCAAGCGGTCTATCAGCCTGGTGGCTGCGCTGCACATGATGAACGTCCACAGCCCGGAGGTGGATCGGATCATCGAGGAGTGCCTCAAGACCATGCCCTTCGAGCGGCACGACCTCTTCGAGTACGTCAAGTACGCGGTACGTGCAGCCCGCAGTCTGTTTGAGCCCCGTCTGGCGAGGGCCACCATGGAGCGGATACAGGCCAACCTGCAGGGCGGGTTGGTGCCGCTGGGTTGTGAGATGGAGCTGAGCAACCAGGGCGCATCCGCGGTGGAGCCGTACCGGAGCGACGGCAGGGCGTTCGATCCGGTGTACGACGGGTTCCGGTACTTCTATGACTTCCGGCTGGACGTGTTGTGCTGGAAGCTGGGCGGGTACATCGACGACCACAGCGGCAGCGGGGACCGGTCCAGGCGATGCGGGTTCCTGGAGCTGGCCCCTGGCCGGCTCAGCATAGGGGGAGATCTGTCTCGCCCGGCCACCGCGGACCCATGGTTGTTGAATCAACTGATCCACGAGATTGCCCATTTCTATGACGTCCGCCCGCACAGCCTGCACCTGTCGTTCCAGCTTCGCCGTCGCCAGATCGGCCGGCAGAGGATCCTTCCGTTGGACTACGTGAAGTGTCTGCTGGCGCTGGGCGGTGGTCCGGAGCCCAGGGGCGACGGCGGCGTCTGGCTCTCGCGTCTGGGCCGTGGGGAGATCGTCCAGTTGAAGCCCGTGGAGGAACTGGTCCTGGCCAGGACCAGCAAGCGAAAGTGGCATTTCGGTACAGACCGCAGTGACGGCCGCGCGAGGGTGCGGACGACCACGCACGTGCAGCAGTACAAATTCATCCGCCTGGACAGGCGGGCCAACTATGAGCCCCTGATCCTGTGCCTCAAGGGCCTCCAATTGGCCTACAACCCAGGTGACTACCTGACTGCCGCCCAGATGGAAGCCCAACCGGCCCTGCGTGATGAATACGAGGAGCTCAAGCGTTGGGCCCTGGACCCGACGCCCATCCCAGCGGACGTCCTGGGCCGGTTCCTTGGGGCTGTACATGAGGGACTGGCCATTGAGGGACACCGAGTGCCCGTACACAACCTGCACTACATAGACTGGACGCTGGGGGCCATCGGTACCCAGATCCGGTTGTTCAACGATTGGGTAGGAGGGGGCGGTGGCCCTGCGGCGGGCGGGTGAAGGTGGTTGCGTCCCTGCCGCGCAGCACCGCAGATGCTGGCGGGCCCGTGGATCACAAAAAGAAAGGCCCTGCCTTTCGGCAGGGCCCTCAATCACAAGTACAGTAAAACCATATGCAACGAAAGGCCTGACTATACACGACCGTGAAAAAAGCTCCTCGCTTGCGCTCGGAACAATGGCCGTGTTCTAGTAATCCCTAGAAAGGAGGTGATCCAGCCGCAGGTTCCCCTACGGCTACCTTGTTACGACTTAGTGCCAGTCATCGGGCTTACCGTCGGCAGACGCCCCCCTTGCGGGTTAGCAATCCGACTTCGGGTACTCCCAACTCCCATCACTTGACGGGCGGTGTGTACAAGGCTCAGGAACACATTCACCGCGCCATAGCTGATGCGCGATTACTAGCGATTCCGCCTTCATGTAGGCGAGTTGCCAGCCTACAATCTGAACTGGGGCGACCTTTTTGCGATTGGCTCCACCTCGCGGTATCGCGTCGCTCTGTAGTCGCCATTGTAGCACGTGTGATGCCCTGGGCATAAAGGCCATGAGGACTTGACGTCATCCCCACCTTCCTCCGGCTTAACACCGGCAGTCCCGCTAGAGTTCCCGGCATGACCCGCTGGTAACTAACGGCAGGGGTTTCGCTCGTTATAGGACTTAACCCGACATCTCACGACACGAGCTGACGACAGCCATGCAGCACCTGTGCACGTTTCACCCTTGCGGGCAAGACACCCTGTTTCCAGGAGCCCATCCGTGCATGTCAAACCCAGGTAAGGTTCTGCGCGTTGCTTCGAATTAATCCACATGCTCCACCGCTTGTGTGAGCCCCCGTCAATTCCTTTGAGTTTTAGCCTTGCGACCGTACTCCCCAGGCGGCCTACTTAACACTTTTGCTTCGGCCGTAGAAGCGTCAGAACTCCTACAACCTAGTAGGCATAGTTTAGGGCGTGGACTACCAGGGTATCTAATCCTGTTTGCTCCCCACGCTTTCGTGTCTCAGTGTCAGGACAAGCCCAGTGCACCGTCTTCACCTCCGGCGTTCCTCTTGATATCTACGCATTCCACCGCTCCACCAAGAGTTCCGCGCACCCCTACTTGCCTCAAGAGAGGCGGTTCGTCAAGCAATTCCCCGGTTGAGCCGGGGGATTTCACAAGACGCGTACCTCTCCACCTACACACGCTCTAAGCCCAGTGACACCGAACAACGCTAGCCACCTCTGTCTTACCGCGGCTGCTGGCACAGAGTTAGCCGTGACTTCCTTTGGATTGGATCAACGCGCCGAAGCGCGCTTTCTTATCCCTGACAGCGGTTTACATCCCGAAGGACTTCCTCCCGCACGCGGCGTCGCTGGGTCAGGCTTGCGCCCATTGCCCAATATTCGTTACTGCAGCCCTCCGTGGAGGTCCGGGCAGTATCTCAGTCCCGATGTGGCGGGTCAACCTCTCAGTCCCGCTACCCGTCATAGCCTTGGTGGGCCGTTACCTCACCAACAAGCTGATAGGAGATAGGCCGCGCCCGCACCGATAAATCTTTGATCAGCGGCCCTGCAGCCACTGATATCATCCGGTCTTACCGCCCCTTTCGGTAGTTGCCTTGCGGCAACGACGCTATCCCGGAGTACGGGGTACGTTACCTATCCATTACGCACCCTTGCGCCACTGGCTATCCACCTGATTGCTCAAACAGATAGCCCGTTCGACTTGCATGTCTTAGCCACGCCGCCAGCGTTCGTTCTGAGCCAGGATCAAACCCTTCAGTTTGATTTGGCGAATCCGCTGTAAAAGCGGATGATCGACTTAAAGGCTCAACACTTTGGCATACGCTCCGAAAGTGCTGACTTACTTCGTCTTGATAAGGTTACCACATGGGGCGTATCCCCTGTGGGCCTGCACTTTCGTTGCATGTTTTGGCTTTACTGTTAACTTGTCAAAGAGCCTTGTGTGTACTCAACATTATCAAGTATTGAGACGCACCATTGTAGCCTCGGAAAGTCCGGCGTCAAGCGGCCGAAAGGGAATTTTGAAAAATATTTTCCGGGCGACTTTGCGATCGGATTCGGGGCGACAGGACTTGAACCTGCGACCTTTGGACCCCCAGTCCAACGCGCTAGCCAAACTGCGCCACGCCCCGTACATTTACCGCAGGCTATTGTAATGGAAGCCCTCGCAGGCCACAACCTTTTTGTGACGAATCTTCGATGCCCGGCGGAGATGGGGAGGGGGCCTCGTGGATGAGCATTTGGATCGCGACGTGGGCGCAGGTCAGGCCGAAGATACCGGTCATCGTGGGGAGGCTACCGAGGGGCCGGCGGGTGCGGCCGTGGGTCTCGTCGTCGTTGTCCGGTTGATCGCCGATGGCGGCGCGGGCCCGTTCGTCCATGGGCTCGATCGAATACACGCAGGTAATCCGGTCCAGGTCGACGTGGAGGCCTCGGAGTCTCTTGCGGAGCCGCCTGGCCAGGGGGCATTCCTTGGTCTTCGAGAGGGGGCCAACGCGGACCAGGGTGGGGTCTTTGCGCAGGGCCGCGCCCATGCTGGACACGACCGGGATCCCTCGGCGACTCAGCTCCGCCAGAAGCTCTGCCTTGGGATTGAGGCCGTCGATCGCGTCGACAACCAGGCTGGGAGGGCCAGCCAGCAGGCGGTCGAGGGTGTCTTTGTGTGCGAAGAGGGTCAGGGCCTCGACCTGGCAGTCGGGGTTGATCTGGCTGATCCGCTCCCTGGCTGCCTCGGTCTTGAACCTGCCGACATTGCCTTGCAGGGCAAGGATCTGGCGGTTGAAGTTGGAGGGCCGGACCCGATCGAAGTCCACAAGGCGGAGCCGGCCGATGCCTGCGCGGGCCAATGCCTCGGTGGCGTAGCCCCCGACCGCGCCCAGCCCAATCACGGTGACAAAGGCCCCCTGCAGTCGCAGGAAGCCCTCGGTGCCGAGGAATGCCCTCAGACGGACGAATCGATCCATGTCCTCGGATGGGTCAACGCTCAAAGGAGTCCCCTCAATAGCCGCTGTCCATTGTCCCACAGGGACTGGGCCAGGCGTTCTGCTGATTCATTCCGAAGGCTCGCAACGCCTTCCAGGATCACTGGGAGATTGACCGGCTCGTTGCGGTATCTGCCGTCAGGCAGGGTCTTGCCTGAAACCCGATGACCGGGTGGCGGTGGGATGTCCGGGGAATCGGTCTCGATCAGGAGCCTGTCCGCCGGGACCTCCAGCAGCGATTCCCGGGATCGCCTGCCCTTGGGATCGAGGACATTGCCTGCAAACGAGAGGCAGGCCCCAAGGTCCGTCAGCGGTCTGACCATGTCTGCAGCCCCGCCGAAGGCATGCACGATCAACCCCGCAGGCAGGGGGGCAACCTTCTGAAGCTCCTCCAAGAGCAATCCCCAGGCCCTGAGGCAGTGGACCGTAACCGGCCGGTGAAGGTCGCGTGCCAGCCTCAATTGGGCCCGAAAGGCCTGGACCTGGGCGTCGACGTCGAAGTCCTTGATCCACCGGTCCAGCCCGATCTCTCCTATGCCGGAGGGCGTGCCCTCCAGATGGTCCCGCAGGGGTGAGAGCCAATCGGTCTTCGCATAGCGGGTCACGTACCAGGGGTGCAGGCCGAAGAAGGGGAGGACCCTCTTGTCGGCCTTGGCCAGTTCATGGACCGCCTGCCAGTCATCAGGCGTGGAGCCGTTGCAGACAAACACGGCCACGCCTGCCTCGGCCGCGCGCTCGATGACCCGATCGCGGTCGCCGTCGAACACGTCGTCCTGCAGGTGTACGTGGCAGTCCATGAGCCGGTAGACCATGAGGGACAATCTTAACGTCTGCAGACGTCAAATCAAAGTGGCCTGAGTCTGAGCTGGGGGTGCATGACCGTTCGTTCGGTCGCCCTCTTGAATATGGGCAAGCGGCCGCTATAATGAAATGTCTTTGTATGGTCTGACTACAGGCAGTTTCCTAGGAGACATGAAACGATGGCAGGCGCACCAAAGGCCAACGCAGTGGTCGGTCAATCGGGGGGGCCGACCGGGGTTATCAACGCCTCGCTGGCAGGGGTGATCGAGGAGGCATGCAAGCACGCCCAGATCGAGGCCCTCTACGGCGCTGTCCACGCAGTCAGCGGAATCGTCAAGGAGCAGTTCATCGACCTCAAGAAGGTCTCTGCGGCCGACCTGGAGGCCGTGGCCGCCAGTCCATCCTCGGCCCTGGGCTCCAGCCGCGACAAGCCCGACAAGGCCTACTGCGAGAGGATCTTCAACGTCTTCAAGAAGCGGAACGTCCGGTACTTCTTCTACATCGGCGGCAATGACTCCGCGAACACCGCGCACATCATCAACACCATGGCCGCAGAGGTCGGCTACGACCTCCGGTGTTTCCACGTGCCCAAGACCATAGACAACGACCTGTTGGTCACGGACCATTGTCCCGGGTTCGGCACAGCAGCCCGGTTCGTGGCCTGCGCGGCGATGGGCGGCGACCTCGACAACCGGGCCTTGCCGGGCGTCAAGATCGACGTGATCATGGGCCGGCACGCGGGCTTCCTGACCGCGGCCGCGGCCCTGGGCAGGCGTCAGGAGGACGATGGACCCCACCTGGTCTATGTGCCGGAGGCGCCGTTCGACACCGGGAAGTTCCTGGCAGACGTCGCGGCCGTCTTCAAGAGGCACGGCCGCTGTCTGGTGGCCGTGTCTGAAGGGATCGTCGACAAGGATGGCCAGCCCATTGCCGCCAAGCTGGCGGTCGAACAGGGCCACCACGTGGAGCGCGACAGCCACGGCAATGTGCAGCTCTCCGGCTCTGGCGCACTGGGCGACTTCCTGAGCGTGGCCATCAAGAGCAAACTGGGCATCAAGCGGGTGCGGAGCGACACCTTCGGGTACCTGCAGAGGTCCTTTGCAGGCCTGCAGTCCCCTGTAGACGCAGCCGAGGCCCGTCGATGCGGCCAGGAGGCGGTTCGATTCGCCATGGAGACCATCAGCGGCTCAGTGGCCATGAAGAGGACCGGCAATGGGACCCGATACGGGGTCGAGTACTTCCGTACGGACCTGGCCAACGTGGCAGAGAAGACCAAGTCCCTGGCCCCCGAGTACATCAATGCCGACGGCAACGGCGTGACAGCGGCCTTCGTGGAGTACGCCATGCCCCTGACCGGAGGCGTGCCCAAGACTGCCTACCTGGGCAACTACCCGAGGGTGAAGTAGTAGGCAGGGGGGGCTTGTGGGGCGTCCTGTAGGGCGTCTTGTCTCTGTGAGACGCCATCCTTATACCAGCGTGGCCGTTGGCCCCATCCAGGGCGGCCTTTCGCCCCAACGGGTCTATTGACCGAGACCACAGGACGAGCCTGGGCCGCGGCATACAGGTGAGTACGGAGGCGAGTACAGATCAGGCTGTGATTAACGACATCTATACAGTTCCCGCCATATAGGATCTGGCCTACGAGCTCGATTGAGATGAATCTGCACCAGCCGACTGACCTGCTATGAACACCTCCTGCCGATAGTTGCCTCGGTTCAGAACGTGGTAGAACACCCCTGCGGCCTCCATACCTACTGGTCTAGCCATGAGTCAAGTCCACGCCTCGCGCCATGACGATACCGGATGAAATGTAGCAAATCACAGCATGACCCCTTGGCCCTTCAGAACTCGCGGGTCTTCTTGTACTCCTCGGACGTCGTGTGTGCTTCACATGTGCGTCCGTCTGCCCCACACTCCTTGATTCGCCGCCATTGGCGTTCTCTGTCGTCAAAGGGAACCACTTTCTCCGCAAAGACAGGCGTCACGGTATTAGGGCCAATAACCCTCTGGGTGTTGCTGACCAGAAACACACCTGTTGGCAGTCTCATCAAGAGCGCCTTAGTGAGCTTCCGCCGAATTGGGAGATCAGATTCAGCCATCGTCTAGCTCTCGTAAACGGTCAAAGCGCTGCGCTGATACTATAGGGTATCGCTTCCGAGAATCAAGGTCCACCGTCTGCTTGACAAGACACATTCAGTAGCGACATTCGTGATCCGGGACGTCCGCAGTGTGGCCACCAGTCCGAGCCTCAGGACTATCGTGAACATAAAGGGACCTGACCGGCCACACCCTCGGCCATAGTTCTGTTGACCATCTGGGGAAGCCGAAAGGCCATCCTTTGCGCCGGGGGTAGCCGGTCATCCAGTCCGATGCCCCTTCTGCACTGCCTCCAATTGACCTCGCGACCAACGGATTGACTGTCCGTGTGTCAGTGGTGCGTCGAGGCGATCAAGGACTCGAACAACCTGCATTTCCGCCCCAAGACCAGCGATTTCGAGGTAAGGCAGCGCAAAATCCAGCGCACACCGCGTATTCTCACGCTGGGACCCCCGCCATCAACCCTCTGACCTGGCACGGGTCGTGGCTGCCTAGCCGGACTTGCCAAGAGCAATCCAGGCGGGCATCTTGGCGATGATCGGGGCCGCCCAGAGCGAGAAGTCTTGAAGCCCAGGGCGTCTTGGCCGGGGCGGCCAGTTCAGACGGCACGCAGAGGGTCTTGGAAGGCGGGTCCCTGCCCCGGAAGAGGGGTCTGCAAAGGCGCATCGGACTTGTTGGCCTATAAGCCTTCGCGGAGGGCTGGCGTAACCTGCCTTGGTTCAGGGAGTTGCATCAAGTATTATCTCCCCTGCCGCATTCATGTCTCCAATTTGTCACTAGCCCCTGGGCTGCCTTGTGCCAGCTCCGACCTTCGGCCCGGGAACCACCGATACAATGGACACCATGAGAAAACCCTGGGTCTACAGGCGGCACAGCGTCAAAGGATGGTGGTGTGGATGGTACGAGGGCGGCAAGAGGAAGGCCAAGGCCCTTCCGAGCAAGGCTCTCGCTGAGCACTTCCGCAACATGAAGTATGCTCAACTCAACTCCGACGTGTTCACTGGGATTGTCGACTTCGAATGGCAGCAACTCATCGAGGAGTATCGCAAGGCCAAGCAGGTGGAAGGGCTCCAGGAGGCATCGATCCACGAGACCAGGCTGACCCTCAGACATTTCGAGCGGCTGGTAGGCCCTTGCTCATCGAGGCAGGTCACCCAACAGGTCCTGGACAAGTTCATCCTGGAACGAGGTAAAGAGGTCCAGAAGAACACCCTGAACAAGGACATTCGGAACCTTGGGGCGTTTCTCAACTGGGCGATCAAGAACCGCCATGTGGCTCCTGATCTCGTGGTAAAGAGGGTGAAGGTCCAACAGAAACCTGTTCAGGCCCTTTCCCCACAACAGGTGAAGGACCTGATCACGGCAGCCTCCGACTACCCGACGCTCCGGCTTCGCGTTCTACTGGCAGTGACGACAGGCCTCCGATGTGGCGACATCCAAGCCATACGCATTGGCGACATTCACTTTGACCGCAACACGATCACGACCCAGAACCGCAAGGCCGGAAAGTCCATGGCAGAACGCCCCATTCCCGAAGTGGTCATGACAGAGCTGTCCAACTACGTCACCGGGCTGCCAGACGGACAGGAAAGGCTCTTTGGGGACAGGTTCTCGCCTAAGTTATGGAAGAAGACTTGGAAGGCCGCGGGATTGCCCAAGCTGAAGTTCCACGATCTGCGGAAGACGTTCGCTTCACTACTGGCTCAGAGGGGCGTATCGACCGCGGTCACGCAACGGCTCCTAGAACACTCGACACCTCAGCTCACCAACGATGTATATACCAATGTCGATCCAGTGCTGCGTCAGGCGATCAGCCAACTGCCTGTGTCGGAGTGGGTCTGACCAAGCCGACACACCGCCGGCCCTGGCCGAGGCTTAGGTTCCACGGTGACTCCACCACGCCTCTGCCTTCATCATAAGAGCCTTTGTCACGAGAACTGTGAGTTGTTTAGGTGTGCATCCGACCATTGCCTCGGTTCAGAACATGTGGAAGGCGTTTGCGGGCTCGATGCTCGCTGGTCTAGCCACAACGGCGAATCTATGCCTCATCCCACGACAATACCAGATGAAATGTAGCGAATCACAGCATGACCCCTTGTCTCCGCGCGCCATGACGATACCGGATGAAATGTAGCAAATCACAGCATGACCCCTTGGCCCTTCAAGCACAGCCAGTCTCTGTTCACGAGGCAGGCCGGACATCTGCGTCTGAAGAACTTCGGGAAGCTGCTCAGTTCATGGTCCCGGAGTGTCTCTACGGTCTGGATACCCGCCCGAACAGGATTCAGGTGAATGTAGTTCACCACCCGAAGCAACGACTCGCCCTCCTCGATCAACAACGCCTTGTATCGCCCCTGGAACACGTGACCACGGTCCTTCACGCGCCGATTGAACCGATTCGCGAACGTGCTCTGCAGCCACTGCATCCCGGATACCAGGTGCCCATCCTCGGTCCGCACGCAGAGGTGGTAGTGATTCGACATCAGCACATAGGCATGCAGATGCCAGCCAAACCGGCTGCACGCCTCGAAGAGCGTCTTTTCAAACATGACGCCTGAGCCTTCGACAGAGAAGATGTCCCGGCGGTAGTTCCCACGGTTCAGCACGTGGTAAACCGCTCCAGCGTACTCGATTCGGGTCCTGCGAGGCATGACCGTATGCTACCGACCGCTCCCGCACACGTCAACAGCTAAATCAAAAGCCTGACCCCTTTTGCCCTCCTGACCCCTTTTGCCCTCTGGCGGCCAACCGTTGCGGCGTGGGCTTGCCACCCACAGGGTTCCATTGCAGGGTTTCACGCTGTTACCAGCAGCGATTCCCCCTACGCTCAGCTTCGCTGGCGCCTTCACAGCATGACCCCTCGGCCGTCCTTTCAGCAAGTGCAGACTCGTCTGATGGCCGCCGGATGATCGTATCCGTTACCTGAGGTAGGCAAATATGCAAACCCTGTTCGATCCTTCCTCGATAAGGACACTATATCCACGCCGAGCTACACCAGGCTCAGATACTAGAACACGACTTGGCCCGAGTGAATGCCAGTCGACCAAAGAGGACCGAATCCTGCCTTGCCAATAGGCTGGAATCCCGAAACAACTGAGTCTCTCCCCCGCGTTGGGGTCAACTCGTTCAGATCGGACCTCTGGCCCTCCAAAGGTTCTCAGCACATATGCCGCACCATCGGAATCTGTTCCAAAAGTCACGAAGATCCCTGGATCTCTGCCTCCATGGAAGATGCACCGAAGTCCATCCGTCCTCCTGGGCAGATTACTGCCTGCAATGGTCTTAAATGCGCCTCGGATGTATCTGACCGGCAACTCACGGGGAGTCAGTGCCGTGTTGAAGAGATGCCCCAGAACAACAACATCTCGAACCAGATCTATGCCGATTACAGTCGCACCAATCAGCAAGACTCCTACAGCGACCGTGAGGCATTTCGACCATCCACCTTGTTTCTGCATCATGTGTCTCCCTATGGCCCTTCGTTTCATCGCACATCCTCTCAAGAGAGGACTAAGTACCCTGATGTTGCCCTGCTTTCCGTTGAAACTCGGATGCCGCAGGTGACCTCCAGTATGCTATGCCACTCCTTCTTGACTGTCAACCAGGCGCCCCACGACCTTCATCAGAACAGGGAACTGGGAGTGTCCCCGGACGTGCTTGAACCTTCGTCTGCCCAGAGCATCACTGCCTCTGACCAACGCCAGACCATGTTCTCGTTCCGCCAACGATGAGATCTTCCCGTCAGATCCCCAGCACGAGAGTACAGGTTCTCGATCATGTTCGTGGTGGTTAGAATGCGGCACAACTGCGGCGGTGAGGGCAACTGATGGGCCGTCAAGAGCTGATCGGAGGCCTCGGCGACACTCGCCGCAGCGCCCTGGCTGACACTGGCCAACCAAGCCTGGACCTTCTGTAACTGACGCTTGGCTTCCAGATATTGACCTTCATTCCAGACCGCCTGCCACTTCAGGGCAAACAGACGATGGTATGACTTCGGCAGATGCCTCAAGATGTTCCTGGCCTTGTGAACCCGGCACCGCTGGATCAAGACCTGCTCATCGAAGTGGGCCTTGACCCCCTTGGCCAGGGCCTTGGACCCGTCCAGGATGAACAGGTACCTCTTCTCTACAGCCAGGCCTCACTCGATCAGTTCATCCAACAGTTGTCCACAGACCGCCGAGTTCTCAGTCGCTCCAGGCCAGAGGCCCAACAGATGCTTTCGAGCGTCCGAGTCGATCCCCAAGGCCATAATCACCGTGAAATCCCCGGATTCCTTGCCGTCGATCAGGATCACGGCGATGTCCAGGCTGTCGAGCCGCCGCTCCATCAACTCCCGCAACTGATGGGCACTGGCGGCCTTCCAGTGCCGGCTGACCGAGCTCTTGTCGATCCCATAGCCGTCGCAGACCTCGTCCAGGACCCCGGCGTAGTCCCTCATAGAGACCCTCCGGAGAATCCGTGGATGGACGGCCTCCCGCATCCGGGATGCCTGGCCCAGGGCTGTGTATCTCTGGAGGGCGATCTCCCGGCCCTCCTTGGTTCGGACCCGGGGGCGGTCGATGGCCACCTTACGCCCGGCGAAGACAATGGTGCCATCTTCAGTACCGCATTGATCCCGGTGGGCATACCGCCGTCCGGCGAGTTGTTCGACCTCTTCGCCGGTCAGACCCTCGACGACCGGCGGACTGGCTCGACGGGCAACCTCCTCGATGGCACCGGCTAAGTCCTGCATCAACTCGGGGATGGGCAGGACTATCTCGAACCGGGCCGGCCCCCTGGGGGGCTGGACCTGAACAGCATGGGCTCGGAGTCCTTGCAGTTCTCTTCTGGACCGATTCGTCTTCCTCTGGTAGTCCTTGCTCATCACGCGGTCTCCTTCTTGGAGCAACCTCGGTTGATGCTGACAAGCTTCAGTTACCCGGACCGCATGACTCTCTTCGATCAGATTCCCACGCCAATCGGGACATCACGTTCGAGGCGTTATAGGGCTAGGTAACCTCCGACGACTGGACCCACGTACCGGTTCCTCCTGCTATCCCACGTATAGGTGAGTGTTGTCGTCTTCATGTTTGTCCGTATATAAATATGATACGCTTGAGCGGACGTACGCAAGTTCGGTGGAGAACTCCAGAAGAAAAGCCCCTGTGAGACGTTAATCAGATCCTTCAGTAGTACTGCCTGGATATCTGGTGTCTGGGGCCACGGAAGAAACCCCAAGATCCAGGTGAAGGGATGTAGGTCCGCATAGTCATCGAAGTAGAACCACAGGTCGTATCCGAGTATCACTGTATTGGCTGTCCCTTTAATTGCGTCTTCAGCGGACCGGCTCTTCCCCACGAATCCTGTCCACCCGGCCGTCACGCCATGCAACAGACTATAGACTTCACCCTCTTCTGGGTCAAACTCAGCTCGGAACGGGGTCGAATTAATGCGCTCATATTCGTACATTACCAGCCCATTCAGATCTTTTTCACCCTGGTCCACGAGTCTCCCCTCAAGCTGCGATCTCATTGAGTATGACCTGTCCAAGAGCAGGTCTGCCGTTTCATCTTCGACGATAAGGTCCCGTCCGTTACCGAAGACGTACCAGTCCTTCAACGACCAAGGATCGAGAGCACCGTGTAGGATGAAACCCATCTCGTCGATCTTGCCCCACGCACGGATCATGTTTACCAGGAGCCTCATCACAGCCTGTTTAATCGCTGCTGTGCCGGGCACCTTGACGAAAGAGACCCCTCCACTCGGATCCGTCCCATTGGTTGGGTTATTCCCGCAATACGCATACCAGTTGATCCCGGCGTCATAGCCCACCGGATCGGTCTGCATGAACCGACCAATGCCCGCATTGTAGTACCTGGCCTTGTAGTAGCAAAGCCCAGTCTCCACGTCAAATCGCTGCCCCGTGAACATGAAGGGATTGGGGTTGTTGGCGTCCTCGACCTTGACTTGGCCATAGACGCCATACTCGTATGTCTGGACGGTATCCCCACTGGCGTTGCTCAACGCCACCACACTACCCAGGCCGTCATAGTGGTAATACGACACCGCATTGTTGTCCGCCACGTTGATCATGCAGATCGGCTGGTCAGTATCGGCGTAGACGTACTTGCGCAGGAGGTTCCCACTGCCGTCATAGTCCGCGATCGCCATGTCCCCGTCATACACGTACTTCTGGGTCCAGGAGTCCACGGACTTGGCGATCCTGCGGCCCATGGGGTCATAGGTGTACGTCACTGTCTTCCACTGGGCAGGCGGCTGGACGGACTGCACCGGCTGACTGGGCCACTGCAGCCAGTCCACCCACCCGCAGTCGATGCCGCTGGTCCCGCTGCCGTCCTTGACGTATCGCCACTTGAAGGTGTGAGACCCAGCCCCGGTGACCGTGTACGTCTTCTGCTGCCAGTCCACTGTGCCGCTGATCCGGTCCTGACGCGTGCCATCTATGTAGAACTCCAGCCAGTCGCAGTTCTGTTGGGACGAGACCTTCCACCAGAACCAGACCGTACCGGGCCCGGTCACCGTGGTCTGGAGCCAGGACTCCTGGCTGTTCGCAATGGACCCACTCTGCGCAGAATCTCCGTCATGGTAGGACGGGCTGGTGCAGGACCCCCACCACCCCACACTTCCGCCGGGAGAAGAAGGGGTCAAGCTGTGATTAACGACATTTATGAAGTCATCTCCATAGAGGGCGGCTCTTCTGAGCCGGGTCACGTTGATTCTGCAGCAACCGGCTGACCCCGGAAGCGGCACCCAAGTGGACGTGCTCGCTCAACCAGCGGTTGCTTACACCCGTCTGACCCTTGATCCAGCAGGCCATGATCAGTAGGCTTGGTAGCAGCGCATCCCACCCGCGGTTGGCTTCAACTGCCCTGCCTCCCAAAGCCATACGGCATTGCACAGGCAAGCTGGATGCCTGGCCTGACTGATAGTGATTGCCTATGAAGACGTACGCATGGAGTCTCCAGCCAAACCGCCCACATGCCTCAAACAGTGTCCGCTCGAACTGCTCCCCAGACTGACCTACCCTGCACACCTTCTGCCGATAGTTGCCTCGGTTCAGAACGTGGTAGAAAGCCCCTGCTGACTCTATGCGTGCCCGTCTTGGCATGCAGGGGACTCTACTCTACACCTTGCCCACCCCCGAGGTCAGTGGAAATGTCGTAAATCACAGCATGACCCCTTTCTTTACCTTTTCACTTGACGGGAACCCTATATGGATGACCCCTTTTCCCCTCACTTCCAGCGGAGCTGGCGGAGTTCTTCGTTGGTGCGGATGAACTCCACCGTGCCATTGTTGAGGAGGACACAGCCGCCCTTGGGGCCGTGGTTGTCAAGGGTGAAGAGCTCCGGCCCGCCATGCTGGTTCCAGCCGGCCTTGGTCTCAAATAGGAGCACAGTGTCCGGGGGGGAATTCGGCTCACAGTCTGGATTCATGGCGTAGTGGCTCACCCACCGAGACACGAATTCGGCGGCACTCGTTGGGCAATTGTGATCAGTGCCAATTGCTCCTTTGCCGTCAAATTCTTGCATGCTGGGACACGTGAAGGTCTCGAGTATTGCCTCATCACTGTATGCACGTCTTCTGGTGTCCCTTTCAACCACATGTCGGGCCCTGAATCTCTCTACTAAGACATCGGACCATTCCTTGGAGGGCGGATATACAGCAGCCTTCTTTGCTCGCAATGGCCCGTTGGCATAGAGCACGCCGTAGAGAAGGTTCATGTTGAAGGCACAATCCTGACGCAACTTGAGTGGGTGTATCTCCGGGGGCTCAATCGTCCCAAGGTATGGCAAGCCTTTGGGGTATGTGAACCTTCGCTTGTCGTCGGTCACTATGGTCCCACCATAATCTGTGAAGGATGCGACCCGCTTCCCATCGCGAAAAGCAACAACGGTTACAGGAGTCAGGTACATTATGACCCTGCCATGCAGTCGGCCCGCATACTGTCCCACGCTAATGTCCTCAGCAAACGCCCTAATTCGTCGCACGTCATCAATGACATACGTATCGAGAGATCGCACCTCGGCGATCTCTAGGGGGTCGAGCAGCTTGTCGCCGCCCTTGCCCGTGAGGAAGTACGACATCGCCGAAGGGTGGTATTGAACGGCCAACTGGGTACATGCACGCAGGTCGGGAGGAAGACTACTGGTACAACCCATACAACTGAGAGACAACAGGACCACGAAGAACCATGAGCCAGGAGAACTCAAGTTCGAGCAACCATGGCCCGGTTCAGGACGAGCTACCATGGATCTCATCGTCAGGTCTGTTCTTTTGATGTACATACGACCCTCGTTTGGCGACTCCAGATCAAGTCATCAATACGGCTGGTTTCGATAGTCGGGAACGAGTCTCACGTCAGGGTGGCCCGGAAGCCCAGTCCCAATGTCGATGAAGTCCGTAATGGGAACAAAATTCAGTTTCCAGTAGATACCTTCCACTGCGTCCCCCATTTCATAGTCGTACCATGCCCACCAGACATCGCCTTCAAAACGGTAGTCAGGTCCCCGGGGCTCGAACAGCCAACTCCACTCAATGTACCTTATTGTGCCTTCGCAGGCGGTCACTACCCGATCCGTCAACAAGGCTAGTTTATCAAGAAGTGGTCTCTGGCCATTGGTGTCAGCCTGGGCTATCTTGCAGCCTCTGAAGTGCAGCATGGTTCCTGCCCACGTGTATTCCCGTATCCCTTCCCAGAACTCAGGATGGTCTCCTGCTTGCAGTGGATGCAGCTCCTCATCACCGATCGTTATTGTGTCGGGGTTAGCGTGGTCATAAAGGTATATGGCATCGAGGTTGTCCTTGAACTGCTCCAGGGACCTAAGGATATATATCACGTATTCCGCGTATCCCATGCCTAGTTCATCGGCTCCGTAGATTCCCCAATCATGGCGGGTCAAGGGGTCAGGCTTTTGATTTAGGTGTCCCCAATGCCCGCCACAGCCGGGGGTGCCGCTTGTCTCTTAGCTCCAGAGTGACCGCCTTGCTGATGCTGTAGATGCTACCCATCTGCATCGCTTCACTGAACCACCGGTTCCCAACTCCACACTGCACCTTGATCCAACCGGCCAGCACCACCTTCCAGTCCGCGAGTTTCCGGTCCTTGTGCAGATCTCCACCGCTCTCGCCCAGACGACGCAGCCCCTGATCGAGAAGGGCCTCCGCCCGCTCCTGACCATAGCCCTGCGCCTTGCCAGACCTCTCACTGTCCAGATGCCCTTCATCTAGGTCTTCCACCAGGGCCTTCCTGCCCTCCCGGGTCCCAATGTACCACCCCCGGCACAACTCCCTGTACAATGCCGACCTTCGATCCGCCCGGCCCTCTTCGGCCATGGCAAGGTAGCGATGGTAACACCGCATACCCGCTGGCGTCGGTTTCAGGTTCCCGGCCAAGCACAGCCAGTCTCTGTTCACGAGGCAGGCCGGACATCTGCGTCTGAAGAACTTCGGGAAGCTGCTCAGTTCATGGTCCCGGAGTGTCTCTACGGTCTGGATACCCGCCCGAACAGGATTCAGG
>Ga0209777_10000425_pt1 | contig 70467 bp, 73 predicted proteins | sample FrelakmetHBP12HB_FD_187147 | JGI IMG/M metagenome (GOLD analysis project Ga0209777, IMG submission 187147) | Freshwater lake sediment microbial communities from the University of Notre Dame, USA, for methane emissions studies -HBP12 HB (SPAdes)... | ecosystem: Environmental > Aquatic >...
CACATGGCAGATTGACAGACCTCCCAGGGTAATGCGCGTGACCTTCTTCCCATAAACCCGCCGCATCTACAGCCACACCCTCCTGGATGGTTATCGGGCTTTGAATCTATTTGCCTTCTCGCCCGGAAGTGACCTTTGGAGACATTATCGGATGTGGTAACAACAGTTACAGGAACAGGAGCTTCGGGGATCGGAGCAGTAGCAACAGTTGCAGGAGCAGGAGTTTCGGGTACTGGGGCAAGTTCATAGTAGACAGGGGCAGGAAGATAGTAAACAGGTTGGGGGATATACTCTATAACAGCAGGGGTACCTATATAACCTGCAGCAATTCCACCTCCATAATATCCATATCCTCGATAATGACCACTATTGCCTTTATGATATTTACTGCCTTTATATCCACCACCATTATGTCTGCTGCCGCTAGATCCAAGGCTGCCATAAAGGTTACTGCCGCTTGGTCCGAGGTTGCCGTAAAAGCTCCCGCCTCCAAGACTGCCGTAAAGGCTACCTCTACCACCAAGGCTGCCATAAAGGCTACCGGCATAAACAGCTGTAGTCAGTGAAACACATACTGTAAAGATTATAAAAGATAGTAGTTTCTTCATCATACTATCCACCATATTTTACGGATTCCCAATATGTACAATGAGAACCCCTTTTCATCCCAAAATTATACTCCTTCTACTTTCTTCACATTTAAAAATTTTACATAAAATTATTATTCGATACGGCATTGCATCTGATTACCGTTTTCGTCATAGCATGTTGCTGATAACAGGGCACCATCTTTGTAATTCGCCACTTCCTTTAATCTGCCACTCTCATAGTACCAATTAGAAATTCCATTTTGCTTGCCATCTTTAAAATTTCCCTCTGCCTTTAATCTGCCGCTCTCGTAATACCATCTACACAATCCATCCAACTTACCATCTTTCCAACTCGTCACTGACGCTAATGCACCGTTCTCGTAATACCATGTAGCTATGCCATCACGCTTGCTCTCTTTCCAACTCGTCTCCGACTGTAAATTGTCATCCTGGTAATATGTGCTTGCTACGCCATTCTCCGGAGGGGTTGTATAGTATCCACTATCATTTGGATATGGGTAGTTATAATACGGGTAATCCCCATAATATCCGTAATAGGGGGATGGGTAATAATATGGGTTATATCCATAAAACCCATAATAATATCCTTTGCCATGATGGTGATGTCCTTCTCCGTAATATCCTCCTGCATGTCCTCCTCCGTAATATCCACCACTATGTCTTCCTGTATGCCCTCCCCCAGAATATCCACCTGCGTGTCCGCCTCTAGAATATGTTCCTACCTGTCCTCCTCCAGAATGTCCACCACTAGGGCCACCCCCAGAATATCCACCACTAGGTCCTACTCCAGTATACGCTCCTGTACGCCCTCCCACAGAATACCCGCCACCATGCCCTCCCCCAGAATATGATCTTGCATGTCCTCCCCCAGAATATCCTCCACCAGGACCTCCCCCGGAATATCCACCTGCATGTCCTCCTCCATAGTATCCACCACCAGGGCCTCCTGCATGGCCTCCTCCAGAACCACCACCAAATCCTCCTGCACAATATCCCGAATATGCCGCAATGCTAACATAAAGAGTAGCAGTCAAACATGTCAATAATACTTTTATTCTACTTTTCATAGTTAACACCAGTTGTTGTAATAGTTAGCCAATCCTCCTATATTAATTATGACATACTTTTTTTTGCTGTAAAATGATTTTTGAATGGTTGTATTTTAAGCTTTGAACAGTTTGTATCAATTTGAGGGCTTGCATGACAATAGTGCTGAAGATGGGGCTGTAATATTTTAGTCTGCCATGCAAGTGGTGTGAAAAATAAAAAAGCCCGGAGGCTCAGGCCGGGCAGTTTGTCTGACTTTATACAGGGATACGTCCCTTGTACGGAGCCTGATTATTTAATCGTAACTTTTCTATTCATATTAAGAAAAAAGCGGTAACGCATTACTGTACAACCCATACCTGCTGCTGCGTCCAGTATCCCGGACCACCCGGCCGTTCCTCCCAATGTCCCAGCATCTTCACATAGTAAACAATCTCGTCATAAAAAATCTCCGGCAACGAAAAGGGAATTACCGTGGGACAAAGAAAGAAATTGTTGTTAACCACAGTGCTAATAAAAACAGAGCATAATCACGGACAACAACATATTAAGTGGTTAGACCAACTAACCGATAATCTACATAAGACATAAAACTACAACTGTGGCACAAAGATAAAAAATAAGACCAATACAACCATATGCACTGTGCAGAGAATTTCTCGATTTTAGTAGTTGAAGATTCAGACCCAATTCGGGACATTATCTGCTTAATTTTGGAAGAAGGCGGATATCATGTCGAATCTGCATGCAATGGTAAGGATGGGTTGGAGTTGTTTACTCAAAAACGTTTTGACATGGTTTTTACTGATTTGAAAATGCCCGGAATGACAGGCTGTGAAATGGCAGAAAAGATAAAGGCTACCAATAAACATATACCCATTGTCCTGGTAACTGCATGGGCAATGGATTGTGCAGAAAGTGAATTGAGGAATAAAGGAATTGACTACATTATTCAAAAGCCGTTTCAGGATATACAACTCCTGCAGCTCGTTCGCAATGAAATGGAAACCAGGGAAATTCCCATGAGCTTATCCTTTCAAACAATGTAGCATTGCTGTATGCGTTAAGCCTTTAAAGGCAGATAATAATATTTACCTTTATTGTGAATCTAATGACTACCCACGGGTATTAAAATTCGAGAACGGGAGATATAAAGATGACCGACATAAAAAAAATTATTACAGAAAGGCGCGAACACCCACGCGCAGAAGCAAAAATTGAGATTGAGTTTAAAAAGGATATTGATTTTGTGACGTCATACATGCTCAACATCAGCAAAGGGGGGCTTTTTTTAAAAACTGATAATGCTTATCCTCTGGAGACAATTGTTTTCCTGCGCTTTACTATGCCGGGGGACACACAGCCCATTGAGACAGAAGGAAAAGTTGTCTGGTGTAATACCACTAAAGGGAAGGGGTACTTTCCCAGGGGAATGGGAATCAAATTTTTAAAATTACAGCCTAATGATGCGGAGAAAATTAATAAATTTGTGGCCGAACATTTAGGACAGATTCAGCACCACTCTATTCTGTAGCAGGAATTTAAGATTAATCCGTACTGCTTAATTGCCGATAAATATAGTAAGGCTCCGGTTGGGGGCCGTATCCCCCATAAATAAAAAACTACAACTCACAGCCCGGTCCGAGCCTGCCGGGCGTTTTTATTTATTGCCTCATCTTTGCTATCTTCTCTGCATGCCAAATTATAATCATTGTTTAACCTTCATAACCAGTCAATTCCACATAGGCTGCACCGCCAATTGCCTTTCCCTGCATCGTTCCGTTAACCAAGCATAACCCTTCCCAGTAATCAGGAGTCATGACATTATACAGGCTTTGCGCATCAAAAAGAGGTATAATTTTTAATTTAGCATCAAGCTCTGGAACGTCTAATTGCCAGTCAACAGGATACGTGCTGTGACCCTTTTCCTCCGTGTATAAACGAAGCGCCTGCGCAGAGAACATCTCTCCATATGTCACCGAGCCATCCCCTGCCTGGTATGACCAGTTTGATCGCGTTACCCGGTCAACTCCGTTTCTAAGCTGAGACAGCATTACAGCGCTGCCATCATCAAACCGCAATGAAAACCAGTCCCACTTCATACCCAGCACCGTAAAATTTCCCCACTGGTGATCCATCCAGGTGCGGCCTGAATCAACAAGGTACTCGGTGCCGTTTATTGAAATGCTTCCGGAGGTCGCAAGGTTGGTAAAAGAATAGTAATATGAATATATAATTTTCCCATCTCCCATCAAAATCCCATCCCTGCCATGAGGTAGAACATCAAGAACAGGGGTCAAGGCTAAATCAACAGCCAGATTTTTTGTTTCACCTTTGATGATGATATGTTCTGATTCTGTAAACCGGTAGGAAAAGCCATTTACCGCTATTTCGGCCTTCCCTTCTTCGATACCTGATACCGGGGGGGACGTTGGCACTTCATTGAAAATATGCTCAGCTGTCTGCGGATCGCTCACTGCCAGATGGCCCAGGTAGGCAAAATTATTAACCCCCGGCACCCGGTGCTTGAATATAGTGAATTCAAATCCCAGCGTTCTGCCTTCGGTCGTCATGAGTTTGCCGGTAAAATACCACCACTCATTTAGCGCATTAAAATGCGGCCCATGATCAAACGGGAAATCAAGCGGTCGCTTTGGCACATCACAGCTGACTATGAAAACTAAAAAAACCGCACTGCAAACTGTCACAATCAATCCATAGCTCGTTTTATTTAATTGCATCATCGCCAATCCTCTATTTTAATTTCAGTCTGATCTCTCTTGTCTATCTTTCAATCTTAAATCTAAATCTAAAATCTGCAATCAGCTAGTCACTGTGACGTCTCTTCCGCATTAATAGAGCATAATCTTCCCTGATAAATCCTGTCAATCTTAAACATACAGGGTCGATACATTATGTATGTCTCGTATGTGCGTGTGTTTCAGAATAAAGCTTTCTGCTAATAAGGGTAATCCCATTAAAATGTTAGCAGTTATAAAATTGCTTTATTTTCACGGCATCACGGGACATATTAAAAGAGGCATTAGAGAAGATAGTATTCTTTCCCTAATGCCTCTTCCTTTAAGGTGCTTGATGTGCACTTAAGAACTGCATCTCCCCCCGCACACAGTCATAGGAATTCGAACACAGTTTGTCTTTTCCGGGTTAGCGGCCATTTTCTCTACCATGGGGTCAAATTTGTTCTCGGGTACTCCCATCTTTTTTGCAAGAAGCCTTACAAAAAACAGTAAATCCTCTTTTATGGTGAGTCGCTCTGCTTTTCCCTCAATAATAACCGCCTTCCATTCCCGGTAGCTTTTATCAGAATTACATATCTTATAGGCTACTTTCTGGTTCTGCTTGATGCACCGTGCCATCCTTCCTCCTGGCATTGACCCGCAGTAAAGATAGTTACCATCGGTAGCATAGGTGTTTTCTACGGCATAGGGTTGGTCTCCCTCCACTCCTATAAGGGTTCCCCACGTCCACTCCTCGATAAAGTCCTTTATCTCTTTTTCAGTCATGTTTCTCATAGAATCCTCCTCCCATTATAATTTCATTCCCACTTATCTTTTGCCTTCGCAGCCTCCGTTGTCTGCCATTGCATATTGTCTGGACTATCAGCATCGCCCCTTTTAAGGGGTTTTATGTGGTCTACTACATAGCCAGGACAGGGACCGGAGGTCTTACCTGTCGAAGGACATGGGTGCGATTTCATAAAAGCGCTTTTCGCCTCAGGACTTCTTTTTATATGCCCATTTTTATCCCTGGGGCATGTAGAGCATCTGGTTGATTTGTGGGTTGCCCCAGAGTTATGACTATGCGCAGTTGATGAGCTGTATGATGAGCCAGTATCGTGCAAAACTGAATGTTTTGAGCCGGAACTACTGTTGGAAGATGTGTGACTGGCTGATTTCCCGGAAGTTGAATAGGATGGTGATGTCCCAGAGGATGAATGACTGTATGAACTTCCAGAGGAATATGAATAATAACCTCTGCTGCCTTTTGCAGATGCTACTGAAGCAAATGAAAATAACAACGCTATAAAAAAGATTACTGAATAGAGAAATGTTTTTTTCATAGACCCCCCGCACTTCAGTTGATCAAAAATAAAAACCCCTATCGGATTTATTGCTGACAGAGGCAGGATTATTTCACCTTCCCATTTACTATTTTGAAACTCAAATATTATATAACAATCAGCATTGCTTGTTGATGAAATCAACTAGCCGATCAATAGCTTTATCACAATATTTAATACCTATTTCCAATTCTTTAACTTTTCCTTTAGAGCTATCACCTTGAATCTTAGATATTTCATCTTCCATGGAATGCTTTGTTTCCCGTTCTTTATCTACCACGATTTTTATAGCACCACATGCATCCGGCAGCGTTTTTAGAAACACTTTAGAGACTGCCTCTAATTTTGCAAGCTCACGCAAAACCAAATGATTGCTGTGTGAAAATAAATGCATCACACTTGCACTAATGCCACCACCCAAAATTGCCCCGCCCCCGATAATAACGGCCGTGCCTCCAGCCATTCCCAACCCACCCGCTGCAATAGCCCCTCCGCCTAGCAAAGCAAGTCCCGTAGCAACTGCAGCTGCGCCATGAAGGCCCATAACTGTTCCAATAGCCATTCCAATTGCAGGTGCAGCAGCCCCTCCGGTAATCGCTAGTAAAACGGCACCAATTAAAACAAACATAGCTTTCTTCCAATAATTTCTAGGTGGAATTTCCTTGAGAGCCGCATTATAGTGTTCAACAGCTTCATAAATTAAATACTCACTAAATCCAAGTGTGCTGCAAATATTGCTTATCTGTTTTTCTTGATTCTCTTCGTCATACTTTAAATCAGTTTTTTTTGCCCCAGTTGTGGAGAAATAGGGACTAAAAGTTGCAGCTTCTAATAATATGGTTCCTAACTTGGGAACGGACAGCTTTTCCTGTTTTAATTCTTCTAAACCCTTAAAAAGCTCTTTTCTGTCAGTGACGATAGGTTTTGACAATTCAGTATTGATTAAACTGCTCCAATATTTTATCCATCTGCTTTTTTGTTTTCTTATGGGATAATTATTGGTATTTTCTTCATCTGTATATGCAAGATGGTATTCGAGTGAAAATAACAGCCGTTGTTCTTCCATTGTCAATCTGAAGTAATCTAAGAGCTCTTTTATATCATTATTGATTTTAAATACTCGCTTATCCGTTGCTTCTTCTTCAGGGAAAGCATCGTTCAAACCGAGTTGTTGTTCAGGGATATTGTAAAATTTTATTACAATACTATCCCATAGGGCTAATAGAGATCGGGGCAATATGATAAAGGCAAAGGCTGTTAGTACAAATAAATGGATCCATGGTGCTGCGAGAACGCCACTTGGGTTCACCAACCCTTTTATATCAAGTTCACTTACAATATTCTGGCCCAGTAAGGTCGATAGGAACATTGCTGGGCCCCAAACAAATTTTATTAGTATTGAGATGACAGATTCATTTCTGATAAAGGTGCTAGTCCAAATTACATTATATTCAGTAAAAAGCCCTCGGAGATAGATGCCAAAAATTGCTCCCAAAGTTAGTGCTATAGAACCACAGTGAAGCAAACGCTCCAACCTTCTGTTTATTAAAGGTTGAGCTACCTGGCTCCACTTTTGCCAAAAACTTTCAACCATTTCTGCATATGAAATGATGGGTTTTGTTTTATCTTTAAAATCATCAATTCCTTTTTTTGTTCTTTTCTTTATTTTTTCCCAAGCCCGTTGAACTCCGCTGATTATTCTTTTTTCAAAGAAGCCCTTTTGAGTCGGCATATCAGAGTCAAGAGATGCTTCCAACGGAGAATCATCTTTGCTCTTTGGGGATTTAGAAAAAAGGCTTTTCAATTCCTTCAATGGTCTTAATTTAGGCAGGGAAACGCTATAAAATAACCTATAAATAAAGAGTAAATATATAAAGACATTCCACAATACCAATAACAGTATCGGATTATATATGACGTGAATTTTACCTGTTGGACTGAGATAATTAGTTGAGATGCCAAAAATGAAAGCAATGGCGCAAATTAAGGGGAATAGTCCGGGAAATTTTACTTGATAGGCAATTGATTTATAGCTTTGAGGGAGACCTTGAAAATCACTTTGGAAAGTATTTTGATTACATTCGTTAAAAACATTAGCTAAAATAATTTTTGCAGCCTTATCTTCAGTCACGAGTTGTTTTTACACCCTGATTGCATGGATAATTAGAAAAGGCTAGATCTGATACAAATATAGAGTATGTTCAAAATGAAAGTCAATATTTATTAAATCAGCAGACCAGGAGCTTGTTGATACAGATAATTGCGGAATACCAGATTCAGAGGATAACTGCCCCAATAAGCCAAATAGCTCGCTTTTTGCTGCTCATCAACTTGTGATAAACTTGTCATAACCAGTCATAACCTGTAGCAATGAGGAATTGAGCAGTGATGAGTTGAGGTCGCAGACGAAGATTTATGAGACCCAGACGAGAAATAGGCGCTATGGTAGTAGAATGAGAGCCTGAAGAATGAGAAGATTCATGTGTTTTGGTGATAGTAGAACCAGAAATGGTGGGTTATAAGTTCTGTTGCTGCCTAGCTGGGGTAGGAAGGACTGGTATAATAGCCAATTGGACTATTTTTTATACTGTATTGAAGCAAGCCTTTCAATTATGTCAGTCAGTTTCTCTTGAATAGTATTAAGTTCTTTTTCCAGTTCCTGAAATTCTATAATTTTACCCCCCCATCCTTTTATTGCCGCTCTAATAGAATTAATATCATTGCGGAGATTCTTGTAACTTTGAATTTTTGATGCTATTAATTCTGCATTCTCTTCTCTTATCCGATCCATTAGGCTGAGAACTACAGCAATTATTTCCCGATATATGGCGATTATTGAGCCAATATCCTTCAATAATACATCAATTTCTCTTCTTTTAATCAAATATAATTTCCGGTCTATTTTCTCTAATGGCAATTCAACAGGTTTAGAACCACATTTCATGCAAAAACTATATTTCATTCCATTCACTGTATCGCAATTCTTGCAATAATATACCGATTTCCTTATCTGTTCCAATTTCTCAGGTAACCATTTTATTATTTTTTCAGGATCGCATTTCTCTATATTTAATTGTTCTTTTTCTTCGATTGCTTGTTGTTTATATTTCTTTATTTGACCACGTGTATATACGTAATCTGACCCACAAACAGGACAATAAGAAGCTTCTCTGGGGACAAGCTTTTTACATTTTAAACATACTTTCTCTCTATTGCTGGAATAGGTTACAAAAATATAAACAATACCAACTCCAATTAATCCCCAAAAGGTGGCGATTGGACCAATTGTTATACAGGAGTAAATTGAAAATATTATCAAGATAAAAATAGCTAATTGTTTCGTATGGCTTCTCCTTTATGTGATAAACTTGTCATAACCAGTCATCTGTTTTTACTTCCCTACTCCGCACATCCCCCTCGGCACGGCACTTAAAAACTACATCCCCCCTGATTAACTAGATCAATTGGTCAAAAAACACAACTACTTCCCCTGATACAGGGTAGAGTGCTTTTTATGTTTCTGCCAGTTATCCAAATAGATCTTTGCCAATTCCTTTGACTTCAATATCAGCAGGTTCTCAGCGTTCTTCTCCTCTGCTGCCTTTGTAAAATTGAAGCTCCCCATGATAACTGTTTCCTTATCAATAATCATGATCTTGTTATGTGCAATAGCGTGCTCAGCATCTATGAATGTAGGGATTTCCATGTGTGCGGTAAAAACACCAGCGCTATATTTTGCTGATTTGTTAGACTTGTCCAAAATTATCTCGACATGAATACCCGCTTTATGCGCTTTGAGTATCGCCTGGGCAATAGGCTTGGAAGTAAAAGAATATGCCTGAATGAGGATTTCAGACTTAGCTTTCCCTATTTCTTTAATGATAGCATCTGTACAGCCACCATCAGGGCTGAAATAGATATGGGCTATGGTGTTGTTAAACGGGACATCAATTGCGTGGAGAGGAAAAGAAAGAAGAAATAAAAAGAGCGTGCAGAAAAATATTTTTTTCATAATTGTTTTCAGAAGTTCCTTACCCCTTTCTTTTTTTAAGAATAAAGACAATAATGAATATTCCAATTGCTACTACCACCCATTTCATAGTCTTCCATTCATATTTACAAAAAGCATATGTTAAGTATTCTTATAGCATAATAGCATATTTGTCCATTTCCCTCTTCATTAACATTTCATAGCTCCTTCTATAAAAGCATAAGCTTCTCTTAAAAAAGTCTGTCAATCTTCAACATACGGGGTCATATATTTTGACTTCTGTTTAAATCTTTTATAGAGTTTTACCAGGCCAAATCCCACTCCTCCCTGGGAGTTCAGACGTGAAAACCGCAGGAAATAATAAACCTGCCAGTACATTTCGCTGGTGTGATAAGGAAAATGAATACATATCTTTTGCGGTATGTAAAAAGCGAGGAGAAATAAAGCCAAGCTGCAAACGATGCTTTAAGGAGTGGCACTATAACCGGGTACAACTGCCATTACCTTTGGGATAAAAGGTAAGTTACCATCATGCCTGTGTGGACTGAAGATGAAGCATTAGAGATAGCAGTCAAACATCTCGGAGATGTAGCAGGTGAGTAATAAGAAGACTCTTAAGATTATCTCAGGAGTACAAACTGGGGCAGACAGGGCAGCACTTGATGCAACAAACGCAGCTTAATTAATAATTTAAAATACATCTATATTATAAATTAATTATTATTGACAGGATTTAATGATAATAATATTCTATGAAAAAATATATTAACAGCTAATCCAATTCTTGCATTTATTGTGAGAGCTGAAAAAGCAGCAGACATAATTTTATTCAACTCCGTAAAACAATGCGATTCAGACGCATTAGAAGATAAAAGTGTATCTTTTATTAGTGCTGAGGGGAAATTCAATGAAGATTGGTTAGCAAGCAATGCCGAAAATTTTGCCCGTTGTATTCCCTCCAAATATTTTTCCATTTTACAGCTCTCAATCCTGCCCGATCCCTATTCACGCATAATTTATTTTATTATTTTTATCTTTGGAGTTTTGTCTAATTATTTTGGTCCATCAGGTAAAATCCACGTCTTATATAATCCAATAACAATTTTGATAAGTTGGAATCTATTTATTTATATTATTCTAATAGTTTTTTTTATTTACCCCCATTTTAACCTAATAAAATTATTAAAAATAAAATTACAATCATTGTCTTTAAAATCTCGAAATAATTATAAGCTTCAAGAGAACCCCATCTTTAAAGATGGGGAGGCCCACCTCAAGCAATCTATTGGAAGAAAAATCATCTCCGGGATAGTTGATTCTTTAATAATATCAATTTGGTTAAAAGTTAAACAATTAACTTTCTGGGTATATAATAAAACAATAGATACAAGAAAATTTGTTGAGGTGACTCAAACATTTTGGTCTCAGTGGTTTCAGGTGGCAAATCATTTGGTTATTGCAAAATGGAAGCGTTTACTTCATTGCGGTGCCATCGCATTAAGTTTAGGTGCTATGACTGGAATTTATTTGCGAGGATTGGTATTTGATTACAATGTAGTCTGGACAAGTACTTTTATTAAAAATGATGTTACTATAAATTTCTTAATTAAATCAGTGCTGGGCCCTGCAATAATACTTTCAAGGGTCTTAGGTCAAAATTTAGGGAATACAATTAATGTGGCTGCTCTTCTGAGTCAAAATGGGGAGTCTGCTGCTACATGGATTCATCTATATTTTATCAGCACAATTATTTTTATATTTTTACCACGAACCATGTTCGCTCTTTTGGAAACACGGCAAATAAAAAAGTATAGCAAAAACATTTTAATTAACGTTGACAGTTCATATTTAGATAAGATTGAATCATTAGTCTGTGATAATGTAAAAAAAACAGTCAACGATTTAAGTATAACTTTTTCAGAAGATGTTTCAGTTTTTGTCCGAGACTACCTTTATCTTGCAAAAATAGTTCCCTTGATTGAAGCTTTTCGGATGAATGGAGGGGAAATAGCTGAGCTTAAGGAAAGTATCGAAAAACAATGCAAAGAGTTTCAACCTGAAATCGTTTCTTATGTGAATAAAAAGATTAGTGATTACAAAATAAAAATGGTTTATGAAATTGAAAGCATCGTAAGGTCCCTCAAAAGTAATTTTTCCTTTAGTACTAAGGGAACAAATAATTGGGCTGCCATATCAAATCAAGTGTCCCCTTCCATATCATACAAACCAATAGATTCTATAGGAGATAACCTTTCAAATGCTATTGCTTTAATTGTAGGCACAGCATTTTCCGCAATAATGGGGACAATCAGCGGTGGATTGGGTTCTAAACTAGGGTTGGCTATTATTGTTACTTTGACTGGTACTTCTGGCCCTGTAGGATTGATTATTGGTGCTCTTATTGGGTTAGTAATTGCACTTGGGGCGTGGTGGTTAGGGCGTGATATAGTAACTCAGAAAGTTGAACACATTCACATACCAGGTATAATTACACGAAAAATTCTCCGAACATCAAAATACAATAAAATCATTGAAGATGGAAAAAAGCAGACCTACACAATGACCAAAGAGCAGATTAAAGAAAAATTACTACCTGTTTCTCAAAACATTACTGATGAAATTTGTTTTAATATCAAAAAAATATTGTACCAATAGAGTTATCAATAATGTGCCGGACCAAGCGATACTTGCATCTTAAAATGAAATAATCCTGCCTCTGTCAAAAATAAATATGATGGGGGATTTTATTTTTAAACAACAGAAAGTGCGGGGGCCCATGAAAAAAACATTTGTCTATTTAATAATCTTTTTTATTGCGCTGTTATTTTCATTTGCTTCAGTGGCATCTGCAAAAGGCAGTAAAGGTTATTCTTCATATTACTCTGGAAGTTCATATAGTCATTCATCCTCTGGGACATCACACTCCTATTCAACTTCTGGGACATCATCCAGTCACACCTCTTACCACAGCGGTTCCGGCTCGCACAATACTGCCTCATTTCACAACTCGTCAACAGCACATAGCACCGATGCATCGACACCCCATAAATCAACCAGATGTTCTACATGTCCAAGGGATAGCAATGGGCATATAAAAAGAAGTCCTCAGGCGAAAAGCGCTTTTATGAAATCGCACCCATGCCCATCAACTGGTAAAACATCTGGCCCCTGTCCTGGCTATGTAGTAGACCACATAAAACCTCTGAAAAAAGGTGGAGCTGATAGTCCAGGCAATATGCAATGGCAGACTAAAGAAGCTGCAAAGGCAAAGGATAAAAGGGAGTAAACATACCCTCAATGTCGCATGCCTCAGGGAAACTATTTTCAATCCGTCCTTTTGAATTAATCCCCCTCTGATTGATGCAACAAGTCAATTTATCAAAAATAATTGTTCCCAATACTGACATAACAAGCTGGGTTAGAATGTTTGATAACCAGCATCAAAGGGATTTCGGACTTGAATACCTTATAGCCGTTAATAGCGGTAAATTTCCAAACATCCCGGATCAGGAGCAGTATTTCCTCCCCGCATCTATTGATATTACAAAAGATGCCTATGAATTAAAGGGGTATCAATTAGTAAAATTTAGATACCTCTGGAAGGGTGGTCAAAAAACAAATAGCATTAAAGCGCTGGACCAATTACGGGAGGAACCCGGATCCCCCATATTACATAAATTTACTGCAGCCGGTATCTTACGATAAACGTGAGCTTACAATTGATGGTATCCCTTTAAGCCATCCTTTTTTAAAGTCTTTAGCTTACCTGACATCTTGCATAATATGCGGAGGACATATTAACTTGCTTGGTTATGCAGTTATTCATTCTCCCTATAAAAAAAATATTTACATTAGGGATAAACTGGATGGCTGTATTACACCTGCTTCAAAGAATGAAAAAATTCGTTACCAGTTAAAAAGAGCCTATACTCGCTTACTGCTTTTGACCGGGGTAAAGATGAGCAGGATAGTAAACTGTGGTCCAGCTGATATAGAAGTGCCGTATTTAAACACCCTTATAAAGTATGCCCGGGCAAAAAGATTAGCTCCAAAAGACAAAGTGCATGCCCTTGAGGTTATTGCATCATTTATTCAGGGTGTTTTTGAGCATAAATTATCAGTAACAACCAAAGGTACCAAAGTTGTCAAATTATCCCGTTTTAAAGACAGAAGAACTGCAAGAAGTTTTGCCATGATGTTTAAAAAAGCGTTGGGCTTGGTCTATCCGAAATTAAAGTATTCAATGTCTGAAAAGATTGATAGAGCATATAAAAATGAGATCTATTATGTTTGGGTAATCATACCACGGAAAGAATCCATATAGATTCTTCAAGGACACGTTCCAGGGTTTCAGGACTGAGTCGGTTGATAGGAATTTTAATAACAGACATAATTTAACCGTTTATTTTTCTTTCACCTGCAGCATTCTTTACCAACCGTTCCGGTTCTGTCAAATTATTTTATGCAGGGTCGTTGCTTATTCACCTGAAATAAAGATTTCCACAGGTTGTGTGGAAAACCCTGTTCTAAACTGAGGTTCTTACCATCCCATTACCGCACAGTATAAAGAGAATCAGCAGATTGCTTAATTATTGAACAGCATGAAAAAGATACTTAATGGGTATTGCCATCAGCATCTTTCCGATTAAATCCCTCCCATGACATGAGGATGCATTAAAGTTAGTTATCCCGAACTATCCTTCTCCTTGAAGTCCCCGCATCACCGCTTCTGAGGCCAGATTACGCTATATTAGTTGTTTCAAGAAAGGCAGTGCATTCCCATAGGTTTCTTAACCGGATGCGTCCAGAAGTCAAACCCGCTCGTTTTAGAAGGTATTTTAAGGTGGGTAAGGGACGGGAAACCGTTATGGAGAGCCAGCTTGAGGCATCTCTCCTAAAAATTCCAATAACTATTCTGATTTCAGAAGTCTGCTCAGAGAAGACTCATTTATTTGATTTATTATTGAATTTGCTTTAGACATTACTTCCTCACTATCTTTGCCATATTTATTTCCTTGGCAATTTTCTGCATTTCAAAAAGGATCTGCACCTTTTTTTCAAATGGCAGTTTTTTAAGGTCCCTGCGCCTGTTCTTATCTCCGATATCTATGCTTTTACTTTTTGGTAAACGCATTTTCTCTCATTGTAAGAAGGATATAGATTCCTTCTTCTCCATTTTTCCCGGCAGAGTTATCTTTTCGCAAGTTTCTTTCATGAGAAGATTGCGAAGTCTTGCAAGTCATCGTATAGCGTCCAGAATCATCCCCAATAACCTTACAAAATCATTCGGGTTATACCTGTTCCCATTCCCGGCAGAGTTATAGATAGTATCACCGTCAACAATAATGTTTGCCCAGTCTCCCCATCCGAGCAGTGAGGATATGAGAGAAGTGTTCAGGACGCACCGAATTCAAAAGTTCTACGAGTCATTGTCGGATGACATATCTTTAGCAACACAGAAACATATAATGGACTGTTTCCATAAGATAGTGAACGATGTTTACAATCAGGAACTTATTATAAAAAAACCTGTCTTTCCAAAAATTACCGTCCCTGAACCTGATACTCCATGGTTAGAACCGGAACGGCAGGAAGAGATTTTAAAAAACATGCCACCTCATCATCAACCAATTATCTATTTTATGATGCGCTATGGGGTTAGAACAGGTGAAGCAAGAGCGTTGAAATGGCAGGATATAGATTTTCAGAAAAAAGAGATTGTCATCAGGCGAGTATTTTCAAAGAATCTATTGCGTGAATTTACTAAAACCAAAAAGCAAAAAGTATTGCCTCTTTTGGATGATATTGAAGAACTGCTCAATAATCTGCCCAGAGTTTTAAGGGGTGATTTTGTATTCACCGTCCAGGGGCATCACTATGGAGAGAACAGACTGGGTAAAGTATGGAGAGCAGCAAGAAAACTGGCAAATGAAAATAACATCAATCTTAAGTCTGGAACCCGCCACAGCATAGCATCTCAATTGGCAAATAATGGTGCTACTCTGAATGTCATTGCTGAGTTACTGGGGCACTCAGATATAAGAACAACAAGACGCTATTCACACATTGGAATTGCTACCTTGAGAAAAGTTATGGAACAGGAAAAAGGGACACAAAAGGGACACACTTTTGGGGGGACAAAAAACACCTAAATGAATGAAATATCTTTAAAAGTAGTGGTCGGGGCGAGAGGATTTGAACCTCACCCCGACAATTTTTTGTGAAGAAAAATCTACTGGTTGTAAATAACAAAAAATACTTAGGGACACACTGGGGACATAGTAACAGTTTCAGTTAGCAAGCGCAATAGGCAATTCATCCCACCTGGTTGTGAAATTCTTTGATTTAAATTCCTGTCTCATTTTCCATTTCTTCATTACCCCCGATGCAGCAAACTGGATCGTATTGTTTCCCCACTTCCTGTTAATCATTATCAAAAGCACCCATCAGTTTCCTATCCTCGCTGACGTTAGATGCTCTCCCAGAGAATAAATCAATCTGCCGGTGCTCCTGGGTGGTTATGCCGGTTAAAAACACTCCTACCTTCTGATATTGATAACCTGACTTATAAATTTTCTCCAATCTCAATTATTGCCTTATGTAGAATATCCAAGGACATTAAATGCAATAAGGTGTATAAATGAAGTAATGCCGGAGTAATTGGATAAAAGAGTTCAATAATAAAAGTCAGAAATGGAGGTATCTTACCATGCATTACAAAGAATTAGCAAAAACCGGAGAAAAATTATCAGTAGTAGGGTTAGGATGCATGGGAATGAGTGCTGCCTATGGTACAGCAGATGACATAGAAAGTGTTGCAACATTACAGCATGCATTAGATCTTGGAATTAATTTCTGGGATACGGCTGATATTTATGGCGATGGCTCTCAATACAGGTATGAGGAAAGGCGAAATCCTGAACCTGAAATGGGAAAACGTAGATTTAAAAAACGGCTTCATATTGCTCAATCAAGAATAGACCAAGAACGGAGAGCGGAAAGAAATTCCGATTAACAGCACTCTGAGAGAAGCACTGAAAGGGATTACAAGGCGGCTGGATATTCCGTATGTGTTCTATAACCCAAAAACTGATAAGCCGTATGATAACTTAGTGCGTTCTTTTTACAGCGCATTAAAAAGGGCCGGCATTAAAGATTTCAGGTTTCATGATTTGCGGCATACGTTTGCAAGTCAGCTGGTGATGGCGGGAATTGATTTAGCTACGGTGAGGGAACTGCTGGGGCATAAGACATTGACCATGACGCTGAGGTATTCACATCTTGCTCCAAGTCATAAGGTGAATGCTGTTAATATACTGGACAGCAAGCTGACTGAGGGTGAAGGGTACTGTCAAAAGTTGCAGTCGGTATAATTTTAAAATCCTACTTTTTCATATCAATAATCCTCCACGGATAAATCTGGACTACTTCCCTTTCAAGAAACCTACCGCAAGATAATTACTTCCACATCACTTCAGAGTAAATTATCTCGTTACAGGTAAATCATCTTTAAATGTATTGCTTAAAAAGCGAAATATATTTTTAGAAAAACATAGAAACTAATATAAAATATATATAAAAATAGTATATTCGGGCTATTGACATACATAATTAATCCCTGTATGCTTTCCATGAATAATTGTAAAGAAAACATATGAAGAGCGTGGCAAAAGAGAATAAAAAAACTTTAGGTTAGCAATCAATACCCCTATCAGTCTGTATACTGGTGGGGGTTTCTTATTTTTTAGGAAATGGGGTATTAAATAATTCTTTTAAAACTTGGAGGGGTTATGAAAAAACTTGTTTTAGCATTACTAGTAACTTTCTTTGTCAGCACAATACCCACACTTGCAAAAGCACAACAAAATAACACAGCAGTTAAAAATGCAACTGATGAAATCAATCAACTAAACCAATTTGCAGAAATCAAAAACATAATCCAATCATTTAACATAAAGAGAACTTATGATTTGCTAGCAATCGCTATTAAATATCACAATGGTGAGATAAATTTAAATGAAGATGAACTTTTGGAAATCAAAAGGGAATGTATAGACCAAGCTGGCGAAATTTTTGAACAAATCAACTCTTTGGTAAACAAGTATGGATATCCAAAAGAGGCTTTCGACCGAGCAGAGGTTATAATTCCCAAACAGCTTCTAGATTTTACAAAAAACGTTATTGAAATTTCACAACTAAATTTAAGCCCGGAAGAAAAGGTCAACATATTATTTGAAACCCTTGATGGAGGTGGATGTGTTGTGGTTTTAGAGTACTTTCTCTATTCATTTGCTGCGGGAGCTGTAGGTATCATTTATGGGATTATCAATGCGGTATTGATAGCGGCAATCCCTCCTTTAGGGCTGATTTTATTAATTTTCCCGGGTATCCCAATATATGCGGTTGCAATTCTAGGAGTTATATTATTCTTAACAATTCTTTTCATGCTCCCAATACTGTTAATACTTTGTTTAACAGGAATAATTTAATAACTGCTTTAATTAACTGAAAGGAGAACCGTATGAAAAAGTTATTTGTTTGTGCTGTATTGTTTGCTCTATCTATCATACTACCACTACAGGTATCATCGACTTGCCTTTATGCGAATGAAAAATCAACCAGTACTAACGGTATTTCTGAAGAGTCTATAAGGCAGGTTTTAAATACTGATTTAGGGAATAAGATGGTAGGATTAGTTGAAGATTTAGGTGGTAATATAGGAAATATAGATGATAGCAAATCTATAATCTTACCAAATATTGAAGCATCGTTGATTCCTGCAGGACAAACCGGAAAAAATAAAATAGGTTTATTATATGTAGATTTCAAAAATATCGGTCAATTTCTTTTTGCAGTAGAAACCCCTTTAGACCCTCTGGATTTTAAAAATGCTAGTCTTAAATTGTATACACCATCAGGTAAAATTATTACCTTCAGTAATTTTAACTTAAAAACAGAAAATGCTAAATTTTATTTTCAAAAATTTGATGACATAAATAATTCAATTCACATAACAGACTCAAGCACTTGTACCATTCTTTTAATTTTGGGGATTCTTGTATTATGGCCGCTATTAATAGTATGGGCTGTAAAATGTGGTTGATAAATGAAAGCGGTGGGAAATTATATAGCAGTTGAATGATAAGCTCTCAATCAGCACTTGTTGCTGGTGAGGGCTTTTGTTTTTTGGAAATGAGGTATTTAATAATTTAAAAATGTGGAGGGGTTATGAAAAAAGTATTAACCGTAGTAGTATTGTGTTTTTTTATTTTCTTGGGCAAGGCTTTTTCACAAGAAATGAGTGACAACAAGGCTAACAACTTATTAAATCTGCAAAGAAATTTAGAAGTAGAAAGAGCAGAATATCAAGTCAATAACGAACTTCGCGGGGAAGAAGATATTGACGAGTTAGTTAGTATCGCTGATAAAGCAATTAATAGTAAAAAAGGCATTACAACTTTAGCCACATGGTTTTCTTCAGACCCCGAGGATTTAACCCCGTTGCGTGGGACTACTTGGGATTTCACTTATACAATTATTAGCACTTTTACAGATACCCTTAGTTTTGATTCAACTGTACAAACAACTTCTGATGGTTATGTGGGTTTGTCCGTAATAGACCAAACTGAATCGCAAGGGGCGGTCTTTTATATGGATTTACCACAAGGTGGACGTGGTTTTGGGGCTATAACTAAAAATATTTTAATTAATCAATATTATTTTTTCACTATTACAGGTAATACAGCAACTGGTTATTATGGACTGGAGCAGGTGTCCACTGGTTTACTTTCTGACCTTTATCGCATGACAGGAAGAAAAATTAGCGGTCCCTCCATCACAACAACTACGATTCCAAATACAACAACCACAGCAATTAATACCATCAACATAACAAATCATATTATGACTAAAGACCCAAAACCAGATACCGGGTGTGAAACGCCCACTTCAGTTTCTAATTTTAGCACACAAGATGTTATTGCATATTGTTGGTTACATTATCAAAATGGAACAATAAACAGTTCAATAGAGTGGAAATTTTATGGACCAGATTCAAGTCTATATAGAACCGCTAACTATGCAATTCAATATACTAATGGATGTGCATGGTCCGGCATATATATTAACAACTACCCTCCCGCAAATATGCCAGGTAACTGGCATGTAGATGTTTATTATAATGGCATTAAACAATTCACGGATTACTTTACTATAACTGATGCATCACACACCACCACCAGTATCCAGCATACCACTTCAATCAGCCCAACAACTACCACCACCTCATCTACCATAGACGCAAGTCTAAAAGCAGATTTTTATGGAAGCCCCACGGCAGGTGAAGCTCCCCTTACAGTAAAGTTTACCAATCTCAGTACAGGAAACATAGCTAGTTATGTGTGGGACTTTGGTGACAATTCAGCGATATCTATGGAACAGAATCCAACCCATATCTATCAAAAGGCAGGAACATATTCCATAAGTCTGACGGTAACTGAGAATAGTGGGAATAAAGATATAAAGGTAGAAAAAAGCTATATAACCGTCACAAGCTCGGGGGGGTGTCCCTTTCAGACTGCATTAAAGAATACAAAATTTATTGATACGTTGCACACGCTGAGAAATAAAAAATTTAATAACTTTTATGGGAAGCTGTTGACTTCAATTTTCTATCGCAATGCTGGTGAGGTCAATACTATTTTGTCTGTACATCCAGAACTGCAAGAAAGATTGCGTGAACTGGTGGCGAAGAATATTATCATAGCAGAAGACCTTATTTTAAAGGGTACGGCTTTTCTGCCCCAACGTAATGCTGATGAAATAACCGCTTTCCTCAGTGAAATTGCAAAAGATGGGAGTCTGCGGTTGAAATTTTATACTGCTTTGGTAATTAATGGAATTGAGCACAGGTTCATGGTGAATGGCATAGGTTTAAATATAAATTAGGTAGTGTAAATATGCAAAAGCGGAGTCTATTATTGGCTCCGCTTTTTTTTGTATCATAGATACTGTGCATCCCTCGCCAACTATACAATTACTATACAATGGACAATAAAAAAGCACTTACGAAATTTCTAAGTGCTTAATATTTCTTATGGGCCATCGGGGACTCGAACCCCAAACCTACTGATTAAGAGTTATAGGTATTCTTTTATGCCAACCAATTGAATTTCCTTAAATATTACAAAATAAAATTCCTAATAAAAACAGCCTCCAATGACTTGTAACCGCCTGTTTTCCCTTCCCTGCCCTGACTAATATTAGGAAAGAAGTTCCTTGTGGTTTATAAATCCCCTGCCCCATGTAAACCAACCCTTGAAAATTCCTACCAAGAATATAATTGACACCCCTTTGGCAGTTGAAATATAGTTTTTCAATTAAATAAATTCAGGATGGTAAGACGACAGTAGTGTGAATGTATCGCACTTAACAAAGGAGGGATTGTGTTTCAGAAAAAGGCTGTAATAGTTTTCTTGCTATTTGCCTTTTGGGGATATTCCATAGGGTGTGGAAAGAAAACAAAAACTAAAGAAGAGCATTATCCCTCCGGAAAATTAGAAACAATTTATACCCACAATGATGCTGGGAAGCATGATGAAGTAATAAAAAAATATTACCCAAGTGGAAAAATACAGAAGGAAACAACATATAAAAACAATGTTAAAGAAGGCATGTATAAAGAATACGATGAGAGCGGTACATTAATGGTAGAGGCTAATTATAAAGATGGCAAAAGGGATGGCATAGCCAAATTGTATTATAAAAGTGGCAAGTTAATGGTAGAGGCGAATTATAAAGATGATAAACGTGATGGCATATATAAGAGGTACAATGAGAACGGTAAGCTGATGATAGAGGGTAATTATAAAAATGGCGAAGAAGTATCAGAAACCTGTTATGACGAACAAGGGAACAAAAAGCAATGCCCCTAAGAATAGCATTGTATGTCCGTTAATACGGGATAGCGGACATAGAAATCAGTATTGTTAAGGCAGGGCCAGAAATGACTCTGCCTTATTTTTTATTTCCTTGGATAAAATCAAAAAACAATTCCTTCAGTTCCTCATCTGAAGCATCTTTTAAGTGATATAGACCAATCTCCAGTATCCCTGCCTGTGATATTCCGGGAAACCTTCCTGTGAATTCCTCTAATAGCTGTAAAGCCTTTGGACTCATCCTTACAGCTATCATCTTTTTATTCTGCTGCCTGTTGGTGTTTAATTTCTTTTTCATGGTTTGTAAGAGTGTTAAATAATATTTGACTTTGTATAGCTATATGATATACAATAAATATAAATTGGATAGCATTATGAAAAAGAATAAATCGGTTATGGTGCGGTTCCCCTCTGAAGTTTTTAATCAATACGCAACATTATTAAAAAGAAAAGGATTGTCTGTGTCAGAGATAATCAGGCTCGGATTTTATTACTACGTTGACAACTTTATAACCGCTGACAAGACATTGTCAAACAAATAGTAAATAGTATGAAAGGAAAAGGCCATGAAGGGCGCAAGGGCATTAACTAAGGAAGAAATAACAAACGTAATAAACAGCTTCTGGGGTAAGTATGAGGTCAGGGATAGGTCTTTGTTCCTGATAGGATTATACACCGGGGCAAGGGTATCTGAGCTAATCTCTCTCAAGGTGGGGGATGTGTGGCAGCATGAGAAGGTCGTCAAGACACTTGAGCTGCGGAAGGCGATAACCAAAGGCAAAAAAGCGCGGCAGGTTCCTCTGAATATCGAGGCGCGGGAAACCATTGCAGAGTTTATAGAATGGAAGCGGCAGCACGGTGAAGGTCTTGAACCGGACACTCCACTCTTTGTATCACGGAAGAAGGCAGGAAGGCTCACCAGGATACAGGCACACCGCATTTTACAGGCAGCCTACCATGAAAATCAGCTTACCGGAAACGTCACCACGCACAGTATGCGCAAGACCTTTGCTACAGCGCTGGCAAAGAAGAACCCGCTGCAAGTGGTTAAAGAACTCCTGGGCCATTCATCGCTTGCCATAACTGACAAATACCTATCGGTAACAGAGGAAGATTTGCGCTCTGCGGTGGCCGGGCTTTCTTTCTGTTAGGGGTTAGGCGGCAGACCAGGTAAAGGACAGCAGGGAAACCATCCAAACGATTACAGAGCAGCTTGAATGTAACACTTTCTAAGGGGAAAGCATTAGGCGGGGGTATAAAGGCTTTTCTCTGCTCCACTATGGGGAACAACAGTGGTAGCAGGGATTGAATGTAACATAACATATCTTTTGTTACATTGGGATTACTAAACAAGGGGCAGCATCTTTCATGGTGTCACTCCTGTTTGCTTGGGCGCACACCTGGGGTGTAGGGGGTGCAGTCGCCCTCCGCCCCGGTATGATAGTGGCGGGGTGTATAGTAATTCTCTCTTTCCCTCATATCTACTTCTGAAAAAAAAATTAAAAAAATTAAAAAAGGCAGAGCCATCGCTGACCCTGCCATCAATAATCTAAATAAATTGGTACTTTTTTAGTGGCTACAATGGACGCCCATCTACATACCATTTTCCATTTTTTTTTGAGATTTTTCCAATACGATATCTTTTTAGTTTTTTCAGAAAGGCTTTTATCTGGTTCGTGTGTAAATGTTTAGTTACTATAGCCAAAACAAAAAGATATTTTAATGGATATGGTTCATCATTTACGACAATTCCAGTCGTTTTATTTTTTGTCTTATACCAAGGTTTTTTATTTTTTGCTCGATGTTTGTATTCATTATCAGGGTATTGCTTTCTGTATTCTTGAACTGCGGCTTCAATGTCCTCTGTAGTTATTTCGATATTTAAATTTATATCAGTTTTTTCTGTTTTTTTCGGCATATCTACTCCTTGAGAAAAGACTTATTAATTTAATATTTATTCTCTCACCCCATACCACCATCTCGGCATCGCTTTTATTGGCCCGTGCATAGTTGACTTGCCGCTCAGGTCAATATCTTCCAGTTTGTAGTAGTAGGTTTTTCTGTTCTGGACAACAGCATCAATAAACTCATAATTAGCTCCCTGAGTTGATGAACCTTTCGCGGGGATTAGAGCAGTATCTATTTTGATGTATTCTCCGTCTTCTGTTGAAGAACGGTAGAGGTTGAAACCAGCGTTGTCGATTTCGGAGGCCGTTGACCAAGCGAGAATGACTTGTCCGGCCTTTGGTGTTGCCATAAATGATGCAAGCGTTATTAATGTGGATTGTGATTTGAAAGCTATATGGTCTGGAGCAGATAATCCTGATACAAAGATTTTTTGAAACTCCCCTGTATATAAATATTCTAAAATGTTGCCAGCGCCAAAATTAGCTACAAATAAATGATGATTTTCTGGGTCAAATGTTATTCCATAAGGGGCAGTCACACCCGTAATTGTTCTGGTACGTATGAAAGTATTTGGGTCAAAAACACTAACATTATTCATACCATCCCCTGCTACATATATGAACCCGTCAGGCCCGAAAGAAATACCCCTCGGATAACTTGCTGCACCAGTAGAAAATTTATTTATAAGATTGCCGGTTAAGTCAAACTCTACAACTTGACTATGACCATTATCTGCAACGAAAAGATTATCATTATTCCCTATTGTCATTGCATCCGGTTTGAGTGAGGCTATACCACCATTAAATGATTCTACAAAATTATCGTTTTCATCATATTCTTGAATCGTACTACCAGCAGGAGTATTAGTAAGTCCTACATAAAGATGATTATTACTTCCAATGGCCAAGCCTCCACCTTGGAACGGAAGGTCAATTGAGCCTATTACATTTCTGTTTGGGTCTATAATAACTATTTTTGAGCTACCACAGGCCACATATAAATTCCCATTTTCTCTAAACACTAACTGTCGGGGCGAGAAAATTGAAGGGTCTGTGATGGTGTCAATTAAAACCCCCGCTTGGGTATATACTGTGATTGAATTTGCAGACTCATTAGTAACATACATCTCCCATCCATAAGCGTATCCACATGACAGCACAATCAGCATTGAAAGAATGAATATCTTTTTCATGGTAAACTCTCCTTTAAAGTATTTATTTCCCTACCCCGTATATCAACCGTGGCACTGCCTTTACAGGCCCATGAAACGTGCTGATACCGTTAGTGTCTATGTCCTCCAAAAGATAGAAATACCTCTTACCGTTCAGCACCCACTCATCAACAAAATTATATTCAGAGCCTACTGTAGGTGAACCTAATGCTGGAATTATTGCATCATTAATTTTCACAAACCCATCTGCTCTCCATACATTGAATCCGGCATTATCAACTTCCGTTTCTGTTTGCCATTTAAGAATTACCTGCTTGTCAGAAGGGGTGGCATCTAAGATAGAGAGTTCAATGTTTGTGGGTGGTGTTTGACAGGCTTGCAGGTCTGCCTGGCATTGTTGTAGTTGTGCCTGGGATTGTTCATATAAAGCCTGCCAGCACGCGGCATCACATACAATAGTTGTTGTGGTTGATGGGGCCATTGTCGTGGAAGAAGTACCCAATGACCCACCGCCACGCACTGGCCACGCGTAGTAGTTGCCGCCCTTATAGGAGGCGACTGATATGATGCTACCTTCCATGTTGACGACCCACGCGCAGTTCGTGTAGCTTGCGAAAGTAGTAGACGACCAGTAGACGTAGGGACCGTAGTAGGAGGACGGCACACCGAAGGGATGCCCCAGCGGTAGGGCGGGATTATGTTGTGAAGCGTCAATAATACTGTGCAGTTCATTTATGTTAGGCAAGCGCCAGTCTGTATATCCACCGATATTTAATGTCTTCACATAGTTAAGCGCATCCACCCAGACCATAGGTGCTGGATTGGAATTCTGTGTCCACATGAGACCGGTGAGTTTATCTGTCACCGTGCCGTCACCATTTGCGGTAAACCTCGGGCTTGGCCAGGCAACGCCAGCCTGAATATCACCATCCTGACCAGTTCCCGCGCAAGGTATGACACTGCCGTTTGTATCCCAGCAAGTCGTCTGCCCAGTCTGGGGAAGCTGAATAGTCCCAGAAAAAGCCATATTAGGCAGAACCAAGGCTAACACTATAATGCCTGAGTAAAATACTATTGCCGATACGTTGAACTTTTTGTTTTTCATTTTGCCCTCTCTTTTAAAATCTATTTGCCCGCCCCATATATCCACCTCGGTGTTGCCTTAACTGGACCGTGAAAGGTACTTATACCGTCTGTGTCAATATCCTCAAGCAGATAGAAATACCGCTTACCATTCAGCACCCACTGGTCAACGAAATCATATTCTGAACCTGCTGTAGGTGAACCTAATGCAGGGATGAATGACTCGTTCATCTTCTGGAATCCCTCTGCACGCCAGATGTTGAAGCCAGCGTTGTCAGGTTCTGACTCTGTTTGCCATTGGAGAGTTACCTTGGCATTAGCAGCGATTGCCTTTAATGATGAAAGATTGATATTTGTAGGTTTCATGCAACCACAATCCTTTAACGCCTGTTCTATGGCATCAAGTCGTTGTTCTATGGTTGTAACTCTCACCACTAAAGGATCGCAAGCATCCCCAATTCCATCGCCATTGTAGTCTTTTTGGTCTGGATTATACACATTAGGGCAATTATCGATATAATCAGAAATTCCGTCTCCATCAGGATCTCCGCTATAAAGAATCGTGCCATTTCTGCCTGTGACAAAGATATCGGCACCTGCACTACTGCCCCATACACCCAAGAGTTCAACGCATGTTTTGATTGAGAAAGAAGACCAGTTACTCCCATCATAGTGGTCGACACCACAACCATAAGCGCTTTTAGTTGCTAAAATATCAGTCCCTGAACTTCCCCAAATACCATAATGAGAACCCCCCATTGACATATCAGTCCAGGTACTCCCGTCATAGTGGAGAATTATGCCACTTACGCCAACAACAAACACATCAGTCCCCGAGCTGCCCCATACACCATTAAATTGGTAAGAACCTATAGTTGGAATAGTAGACCATTTGCTTCCGTTGTAGTGCAGGATAATAGAATCATAACCCACAGCAAACACATCACTACCCGAGCTGCCCCAAATTCCATTGAGATGGATTGCAGTCCCACTAGACATAGTAGACCAGTTGCTGCCGTCATAGTGGAGGATGGTGCCATTTTCACCCACAGCAAACACATCTGTAGCAGAACTGCCCCAGACACTAAAGAGATAATATCCTATGCTACTTTTCATGATAGACCAGCTATTTCCGTCATAGTGGAGGATAATGCCACTATTGTCACTAGAACCACCAACTGCAAACACATCAGTTGGAGAACTACCCCAGACACTTTCGAGACCATATGGACCACTAGACATTGTAGTCCAGTTGATTCCATCATAGTGAACAATTATGCCATTCTGCCCAACGGCAAAAACATTTGTTGCTGAACTTCCCCAAATACCCCAGAGATCTTTAGTCGTCCCACTTGTCATGGACTTCCATTCACCGGCAAATGCAACCTGCGTTGACATGATGAGCGATATAAAAATAAATACGATTAGGATTAATTTTCGTGACAATTTATTTTTCATATGTTCCTCCCTTGATGTAGAATTAATCTAAAAATAAAAACCCCCATCAGCGCACAATCTGATAGAGGTATAAATTGCTAACCTAAAGCTTTGTTATTCTCTGTTGCCACGATATTCATAAGGCATCCCCGATATTATTGTGGAACAACATATATCAATAAATAGATAACCGCCTATTTCCCTATCCCATAAATCAATCGTGGCGTAGCGTTCACTGGCCCGTGCATGGTTGAAGTGCCGCTCAGGTCTATATCTTCCAGCTTATAGTAGTAGGTTTTCCGGTTCTGCACATCAGTATCAACAAACTCATAATTTGCACCTTGGGTGGAAGAACCTTTAGAGGGAATTAAGGAAGTATTTATTTTTGTGTAGTTCCCATTCTCCGAGTCAGAGCGGTAGAGGTTGAAACCAGCATTTTCGGTTTCTGATTCAGTGTTCCATTGCACAATAATTTTGCCTGCTTTGGGGGTGGCGGTAAAAGAAGAGAGAGTTATTAAAGTAGAAGGCACATATTCATAAGCTCCCATATCATATCCAGCACCTTGAGGTCGTGGAGTGCCTTCTATATCAGTAGAGGGAGCCCCACTGCTCGTTCCAGTATCAATACAAGGTGAGCCTGACTTCAGGTGATAATTCACACCACCCACAAAGAGCGGGTCAGCATTCTTATTGCCAGTCCCCGACCACCCGCCTTGGATGTCAGAATAGGTTACATCTGCGCTGGTTACTATGTCAGAAATATAAATTTCTTCGGATTGTCCATTAGTCATATCTCCCCAGAGTATGCTGTTGACAATCTTTAATTTTGACCGGACAGCACTCTCAATACCAGCTCCGCCATAAGTTGCACTATTGTTTGATATAGTGCAATTGATAATAACAGCTGAAGCACTGGAAATGCTAAATAATCCACCTCCACCTCCGGCAGAAGTATTATTAGATATAATACAATTAACAAATGCTGGCGTAGCCTGAGCAGAAAAAATTCCACCACCATCACGTACTTCTGCATTGTTATTTTTTATAATACATCCCGTTAAATGTGGTGAACCGAATTTACAAAATATTCCACCTCCTAAATCAGCAGAATTGCCACGTATAATGCAATTAGTAATAAAAGGTGAGGAAGTATCACAAACAATTCCACCGCCCTCCATATACATATCATCCATAAATGTGCCGGTTCCATTGGTCATAGTAAATCCATCCAGCATTGAACTTGCTCCTCCATCAGGGGAAAAAGTCACTACACTGCCTTGTTGATTGCCATCAATCATAGTGCTTGTGGGTCCGTTTACAGCTTTAACGGTTATGGCTTTACCTGGAAAGTTGATGTTCTCTACATATGTTCCATCATATACTAAAATGGTATCACCCGTACTTGCTACATTAATTGCTGTCTGAATCGTAGAATATGTTTTACCACTTCCTACCTCAAGTGTTGCTGGATAAGCACTTATAGAAAATAACATTACTGCGGTCAGGACTGATAAGAAAAGAATGTTTCTTCGTGTTTTCATTGTTTGTTCACCCCTTAATTTAGCTTCTATGTAATACTGTATTCTTCAAGTGAGAAACGCTTGCGAAATTATCACAATTATACGCCTATGGTTATTCGATGTCTATTTATTAAACCGGAAAACTTTTAACCTATTTTTAATTAATTTTAAAAATGGATTACTATTAGCTGGAAATATTTTACGAAATGCTGTGGAAGAAATTATCTTAAGGCAGGTTGCTTGAAAGGGAAAGTGTCCAGATTTATCCGTGGAGGATTATAGATGTGAAAATGGAGGATTTAAAACTTACACCGACTGCAACTTTTAACAGTACCCTTCACCCTCAGTCAGCTTGCTGTCTAGAATATCTACACTGGATACTGTGAGTGAGAATACCTCAGCGTCATCTTCAATGTCTTATGCCAGCGCAGTTCCCTCACGGTAGTCAAATCAACGTCCACCATCTGCTCAAGAAAACGAACGTTTAATTTCCATTTATTGAATCATGAAAACGTACGTCTTTTATGGGTTAATAACTGAGTAATTTAAATAAAAAACAGGTTTAATTGGGCAGCGCTTGCATCAAGGACAATTGCCTGGAATAATTTCCACAGGTTGTGTGGAAAACTCTGTTATAAACTGAGGTTCTTACCATACCATTACCGCACTGTATAAAGAGAATCAGCAGATTGCTTAATTTTTGAATAGCACCTTCCCCCAATAAACTACTCCCCCCAATTAAACTTAGAAAAATAACTCCACTTCTGCATTCATATAAGAAAGAGGAGGTACCATGTATGCATTCTAATGCAGCGTTTTTCATCGGTCCAGAAGAATTGATAGTCCCTGTCTATATCAACCACATCACCACTGTCTTTATGAATCCGGAGATTTTCTCATACAGCAGAGATGCAGTTACAGAGATTTACCGCAAGCACAATGAGACATTGGGACTGGAGGCGAAAGCCAGGAAAGAAATCCTTACTGCCCTGATTGAAAAAAGGTGGATACGGTTAAGACGTTATCCCAACGACTGCTGGGCAATCACTTTATGGCAACTCAATGATACAGAGCAGAACCATCTGTCTGTGTTCTTCTGCAAAATATTGGAAGGGTATCTGGGTTTCAAGGAAACAGACTTATACCTTCCTGTGAAAATCACTCAATTCTCTGATGGCATAACGATACAGGGGTTAACAGTAGAAGACATCGCCAAAGGCAGTTTCACCAACTCACAGCAGTCACAGGGGGCACCTGAACTTGACGCAATCTGAGGTTATTGAACTCATGATATTCGCATACCGGAAAGGATATGAAGACTCCACTAAGGTTCTGGGCGAAGTGTGCGCTGCCATGACTGATATGGTAGACGCTGAGGAACTGAAAAGAGTGTTCAGTAAAGTGCTACAGCAGCACCGGGAACAACGGCACTGATATGGATAACGCTATTACAAAAAAGGTACAAAACAGAATATGTAAAAGAAAGCAGAGGGGCATATACGACACCATCCCTGAAGAACCGGATGCCAATGAACTTTTTGCGATCCAGAAATGTGCCGTGTATCTTTACCGGGTTTTGGATATCTATCAGGGACTGGATACTGACTTCATAAGACTGCTGGAATGGGTTCTGAGAGATGATATTGGGGAATTTATTAAATATCTCATCTCCGTTTTAGATCCAGTGAAACATGAAGCATTAATTACCGATGCCCAGGATGTATTAACAAACGTTACTGACAACTACGACATCGCCCATCTCGTAGACAGGATTTTCCGTGACTGGCATAAGAAGGATCTATATACGCTGAAGCAAGTCACTAAAAATCTTCTGCTAAAAACAGCAGACAATCCAGTCGGCAAAGGAAAGTCAGACATTGAAAAGAAAGTCTACTCTCTTCGCAGGATGTTCAAACTCTCCAGTGACGAACAGGAGTTTTACACTCTAATTTTTATCATTAGCAGTTACCGATTACCTGAGGATTTCTTCAATGATACCTTGCACTGTTATTCCTATAGCAGCAGACGCTGTCTAGCGCAGATGCTTAATATTAACCAATCTGAACTGAATAAAGTTTTAGAAGGAACTCTGTCCCGTATCGGGGTTATTAAAATTGAGAAAAACACCATTGCTGTAGATGATGAATTTATAAACACTTCCGCAGACGTTTTCAAGAAGGGTTTATTTGCCAAAGTGCCTGATTGTCCATTGCCACTGGACGCTCATCTCATCCCCCAGGAGACAACCAACCATATTCTGAATCTCCTCAAGGCAAAACCAGAAAAGACGGCAACCCATCTGCTGCTGCATGGGGCTGCAGGAACAGGTAAGTCAAGTTACGCCAGAGGAATTGTCAGGGAACTGGGTATTCCTGCCTATGCAGTTCTTACAGGAGATAAAAATACCTCCAGCCAGAGAAGGGCAGGAATAATTGCCTGTTTAAATATGACTAACAGTTCCGGTGTCGGTTCAATAATTATCGTAGACGAGTCTGACAACCTGCTGAACACTCAGAACTCCTGGATGTCACGTGGAGAGACTCAGGACAAGGGGTTTCTTAACCATCTATTGGAGCAACCAGGTGTCAGGATGCTCTGGATATGCAACCGCCTTGACGAGGTAGAGGAGTCGGTTCTGAGAAGATTTGCCTTCGTATTGCAGTTCAAACCGTTTAACCAGAAGCAGCGCATAACGTTATGGCACACAGTACTGACCCAGAATAACTGCCAGCATTTCTTAACCGGAGAAGACATAGAGAAACTTGCCAGGCAGTACACCGTCAGCACGGGGATAGTTGACTTAGCAGTAAAGAAAGCACTGGAACTCCACCCATCATCAAAAGACGAGTTCTATAATGCCCTTATATTGGGCATAAAATCCCACCAGACAGTCCTCAATGGCGGCAGGATGCCCCAGAAAGGAAAAGACAGCATCGAAGAGAGCTATTCACTGGAAGGATTGAACATTCAGGGTGATATTAACGCTCTTATAAATCAGGTTGAAGCATATGACAGGTACTTGAAGAATTTTAAGGATAACCAAACCATGCGGATTGGGATGAACATCCTCTTCTGGGGACTGCCCGGCACTGGAAAATCAGAAACGTCACGCTATATTGCTCAGCACTTGAAAAGAGAACTTATCACCAAGAGGGGCAGCGATATCATAAACCCTTTTGTGGGTATGACGGAAAAAAACATCAGTGATGCATTTTCAAAGGCAGAGGGTGAGGGAGCAGTTCTGGTTATTGATGAAGTAGATACTTTTTTGAGCAGCAGGGACAGGGCAGTCCGCACCTGGGAAGTGAGCAGTGTTAATGAGTTTCTGACACAGATGGAACGGTTCAGGGGGATACTGATATGCACTACCAATCGGTTGGAAGATTTAGATGCTGCCAGCATCAGAAGATTTAACTTCAAACTGGGGTTTAATTATCTCTCTTCTGAGGGCAATATCATCTTCTATAACAGGTTGCTGGCTACTCTAATAAAGACGCCCGTTGATGATGATGCAATGAAAGAACTGAAAGGGATATCAGATCTAGCGCCAGGGGATTTCAGGGTGGTGAGGGACAGGCATATGCTCATCCCCATCCAGCAAATTACCCACGATCGTCTGGTATCTGCACTGCAGGAAGAAGTGAAGATGAAGCACATGCACAGCAAGGAAAAGACGGTGGGGTTCAAGTGGAACCAATAAAAATCATCATCGAGGAAACAATTTTGAGTCATAGATTAGTAGGTGAGATTACGTCTCTATCGAGCAATGATATTTTTGTGAAAATGGTATCTCCGTACCCGGGTGTCAGTAGTGAACAGCATATTGCCCATTCTTTTAGATTCCATACCGTTAGGAATAACCATCGCTATGCTAACACAGATGGGAGTCTCACCGATTATGGCAGACAAATCGCTGAAGATTTATTGAAAGATTTGTTTGACTACAGTTATCTTTTCCTGCTGCACCGGGAAGAGATTCAAAAAAAATATGCCCTCTACAAGAAGTCAGTGGAAGAAATAGGGGAAAAGCACCTGTCAGATGAATTGTACCGGGAGAAGAGAAAAGAGCTGCGCAGGCAGTTGAGGGCAGGTGAGATAGATTTAAAAGTATATGAGAAAACCCTCTGGGAAATGCAAAAGCAGAATAAAAAATATGACTATGAAGTGTTCTGCGTAAAAAGTGAATTTGAGAAGACTGTGCAGAAGTTGTGTCACACCGATTACCTGCCGGTTATGGATTTGGTGGAAGCGTTTCTAAAAGAGAGTGATGAGGATGAGTGAACGAAAATTGCCTGTAAACCCCCTGAATTTCAATATCAGCAAAGAAGATTTGAGCAGATTTCTTAATGAAATCGCCAGCCAGTTGGAGAGCGAACCTGGCAAGTCCTCAGTGCCAGTACCCTCTGTTGTTGTAAAGAGCGTAAACGCTGAGGGCAACCAGGAGTCCTTCATATATAACATCACCGCTGACATGAATGATGCTCAGGCAAAAAATGAAGCGTTCAGGACTATTGGACGGCATCTGGCAGATGATAGAAAGATACCCCTGATGGTTTGCATGGTAACTTCAGCGTGGATAGTCAAAGAGAAACAGGATAAACTTTCCGGACTGCAACCATCCCGGCATCCTAAAAGGAAAGATGCAATTGTTGTCTCTGCGCTTTCAATAAACCGGATATGCCTGATGAGTTATGCTGAACTCAAAAAAGGCAGGATAGAAAGTTTCAGTGAACCAATGGGGGGAGAGAGTAATTTAATGGAGCAGATATATCTTGCTTATGCTGACAGACTTCAGGAGCGGATTGGGGATAGGGGGAATGCTTGATGGTTTAGCAGGTGTTAATTTGATTGACAGATTTATTGATATTTAATATTGGTTTCATATCTGTTTACTATCTACAAGGGCGTACCAATGAGGGTAGCAGATAATAACAGCAGTTCTTTTGATTATACGTAACCGTTTTCAGTTCAGTAATAACTGTGGGCGGTTTTTTAGTTTAAGGATAGAAGCAATGCAGAAAAAAGTTATAATGGTGTTCTTGATTTTTGTGTTTTGGGGATACAACACAGGTTGTGGAAAGAAACCAAAAACAAAAGAAGCATATATTTATACTTCTAATAATGCGGGGATGCTTAATGGAGTAATAAAAAGTTATTACCCAAGTGGAAAATTGCAGAGTGAAAAAAGGTATAAAAATAATATTCAGGACGGCATAACTAAAGAATACGATGAGAGCGGAAAATTAATGTCAGAGGTGAACTATAAAGATGGTAAAGAGGACGGCATAACTAAAGGGTACTATGAGAATGGCAAATTAATGACAGAGGAGAACTATAAAGATGGGAAGCAGGAAGGCATAACTAAATTTTACTATGAAAGCAGCAAGGTAAATGCAGAATGGAATTTTAAAGATGGTAAACCGGACGGCATTTTCAAAGAATACTATGAAAGCGGCAAATTAAAGCATGAGGCGACTTATAAGGATGGCGAAAAGTTATCAGAAACTAGCTATGGTGAACAAGGGAACAAAATTCGAGGTTCGCAAGAAGACGGCAAGCAGGGTGGCGTTAAAAAACAATATTATGAGAGCGGCAAATTAATGTCAGAGGGGAATTATAAAGATGGCAAACCGGATGGCATATTTAAGAGCTACTATGAGAATGGCAACTTAGAGATAGAATTTAACTATAAAGATGGCAAACGAGACGGCATTAACAAAACATACTCCGAGAGTGGCAAATTACTATCAGAGGAGAATTATAAAGATGGCAAACCGGATGGCGCAACTAAATTCTACGATGAGAGTGGCAGATTAAAGCGTGAGGAGAATTTTAACAATGGGGAAAAGTTATCAGAAACTTGTTATGATGAACAAGGGAACACGATTAAATGTCCCAAGGAATAGCATTGTATGTCCGTGACAGGTGGACATAGAAAATATTGTATGAAAGGCATTGCTTAAAAAAGAATCTCATACGCTGGATATGCGGACGGGCTTCGTGATAGGATAACCGATGAGTGGAATGCTTAATGAAATCGAAACCGGGAGATACAAAGATGACAGGCAAAAAAGACGATTTTTCAGAAAAGCGTGAATATCCACGTGCAGTGGCAAAAATTGAGATTGAGTTTAAAGAGATTATTGACTTTGTGAGTTCATACCTACTCAACGTCAGCAATGGTGGACTTTTTGTAAGGACTGCTGAGACTTGTCCTCTAGATTCAATTGTTTTCCTGCGCTTTACTATGCCGGGGGACACACAACCTATTGAGACAGAAGGAAAAGTTGTCTGGTGTAATATGGGAGGGAAGAGATACTTCCCCAAGGGCATGGGAATCAAATTCTTAAAATTAAAGGATGCTGATAACGAGAAAATTAAAAAGTTTGTTGAAGAACATTTCGCACAAATTAAGAGCCACTCAGTTCTGTAACAGGATGCCCAGGGTTTTTGATTTTGAGGTACAGTATAAGTTTACATTAATTCAGAAAAGGAAATACTATTAAGAGAGATAAAGTTTATGCTAAGTTTTATAGCAAGGATGCTTGCATTTCTATTGCCGCCATATAGAGGTTTAAACCAATACCTTATGGAAGCTGCAGAGCATGGTGACGTTTTCAAAGTTAAATCTCTTTTGGCTAAACGGGCCAATGTGAATGCTACTAATAAAAAAGGCGGAACAGCGCTCAAATATGCAGTACAGAATGGCCATATTGAAGTGGTAAAACTATTGCTGGAAAGGGGTGCTGAGGTAGATGCTAAAAATATAACTGGCAGCACAGTGCTGACAGGAGCAGCAGGGAATGGGCATATTGAAATGGTAAAAGTATTGCTTGATAACGGGGCTGATGTGAATACTAGGAATAATAAAGGCAATACTCCCCTGATGATTGCCGCAGGAGACGGTCATGTTGAAATCATAAAACTTTTACTTGAAACAGGAGCTGAGATAGAGGTTAAAAATAAAGCTGGAAGAACAGCGCTGATAACTGCATCAATGAGTGGTCAGGCTGAAGTGGTAAAACTATTACTGGAAAGAGGGGCAAATGTTTTTGCTACAGATCAGGATGGCAACACAGCACTGATAGTTGCAGCAGGGAATGGTCATATTGATGTGGTAAAATTATTACTGGCTAACGGGGCTGACGTGACTGCAAAAAATTATAATGAAAAGGCAGCTCTTCTGATTGCTAAAAGTAGGGGGTATGCTGAAATTGTGAACCTGCTTAGGACATAGCTCCTGCCTTTTCTTTACTATCTTCTCATTAAACAGGGGACTCAAAAAATTCCAAGTCATCCAGAGCAGATTTATCGAGGTTATACGGAAGGGTTGTCGGGATCAAAGTTTATTTAGATATTATCCAAGAAGTTTTTAAAGCTGCCGTCAATTTAATAATATAATAGGTTGCATTTGGTATCTTAAAACGCTTTCTTATCATAGTGAGGGGCGTGGGGTGGGGATTCAGAACACAACGCTTGAGTAAACATGAACCTTTACCGGTTGCTATATGTAACTGGTGGAGGTTTTTATTTTTTGTTGAATGTGAGCAGGAGTGCTATCCATCATCAGAATGCGAAGGGGGTTAATACAATGAAGCGATATAAAAATCTATCATTTTCTTTTGTCTTTACTCTTCTATTTTTAACCTTTGGAATGCATGAATATGCCTATGCTGAAGGAGGATAAATTTGTCACCACATTTACCTTTTTATCAAGATAATTAATTAAATCAGATGGAGGTAACGTATGAAAAAGAAAGTCTTATTGGCAGGGGCAATCGTTTTATTATTAACTTGTGTCTCTTTATCCCACGCTCAGATAAACATTCCCACTACATGTACTGGGTCATCCACTCTTGCTCTTTCATGTACCGGGATATTTTTTGAAGGAAACGGGATGATAACATTCCATAGTTCTAAGAGTCGTTCTTACTATTCTTATGGTATGACCAATGTATTCTATTTTAATGAAGATGGGACGATCACTTCGGTTATTGATTATTTTACCGATGGGATAATGTTCGGGGTTTATCCTATCCCTCAGGCATATAATCATTATGAATTTAATGATCCTTACTGGACCGTTACTTATTATCTGGGTTATTATGGGGAGAAAGATCCTAATAATATGTATTACAAACTCAAGTTTAAGTATAACAAGATGACTGGGAAGGCAAATGGATCTGGTGAATTTCATGGTGGTTATTTTGATGCTTATTTTATTTTAAAAGGAAGATCTTTGTTTGGTATACAGAATGTCGAATAATCAGATATTCAGATAATTTAATGGGAGAATTTACATGGGATCTTTATTTACACCGCCAATCTTCATTTCAGGTGATATAGTCCATCCGCATACGGTGAATCCGATAATCAGTTGTTGCAGCAGCAGTTAAACATCATACCGCCTTTATAAACTTCAACCAGCATTTTAAATATGCTGATTTTCTTCTCTGGGGTAAATTTTCGGTGGGTATTTTCTTGATCTCTCTGACCATAGATTCAGAGCGATATTTATAATCACCTGATTAGAAAAATCCCTCCACTTCTGCATTCCTCTTATATGTGGAATGTTCCCTCAAAAGAGATATTGGATAAAATTCCCCACCTTTACCAGACTGAGCATGTCCCATTAAAAGATAAGCAGATATATCTCCATTTCTTCATCGCTGACTGTGACTGGTATATCGCTGAGTACGATGGAGAAGACTTATTCTGGGGATACGCAATCCTGAATGGCGATTATATCAATGCTGAGTGGGGCTATATCTCTTTTTCCGAGCTGCGGGATGTAAGGTATTCTTGCATTTGTGAAATTGACTGTGAAGTGAACTGGATCGTCAAGAAGGCATCTGAGATTGAAAAAATCAGGACTTTATAACTTGTAAAAACCTGGGTTTGAACTGGCAGTTTTAATATAGGATTTTAATTCCACCAGACAGTAAAATAGAACAATATATAGATGTCTATTGAAAAAACTTTTTTCAAGATAATCATGCATTAATTTTCATCCCAGTACATTACAACCATTTAATTTGACCATCTTTTTCTTGAGTAGTATATCTCCCGATGGCACCCTTTCCCTATTCAAGAGCAATCATCAAAGAATATGACGAAACGTTCTTTTTATATTCCAGCGGAGACCCCGCTATTAAAAAGAATTTTGTATCTTTTTCAGTCTAACCTGCTGCCCGTGAGGAAATTTCCACGGGACATTCTCCTTGAGACCGTGGCGGGCTGTAATGCCCGATGTGCATTTTGTCCGAACGGCAATGGGTCAAGCAAAATTCCACCGGGTAAAATGGATTGGGAGCTTTTCAGGAAAATTATTGATGAGAGCACAGCACATCGTATTAGGCGCATTAGTCCGTACTTGATGAACGAGCCGCTTTTAGATCGGGATATTGGGAATAAAATAAGATACATCGCTGAACGCAGGGGGACAGACAGTTTTCTAATAAAATTAAATACCAATGCCAGTTTGCTTGATGAGGAAATGGCACGTTCGCTTATTGGATCATGGCTTGACCGGATTCATTTCAGCTGCCACGGCATTTCCAGGGAAGCCTATGAGACAAGCATGCAGGGACTGTCACTGGATAAGACGCTGGCAAACATCGACAGGTTTCTGGATCTGCGGAACAAAAACGGTTCAAAAAATCCTAAGGCTGCAGTGACGATGGTGAAAACAAAACTTATCGAGCAGGAACTCCCCCGTATTAAAACATACTGGGAGTCAAGGGGGGTATCGGTTCACATACGACCGCTTGAGAACAGGGCAACCCCTGAAATAGGCAGCAAGGGTCTAGCCCTGGAGTCGTGGAGGAAATTTTCGTGGTGTAAACGGCTGTTCACCCAGGCAAACATTCTCACTAATGGGGATATGGTGTTGTGCTGCGTTGACTACGGGTACACCACAGTACTGGGGAATGTAGGTGAAACAAGCATTGCAGAGGTATGGAATTCAGAGAAGGCAAAAGATATTCGCAGGCGCTTTTTAAGCGGCAATACTGAAGGACTCCCGTGCCATACCTGTATGAAGCAACCGCAGTAACAATCACTGGTAATCTTGTTTTTTTAACATTGCGAGCCATCGTTCACGGTATAGATAGGCAAGTAGTAGAGTTAAGCCGCTGATACCGGCTACAATAATTAATGCCCCAGGTTGATCATTTCGCACATAGCTTCCACACACAGATAGTAAAATAGTCCCAAATAATCTCCCGACTGTTGAGATAATGAGAAAGGTCCTCGTATTCATGCGGCTCAGGCCTATGATATAACAGAGAGAGTCTTTAGGGACTCCGGGAATGAGAAAGAGGATAAAAGAAACAAAAAGCCCCTGGTGTTCCATGAAGTAATCATATTTCTGAATGATTGATCGGTTTATGGCCTTTTCTACAAATGGGAGACCAAATTGCCTGGCGAGGAAAAATGCTATCCATGAACCGATAGTGAGTCCAATGGTAGAATAAATGGTACCCAGTACGGGACCATAGAGATAGCCGCCTATCAAACCAGTGACTTCACCAGGAATGGGAGCAATAATAACTTGTAAAATTTGCAGGAGAATTAGAACCGGAACACCGAAGGGACCAAGGGAATTGAGAAGCTGAATTGCCTTGTCTTTATTTGTAAAATAAACTTGCAGGTTATAATGTAAAAATAACCAGCTGCCAAGGCAAAGGAACAGAAGCAGGATAATAACTCTAAATAATCGTTTAGTCATGAAACCTGGATCAGGGTTACTTTACTTTCTCGTCAAGTTTTTTCGGGTCAAGGGTTGTGTCTGGCTCATCAATGTCCCGCATGGCTTTCTTGAAACTCTTTATGCTCTTGCCAAGCTCTTCACCAATGCTTCCCAGTTTCCCCGGCCCAAAGACTACCAGTGCAATGACCAGTATTAATACCAAATGCATGGGTTGGAAAATGCCGTCAAACATTGTAAGTTCCTCCGAGCATATTTAATAAGTTTGCAATAATATATTTTACGTTATTTGCATTACTCATCTTTATATTATAACATAGATAATAAGGTTCTGCTCGTTAATCCTATAACACTGCTGTCATATTCAAGCTATTACAGATAACTGTCTGCTGTGAATATAATTCACCAGCGTATTCCTGCTGACACCCAGTTTCCGGGCGATAGCACTCTTTGCCACACCGTATTTTAACTCTTCCTGAATAACAGCATCCTGCCCTGTGAGTTTGCTATTGCTGAGACTACCTTGAGGGCGTCCGAGTATCCTTCCTTTTGCTCTGGCTGCAATCAGTCCCTGTTTTGTCCGTTCACTTATCAGATCCCGTTCTATCTCAGCAAACAACCCAAAGAGAGTTATCATTACCTTGCTCTGGATGTCATGCTTGCCGTTTATTGTCATGTTTTCTTTGATGGCGATAAACCGGACTTCCTGCTTTATCAAGGTATCAACGATTGTGATTACCTGCCCAACGCTCCTTCCCAGTCTGCTGAGTTCACTGACGATGAGGGTATCACCCTTATTCAATTTACCAAGCAGTTCATCTATCCTGCGCTGTTTGGTATCCTTACGGGAAGATATCTCAATCTCAAGAAACTCATTAATAACTAAATTATGCTTGCGGGCATATTCCAGGATTTCCAGTCTCTGGTTCTTTAAATCCTGCTTGTCAGTAGACACTCTTAGATAGGCAATCGTCCTGTTCATATACATAGAATGCAGAAAGTGCCCAAAAATTCTTCATGCAGAGTTAAATTTCACAATAATTGTCAATTTAATCCGCACATATTAATGGTTATTTATTGGGAAATTAAGGGACGTTTTACTTGTGCGGATGAAGTTAGGTATTTATTTAACTACTGCCTCATTTTTAAAATCATTCAACCACCACGGATAAATCTGGACTCTTTCTTTTCAAGCAAACCACCTCAATATAATTTCTTCCACAGCACTTCATAAAATATTTTTAATAAATTGACAGTTTAATTTCAATTAATTAGTAAATAAAATTATTTATATGTAAATTAAAATATTTATTGACAAAATAAATTTATAGGATTAAAAATTAATTTATAAGGGTAATTTTTAATAACCAAACAAAAAAAATTTAATAAAAAGGCAACAGCTATGAGTGGGGTAGGAATACTCACCAAAAGCGTAGTTGCCGATTACTGTAACTATTGTAACCGTCATCAGGAGAAGACTATGCCTGAGACGGTTTTTTATTTTCAGCCACGGAAGACACAGAAGGACACAAACGAATGAAATAATTTTTTATTCTGACTTCTGTATTCTTTTGCTGCGTTTTTCCGTGCATTTAGTGGCCAACAAATTTTTTAACAACACACAGGAGGGACAAGCGATGAGAACAAAGAAAACAACAACTAACACAGTACTCTTTTGTATCACACTAATGGGCGTTTTGCTGTTATCTTCCATTTCCTTTGCAGCCCCGGTGCCTGACACGGGGCAGACACAGTCTTACACCAGCACCTTTGGCGAGGACCACGACTATACCATTAACCCGCACTCCTACACCGACCTTGGCAACGGCATTGTGCGGGATAATGTTACGGGACTGGAGTGGCAGCAGGCTACAGCCCCCGGCTATGGCTCGGGAAGTTATCCAGCCTGCTACACGTGGCAGCAGGCTATTGACTACTGTACTAATCTCAGCCTTGGTGGCAAAGATGACTGGCGGCTGCCCACAATAAAGGAACTGTCAACTCTTGTGGACAGCAGCATTCCGTCTCCCGGCCCGACGATAAACACAACCTATTTCCCGGGCACGGTGGCGTCCAGTTATTGGTCGTCGACTACCTACGCGGGCTATACCAGCGATGCGTGGAGCGTGGGTTTCAGCTACGGCGTCGTGTACTACGGCGATAAGACCCTCTACTACTATGTTCGCGCGGTTCGCGGTGGACAGGGTGGATCATTTGGTGATTTGGTTATTAACGGCGACGGCACAGTAACCGATACCGCCACGGGACTTATATGGCAGCAGGCTACTGCTCCCAGCACCAAGACCTGGGAGCAGGCGTTGACGTACTGCGAGAACCTTACCCTCGGGGGTTATAGCGACTGGCGCCTGCCCAACAGGAATGAACTGCAGTCGATTGTTGATTACAGCAGATATAATCCGGCAATTGATACCACATTCTTTCCCGGCACGGTGGCGTCCTATTATTGGTCGTCTACTACCCTCGCGGACTATACTGGCTACGCGTGGAGCGTGTATTTCGGCAACGGCTACGTGAACGACGGCTACGGTAAGGCCAGCGACTACTATGTTCGCGCTGTGCGTGGTGGACAGTGTGGGTCATTTGGTGATTCGGACGGTGACGGTATCTGCGATGATGGGGATGTGAGCGGTGTGGTGGGTGACAACCCCTGTCGCGGGGGAAATACAGTATTTTGTGATGACAACTGTCCCACGGTTTCAAATCCTGACCAGGCAGATAACGACAACGATGGGATCGGTGATGCCTGCGATATGAGATTTGTAGATAACAACAACGGCACGGTAACAGACACAATAACAGGTCTTATCTGGCTGAAGAACGCTAACCCTTGCGGTTACAAGAATTGGTACGATGCCGGAACATATTGCAGCAGCCTTGCAAGCGGAATGGCCGGATTAACAGACGGGTCAGTTGCCGGGCAGTGGCGTCTTTCGAGTAGAGATGAGCTTGAAGGAATCGGCACAGATCAGCCAGCCACGTGGGAATCAGGTTATCCTTCTGTTACCTGGACAATGCCGGGCGCACCTTTTACAGGCGTGTCCAGCTACTACTGGTCGGGCACGAGTCATCCAAATGCCGCCTACGCCTGGTACGTGAGAATAAACGATGGCTACGTGTGGAACTTCCTTAAGACCAACGCCAATAGCTTCTTCGTTTGGCCTGTTCGGGGCGGCAATTCTACAACCACCACAACCATAATATCTACTACAACTACTGTTGTTCCCACAACAACTACGTCGGTGAAACCGACGACTACTACCTCTATAGTGATAACCACAACGACATCTATTATTGATAGTGATGGAGACGGCATTCCAGACTCCCAAGACAACTGTCCCAACACACCCAACGGACCTCTGCTTGGCACCTGCTCAGCAACCTCCGATAAACCCGGTATTAACTGCACCAGCGATGCTGACTGTGCCAATGGCTGCTCATCCAACGGTCTCTGTATCAAAGACCAGAGAGATGCAGATATTGATGGCGTGGGAGATGTTTGTGACTGTGCGCCACTTGATAATACGAAGTTTAAGAGCTGGATGGTGTATGTTGATGTTGATGGTGACGGCCACGGCGCTGGCACGGCAGTGAATGTATGCGACGGGGCAACACTACCGACCGGATACAGCACATCGAATGATGATGGTTGTCCCAATGATCCTACTAAGACTGTCCCCGGTATATGCGGTTGTGGAGCCCCGGATACGGATAGTGACGGTGACGGAGTTCCAGACTGTAATGACAATTGCCCGTATAACTGTAATGTTAATCAGGCAGATGCTGACAAAGATGGAATAGGTGATGTGTGTGATCCTGATCCGGGGTGTGGAGGATGCTCAGGGATACAGTGTGAAACGCAATGCTAAAGGTTGGCAAATAAAGTCCCTCATTTACAAAATCAGAAGGCAGGAGTGTAAGATGTAGCTCCTGCCTTTTTTTAATACCGATTATTCGCCCTTCAACAAACATTCCTCAAGAAAAATTCCCTGCTGTTTGCATTCCCTATTCATGTGGAATGTACCCTCAAAAGAGATATTGGATAAAATTCCCCGCCTTTACCAGACAGAGCATGTCCCGTTAAAAGATAAGCAGATATATCTCCATTTCTTTATCGCTGACTGTGACTGGTATATCGCTGAGTATGATGGGGAGGACTTATTCTGGGGATATGCAATCCTGAATGGCGACTACATCAACGCTGAATGGGGGTATATCTCTTTCTCTGAACTCAAGGATATCAAAGTTGCTGGTTATTTTGAAATTGACAGTGAAGTGAACTGGACCATTAAAACGGCATCGGAGATTGAGAAAATCAGAGTTTAAGGGGCCAGATTCACTAGAAAATGAATGACATGAAAAATGTCATTTTTTTGTAATTTTGATGCACATCTGATTAAGAGTCAGACGTTGACGCTGGAACTGCTTGTGAATGCTTGTGAAATTAAGGAGAGTCAGTTTTTGTGCAGTTTTTTGTGTCCTGAGCATCAGTTTACAGCTCAAAATAACCCTGTTGGAGCCCTATGCGAGGACTGTTTAAGAGAGGTAAAACTTTCTGGATACGATTTGCCGGACCTGACGGCCGGATAATCAGGGAGTCTACCGGCTCATCAAACTTCAAGGACGCACAAAAAGTCCTGACGAAAAGAAAGCATGAAGCCTCTGAGTATCAACCGTCAGTCCTGGGTGACATTCTTTTCAAGGATCTAGCGAAAGAATATCATAAGTGGGCGGAGCGGCAGAGATGTTACCGGACTAAAAAAGGTTTCATAGCACAGCTATCGGCTGTCTTTGGAGAATACCCACTAAAGGATCTCTCTCCAATCCTGATAGAGGCCTTCCAGACGGAGCGCATTAGAAAGGGCAATAAACCTGCCACCGTAAACAGATTGGTTTCCACTATCAAGCACATGGTTACCAAGGCCGTGGAATGGCGTCTGGTTGGGGATGATGTCCACAAAAGAATCAGGAAAGTGAAACACCTGGAGGAGAATAACAGACGGCTCCGTTATCTTTCAAAAAAAGAATGCCAGTCACTCATTGTCTGCTGCCCCAATCATCTGAAACCAATTGTCATAACTGCTCTCAATTCAGGGATGCGCAAGTCAGAGGTTTTAACCTTAACCTGGGACAGGGTGGATTTGAATAATGGGTTTATCCTGCTTGAAAAGACTAAAAGCGGACGCCCCCGGGAGATACCCATTAATACAACATTAAATAGAACCCTAACAGAACTGCCCAGAGCAGATAATAACCCCCATGTCTTCAACAACCCTGGTACCGGGAAACCGTATCAGGATATCAGGAACTCTTTTGCTACTGCCTGCAAGAACGCAGGGATAAAGGACTTCCAGTTCCATGACTTACGACATACCTTTGCTTCCCATCTGGTGATGGCAGGGGTTGACATACCAACGGTGAAGGAGTTGCTTGGGCATCAGTCACTGGAAATGACGTTGAGGTATGCTCACCTTGCTCCTTCTCACAAGGTAAAGGCAGTTGAGATATTAGATGAAACACTTACTAATAATATTTAAGGGCAGAGACGTTGCTGCCCTGCCTTACCAATACTGATTTCTATGTCCGCACCTGATTAACGGACATACAAAGTTATTCCTTGGGACATGGAATTGTGTTTGCCACTCTCATAGTACCCCTTCCATAGCAGTCGTTGGGGTAGCATCTTAACCGTATCCACTTTCTTTCAATCAGTGCGGTGAGGATTTCTTTCCTGGCTTTTACTTCCAGTCCCAGCGTCTCATTATGCTTTTTATAAATTGCCCGGACTTCCTCAGCGGTGTAATCGAAAATCTCGGGGTTCATAAAGACAGTCGTGATGTGGTTGATATAGACTGGAATAATAATGGAATCAGGTGATATGAAAAACGCTGCGTGGATGCGACTCATCTATTGTCTCTTCTGTTTCTTCTGGAATGCAATCAGGATGGAAATGGTGCCGTTTATAATTGTTGAACTTATTAACAGACACATCTATTATAAATATAGAACGGGTAACATGCTGTTAACAGATCAAGAAAATTACTGTAAATGATAACTAAGTGGGATCAACCAGATTCGGGGAAAGTTTATTATCTGAAAGTTATTTCATGAGGAGGGATTACTATGAAGCTTATGGCTATTAATGGAAGTCCTCGAAAGCACAGTAATACGGAAATTCTTATTGATCAGGTCATAGCCGGATGCAGGAGCAAGACTGATGTTGAAGTAGAAAAAGTTACTGTGGTGCAGAAAAATATTAAATACTGTACGGGATGCTTGACCTGCTGTTTCCCACCACCAGGGACTGGTATCTGCACTATCAAGGATGATATGGCTGAGATCCTTGAGCATATGAAGGCAAGTGATGCGTTCATCTTTGGCACACCCAACCACATGGGCACCATCACTGCGCCTCTGCTAAACTTTCTCTCACGGATGATGCCTCTATTTGATTTCAAGATTACCTATGATGAGCAGGGTACCATGCTCGGGGGAGAACTTTCTTCAAAGATACGGGATAAAAAGGTAGCAATGGTTATCTCCCAGGGAGACCCGTTTTTCTCATCATCTCTGGTATACATGGTTTTAGAAAAAAATATTCATGATTTTAAGCTTGCCAAGATTAGTGACGTGCTCAGCCGAGGCAACCTTGATGAAAAGTCCGTGATAACAAAAAAAGAGGATCTGAAAATAGCATTTGAACTCGGTGTGCAATTGGTTAGCGGGTATGGAGTGAAATAATTTATTGATATCTGTTGTAAAAAAAGGAGGGCACTGATTTATGACCAAGGCTGATTTAACTGCAAACCTCTATGAAAAGGTGGGGATTTCCAAAAAGGAATCAGCAATGATTGTTGAGCTTATTTTTGAAATTATCAGGTCTGCGCTTGAACACGGTGATAAAGTAAAGATCTCCGGCTTTGGAAATTTTAAGGTTAGATCAAAGAAGGTAAGGCGAGGCAGAAACCCCCAGACCGGTGAGGACATAGCAATTTCAGCACGCAGTGTGCTTACTTTTAAGGCAAGCCCTTTACTGAAAAAAACTTTAAATAGCTAGCCATGGCAGATTATCACCGCTGAGCCAGACAGTTTAACCGAGGAAGCGGTAATAACTGCCCTACCTGGAATACAAGCACTGCTCAGTTAATTGCAAAAGAAAGGAAAACAGCTGTGATAAATAGAGAAACCATCTTAGAATGCATTAAAGTCCCTATGGAGCACTACCATCAAAAAATGCAGAGTACTATTGGTGACTGGAAACCATTGATTGGTGTATCAGAAAAGCTCTTGGCCGGTAAAGAAGTGGCAAATGACGAGGCTCCTTCTTCATTACTTCCCTTACTCAAGCTGATGCAATTAATCATGAAAATTACCAAAGAGTCCGAATGGGACTGGTCAAATCCAGCAATCCAAGAAACCTTTAAAGGTATGACCGAAAGTCATCTTTATAAAATGTTTGCAGAGGCGACAGTTGGAGTTGTTTCTTCTATCATTAGAACAATTGAGATTGGCACTTTAGTAGAAGTAGGCACCGGACCCGGACAAGTTACTGAAAGACTTTGTGAAGAGATGAGGCGACACAATATAGCTGTTCCTATTATTATTTCTGATAAATCGCCAACCATCTCCGATATCGGTAAAAAATTGAGAAAATCTTTTCCACAACTTACTATCAATGATTTTGTTTGGGATTTTAAAGAAGATCCTCCTTGTGAACTAGTTGAAAAACTGACAAAACCTGTTCTTCTCTTTGAACGATTCTGCATCCCCTATGGAGGATATGAATCTATTGATAAGATTAGTTCTATTGCAGATATCTTGATTATGGTAGAGGATTTAAACCTCACAGGGAAAAAAGAGGCCTATGATGTTATAATGGAACAGATTGGATCACAATTTTTCGTTTATGCTGAGGCTAAAAAGTACCTAGAAAAGCATTTTTCTTTCATACACATCTGCGACAGCAAGACTATTGAAGCTATTAACCTTCCTGTAACTGATTTCACATTAGCAGTAAAATGATGGTTTTAGAATTGGTTAGTTACATTTCCTACCCCACCTACCATAACCCCCGAGGGAGGTCGTGTAAAAAACATCGTCTGATCTACACATCTATCTCGAAGAAATGGATTTTAATACCTGTTACTGCCCTCTTTTTTGCTTTCATTTTCTGGTTGGGGTGATTTTGGCAATATTCTCAGGAGGAATTTTGCGGCTCTCGATGGCAGCAGATGCCTGGCTGAGAATGTGGGACATTAATGATTCATCAGAGAGTGAAAAAATCCGGCAATTATTTCTTAAATATTGTGGACTTGAACTGCGGGCGATGGTAAGGATACTTGAAGATCAGATAATTATAAGCTCCATAATGTTTTTTGAACCCTAACTTAGAAAGGGAGGTCAATATGTCAAAACAGTCTTTCAAATTTACTGCTACAGCGTTTATAGTTATCTCCTTAACCCTGTTGTTTTTTCCCGTTGCGAGCAATGCATACCGCACAATATCAGGTAATGATATTGAACTAAGCTGTGGGCAACAAAATACACAGGGTAAAAAGATTTTAGTTGTCTATGACACCAAGTACGGGGCAACCAGAACCATTGCAAATAAAATTCAGGAGGTCCTGTGCACTCAAGGGGCACAGGTTGATATGAGCATAGTGAAAAGGATACGGGATTTGTCAACGTATGATGCGGTAATTCTCGGTTCTGCTATAATCAGCGAGCAGTGGCGTCCTGATATGCTAGCTTTCCTAAAAGCGCAACAGGGAGCGCTGGCAAAGAAACATGTTGCGGTGTTTATAGTATGCGGTCTGCTTAAAGATGATACCGCTGCAAACCAGCAACAAGCGCAACAGGGCTATATAGATCCAGTGCTTAAACAGTTCCCCCAGATTGTTCCAGTCGGAAGTCCAGGGTTATTTGGAGGGGTGATGGATTTCAGTGTGCTTACACCTTTGGATGAGTTCTTAATCAGGACTTTGTTTGGATCGGGACCATATGCGTTACCCGAAGGGGATTATCGCAATTTTGATAAAGTTACCCAATGGTCTGAAGCCATATTTGCAGCTTTAAAGTAATTAACAGTAGGAGTTATTTTTTAAAGAGAAAGCAAATAATGCTGGCATTCTTCTCAGCAGGGAGTTCATTCTGCAAACTCCCTCAATAGATACTCATATGCTCTTCCGATTATGTCGGGCTCTACATTTAGGGGAGGGTGAATGTGCTTTCAGAGGAAATTTTTTTCCAATTTTTAGGATAAAATGCACCTGGTCTATCCTTAAAATATAAAGCACCTTTGCTTACAGATATATTTGATACTTTATATCGTTCTCCTTCCTCATTTTCAACGAAACACCCAACCGTAATACCTTTTTCTTGTATCTCAGCATATCGAATCTTAGCTTCCTTCTCTGCTTTTTTTGTTCCCACTGTTTTTATGATATCAAGTATTTCTGCATATGAAAAAGATTTGTTTTCTGGATCAATTCCCGGTAAATACTCTTTAATGTCATTAAGGAGCCGCTTGTTTTGAAGCTCCGTAAGTGTAAAAGTTGAAGTTCCCTTAATGGAAGATATTTCCCCATTGCCGTATGGATTATATTTGCTCACAACTGAATATCTCCAGAAGATTCAGTGTTTGTTGTTTCCCTTGCAAGATTATAAGATTTAATGGCAATACAATGCTACTCTTAATTGCATTCAATTAAGCTCCCTTGTTCGTCATAGCACTTTCTCCAAATCCACTTGCCATCTTTCCACTCCCCCTCATCCTTTAACGTACCACTCTCATAGTAGGTTTTTGCCATGCCATCCGGTTTGCCATCTTTAAAATTCCCCTCTGCCTCTAATTTGCCATTTTCGAAGTAGTTTCTAAGTATGCCATCCCTTTTTCCATCTTTAAAATTCCCCTCTGCCTTTAAATTGCCATTTTCATAGTAATATTTAGCCATGCCCTCCGGTTTTCCATCTTTCCACTTCTCCTCATCCTCTAATTTGCCGTTCTCATAGTACCCCTTAGCTATGCCCTCCTGTTTGTCATCTTTCCAATTCACCTCATCCTGTAACGTGCCACTCCCATAGTAGGTTTTAGAAAGGCCCTCCTGTTTGCCATCTTTCCAATTCACATCCGTCTTTAATTTGCCGCTCTCATAGTACCCCTTAGCCGTGCCGTCCAGTTTGCCATCTTTACAATGCACCACATCCTTTAATTTGCCATTTTCATAGTAGTTTTTAAGTATGCCCTCCTGTTTGCCATCTTTAAAATTCCCCTCTTCCTTTAACGTGCCGCTCTCATAGTATTCCTTAGACCTGCCATCCAGAATGTTGTTTTTATAAGTCTCTTCACTCTGTAATTTCCCGTTTGGGTAATATTTTTTTGCTGCTCCATCAAGTAGACCGGCATCATTATAGGTGTAGACTGCTTTTAATTTTCCATCGGGATAATACTCTTCCTTTGTTTTATGGTTACTCCCAAAATCTACGGAAAATCCAAAAAACACAAACAGCAATAAAACTATTACTGCCTTTTTTGGTGTCATATTCACCCCTTTTTGGTCAATAGACAAGACAGTTACTTTGCTCCCCTTAGCCCGAAAGCTGTCCGCAGTTACAAAATAAACTATAACACTCCAAATATCAAAAAATATCTCAGGCGAGCTTCATATAGTATCTCACCATTCTTTTCCTGGATGTAGAGAAAGTCTGAAAAGTAACGGGGTGAGGAGTTTAAAATAGTCCCTTTAGTAATTCTTCAAAGATCCATTAACATAAGAAACCCTTCTATAAAAATTAGAATATTCTAATTCTGCCTTAATGCTTCTTTAATGGTTACTCTGATACAATGTAATATAGTTGATGATCTATGAAAAGGAAAGGAGGTGATATCATGAAAAAGGTGCTATCAATATTCGTTGCTATTCTGTTTGCCTTCTCTATTTCAGGTGTTTGTTTCGCACAGGAGGCAGCAAAGCCTGCTTCAGAGCAGCCCAAGATTGAAGAAAAGGCTCCTGCTAAAGCCCATAAAACGGCAAAGAAGACAACACATACAAAGAAAGCTAAAACACAGAAGAAGCCTGTAGAGAAAAAGGAAGGCGAACCTGCTCCGGCTGGCAAGTAAGTAATGCAGGGACAGTAAACCTGAAAAGAGGCTCTTTTTATTTTAGAGCCTCTTTTTTTTTAAAAAAATCTACCTTGATTTTTTATCCCTTATCAGTGATGCCCATGGTATCCACCACCGTGACCGTAATAACCATGGCCGCCATAATAACCACCGTATCCACAATAATATCTGGGTCCTCCATAATAACCCCACCCACCATAAAAGACAGGAATAGGGGCGTAAACTACAGGAGGTCCATAACCGTAATAAGCAGGTGGTGGATAAGCGTAATAAGTAGGAGGATATGCCTGATAGGGATACGGTGCAGGAGCACTAGCATAATATTGCCCAGGTGGAGGAGGAGTCCCCGCAGCACCTAACAATGCCCCTGTTGCTGCACCAATTCCAGCACCTGCGCCCACACTTCCATGGGTTGCTGCAGCAATACCTGCCCCGACAGCACTACCGACTATCCCATATCCGGTAGCATTAACTGCCATGTTGCGCTGGTACTGTCCATGCCTGCGCAGGCACTCATTAATACCGCTAGTGATAGGATAAGTAATGTTTTTTTCATATTGCACCTCATATATAAATTATAAGGCTGCTATCTTTGGTGGTCAATGAAATTATATATATATAATATAGACGCTTACTGGGGTAAAAAAGTTGCATAATTCATGTCTCTCCTTCCCAGTCTTCTATTTAAAAGCATCTGCGCTTTCAATAAAACAAAGCATTCCCAAATAGACCGCATTTCAGGCAATCATCCTGCTGTAGAAATTTTGGCAATATTCTCAGGAGGAATTTTGCAGAGTATCTTTGGATATGAACAGATGAATTTTACTTTTTTTCTTTCCTAAAGAAATCAAAAAAGTCAATCCAGCCCTTATCCTTATAATATTTATGAGGGTTTGAAGGAAGCCTCGGGTCTTCTTTGTAACGCTTATGGTATTCAGTACTGGTCTTAATATTTAATCTTTTAACAGCCTGTTTTGTTTCTTTATAGGTGGGGTAAAAAACTGGTGTCAGCTTGCCCAGAAAATCATACCAGTCAATCCAGCCTTTATCAGCATAAATGTTATTAGGTTCTGAAGGAAGCCTCGGGTCTTCTTTGTATCGCTTAAGGTATTCAGTACTGGTCTTAATATTTAATCTTTTAATAGCCCGTTTTGCTTCTTTATAAGTAGGGTATAAAAAAACTGGTGTCGGCTTGCCAAATAAATTAAACCAGCCAATCCAGCCCTTATCCTTGTAAAATTGTTTAGGGTTTGAAGGAAACCCTGGGTCTTCTTTGTAGCGCTTAAGGTATTCAGTACTGGTTTTAATATTTAATCTTTTAACAGCCCGTTTTGCTTCTTCATAGGTGGAATACAAATCTGGTATCGGCTTGCCAAAAAAATCAAGCGAGCCCATCCAGCCCTTATCCTTATAAAATATATTAGGGTTTGACGGAAGCCTCGGGTCTTCTTTGTAACGCTTCTTGTATTCATCTTTGCTTTTAATATTTATTACTGCAACAGCCCGCTTTGCTTCTTCATAGGTGGGGTAAAATTTTAATCTTCTCATTGTTTTAAGATTGGCAGCAGGTTACGCATTTAAAAATAGAAGAGTTCCCCGTTAAAATTAATAAATTGAGTTGCCTGAATACTATCAAAGGCGTTTAATATATCAAGTAAATACAGGAAGTCAATATATCTCCACATCCCCCATTTTTACGGATGCATCTTGGCAATCTTCTTGATGAGGAAGATTGTGGGAGAATCACTGTGCTGTGAAAAACATCTACGGGTTGCGATTCCAAATGTCACAATCTCATTTGGTAACGCTCAGAAGTCGTTCAAGTTTTTGATTCATCTTAGTCAATGGTTCCAGCAATTCAAAGGCGTGTTCGGCCAGCAGCTGGTCTTCAGCTTTGTAAAGTTCCGCTACGGATTGCCGGGCTAAATCTATTGCCTGTTGTGCTGCTTCCAGTTTCTCTCTGTCTAAAACAGATAACATGTTAATGCCCCACAAAATATACGTTGCTGTTTTGTATAGCGCCCTATTAGAAGATAATGCATGTTAACCAGAATGAGTGAAGCATAAGACAAAGCACCTGCGCTGTCAATAAAACAAAAGCATTCTCGAATAGATAAGCATTTCAGGCAATCATCCTGTGCTATCTCATGATTCAATTTCTCTGTAGAGATTTTGGCAATGTCCATGTGGGGATGGTAAAAAAGCAACGGTTGGCTAAATTTTCAGGAGTAATTGCAGAGTATCTTTGGATATGAACCGCAAGCAAGCTTACATTGCTCTACAATCAGCCTATTCTTAATTCGTTCAACAATCCCAGGATTTGCCGCAATCGTTTGAGCTTCGTGGCTTTGCTTGTGTGTTATGCCGGGCGGTAATGGCTGGCCGAATGCCATCTATTTTTCAGAGATTATGGCTGCCATTTTTCTGTGCTTGGGTAGCTTCTTGATTGTATGCTCCAGTTTCAGTGCCATGTTTTTGGAATAACAATTAGAGGTTTGCACAAGAATTTTAACTGGAGTGCGGCCTCGTGTGTACTTGGCCGCAGTTCCTGCATTGTGTTGCCTGAGACGGGTTTCCATATTTTTTGTTATCCCGCAGTAATAGGTGCCGTCAGCGCACTCCAGCAAATAAATACAGTATTTATTGTCACGGCTCATATTTATTTTTGTCTCTCAGAGAAAATGGAATCGCAGTTATTGTAAAAGTCTTAGAGATAATTGCCAGATATCTAAAAGACAACACAACTAAGGAAGAGAATTCATAACCGACCCAAAGTTGATGCTGCAATGAGCAGTTTTTCCCAGCCCTTCGCAATCTCCGACTGTCTTCTTACAATAAGCATCCGGCAGACACTCTGCATTAGAGAGGCAATGATCTCGATGGCACTGAAACGCAGTGAAAAGAAGAAATGAAAGCATGATTGAAAGCGTGGGGGTGATGGTAGGTAGTAATTTCCTGGGTTGCATATGCTTCCCTATGACTCGGTATTCAATAATTACAGCTCTTCAATAAAGTCTCTTATATAGTTAATTGCCACATCACGTATCGAGTCTATTTCCATTAAAATTTCATGCCGAGCACCATAGAAAAAAATTTTTGTAGTGTCTTGTGCGTGCTTGCTCAAATTGTCCTGCCCTTCAGGTTTTACCACCATATCATCTTGTGCCTGAAACAGCAGGGCAGGAACGGTAATGGCCCGGGCATCAAACTGTGCAGCCCCGCCTAACTCCATGGCCTGCTTGACCCAGTTATACGTAACATCCCCTAGTCTGATCTGTGGATATTCATTGAGGAGATTGCTCTCCATTACATAGCGGGCATAACTGTGGGTATCCGTATCTTCCACAAATGTCTCAGGTATATAAGGCCCACCACCTAGTATATAGTCTGTCCCGTGGCCATGGTTGGTGCTAATGGCTGCAATCAAATACGCCTCAAGTTGAGTGTATGGTTGTGCATTGATTGTCAGCATAGGGGATGACAGTACGGCTCCATTAAAATCATCAGGGTATTGTTCAAGGTATCGTGCAGCGATAGCCCCGCCCAGGGAATGAGCAACAACAATCACTTTTTTATGAGGTTTTGTTTTTACAATAGTGTCAACAAAAGTTTTCACATCCGTAATATAATCGTTAAAGTTCTGCACATAGACTTTGTCCTTATCATCACCCAGTAATCTTTCTGAAAAGCCCATGCCCCGGTGATCCATAAGATACATAGAATAGCCAAGATCCTTGAGGTCATAGATTACTTCGGCATATTTAATCATTGATTCCGACTTCCCGTGCAGAATAACAATAGCGCCTTTTTCATTTGCGACTTCAAACTTTGAATAGGCTATCTTAATTGAGTCAACACCGTCAAAGGTGCCAAATTCACCGCTATTATAATACGGCTTTACATAGGTATCGTAGGTTTTCTGATAGTCCTCCTCACTGATAGCAAAGAGCCTTGGTGCATAGAAAACAATAAGACAACAAATCACACACAGTTTTTTCATTGGCCTGTACCTCTTAAAATAATCTGCAGAATGGATATTAATACTGACTCATATTTCATTGCGGGAGTATAAAATCAAAACTTTTATTGTCAATTGCTTTTCACATTTCAAAATTGGAGATATCAACTATTGATGGGGTATTTTGACGGAAAGCAAATAAACATCGTTTTTAACCTTGCTACTGTAAGAAAATTTTAAGATAAATAATAGATTTTCATGCCTAAATAGCTTCTCATTTCGTCTTGTTAAGCCAATAAGAAGAATTTTATTGTGCATCAGATTGTATTTGATAATAGAAAGCACGGGGGTAATGGTAAGCAATAATTTATACTGGCTTGCATATGCTTCACTATGACTCAGAATGCATTCAAAGTTATGCTATTTTTTAGGCAGAGACGCTTTTATTTGTGTGCCCTGTTTGGGTACTGATGTCATAATAAATTCGCCCCCCAGTGACTCAACCCGTTCCCTCATTCCCTCTATGCCAATCTTCAGGGTTACGCTACCCTTTCTGCTTGTGGCTTTGTCCTGATTAAATCCCACGCCATCATCATCTATTTCCAGATTGATATTTTTTTTATCAGCAGATAGCCTTACTCGTACATGTTTTGCCTTTGCGTGTTTAGTGATGTTGGTAAAGGCTTCCTGTGTTACTCTATAAATGACAATTGCTTTGGCATCCGCTATCTTCTTATTATCCAATTCATTACTGAAGGTTATTTTAAATTTTGCATGTTCTTTGGCCTTATTAAGAAAATCAGTCAAAACAACACTTAACCCCATGAACTCTAAATTTGGGGGTCTTAAGTCTACTGCCAATCTTCTCAAATCACCTACTGCTTTCTGTAACGCAGTCTTACCTCGCTCAAGGGCCTTAAGAGTAGCATTCCTGTTTTCAGCTTTAACTTCTTCCTCGGCAATGCTTATTTGGGAATTAACCGATACAGCCATAGACCCGAGTTCATCATGGAGCGTTGTTGAGATATTTTTTCGCTCTTCTTCCCTGGCTGACAACTGCATGCCAGCAAATTTCTTAAGATATTCCCGAGAAATCTTCAATTCCTCATTTGCTTCTCTCAGTTCAGCGGTTCTCTGTTTAACCCTCTTTTCTAGTTCAGCATGAGCTTTTTGTAATTTTTTTTCCATCTGCTTGCGTTCTGTTATGTCACGTACAATTCCACCGAAAATTATCTTGCCCCCTATTGTCCAGTGAGAGGTGGAAACCTCAACGGGAACTTCAGTGCCGTCTTTTCTTATACCCTTTCCTTCGAAAATTTTCCCCAAATAGGATGAGCGGCCTTCTCTGATAAAATTATCTCTATCTTTATAAGATGCGGCCCGCATTGCTGTAGGCTCTATAACTTCAATGGATTTTCCCACAAGCTCATCTGCAGCATAGCCATAAATCCTTTCAACAGATTTATTACAATAAAGGATCTTTCCGGTGCTGTCTGTGTTAATAATTGCATCGAGTGAAGATTCAGTAAATGCTCTGAACCGTTCTTCCCTTTCCCTCAGTGCCTCTTCCTGTTGTTTGCGCTTGGTAATATCACGCAGAATAGCACTGAAATAATATCTCCCCCTTGCTTTCCAGTTAGAACCAGCTATTTCAACAGGGAATTCAATGTCACCTTTTTTGACCATCATTGTTTCAATTGGTTTACCCAAAACTGACACAGTTCCTTTTTGTATTAAACCTTCTCTTCTTTCACTGTGTCGCTGAACTAGCGACTCAGGCAGCAATATGTTGTAGGGTTTTCCTAATATGTCTTTTTCTTCATAGCTAAATATTTTCTCAGCTGCTCTATTCCAAAAGACAATAGTGCCATTCCGGTCTGAGATAATAATCGCATCAATTGATGTCTCAGCAACAGATCTGAACCGCCCTTCGCTCTCCTTCAACGCCTCTTCATACTGCTTGCGCTCGCTGATGTCACGCATGATAAAACTAAAATAATATTGGTCACGTGCTTTCCAGTTAGAAAAAGTCGTTTCAACAGGAAGTTCACTCCCATCTTTCCTGAGAGCGATGGTTTCAAGCGGTTGATTATTCAATACCATGCCTGTTTTAAAAAACTGCTGCCATGCTTTCTGGTCTTGATTCCGTAAACGCTCTGGCAGTAACATTGTATACGATTTCCCTACTATCTCCCCTTTTTCATAGCCTAACATCTCCACAGCTGCGTTATTCCAAAAGATAATAGCGCCATCCTGGTCTGATATAAAAATTGCATCAGAAGAAGATGCAGCAACTGCCCTGAACTGTTCTTCGCTTTCTTTCAGTGCCGCTTCTTGCTCCTTGCGCTCGGTGATGTCACGTCCGACACAATACATAAGCCCCTTCTCTGGCAACGGGGCAGCTGTCCAACTGATTGTTCGTATTGAACCGTCTTTATGAATATAACGATTTTCAAAATCTAAAGTCAGTTTGCCTGATGCAAGCCTTGCTACTTCTTCATCATTCTTTTGATGGTCTTCGGGATGAATAAAATCAAGAAACGGTTTTGTAAGAAGTTCTTCTGAAGAATGGCCCAGCATTTTTCCCCAAGCAGGATTTACATATTTAAAGTAGCCGTCAATTCCTGCAATACAGATGAGATCTTGTGACATGTTGAGGATTCGCTCATATTCTTCCGCTATCCGCTTCTGCTCGCTGATGTCACGCAGCGAGCCTCCAAAATAATATTTATCTCCTGCTTTCCAGTGGGACACGGTAAATTCAGCGGGAAATTCACTCCCATCTTTTCTTTTTGCTACACTTTCTTTTGGCTTTTTACCGAATAAGGAAAATCCTCTTTCCAAAACATGTTCTTTGCCTTCATTATATTCCCCCATGGCCTCGTTTGAAATCAACATCGTGGTTGGTTTACCCAGTACTTCTTTTGCTTCATATCCGAAGATTTCTGTTGCAGTTCTATTCCAGAAAACAATGCTTCCGTCCTGATCGCTAATTATAACCGCATCCAGCGCTGTTTCAGAAACTGAACGGATATTTTCTTCTGCTTCTTTTGAATTAGCTAGTGATGTTTCTAATTCTATGTTCCGCTGACGCAGTTCCCTCAATTCATCCAAGAGCTGGGCGCTGGTTTTATGAGTGTCCTGCTGCATACTTAAAACCTCCTGAAATAAGGGCGAGTGTTATCTAAAGTTGTTAAGATTATTATATATTCTTGGTAGAAAAAATAAATATTTTTAATCAGCTATCTATTGCTAGTAGGTAGAAAATAAAGGCGAGAAAAATACGTGCGTGTTGACTGGTAATGATGGGCTTCTGGGAGATGGAAAGATAGTCAGGGAGAACTAGCTTTACTGCATCCACATGTCATGGAGGGATTTAATCCAGAACAATAATGCCGTAACCGTAATCATGCCAAGCAGAAGATTTACAGCAACGCTATGACTGTTGAGTTTATCCAAAAACCTTTGAACTTTCCTGATTAGCATCCTTCCCCTCCATGTCTTATGTTGTTTTTTCTATCTAATAGAAACACAGCAAACGCTTGGAGGTTTACAGATCTTAATGCGAAGTCATCAAAATTTTCAGCTTGTCACCATATTCTGACAACATATTGGTGTAAAAAAAGCGGAGCCGTTGCTGACTCCGCTTTGTAAAATCGAATGTTATGCTATTTCTGGTCTTCCTTCTCACCTTGCTGGTGCTGCTTTTTCTGGGCATCATGCTGCGGATGCTCTTGCTTAGTAGGAGCTGGCTTGGGAGCTGTTTTAACCCCGGGAGCATGTGTAGGAGCAGGCTTAGGTGTTGGCTGAACCATTGGGGGATGCGTAGGTCCATGTGGTGGTTGCACCCAGGGTGGTTGAGTAGGAGCAGGCTTAGGTGTTGTTGGTTGAACCCTGGGTGGATGAGTTGGTTCAGTCCTTGGTGCTGTTGGTCTCTGGCCATCATGCTGGTGCGGTTTCTGGCCACCTCGCTGCTGACGCTCTGTCTCAATACGACTATACCGTTCCCGCCTTATATCGTCCCTCCTCTCATACTTATACCAATCATAACTGTCCCAATGCCGTTTATGATCCCATGTCTGCCAGTTGCCATAGAAGTCATTGTACTGTATCCGGTAATATCCATTCGGCACATAGCGAATATATTCCGGGGGTACAGCAATGATGACTTGCGGGACCATAGACGGCTCAATATAGCCCCAGTACCCGTTGTAGTTGGAAGACTGGAACCAGTAGCCATTATAAAACCTGTACCAGTTGCCACCGTAGAAATAGACGCCATCATAATTCGGCACCATATAGACATAGTTTGCTCCACTGGGAACTACATAGAGATCAGGCGGTGCGGCAAATTGCAGGGGCGGAGGTGCAGCAATACCATATCCGGCAGAATTGACGGCCATGTCCTGCTGGTACGGCTGATCCATGTCTGCACAGGCAGTCATTAACACCGCCAGTGATAAAAGGATATATAGTTTTTTCATATGACACCTCATATTTAAATTATAAGACTGATACCCATGGCGGTCAATGAAATTATATATATAAATAGAACCGTACAACAGTAAAAAAGTTGCATGATTAGCATTTGAGCTGTCAAAAAAGCAAAGGCATTCAAGATAGATCAGCATTTCAGGCAATCTAAGCGGACTATCTAATTATACTTTTTCTGGCTTGGGGATTTTGGCAATATTCTCGGCAGGAATTTAGCGGAATCTGAACTGATACTTAGAAGGAAGATGGAAAGATAGGATATAAAGCGTCTAACCTTGTCAATAAAACAGAAAGAATTCTCATTAGTTATTCCTCAGGTAGAAAATCCACCCCAAAACTGATATAATCTAAATAAATGATAAACCATCTTTTTTCAATAAACACTTCAAATCATCTCTGTAGTGCTAGCTCATCAGTTAAATCCTCTTTTAGATAAGACTAAAATCTTCCAGGAATTTTAACTCTTATCTGTTTTTTTCTTATAGACGTTCAGTCCGATTTTCCCCTCTTCGCGTCCTGGAATTGATACATTACCTTCGGTAGTTGCTATAATAATTGTTTTGCCGGTGGCAGACGGTCCGTATTCTTTTGTCAGATCTACTTTGATTGTAAGAATATTCCCATCGACTGTCATTTCAACGTTCTTCATAAGTTATTTCTCCTTTCTGTATTGTCTGAATGAAACATAATCTACAAGGAATGGGATGATTCGGATGCTTGTTCTCCTATCTCTCCATCTTCATTCTCTTTGTATTCTTCCCTCAACAAACCTGCCCTGCACAACTGTTTTCTTTATCGCATAATACCACAGCTCCTTATAACATGCAGTAAAAAGACTATACCCTGTTAGTAATTATGCTTGCGAAACCCCAGGGGACAAGGACTTGTCGAAGACACACAAATGGTTCTTATTTTGACTGGACTATATTTTTATTTTTTGTAAAGTAACTAGACGACAGATAAAAGACATGAAAGGGACAGACCAATGATGGTAACTATTGAACCCCTGTATTATCTGAATCCCAAGTCGGATGGATTTTTTACGGTTGCCTACATGCAACCGGGACAAAAATATAATCAATTCTCTTACCCGCTATCTGATTTACCTGAGTTTCTAAAATTTAAATTAGAGATGAAAATTGATGCGCATATCACCCAGAACGTATTCAGCGATGAGAATAGGCAGGCAAGCAACTTATTGTACCTCACCAATACTTTTGCTGATTTGGACACCTACAAGACTCCACTATCATCCCTGCAGCCAGATAAAATGGTAGATAAAATCCTGGAATTTTGCAATTCAGAGTCAATACCCATTCCTTCAATTGTAATCTACAGCGGAAACGGGTTCTATACCAAGTGGTTTTATGATGCTCCGCTGCCATCTGCAATGCTGCATAAATGGAGACTGTTGCAAAGTATCTTATCCAAGCGGTTCGCCAGTTTTGGTGCAGACGCCAGTGCGAAGGATGTAACTAAAATGCTCCGGTTGCCTGGGACGACAAATACGAAGACAGGGAAACTGGCAGAGATCTTATTTGTGAATAAAAGAAAGGGAAAAATCCTGCGGTATGATTTTGACGCTCTTTTCAACACGCTTGTCAAGACTGTCCCAGCGGCAGAAAAAACGCCTGCTAAAGGACATTCTATCCTTCCGACATCCCAGACTTCGCTTGAAAAAATGAACAGCATGAGGGTTGAAGACATTAAAAAACTTGCTGATATGAGGGGATATGATGTCAGCGGAGTACCTGAAGGCGAAAGAAGTAAGTTTATGTACACGATTGCCATATGCCTGGCACTGTCCAAGACAATAACACCGAAGGAATTGGAAAAGGAACTGATTGAAATAGGACGATCCTATTGCCCTGACTTTACTGATAGGGAAATATTACAGAGCGTCTCCTCAGTTCTCAGCAAATACAAAAAAGGTGAAAAATACAAAATATCTAACGCAGCGATAATTGAAAGACTGGAAATTACGCCTGAGGAAGAAGATGGAATGAAAGTCATCATCAGCAAAGAAGAGAAAAGAAAACGGGATGCCGCCAGGAAAACTTTTCAGAGGAGAAACAGGGGCGTGAAACCCAGGTTTCTGTCAGCAGCAGAGAAGAGGCAACTGGCTGTAAGGCTCCGTACTGAGGGTTCAACAAAAAAGCAGATTGCAAAAAAATTAAAGGTGAGTGAACGACAGGTTCAGCGGTATTTGAACCCTAAGAGATAACTTTTTCTTTCTGGCTCCCAGCGTGTCTGACTTGTCGATAACTGTTGCCGACAAGTAAGATATTTTATGCCATCTGGAGTTCAAAGTTAATGAAACCTAAAGTGTTAATCAAAAAATCCCCCCCTTCACCCCCCACCCTGGCTATTCTCTCTTTCTCACTTATCATTTCTCTCTTCTTTACATCTCTCATCTTGTCTTCTTATCACTACTACTAATAATAGTCCTATATTTATCTCTTCCCATTTACACTGCTACTACACTTATCTCTAGTATTGTTAATTTCTCTCATATCCACTGGCTACTATTCCTGTCAATATAGATCTTTAATATTCTTATCTTCACTTATCAATTCTACTATTTTTATCTCTGATATTCTTCTCTTATATCCCCTTCTTATTTATATTCCTATAGTAGTCTTCTATACTCTCATTGTTATCTTCTCTCCTCTTCTCTTCTTATTATCATTTTCTCTACTCCCTTTTTTTCAATTATTCTCATCTCTATATTCACTTCTGCTTACTACTACTGTTATAGAATCTCATTATTATCTTCTCTACTCTTCTTCATTACTCTCTCTCAATCTTCTCTCTGCTTATCTACTTCTCTCTTACACTCCCAGAACAGTAGAAACATTATAAATATTAAAAACATATTAATACTCTTTTTTTTCATACACGAGGATTCTGGTGTCTCCCCCCTAAAAACCGCTCAGGAAGCCAGGTTGCTGGGACTCACCAGGTTTGTTTCTGGTGTGCGATCCAGTTGCAAGGCATAATCTCCTATAGTGTCTGAATCCGGACGCAACCGGGGTGATTCTGGTGATTCTGGTGGCATATTTTTTGGTGGTTCACTGGGTGAATGCCAGCAAAACTGCTCCCAGAGCCAGAATCCGCTGTTTCTTCCCAAAAATATGATAGGAAGACTTTGTTTGTATCAATCCCTCCTATTAACCTGACTTTTAAAGGAATCATGTGCAGGATTTATTAGTAAAACAGGTCACGTCACCTACCTCTCCAGTCTATCCGCTTCTGTATACTACTGCTGTAAACTCATAAGTCGCGGATAAATCTTCCAGATATTTGAAATTACTTTACTATTTAAAAACATAAGATTTAACATGTATTTACCGAAAAAAAAGATAAATTCTTGTAATTCCTTTTTATTATAAAAACAAAATAAAAACCATATATTTAGAAATAATATAAGAAATTTCAAATATTTATACATTATGTTATTGTTTAAAATTTTATATTCGCTTAGCACGGTAATGGTAAAAGTAAATAAAAGCTGTTTCATCTTTAAGCCAAAGTATTAAGGATCGCAGAATTCCGTTAGGGATTTCAGATAGTCGGGAGGGTAAGGCGATCAAAATGACCTAGATATATAGGAGGGTATGCAGCGGTTTAATATGCCGTTTGAGTTTATTTAGACTTTTATCTTCACCACCCTTAAACAGAAGGAAGCGATAGAGGTCGTACATAAACTGTTTTTTAACACATTAACGCAAGGGTAATTCCTCTGTGGAGTTACCCCTTTTTATTTTCCGTCAGGGAAAAGGAGGTGATGCAAACGTAATTAGATACTTGTCCGCAATGCAGGGCGATACAAACAGTAATCATCATTACGAAGAAAGTAGAAAGAGATGCCATCTAACATTCATCTAAAAAAATACTAAAAAGAAGAAGAGAGACAGTAAAAAAAAAATTTACCTTACTACATATACCCGCAGGTTTAGAAACTCTGGCCAATAATGACAGGGATGAAAACGATCTGTCGAAGAGAGAGAGAAATCATTATGCCATTACTCTCATCAAGTTGCTGGCTAGGCAGCAGGGTGGATACTACAATATCACCCCCTTCTGGCATTATCACCGGGTGTTTAGTTGTAACTCATGGCAGCTGAACGGCAGGTTCTATTGCATGGGGCAGTATCTATCGAAGAAACTGCGCAGGTTAATCAGGATAAACGGAGAGAGGACTCTGGGATATGACTACAGGGCTACGCATACCAATTTAGCTTATTGTAATTCACAATTGCAACTTGAGGGAGATCCATACAGCATCCCCGGATATGCAAGAGAGACAGTCAAGCGAGTCATGATGCGGTGCTTCAACGTCAGCAGCCCTGCCCGGGCGATACAGGCCGTATCTGCACATTGGGAAAAGGATAAAACAGGCAGGTTGCGCTATAAGGATGGACTTCCCAGAGAAACGGCCGTTGATCTTGTTAGAGTGATAGGGGAAAGACACCCCAAGATAAGCAACTGGATCTTCAAGAACTGTGGTCTTGAATTGATGTACCAGGATGCCCATATAGCAAAAGACGTTATCATGCATTTCGTCAATCAAGGCATCCCCTGTCTTTCTATTCACGATTGCTTTATCGTTCCAAAAAGATATGCGGATGAATTGCGACAGGTGATGCTTGATACGTGGCAAAAAGTTACCGGTTTTACTGTGGAGTTGAAAAGGGAATAATCGCACATAGCAAGTCCACTGAATTTCTACTCTTAGAAGTCCTTGGTAACCAGACCCAGAGCCATTTTTCTATTTAGAAAATGCCATAATAAGAAAACTGCGTCCATGGTGTAGGGCAGTAATAGACTTTGAATCGTTAGCTGCTTGTTATCTCATCTACAAATTAAAATATCCTCATCTTATTTTGGCAAAACGTAAAGCCGTATTTTTCTTTCTAATCTGGGTTGTATTAGTTCCCTGTGTAACGGATTTCAAAGACGATCATAAGCTGACAGCAGCAGAGAAGAACGAGCTGTATAAATCATTCTTTATTATGAGAAGCAGAGAAATAAAATTTTAATCTGGGATTGCAGATAATTTCTGTTTCATTTTGCTGCGCTGTCGAGTGTTTAGGAGGAGGTGATGTGTACTAACTAAGGCCACATAAACGTAACAATAATTTTTTGAAAGGAGAATACTGGCAAATAGATATAGCGATAAACAAATGCAGGCAATAAGAGCAGCTCCCAATGGACCAAGGGGCTGCTCTTTTTTTTTGCCCAATAACTTTTGTCCCTGTCACTCAGGACAGGACAATTAATCATGGAGAGCCGTTTATGACGGCTCTTTTTTTGTGAAGGAAAAGAACATGAATCCTTATAGCTTAAACAGTGTCATTGTGAATGACTGTCTAAATCTTAAGAAAGGAGGGAAAAACCTGGGGGAGATTAAACTGAACACAATTTATAACGAAGATTGCCTCGTAACGATGCAGCGGATGCCGGATGAGTTCGTGGATTTGATAGTCACGTCTCCCCCTTATTGACGACAACCTACGGGACTATAAAGGATATACATTCGATTTTGAAAAAATTGCAGACGAGCTTTTTCGGGTAACAAAAAAAAGAGGGATGGTCGTTTGGGTAGTCGGTGACGCAGTCAAAAAGGGATCTGAAAGCGGTACCAGTTTTAGACAAGCTCTATATTTCATGAAGTTGGGATTTCTCCTCCATGACACGATGATTTATGAAAAAAATGGAGCTTCATTCCCAGCACGGAGGCATGGTAATCGTTACACGCAGATCCACGAGTACATGTTCGTATTTAGTAAAAACAGGCCTCCCAAAACCGCCAACTTAATATGTGACAAGGAAAACAGATGGGCGGGGCAGGAACGTTTTGGAAAAGGTACCCATAGAAATAAAAAAGGCGAGCTTGTTGAACGCCCAATGAAACCTGTTCCAGAGTTTAGCCCCAGGAATAATATCTGGCGATACAACACAGGTAAAAATTACTCCACAAAAGATGTTGAGGCATTTAAACACCCTGCAATCTCCCCGGAAAAATTAGCAGAGGATCATATTCTCACGTGGTCCAATCCTGGAGATCTTGTATATGAGCCGCTTGGAGGGAGCGGCACTACGCCTAAAATGGCGAAAATAAATAACCGGAATTATATCGTTTCGGAAATATCCAGCGAATATTGCGAAATAATAAGGGAGCGAATGGCGAAATACTAACAATGGTGAAAGCGCAGAAGTCTCCCCCAGCGCTACTTAGCGGCTGTAAAGCAGTATAGATCCCCGGTGGGCAGCAAAGGCTCAGCGGGGATTTTTTTGTGCCTGAAATCTGAGTAGGACAGTAATAACAAACGTAACACACAGATCCCGGTGGGTAGCAATGCTCACCGGGATTTTTTATTTGCATTCAGGAGTATCATGAACGTTACAGATATAAAAAAACATTTGACGACCGCCATAACGACCCCGTATGATGCGACCCCTCAGCGAGCAAAGGGGTTGCTTGATATGATTAAAATAAGAACGTGGCAGAAGTGCAAGAGATGTGGTGGAAAATTTGTTGATACCGGCAGGGATTTGATATGTCCTATCTGCGAAACACGACCGGTCAAATTTTACCTTGAATGGTGGTACAAAGGTGAACGGTTCTGGCTATCAACTTTTAACTCTTATATTGATGCACAGAAAAAGGCTGTCACCATAGAGGCGGGGATTCAGAATCACACATTCAGGGCTGAAAATTATAGAGGGGCTTCCACAAAGATTGCAAAAAGATATCAGTTCAGCCAGGTATATGAAGAATGGCTTAAGGAAAGAAAACTGGATTTAGATAAAAATGAGATAGCACCATCATACTATGTAAAGCTGGGGCAGTATAAAAAGAAATATGTCGGCTTCTTCGGTGATGCGGACATCAGGGAAGTAAAAACATACGATATAAAAAGATTCAAGGCTTCACTTCCTGTTGAATTGAAACTTAAAACACAGAAAAATATCCTTGATGTGCTACAGAAGTTTTTCCGTGATTTATACGAAGCTGAATTTATCGCTGAAATGCCGAAATTCCCTGCAATTAAAAATCTTCCTGAACCAAAGTGGAAATGGATAGAAGAAACAGACCAGATAAAAATATTGAATCATATCCCAACGGTTGATAGACCGATTTTTGAATTCCTGTTTGCAACAGGGCTGCGTCCTGCTGAAGTGCGTGCATTAAAGTGGGAAAATGTTGTATGGGATGCGGAGATACCATTCATTCAAATCTGTGCAAGTTTTTCAAAAAATGAATATAGAAAAATAACCAAAACAAAAAATGAATGGCAGATACCTATTACAGAACATATTGCACAGATATTGAAGAAATCAACAAGGCGGTTAGGGTGTGATTTTGTGTTTTGGTATCAATATAAAAGGAACTGCATAAGACCTTATGGCGAAAATAAATTGGGAATATTATGGAACAGGGCATGTGAAGAAGCAGGGATAGAAGATGTAACCTTATATCAGGGGAGTAGGCATTCTTTCGGGTCGCAAAACTATAATGCAGGGCAATCACTTGCATTGATAGGTGCTATGATGGGACACAGGTCAGAACAAACAACAAAAAGATATGCTCATCTGGATAAGTTGAAGGCATTAAAAAAGGCTTTTGACCATTAATCAAAAGCCTTGTGGTTTCTTGTGGTGCTTAACCATGATAAAATAAAGTTATTTCAAAAAGTTAATGGTGCCGAAGGGGGGACTCGAACCCCCACGGGTCGCCCCGCCACCCCCTCAAGATGGTGTGTCTACCAGTTCCACCACTTCGGCAATTCTTAAATTTATTCTGGACGCTGATAAACGCTGATTAAAAAAATATGTTCCCCGTCAGCGAATACCGGCGTGAGTCTGCGTTCCCGAAGAATTTCGGGACTTCGCCGCTATTTCTTCGGAACCGGGGCCTGCGCTGCCGGAGCGGGTGCAGCAGGTGCAGGAGCCGCAGCCGGTGCTGCAGCCTTCTGCGCCATATTCCCAGCGCCGCCCATCGGCAATCCGGCTGCCGGCTTGGCCGGAGCAGCAGGTGCTGTCGGCATGGGCTTTACGCCCTTCATAAGCGAGCGAGCGCTCGGCTTTGAAGACACATACGCCAGCGCCAGGGAAGTAATCATGAAAACAATGGCTGCGCCGGTTGTGATTTTCGTTAAAAACGGTGCCGGGCCCGCGCCGCCAAAAACAGTCTGTGAAGCACCGCCGAATGCAGCGCCCATTTCTGCGCCTTTTCCGGTCTGGAGCAGCACTATTAATATGAGCGCTATGCACACTGCGATATGGATGATAACTAATAATACATACATAGATGTCGTTCCTGAAAAGATTAAATCATTAAAAGTAAACCACAGAGCATACCGTTACCTCTGTGGTGGATAAATTATACATAAAAATTGAAATGAAATCAATCCAATTATTTATTTACTGTTCTTGAACCTGACGATCCTGATGAATGACTCTGCCTGCAGGCTTGCCCCGCCCACCAGCGCTCCGTCAATATTAGGCTGGGACATGAGTACATCGATGTTGTCCGGCTTCACGCTGCCCCCGTAAAGGATACGGATGTTCCGGGCAACCCCTCCGGCAGTCTGCGCGATAATAGTGCCGATTGCTTCATGAACCTCTTCCGCCTGCTGCGGGGTTGCCGTTTTCCCGGTACCGATAGCCCAGACCGGCTCATACGCGATGACGAGCTTTTCCATCTCTTGCGGTGCAAGTCCGTCAAGACCTTCCCGCAGCTGCTTCTCCACCACCTTCAGGGTGCCACCGAATTCCCGCTCTTCAAGAGTTTCCCCGACGCATAAAATAGGTGTAAGGCCGGCCTTCAGCGCTGCCTTCAGTTTTTTATTCACCGTCGCGTCAGTCTCGCCAAAAAACTGCCGCCGCTCAGAGTGACCGATAATGACATGGGTGCAGCCGGCATCCTTCAACATGAGCGAGGAAACCTCTCCGGTAAATGCTCCCGCTTCTTCCCAGTACATATTCTGGCCTGCGACAGAAATATTTGTCCCGCTGAGCTCGGCAGCAACCGCTGCAAGCGCGGTAAACGGCGGGCTGACGACAATTTCCACGGAAACAACATCTGCAAGGTTTTCTTTAAGCTTCCGGACCAGCTCTATTGCCTCGCCCAGGTTCTTGTACATCTTCCAGTTACCCGCAATAATCGGTTTGCGCATAATCACCTCTGAAAGCTAACCACAGAGGACACAGAGAAAATTGATTTCATAAAACCCTCAATGCACTCTTATGGTTTAGTGTTGTAAAAAATTTGAGAGACAGCGTTTAACTCTGCGATCTCTGCGGTTATATTTTACTTATCTAACGCCTTGATGCCCGGCAGCACCTTGCCTTCCAGAAGTTCCATAAAAGCGCCTCCGGCTGTCGAGACAAAGCCCATCTTGTCAAACTTCCCTGATTTGTGCAGGGCTGCATCCGTATCACCGCCCCCGACCACGCTCATGGCCGCAGAGTTTGCTATCTGATCAATAACAGCGTACGTGCCCCTGCTGAACTCCTCGATCTCAAACACTCCCATGGGGCCGTTCCAGACGATTGTGCCAGCGCTTTTGATGGCTGCGCCGAAATCGGCTATAGTTTCCGGCCCGATATCAAGCCCCATAAGGTCTGGTGTGATCTCTTTTACTGAGATGGTTTTGTAGGGCACGCAGGACTTCACCTCCCGGGCTGCCACGCAGTCTTTCGGCAGCACTATGTTCACTTTCCTGTCTTGGGCCTTCTGCATGATTGTTTTTGCTGTTTCCAGCAGATCGTCCTCAACCAGGGACTTGCCCACTTCCAGCCCCCGGGCCTTGAGGAAGGTAAATGCCATGCCCCCGCCGATGAGTATCACATCAACCTTCTGGATGATGTTTTCCAGCATCTCGAGCTTCCCTGAAACTTTTGCCCCGCCGATGATTGCCACCAGCGGCCGCCGCGGGTTGTTCATGGCTTTCTCAATGCTGGTTATCTCTTTTTTCATGAGAAAGCCGGCCCCGCATTCTTTGACAAAGCGGGTGATGGCTTCCACCGAGGCATGGGCGCGGTGGGAAACCGCGAACGCATCATTGATGTAGACATCGGCAAGCGCGGCCAGTTTTTTGGCAAACCCCTCATCATTTTTTTCTTCCTCAGCATAGAAGCGCAGGTTCTCAAGCAGCAGCACCTCGCCCGGCTTCAGTCCCGCGGCCTTTGCCCGCGCCTCGTCACCGATGCAGTCATCGGCAAACTGCACGTCCCTGCACAGAAGCTCCCCCAGCCGCTTCTGCACCGGCAACAGGCTGAATTCGTTTGCCACTTTACCTTTCGGCCGGCCCAGATGCGAGGCAACCACGGCAGCGCCGCCCTTGTCCAGAACGTATTTAATGGTGGGAATGGTTTCCCGTATGCGAATATCATCCGTTATATTCAGACTCTTATCCAGCGGCACATTAAAATCCGCGCGGATAAAAACTTTTTTGCCTTTAAAATCCATCCCGTCAATATAGGTAATAGTCACCGTCTATTCCCTCCGTGAATAATCATAGAGAAACATTAAAATAGAATACAGAAGCCGGATTATTTTTCACATCCCGGCTTCTGTATTCCTTTTTCTGTTATCTATGAGTCTGTGTTTCTATTAATTACAGCGTTTTTGCAATGTACGCGATAAGGTCTAAAATGCGTGACGAGTAGCCGGTCTCATTATCATACCAGGACAGGACCTTCAGCATGTCGCCATCGATCATGGCAGTGGAAAGCCCGTCCACAATGGATGAATAGTGGCTGTTGTTAAAGTCTATGGACACACACGGCTCCTCACAGAACTGCAGGATGCCCTTCAGCTCTCCCTGTGCCGCGCTCTTGAGAGCGGCGTTCACCTCTTCAACCGAGGTTTTCTTTCCCAGGCTTACGACCAGATCAACCACAGACACATTCGGGGTCGGCACGCGGATGGCCATGCCGTCAAGCTTGCCTTTCAGTTCCGGCAGCACCAGCGCCACGGCAGCGGCCGCGCCGGTGGTGGTGGGGATCATGCTCAGGCATGCTGCCCGGGCGCGCCGCAAATCAGAGTGCGGCAGGTCCAGCAAGCGCTGGTCATTGGTATAGGAATGGATGGTGGTCATGAGGCCTTTTTGAATTTTGAATTTTTCATGCAGCACCTTGGCAATGGGTGCCAGGCAGTTAGTGGTGCAGGAGGCGTTGGAAAGCACCGTATGGTTCTTGGGATCATAGGCCTTTTCATTCACGCCCATCACGATGGTAACATCCGGCCCCTTCATGGGAGCGGTAACAATAACCTTTTTCGCGCCAGCCTGAATATGCCTGCTCGCGTCGTTTTTGTCACGCATGGCCCCGGTCCCCTCCACCACGATCTCAACGCCCAGGTCTTTCCAG